>Ga0210406_10003319_pt1 | contig 17749 bp, 12 predicted proteins | sample IncBWC30MmetaG_FD_155454 | JGI IMG/M metagenome (GOLD analysis project Ga0210406, IMG submission 155454) | Forest soil microbial communities from Barre Woods Harvard Forest LTER site, Petersham, Massachusetts, United States - Inc-BW-C-30-M | ecosystem: Environmental > Terrestrial > Soil >... | reverse complement strand
GGGAGCACCAAGTCCTGGAGCTGGTTGAGCAAGGCTTCAAGAACAAAGAAATCGCGTTGGAACTAGGGATTAGGCCGGGGACCGTCAAGATTCACTTGAAGCACATTTTCGAAAAAACCGGGGTCCGGGGCCGATATGGGTTGGCGATCAGCGGGTTGAAGGACAAGGGGATGGTCTCGCTCGCGAGCTAACGGGGGAACCCAAGACAGGAGACAGAAGACAGAAGGCAGGAAGGCAGCAAGCAGAAGACCAAAGGCGGAAGACAGAAGGCAGGAACGCAGCGTGGTGGGCGGACATCGAGATTTGAAGGTATTCCAATTCGCATTCGCCTTAGCAGTCGAAATCTTTCGAGAGACAGCACGCTTTCCCAATGACGAAAGGTATTCCTTGACAGACCAAATCCGCCGAGCTTCACGCGGCGTTGCTGCCAATATAGCGGAAGGTTTTAGAAAGCGGCGATATCGCAATGCTTTCGTTCTCAAACTGGTTGAGGCTGACGCGGAAGCTACGGAAGTGATGGTTTGGTTAGACTTCGCAAACGCGTTCGGCTTATTTGGCTCCAGCGCAACACCGTGAACTATTGGCGAAGTACGAAGAACTGGGCAGAATAATAGGCGGTATTCTGAACGCGCCCGAAAAGTTCTCGGGACACTAAACGGATACGGTCTTCTGCATCTCCCCTTACGGCTGCTTCCTGTTATCCGGCTTCCGCTGCCGGCATTCCTGCTATTCTGATGTTTTGTGCGTCTCTTCCTGCTCCCCCTCGTTGTCTCCATGCCTCTGTTCGCCGCTTCGCCCTCACTTCTCGACATTCTTTCCGGGGAGCTCGAACGCAATTTTACTGCTTTGAAACAGAAGGGCGATCCGCCACCCTACTATATGGCTTACAGTGTGACGGAGGTGGAAAGCCAGGTAATCTCGGCCAGTATCGGTACGATCACCAGCCGGAACGCGGGGCATGCGCGTTACCTCGACATCACACTTCGGGTGGGCAGCCCTGCGCTGGACAACTACCACATGATCAAGGGCGAAAGAGCGCGTTTCACGCCCGGATCCGTGTTTCCGCTCGACGACGTCCCGGATGCCGTTCGCCGCAAGCTTTGGCTCGATACCGATCGAACCTATCGCGCGGCAGCGCGGCGGCTGATTGAAATCAAATCCAATCAGGAGGTAAAACTCAAACAGGCCGACGATTCGGCCGATTTCTCGAGCGAACCTCCAGCGGTTCACGATGAGCAACCGGCGCGCCTGCGCCCGCTCGATGACGAATGGGCTGGCCGCTTGCGGAAATGGTCGGCGACACTGGCGAACAATACGGGGATGTTGAGCTCGAACGTCTCCCTGGTAGTAGAGCGAGAGACCAAGTATCTGGTCAACACCGAAGGGACCAAGCTGCTGCATGGACGCACCTTCGCCAACATTTCGATCAGCGCGCGCGGCAAAGCGTCGGACGGAATGGACGTGAGCGCCTCGGAAGATTTTCAGGGACGCGAGATCGATCGTTTGGCGAAGCCGGAGGTGATTGAGGCAGCGGTCAATCGTGTTGGCGCCGATCTGGCGAAGCTGCTGCGCGCTCCCACCGTGGAGCCGTTCGTTGGGCCGGCCATTCTTTCCGGGCGGGCCGCGGGTGTTTTCTTCCATGAAATCTTCGGGCATCGGGTGGAAGGTCATCGGCAGAAGGACGAGGCCGAGGGTCAAACCTTCACTAAGGCAATTGGCACGCCGGTGCTGCCTGATTTTCTTTCCGTCACGTTCGATCCGACTCGGAAGAGCATCGAATCCACGGATCTGAACGGAACGTATACGTACGACGACGAAGGCGTGAAGGGGCGGCCCTTGACAGTGGTGGAGAACGGAGTACTCAAAACCTTTTTGATGTCCCGGTCGCCGATTCAGGGCATTGAGAGTTCCAACGGCCACGGCCGGAAGCAGGCCGGCGCCGAGGTGGTCTCGCGGCAATCGAACCTGATCGTGGAATCGAAGAAGCAGGTGTCCGATCAACAATTGCGCGAGATGCTGATCGGTGAAATCAAGCGCCAGAACAAGCCCTACGGGCTTTATTTCGAGCAAGTGACCGGGGGCTATACGACGACCCAGCGCCGCGGCCTGCAGGCCTTCACGGTGATTCCACTGATCGTTTACCGGGTGTACCCGGACGGCCGTCCAGATGAACTGGTGCGGGGCGTGGATATCGTGGGAACGCCGCTGGCGAGTTTCGCGAAAATTCTGGCAACGTCCGATAAGCTGGACGTGTTCAATGGATATTGCGGCGCCGAATCGGGCAGTGTTCCGGTGTCGGCCAGCTCACCGGCGCTGCTGGTATCGGAGATCGAAATTCAAAAAAAGGATCACTCGGTGGATCGTCCTCCGCTGCTGGGGCGGCCGACGGAAGGAGGGCAGTGAGCAGAAGGCAGAATGCCGCAAGCAGAAGGGAGCGGTGGATTCTTGCGCTGGTTACTGCATTCTGGCTGCTGCCTACTGGCGCCCTGGCCCAAGATGCCGATCCGGTGCTGCGCGCGATGAAGGACGAGCTGGCGCGCTCGCGCCAATTGCGCATTGTAAGCCTGGATGCGCCCTACTTCATCGAATATCGCGTTGAAGATGTCAATGTCTTTTCTGTAGACGCGATGCTGGGCGCGCTGGTCTCCAGCCAGCAAATGGTTCTCAGAGTACCGACCGTCAAGGTGCGCGTGGGCGACTACCTTTTCGACAACACCAATCACCTCTATTCGGATGCCTACACGGGCAGCCGCTACGATCCGGATCATCTTCCGCTCGAAAACGACTATCGGGCGTTCCGGCAGGTATTGTGGCTGGCGACCGATCGCGCCTACAAGACGGCGGAAGAGGCGATTGCGCGCAAACGATCGTCGCTCAAGAACATGAATGTGACCGAACAGCTTCCAGATTTTTCCAAAGCTGCACCGGTACAGGCGGTGGAGCCGATTGTGCGGCGGAACCCAGTGGACGAAGCTTTATGGAAGGACCGGACGGTGAAGCTTTCGGCGATCTTCGACGGCTATCCACAGGTGCTCTCATCGGGGATCGAATTGCAGACCTCGCTCGCGTCCGACTACATCGTGAACTCAGAAGGCACCACACTGCGGGTTTCGGAAGATCTCGCGTACATGCGGGTGCGAGCCTATGGCTTGGCGCCGGACGGGACAACAGTCCGCGACGCGGCGGTGTTTCAAGCTTTCGAACCGAATGAGCTTCCGGTGGAAGCGGAGCTGCGGCGAGGAGTGACGGAAGTGGCCGGCAACATTGTGGCGCTGGCGCAAGCTCCAACTGGCGAAGCCTATGACGGTCCAGTCTTGTTCGAGGCGCGCGCGGCTGCGCAGCTTTTCGGACAACTGCTAGGCGACAATCTCAAGATCACACGCAAGCCAATTGCCGATCCCGGCCGCACGGCGCCGCATGTTCAGAGCGAGTTAGAGAATCGCGTCGGTTCGCGGATCCTACCGGAGTGGATGGATGTAGTGGACGATCCCACTCAGGCCGATTGGCGCGGTCATACATTGCTGGGACATTACGAATACGACATGGAAGGGGTGGCTCCCAAGCCGCTCGCGTTGGTGGAAAAGGGCGTCCTCAAGACCTTTCTGTTGACCCGCACGCCGGTGGTTAAAGGCTTCGATGTTTCCAACGGCCGGGCGCGCATGCCGGGAAATTTCGGCGACCGGGCGCCGGGCTTCGGCAACATGTTTGTGCGTGCTTCGGAAACCGTTCCGGCGGCCGACATGAAGAAAAAGCTGATCGAGTTGTGCCGGCAGCGAAACAAACCTTATGGGATGCTGGTGCGCAAGATCGATTATCCATCCGCGGCGTCGGTGGACGAGTTCCGGCGGCTAGCCACGGCTGCGGCGCAGTCGGGCGGGAATACGCGGGTGGTGAGCGAGCCTCTGCTTTTGTACCGCGTGTATCCGGATGGCCGGGAAGAATTGGTGCGAAGCATGCGGTTTCGCGGGTTGTCGACGCGGTCCTTCAAGGATATTATCGCGGCCTCGGACGAAAACTACGTTTTCGATTTCATCGACTCTAATGCGCCGCTGGCCTTGATGGGGGCGGGGACTTTCGTGACCACGGCTTCGGTGATTGCGCCCTCCGTGTTGTTCGATGAACTGGAATTCGAGCCCATTCACGAAGATGTTCCCAAGCCGCCTATCGTGCCGGCGCCGCCGTTGTCGGGAAGCCAGCGGGCGGAAAGTGGGGGGCGGAAGGGGGTAACGCTCCCTAACGGTCGCGGCTCGGAAGCGTACTGACCATGGGTCTGCTCTATCGCGCCATTTTTCGCGAGGTAGCAAGCAGCGCCGTGCTGGGCGCAATCCTTTTCACATTCGTCCTGTTCCTGCAGCGTGTGGGCAAGCTGTTTGAGATTCTGGTGCGGAGCACCGCGCCACCGGCCACGGTCGCGCATCTTTTTGCGCTAGCGATTCCGTTCACTTTCACTTTCACGCTGCCCCTCGGAGTGCTGGTGGGGGTGTTGATTGCGCTGTCGAGAATGTCGAGCGATGGTGAGATCACCGCCATGCGAGCCGCCGGAGTGCCGAGCCGCAAGGTTATCGGACCAGTGCTCACATTCGCGACTTTGGCGACGCTGGTGACTGCCGCGGCCACGCTCTGGCTCACGCCCTACTCGACTTGGCGAACCTACAAGATCCTGAATCAACTGGTGGCGGCGGAGCTGACCGCGGAAGTGCAGCCGCGCGTCTTCGAGGAGAATTTTCCGAATCGCATTATCTACGTAAGCGAGGTTATTCCTGGGGCGCTGACGCACTGGCGCAACGTGTTTATCGCCGATTTGACTCCGCCTGATGAGCAAAAAAAGAACGATCACGATCATGGCGACGGCCCGCGTATCACCGTAGCGTCCACAGCGATCGCGGTGCCGGACGTGGCTCGTAACGTGATCCAGATGTCGCTCGAGAACGGCGTCACCTACGACGTCGGCAAAGACATCAAGCAATACTACAATTACGCCGCTAGTAAGGGCGATCAGATTCTAGAGGCGACCAAACCGAACGAAGTACATGCCAAGGCCTACACGGAAATCGATACAGTGCCTTTGTACCGTATCGCATATAAGGATCCGGCAACATTACCCGACCAGCTCATCGAGGCCCGTATCGAGCTACATCAGCGGCTGGCGCTGCCTCCGGCCTGTTTTCTGCTAGCTCTGATCGGAATTCCTCTGGGTGTTTCCTCGCGCAAGGGAGGAAAATCGGCTGCTTTCGTGATGACGGTGGCATTGGCTTTCATCTATTGGATGGGCATGCTCGGGGCGAATGGCCTGGCGAAGCAACACAAACTGCCGGTGGGCGTGGCGGTATGGATTCCAAACGCCGTGTTTGCCGTGATGGGGATTTTGTTGCTCACTCGTCTGGAGCGGCCGGGCGATCGGGACTGGATGGGTCTAATCATGAATTGGATCGCCACGATCTGGGCCCGGTTGCGCGGACGGCTGCCCGTGGCAGGGTCGCAAGTCCGGCTGCGCTCGCGCGCGTGGCGGCTCTTCCTGGTGCCGCAACTGGTGGACGGCTATGTACTGAATAGTTTCGTCTTCTACTTTTTGATTTTGTTGGTGAGTTTCGTTCTCATGACGCAGGTGTATACGTTCTTCGAGCTCCTTAGCGACATCGTCAAGAACAACATCGCTATGGCCCGGGTCTTTACCTACCTGTTCTTCCTGACGCCCCAGTTGATTTACGACTCCGCGCCAGTGAGCGTCCTGGTTGCAGCTCTTATCACCTTCGGCATTCTTACCAAACACAACGAGATTACGGCCTTCAAGGCCTCGGGGGTCAGCCTCTACCGGCTGGCCATTCCGGTCCTGGGGGCGGCCCTGCTGCTGAGCGGCGGATTGTTCGCTTTCGATCATTATTACGTTCCGGACGCGAACCGGAAGCAGGATGCGATCCGCAAAGAAATTAAGGGCAAGCCGGTGCAGACCTACCTGCATCCGGACCGGCATTGGGTGTTCGATCCCGGATCCAATAACGATCCGCGCATTTTCTATTTCAAATATCTGGACGGGGCGGAAAAGCTGATGCTGGGGCCGCAGGTATTCGAGCTCAATCCAATCAATTTTCGTCTGCAGAAGCACATTTCCGCGGAGAAGGCGCGTTGGGAGCCAGCGCTGCACACCTGGATTTTTGAGAACGGATGGAGCAGGCAAGACCCTGGAGAGCGGCACGAGAAGTTTGAAAATTTCAGTGGGCGGGCGGCGACATTTCAGGAGATCGACGAGCGCCCGGATTACTTCCTGCAGGAGGTGGTCCAGGATCAGCAGATGAACTTCCAGCAACTGGCGGCATACATCCGCGATTTGCAGCGCAGCGGCATAGACACCATCACGCTCCAGGTTCGTTTCTATCGCAAGTTTGCCGTGCCTTTGTTTGCGCTGGTGATGGCGCTCATCTCGGTTCCGTTTGCATTCCTGGTCGGTAACCGCGGCGCGATGGCGGGCGTGGGAATCAGCTTCGGAATCGCGATCGCCTACTGGGCCATTAACCTGTTGTTTGAACAGCTCGGAGATATTAATCTGTTGCCGGCGGCGCTGGCGGCCTGGTCGCCCGATGTTTTGTTCGCTATGGCGGGGCTGTATTTCTTCACGCGGATGCGGACGTGATATTTTTGAAAGCCGCTTCCCGACGGTCACGGCTCTGCCGCTGTTAGCCTCGGTAAACTATTGCAAGGGTGTCCTCCCAGGTTGAACGACAATTGGTGAATCCTTTGACGAACGGAGCCGAACCTAGGCTGGTCGCGGTGCGTGGTCCATTGAAAGGTTCCATCTACGTCCTTCCTGAAGGAGATTACTCGGTCGGCCGTCAATCCACCTGCAATCTCAATCTGGAGGACCATGCGGTGTCACGCAAACACTGCTTGTTCATCCGCTCCGGCCGCCAATGCACGGTTAAAGATCTGGAGAGCCGCAACGGCACCTTCGTCAACGGAACGCCAGTTACCGAGCATCGACTCGAGCAGGGCGACGAGGTCCGGATCGGCGCGTCGGTGTTCTGCTTTCTGGTGGATCGCGATCGCTCGGCCAAGCCAACGTCGGGGGACTTCAAGACACGGCAATTGCAGGTGACCGATTCGATTTATTTGTCATCCGCCGGCCAGTCGGTGCTGCCTCCTTCGGCTCGCGCAATGCACGATCTGCGGACGCTGTTGCGGGTGAGCACTATGCTGCACTCTTTCCGCGGGCTTCAGGAGGCGCGCGGAACGCAGGCGGCGGAGATCCTGCGCAGCCATTTGTCCTCTTTGCTTTTGGATCTGATTCCAGGAGAGCGGGGCGGCGTCTTCATTCCGGGAGCGCCCCCGGGCGACTGGAAACCCAACGCGGATGTCTTGCAGCGAGTTTCCGAAGAACGCATTGCGGTCTGGCTCGAAGACGCCGATGGCGCGGGTTTGTCGGCCGTGGCAGCTCCACTAACGGTGCGCGGGGAAGTGGCCGCCGTCATTTATGTGGAATCGGCCGATCCGTCGCTCAAGTTCGATGAAGGTCATCTGCAACTGTTGACCGCGGTGGCTGGGATGGCGGCGGGCGCCTGGGAAAACGCGACTATTCTAGGTTGGCTACAGGAAGAGAACCAGCGCCTGCAGCAGGAGCTGAAGATTGAGCACGATATGGTCGGCGTCAGCGCGAAGATACGCGAGCTGCAACGGCAGATTGGCAAGGTGGCGCCTTCCAATTCCACGGTCTTGATTCTGGGCGAGAGCGGAACTGGCAAGGAGCTGATCGCTCGCGCGATCCACCGCAACAGCCTCCGGGCGGCCGGTCCGTTTGTGGCCATCAACTGTGCCGCGCTGGCTGACACGCTGCTCGAAAGTGAACTGTTCGGTCACGAAAAGGGCGCATTCACCGGAGCCTTCGCGCAAAAGTTGGGGAAGCTGGAGATGGCCCAGGGCGGCACCGTGTTTCTGGATGAGATCGGAGAGCTTACTCAACTGTTGCAGGCTAAATTACTACGCGTTCTTCAGCAGCGGGAGATGGAACGTGTCGGCGGAACTAAGACCATCAAGCTCGATCTGCGGGTACTGGCCGCCACCAATCGCGACCTCGACGACGCGGTCAAGAAGGGCCTCTTCCGCCAGGATCTGTACTATCGTCTCAACGTGGTGGTGTTAACGGCTCCCGCACTGCGCGAGCGTCCCGAAGATACCATCCCGCTGGCCGAGCACTTCGCCAAAAAGTGTGCGCAGGATTGCGGCCGAAAGATTACAGGTCTGGCGCCTCAGGCGCGCGTCTATCTGCAAAGTTACTCCTGGCCGGGCAACGTGCGCGAACTGGAGAATGCTATCGAACGCGCCGTGGTGCTGGGATCAACCGATACGATTCTCGCCGAGGACCTGCCCGAGCACATACGCGAAACGCGGCCGGCCGAAGTCTCCGCCAGCTTGTACGAAGAAGCCGTCGAAGCCGCCAAGCGACAGGTGGTGCTCAAGGCCTTCGATCAGTCTAACTACGATCACGAGACCGCGGCGAAGATTCTGGGCCTGCATCCCAACTATCTGCACAAGCTGATCCGCACCATGGATCTGCGGGCGGTATTAAAGCGCGCCGGAAGATAATGTAGCGGCAGGCTACCGATAAGTCAACATTTCTTCATCCTCCAAATGCGGATGATTATTGAAGCTGCTCAGCGAAAATCTGTCGAGTGAAAAAAGAAATTCGGTGTAGCTCGCGTTGCGCGAGGTCCAGCTCAATTCCAACGTTCGCTGTGGCGAGAGATCCAAGGCCTTTCGCACCGTGGCCGCGATGACGCCGCCTGACGTGAAAACCACGATTCGTCCGTTCTTCAGCGCGGCCTCTCGCATGGTCGCGACGGCCCTATCCACTCGTTCACAAAAATTTCGCCAGCTTTCCACCTCAGGCGAATCCAGCTCCTCATCCACCCACATGCGAGTAATGCGCTGGAATAGCTTGTCATAGATCCGGAACGCCGCGCTCCGATCGCCCGCTTGCCGGAACTCAGCTTCCAGCGCGCGGATGTCCTCATGCCGCTCCATCAGGCCGGGCAGGAAAGTGCGCATGACTTCGATGCCGGGATATTCGTCGAGTTCGGCGAGGGTCACGGGTTGTGGCCAGGACGCGCCGGCTTGCCGGTAAACATCGGCCACGATCTCGCCGGTGCGAAGGTGGCGGCACGCGGGCCCGTAGTAAACCTGGTCGAAGGTGGCGCCCGTTTCCAGCCAATACTCGCCCAGAATCCGAGCCTGCCGCTCGCCTCGCTCCGAGAGCTTATCGTAATTCGATTCGAGGAAAGATGCCTGCCCATGCCGGACTAGAGTAAGCAGCGCCATTGAGAAGCAAATAGAATAACGTATATCCGCAATACGGCATTGCTATCATTTGAGTAACCCTTAGTTCCAGCTAGAGATGATCACCGAGACCCAGCTTGTCCAATTTGATTCGATTTCACTCGATAGCGGCGCTATCCTGGCGCCTGTCGAAGTGGCTTACGAGACCTACGGCACCCTGAACGATAACAAAACCAATGCCATCCTGATTTTGCATGCGTTCACCGGTGACGCGCATGCCTCTGGTGAGGATAAAGAAACTGGAAGTCCCGGCTGGTGGGACAACATGATCGGCCCCAGCAAGGGATTCGACACGCACAAATACTTCGTGGTTTCGTCGAATGTCTTGAGCGGTTGCCGCGGAACCACCGGTCCGGGTTCTATCAATCCGCAGACTGGCTGTCCCTATGCGATGTCGTTTCCGCCCGTCACTATTGCCGACATGGTTCGATTGCAGAAAATGCTGATCGATCATTTGGGAATCAAGCGGCTGCTGGCGGTTTCAGGCGGATCGATGGGGGCGATGCAGGCGCTGCAATGGGCGGTCGCGTATCCGGAGGCTGTAGCGGCGGCCATTCCGATCGCGGGCACGGCGCGGCACAGCCCCCAGCAGATCGCATTCAACGAAGTGGGCCGGCAGGCGATCATGGCCGATCCGGACTGGAATGAAGGCGACTACTACGGCAAGCGGCCTCCGGCGCGCGGCTTGGCGGTGGCGCGCATGGTCGGGCACATCACCTACATGAGCGATCAATCGATGCGCGAGAAGTTCGGCCGCCGGCTGCGCGATCAAAACCAGTTCGAAGTGGAGAGCTACCTGCGCTACCGCGGCAGCCAGTTCGTCGACCGGTTCGACGCGAATTCGTACCTCTACATCACCAAGGCCATGGATTATTTCGATCTCACCAACGGCCGGACATCGCTCAGCGCGGCATTTGAAAATGTGAAGTCGCGGTTCTTGGTAATCAGTTTTACATCCGACTGGCTGTATCCGAGCTACCAATCGCTGGAGGTGGTGCGCGCCTTGCGGGGCCGCAATTGCGACGTGGCCTATTGCGAGCTGCCGTCCAATTACGGACACGACGCGTTCCTGGTCAATATCGCCGAGCAGGCTGAGTTAGTGCGAGGCTTCCTGGCCAGCACGCTGCGCGGAGTGGAACGTTAAGTGGCCCAGGCGTTCGTGCCGAAGCTGCTGGGCCGCAGCGATTACGCCATCATCAGCGAGCTGATTGAGCCCGACACCCGGGTGCTCGATCTGGGATGCGGCGAAGGCGAGCTGCTGGACTGGCTGGCGCAGAACAAAAACGTGGACGCGCGCGGCGTCGAGATTTCGGGTGCTCGGACGCAGCAGGCCATCGCACGCGGCGTTTCTGTCTTTCATAGCGATCTGGAAGACGCGCTGGCGGATCTGCCCGATCAGGCTTTCGATTACGTGATACTCAGCCAGACCTTGCAGGAGACGCGTGAGCCTTTGAAGGTGTTGCGCGACATGCTGCGCGTCGGGCGGAGAGCCATCGTTGCTTTTCCGAACTTCGCGCACTGGTCCGTGCGCCTCGCGCACCTGTTCACCGGTCGTGCGCCCAAGACGAAGCTGTTCCCGCACGATTGGTACGACTCGCCCAATATCCATTTCCTGACCGTGGACGATTTCGAATCGCTAGCCGCGGCCGAGAAGTGGAACGTAGAGCGAAGAATGTTTTTGCAAGGGGCGAGGACGGTCGCGGTCCTTCCGAACTTGCTGGCTGAAGTGGCCGTGTTCCTGATCAGGAAATAGGCCGCCGTCTCACGCGATGGCGCCCGGTCGCGCGTCGAAGTGGGCACTAACACGCGGTGCGATGGGGCATAATCTTACTGGAGTCTTACCGAGGGAAACCACACGACTCTCGACTAAGGGTCCGATCATACTGCCCAAGGCCCTCCGCGATTCTCGGGCGTGGGGGCCGGGCAGGGAATTCACAGTCGAAAAAACTGGAGAAGGAATTCTGCTACGTCCGGCTGCGCATTTCCCCGATACAAAAGTCGAAGAGGTCGCCGGCTGTCTACGGTCAAGGCGTAAACCAAAGACGCCGGGACAGATGCGCACCGCCATTGACCTGGAAGTGATGCGCCGACATGATCGGGGTCGGTACTAACGTATTAGTCGGCCTGCTGACTGGCGACGAGCCCAAGCAGGCGGCCGCTGCGCGCTCTCTCTTCGCCTCTGACACAATCTGGATCGCGAAAACGGTGTTGCTTGAAACCAGCTGGGTGCTCCGCGGCCTGTATGGATTTGAAGAGAGTGCAATTCAGGATGCGTTCGCGAAGATGCTCGGCCTCAAGAATGTACATGCGGAAGTTGAATCATCGGTAACCGCCGATAAAGCCTTCGTCCAGCGCGCGAAACGCGCAAGGATATCTGGCATCTCCGGCATGTGAAATGATGTGGTCGCGGATCCGGGACATGCTTTCCACCGGGCAGGGTTTGAGGGGTGTCTGATACGGTAGTAAAAGCATGAATGTCTCGATCATCGGCACCGGCTACGTGGGCTTAACGACCGGAGCTTGTCTGGCATTTCTGGGCCATAAAGTCACCTGCATCGATTCCGACGAGAAGAAGATCGCACTGCTGCAAGCCGGGAAGACGCCCATTTACGAGCCGTTTCTGACCGAGCTGCTCGAGGAAGCCCATCCCAACCTTCAGTTCTGCCGCGACTACGCCGTCGCGGTGCCAAGCGCCGACGTGATCTTTATCGCGGTCGGAACGCCGCCTTCCCCCGATGGAAGCCCGGATCTGCGCTATCTGTCCCAAGCCGCGCGCGGAATCGGCCAATACTACGATGGCGATTACGTCGTGGTGGTTAACAAGTCGACCGTGCCGATCGGGAGCGGGAACTGGGTAGGCTCGCTGGTCCGCGAATCGTTCGAGCAGCATCGCGGCCGGAAGACTAACGGGCAATTCTCGGTGGCTTCGAATCCGGAATTTTTGCGCGAAGGCACGGCGCTGCACGACAGCCTCTATCCGGATCGCGTGGTGATCGGCTCCGACGATGCCCGCTCGCTAGAGATGCTGTACACGCTGTACCGTCCTATCCTCGACCAAACCTTTGCGCCGCCTACTTACCTGACGCGTCCGGAGGGCCTGGGCGCAGTGCCGCTGATTTCGACGGACCTCGCTTCGGCTGAGCTGATTAAGTACGCGGCCAATGCTTTTCTGGCTCTAAAGATCAGCTACATCAACGAAATCGGACAATTGGCAGAGAAAGTGGGCGCGGATATTCAGCAGGTCGCCAAAGGTATCGGGTTGGATGTCAGGATCGGCACGCGGTTCCTACAGGCGGGGATCGGCTGGGGCGGATCGTGCTTCGGTAAAGACATCTCCGCTCTGGTCTCGACCGCATCGGAGTACAACCTGACCATGCCGATTGTCGAAGCGGCGCGCGAAATCAATCGGCGGCAGCGGGAACGGGTGGTGGAGAAGCTGCTCGGAGAATTGAAGATTCTGAAAGGCAGAACGATCGGGCTATTGGGCCTGGCATTCAAGCCCAACACGGACGATCTTCGCGAAGCGCCCGCTATCGACATCGCGCGCAAGCTGGTGGAGCGCGGCTGCAAAGTAAAGGTACACGATCCAGTGGCGATGGAGCGTTTTCAGGACCAATATCGCGACCTCCAGGTAATTTGCTGCGAAACGCCGGAGGAGACGGCCAACGACGCCGATGCGCTGGTGCTGGTGACCGAGTGGCAGCAATACCGCGAGCTGGATTGGGAGGCGCTGGCTCCTCGCATGCGATCCCGCATTGTGCTGGACGGCCGCAACGCTCTGGATCGCGCGCGTTTGGCGCGCTTCGGGTTTCGCTATCTCGGAATCGGCGGCTGATTCCGAACCAGCAGCCTTATGGAGAAAAGGATTCTCGGCCGCACCGGGCTGGAGGTCGGACGCCTGGGTATGGGTGCGAGCTATGGAGTGCCCAGCAAAGCTGTGGAGCGGGCCTTCGAGCGCGGCGTCAATTACCTCTACTGGGGGACTTTCCGTCGCGGACCTTTCGGGCTGGCGCTGCGCAATCTGAAGCCGCAGCGCGATCGCATGGTGCTAGTGCTGCAGTCCTACTCGCGCGTGGCAGCGCTGATGGAACCGAGCGTCGAGAGCGCCCTGCGCAAGCTGGGGTTCGAATATGCCGACGTGCTGTTGCTCGGTTTCTGGAATCACCAGCCTCCGCCAAGGATTCTGGATGCCAGCCGTCGATTGCGCGAGCGCGGCTTGATCCGTAATATCGCGATTTCGACGCATCACCGTCCGCTGGTGTCGAGCTTATCCGGCGACCCCGATGTCGCGATCGTTCACGTGCGGTACAACGCCGTCCATAAGGGCGCTGAACGCGAGGTGTTCCCGCTGCTGTCCGGGAACGGGAATCGGCCAGGCATGGTCGCGTTTACCGCCACGAGTTGGCGCCAGTTGCTGGATCCTAAGCGTGTTCCTCCGGGAGAACGCGTACCGACCGCCGCCGATTGCTACAGATTCGTACTTTCGAATCCTGCCGTGGATGTCTGCATGACGGGTCCCGCGAACGAAGCGCACGCCGCCGAAGCCCTACGCGCCTTGGAGCTCGGTCCGATGAGTGTTGAGGAATTGGCGTGGATGCGCCGGGTGGGTGATTTCATTCACAAGTAGCGCTAGGTCCAGCTCTACTGCAGCAGCAGAGGCTGAGCCAGGATGGTCCGGACGGCGGCGGGTAATTTGTCCGAATTCGCTAGGAGCAGGGTGACCTGCCACATCTGGTCGGTCGCCAAGGAGCCATTGAATCCAGGCATGCCGGTCAAGCGGATGCCATTCGCGACCTTCCAATAAGTTTCGCCAGGCGGGTCGTCACTGACGCCTTTGCCTTTGAAAAGTTGGGGCGGCTTGGGGAATTCACCCTTGGCAACTGCGGTCTGATCCTGTCCGGGCAGCCCGTGACAAACCGCGCAGTTGGTTCGATAGACGCCGCCCCGGCTGTATAAACTTCATCGGATGGCTGCATGGGCGATGATTTCGGCGCTTCTTTGCTGACGCGAGCGTTCAGCGCGATCCCGGTGATGAGTTTTTCAAATGGCAGCGGTGCGGAGGCGGTTGCAACCGGCGCCAGACCCAGTCCGACGAAAGCTAAGCCTCCCACCGCCAGCACTACCAGCGCAGCGATGAATCCGAGGAAGAATGGTCTCACGCCTTAGCGTAACTCTTCCATAGCCTCGTCCAACGCTTCCTTGGGCGGCCGGACCCGCGACGCAGGCAAAGTCGCCAGCGGTGCTTCGTCGATGCTCAGCATATCGAGAAAGTTAGGCTTGCCGGTGTCGACATAGTACACGCCGGTCAGAATCTCGCCATTCTTATTGGCTTCCTCGATCATTTTGAGCGCGTCGAACTTGCTGGTTGGATCATACTCGCGGCCCAGCTTCTTAATCCGAAGCTTGGACCCATCGTGCATCTCCACTTCCTTCACCTCGCCCTCGGCGATCTCGGCGGAGATGTCTTCGTAAAACGGCACGAAGTCGACCTCATTCAGTATCTCCTCGTGATCCTTAACATAGGCATAGCTCTTAGTAGAGCCTTCGTGGTCGTTGAAGGTCGTGCAAGGCGAGATGACGTCGATCACGGAGAGGCCGTTGTGCGTGATGGCAGCTTTCAAGATGGCCTGGAGCTGCTTCTTGTCGCCCGAAAAAGAGCGGGCCACGAAAGTAGCGCCCCATTCGAGCGCGAGCGCGCAACAGTCGAACGGCGGAAGCTCGTTGAGGACGCCGGTCTTCAGCTTCGACCCCAAGTCGGCCGTGGCCGAAAACTGACCTTTCGTTAGTCCGTAAACGCCGTTGTCCTCGATGACATAGACGAAGGGCAGATTGCGGCGTAACAAATGCATGAACTGGCCCAAACCAATGGATGCCGTATCACCGTCGCCGGTAACGCCGATGCCGAGTAGCGTCCGATTGCCCAGCAAAGCGCCAGTGGCGAGCGAGGGCATACGGCCGTGCACTCCGTTGAAGCCGTGCGAGAGTCCCAGAAAATATGCGGGCGTCTTCGAAGAACAGCCGATGCCGGAGAGCTTGGCCACGCTCCAGGGCTGAATGCCCAGCTCATAGAAGCATTCCACAATGCGCTCGGAAACCGCATTGTGACCACATCCGGCGCAAAGGGTGGTCTTGGAACCCTTGTAGCTTATGACCTCCAGACCAACGCGATTGACCTTCTTGGGCGGCGGCGTGACGGTGGTACTCATTTGCTCTCCTTGCGGGTCTTCTCTTGACTGAGGACGTTATCGGTGACGGTGCGGGCGTCGATCGGCAGGCCGCCGTAATAGCGTACGCTTATCAATTTAGCGATCTCGGCGGGTTCGAACTCCATGCGCATGAGGCTCAGCAACTGCGCGTCGCGATTTTGCTCGACCACATAAACGCGCTCGTGACGGCCAATAAAGTCGTGCAATTCTTGCGTAAAAGGGTACGACTTTAGGCGGATATAGTCGGTTTCGATGCCGTATTCGGTCCGTAGCTGATCGCGGCTTTCCTCCACCGCATAATGCGACGTGCCGAAGGCGACGAAGCCGGCTTGGGCGTTAGGCCGGGTGTCCAGGACGGGCTTGGGCACGTGCAAGCGCAGCGTCTCGAATTTTCGCGCCAGCCGATCCATGTTGTTCACATAGTCGTCTTCGCGCTCAGTGTACTGCGCCTTTTCGTTGTGGCCGCTGCCGCGCGTGAAAAATGCCGCGTTGGGATGATTGGTGCCGGGCAGCGTCCGGTAGCCGATTCCGTCGCCGTCGACGTCTTTATAGCGAGCGAACCCGCCCAGCCGCTCCAGATCCGCGGCGGTCAGAACCTTGCCGCGCTGGATCGGCTCGGTTGGATATGTGAACGGGTCGGCCATCCAGTTGTTCATCCCGAGATCGAGGTCGGTCATTACGAAGACTGGAGTTTGGAACTGCTCCGCCAGGTCGAATGCTGTGCCAGCCATTTGGAAACATTCTTCCGGGGAAGAAGGGAACAGTAGTGGATGTTTGGTGTCGCCGTGCGAGAGCAGCGCGGTTGAAAGAATATCGCCCTGCGCGGTACGGGTCGGCAATCCGGTGGACGGCCCCACGCGCTCGACGTCAAAGATCACCGCGGGAATTTCGGCATAATAGCCGAGGCCCACGAATTCCGCCATCAGGCTGATGCCCGGTCCGGCAGTGGACGTCATGGCGCGCGCGCCCGCCCAAGCCGCGCCCATCACCATGCCGATAGCCGACAGCTCGTCTTCGGCCTGAACCACGGCGTAAGTCGCTTTGCCGGTCTCTTTGTCGACACGAAAACGCTTGAGGTAGCCGATCATGAATTCGACTAGCGATGATGACGGCGTGATGGGATACCAGGTGACCACGGTAGCGCCGGCGAAAACGCACCCCAGGGCCGCGGCTGCGTTGCCTTCGATGATGATCTTACCGGCGGTCTCGTTCATGCGCTCGACGCGATAAGGATCAGTTTTCGTGAAGGTCTTGGCCGCGTAATCGAAGCCGGCCTGGCATGCGCCCCAGTTCAGTTCCGCCGCCTTGGCCTTGCGCTTTCCGAACTGCTTGAACAGCGCCTTGTGGATCTCTTCCATTTCGATCGACAGCAGCCACGCGACAACGCCGTCATAGATCATGTTGCGCACCAGCTTGCGCAGCTTCGCTTCCGGGCAGACGGGGCCGACCAGCTTGTCGTACGGCACGGGGTAGAAATGCAGATCGGAGCGGAGCGCGTTCAGCTTTAGCGGCTCGTCATAAACCACCGCAGCGCCAGGGTCGAGCTTCATGACATCCTCGCGCGCGGTCTCGGGGTTCATGGCCACCAAGAAATCGATTTCCTTCTTGCGGCCAATGTAGCCATGCTTGCTCGCGCGGATGGTGAACCAAGTGGGGAGCCCTTGAATGTTGGACGGGAACATGTTCTTTCCCGACACGGGGATGCCCATCTGAAAGATGGAGCGCATCAAAACGTTGTTCGCGGTCTGGCTGCCGGAACCGTTAACAGTTGCGACTTGAATGCTGAAATCGTTGATGACCGGTTCTTGAAACCCGCCTGAGGGTGGCGCGACAGGGGAAACCTCAATGGTAGACATCTATTTGGTTATGTCCTTCTCAATACGCTACAAAACCTAGAGAGAGTGGTATGTCTTGAGGATACACGATAATACCCCAGCGGGGCTCTGGAGTAGATCGGGACAAAGCCGCTTTTTAGGGCTTTGTCAGGCTTGGCTGTCCATGCGCCTGGGCCGGTGTCGATATTTAAGAGACGCGGCGACGGACGACGATGTTGTCCCCTCTCGAAATCGCTGAGCGTATTTGCCCCGAACGGCTTTGGAAAAGTCGTACTCGGAACGCATGGGGGACTCCCGACGTTTAGCTGGTCCAGTTCGCATGACCGTGGCAATCCAAGTCGATGGTCGGCATCGGCTCTTACATCTCCCGGCGGTTTTCCAGCG
>Ga0210406_10003318_pt1 | contig 17750 bp, 17 predicted proteins | sample IncBWC30MmetaG_FD_155454 | JGI IMG/M metagenome (GOLD analysis project Ga0210406, IMG submission 155454) | Forest soil microbial communities from Barre Woods Harvard Forest LTER site, Petersham, Massachusetts, United States - Inc-BW-C-30-M | ecosystem: Environmental > Terrestrial > Soil >... | reverse complement strand
ACCCGCAACTTCGCACGCGCCGACGCCATCCGCAACGACCTCCTCGCCAAAGGCATCTTAATAGAAGATTCCAAGGACGGCGTGCGCTGGAAGCGCAAATGATCGATGGTTTTCTCTGTCAAAACTTACACCGTGACTGTTCGTTCGTTCGCCTAACCGCACATCACGCCACTCATTTTTAGCTTTCCAACTCCGAGGCCCATGAACAAAGATCTTCTCCCCATCGAAGCCATCGTCGAAAAGCTCAACCTGCCTGAAAAATATGTCGAACGCCTCGGCCCTTACGGCGCGAAGCTCAAACTCGACCTCCTCACCGACCCCGCCTTGCCCGTACGCGGCAAACTCATCCTCGTCACCGCAACCACCCCCACCGTCTCCGGCGAAGGCAAGACAGTCACCTCCATCGGCCTCGTCCAGGGCCTGGAAAAAATCGGCAAGAGAGCCATCATCACCTCACGCGAGCCTTCGCTCGGCCCAGTCTTCGGCATGAAGGGCGGAGCCGCCGGCGGGGGCCGCTCGCAGGTCGAGCCCGCGGAAAAAATCAACCTCCACTTCCACGGCGACTTCCACGCCATCACCTCCGCGCACAACCTCCTCGCCGCGCTGATCGACTCGCACCTCTTCCACGGCAATCCCCTCGACCTCGATCCTCACGCCATCACCTGGCCCCGCGCGCTCGACATGAACGACCGCGCCCTGCGCCACATCATCGTCAGCTCTGGCGGAAAACGCGATGGCGCGAATCGCCACACCGGCTTCCTCATCACCGCCGCCTCCGAGATCATGGCCATCATGGCGCTAGCCGCCAGCCGAGAAGACCTCCGAGCACGCCTCGCCCGCATCGTCATCGGCCAGACCCGCTCCGGCAAGCCCGCCCTCGCGCAGGACCTCGACGCCACCGGCCCCATGATGGCCCTGCTCAGCGAAGCCATCCTGCCCAACCTCGTCCAGACGACGGAAGGAACTCCCGCCCTCGTCCACTGCGGCCCCTTCGCCAACATCGCCCACGGCACCAGCTCCGTTCTCTCGCAGCAGATGGGACTCCGTCTCGCCGACTACGTCGTCAACGAGACCGGCTTCGCCTCCGACCTCGGCTTCGAAAAATACATGGACATCGTCATGCCCAGCTCCGGCATCAAGCCTGCGGCCTGCGTTCTCGTCACTACGGTGCAGTCTGTCCGCAACCAGGGCGAGGGCGACCTCGAAGCCGGCTTCGCCAACCTCAAAAAACACATAGCCATCGTGCGCGGCTTCAACCTTCCCGCCATCGTCGCCATCAACCGCTTTCCCAACGACACGGAAGAAGAACTCAAAATCCTCGAAGAATGTTGCGAGGCGCAAGGCGCAGCCTTCGCGTTATCCGAAGCCTTCACCAAAGGCGGCGAAGGCGCAACCGCACTCGCGAAAAAAGTAGTCACCGTCATCGCCTCCAACCCGAGCCCCGCGCTCCAAACCACTTACACGCTTTCCGCCTCGCCGCTGGAAAAGATCACCGCCGTCGCCCAGAAGGTCTATGGCGCAGCCACTGTCGAACTCAGCCCCAAGGCGGAAGAAAAACTAGCCCGCTTCAACCAATGGGGCTACGCCGATCTCCCCGTTTGCATTGCGAAGACGCAATACTCCCTCACCGACGACCCCAAGCAGATGGGCGCCCCAACCGGCTGGACCCTTCACATCACCGACGTCGTCCTCTCCGCCGGCGCCGGCTTCCTGGTCGTCATCTCCGGCAGCATGATGCTGATGCCCGGCCTCCCCAAAGCCTCCCGCGCGCTCACCATCGACGTCGACGCCTCCGGCGACATCATCGGCATGTAATTCAAGCTGCGCGGCTCAAGCCTGCTGCCGCACCGCCAGATCTTCGTCCACCACATTCGGTTTGCCGCTCTTCATCTTCGCGCTCGTCACCAGAAACACCGCCAGCAGAGTCGCACCCATTCCCACACACTCCACCGCGACGAAGCGCTCATGCAAGAAGACCACTCCCAGAATCACCGCGATCACAGGATTGATATACGCATACGTCGCCACCTTCGACACCGCCACGTTGTCCAGCAGGTAGAGATACGCCGTATACGTAATCAGCGATCCGAAGACAACAAGGTAGGCAATCGATCCCCACGCCTTCATCCCCCACTGCGCGCCATGATAGCCGCCTGACACCAGCATCATCCCCAGGTTGAACACGCCACCAAACATCATCTGCCAACCTGCCGAAGCCACTCCGCTGATGCGAATCGTCGACCGCCGCGAGATCACCGAGGCTGCCGTCCAGCACAGCGTTCCCCCCAGCGTCACCACAGCCGCGAGGATCTCCCGCGAGTCGCCCTGCAACCCCTGCCGAAGCTTCGGCCACAGCAGAAACACCATTCCAGCAAACCCGATGGCCACCCCAATCCAACCCTGCAGCGGCAGCCCCTCCCCCCGGGGCAGCGCCATCTCAATCAGCGCGGCATACAGCGGAATCGACGCCACCAGAAGCGCCGCCAGCCCGCTCGGAATATATTGCTCTGCCCATATCACCGCCGTATTGCCGCAGCCTAGCATCAGCACTCCGATGATCGCGAGCCGCCCCCACTCCTGCGCGCTCGGCCGCATCTTCAACTTGAAGATCGCGCTCAGCGCAAGCATGATCGGCCCCGCAATCAAATAGCGCGCACTCGCCAGAACGAACGGCGGCAGTACCTCCACGCCGTAGCGCATCGCCAGGTACGTCCCGCCCCAAAAGACATAAACGCAACAAAATGAAGCAAGAATTCGCGTACGCTTCGCGGAGGAAGTGGAGGGCATTCCTCCATGGTATCGCCTCCCGCTCCCCATTTTCGGGCGCCCGCCGCGGTGCTACGATAGGTAATCATGCTTCGTTTTTCGGCATTCTTTCTGTTTCTCTTCGTCTGTGCAGCAGCGCTCTCTCAAACATCCGATCCACCGAATCCCAACATCCCGAAGAGCTTTCACGATTCCCTTCTCAGCGTCACCTACTTCTACCCCGGCCGCTTCACCCCCGACCCCGAAAGCACCGCTCCCAAATCCGGCAGCGACGGCGCGCCCAGGTGTGCTCACTCCAACCTCTTCGCCAACTCCGTAACCCCGGTCGACACCTCTTCCTTCGTCCTCTCCACCATCGACAACACCTGCCCCAACGTCCTGCGCGGCGCAACCCTGCTCGGCCCCTTCATTCGCGAACAGATCCTGCGTCAGCTCAAGCAATACGGCGAACCCACCGTCACCCAGGAGCCCACCCGCTACGCCATCGACGGCCACCCTGCCGCGATCGTTCTCGCTTCGGTTCCCATGCCCGAGGTCAAGGGCAAGATCCCGACAACCACCTACGCCGCCAAGGCCTGCGTCCTCGGCAACATTCCCGTCAAGCCCAAAAAGAAGTCCGATCCAGTCGATCCCACCCGTCACGTCCTCTGCTTCGACTTCACCACGCTGCACCAGGATCTCTACCACCTGATGTTCGCCTTCTCCATGCAGTTCGATACCGACGCCCCCCAGCCGATGGTCCCCGGCAGCGTCATCCGCTAGCGTTCGTTCTGCCTTCTCCCTCCCGTGATCGAGTCTGTGCGCGGTAAGATATACTCAGCGCCAAAGGCAGAAGGGTCTATGAGAGTCCCCGTCATCGCCACAGCCCGCACCCACCGGATCGCCGGCCCGCAGTGCCGTTCCAAACGGCACCAGATGCCGCGCCGCCATCTCCGCGTTCTTCCCAGCCTCACGCGACCTAGTCTCTTCGCCGGCGACTAGCTCCAACACCCCTCCAGCCGGCGAAGTTCTGCTACCAGCGCAAACCGTTTCCCCGCTAAACCACGGGCGGCCGCTACCTATCCGGGACGGTCCAACGAACGGCACACCAACGTACCGCTGAGCCCACAAGGAGAACTTCATGAGCACCCTGACCCAGGACCAGATCAAGGACCAGAAAAACCAAAGCTACACCAGCAGCGAAACCTACGCCCAGTTTGGCCCCAAGCTCAAGACCACCCTCCCCGGCCCGCTCGCCCAGAAGGCCGTCGCTGCCGACGATCGTCTCATCTCCCCGAGCTACACCCGCAGCTACCCCATGGTGGCCAAATCCGGTCGCGGCGTCCGCGTCACCGACGTCGACGGCAACGAGTTCCTCGACTTCGCCGCCGGTATCGCCGTCAACTCCACCGGCCACTGTCACCCTGAAGTCGTCAAGGCAATTCAAGATCAGGCCGCCGAACTCATCCACATGTCCGGCACCGACTTCTACTACGAGCACATGACCGAGCTGGCCGAGCGTCTCTCCGCGATCGCCCCCATGCCTGGCCCGCACAAGTTCTACTACGGCAACTCCGGCGCCGAAGCGGTCGAGTGCGCCATGAAGATCGCCCGCTATCACACCGGCCGTCAGAACATCATCAGCTTCTTCGGCGCCTTCCACGGCCGCACCATGGGTGCGCTCTCGCTCACCGGCTCCAAGCCCCAGCAGAAGCGCCGCTTCGCGCCTCTCGTCCCCGGCGTTCACCATATCCGTTACCCCTACACCTATCGCGGCACCACCGGCGGCCCCGAAGAACAGGAAGCCTTCGCCCTCGACTGCGCTCGCTACATCGAAGACAGGCTCTTCAAGACCATCCTCCCGCCTGAAGAGGTTGCTGCCATCATTCTCGAGCCCATCCAGGGTGAAGGCGGCTACGTCGTCGCCCCCGACAACTTCCTCCAGGAGATTCGCCGCATCTGCGACCGCCACGGCATTCTCCTCATAGCCGACGAGGTGCAGTCCGGCGCCGGCAGAACAGGGAAGTGGTGGGCCATCGAGCACTCCGGCGTCCAGCCCGACATCGTCTGCATCGCCAAAGGCATCGCCAGTGGCATGCCCCTCGGCATCTGCATGACGCGCGCCGAAATCATGAGCTGGGTCCCCGGCTCCCACGCCAGCACCTTCGGCGGCAACCCCGTCTGCATCGCCGCAGCTCTCGCCACCCTGGACATCCTCGAACGCGAAGGCATGAAGAACGCCGCCACCGTCGGTGAAAAGATGCTCGAGCGCCTGCGCCCCTGGGTCGCCAAACACCCCATCGTTGGCGAAGTTCGCGGACGCGGCCTCATGATCGGCGTCGAGATCGTCAAGGACCAGAAATCCCGCACTCCCGCCGGCCCTATGCGCGACAAGATAGTTGATCTCGCCTTCGAACGCGGTCTACTGATCCTTGGCTGCGGCGAAACCAGCATCCGTCTCTGCCCACCCCTGATCGTCAATCAGCAAGAGGCCGACGTAGCCCTCGACATCCTCGAAGACTGCATTCAACTCGCCGCAAAATAGTCACCGCAAAAAAGCGGGTCATGACTCCCGAAGTCACGGCCCGCTTCTTTCAAGCGCATCGATAGGGTTGTATGGGAACGATTCGTTAGAAACGATATGTCATCCTGAGCGAGCGGAGCGCAGTCGAAGGACCTGCGGTTTGCATCTTTCCATCCCGGCGGTCTCAATGCCCCAACAACCCAAACACCGCCACTCCATTCTGCGTCCCCACATATACCTTTCCATTGACGATCACCGGCGTAATGAACTTGTTCCCATTCCCAAAACTGTCCCGACCATTCGCAGCCTGGGCGCTGTTGTAAAACTCATGTGCCAGATCGCTCGGGTCGTACGCGTGAAGTACCCCGGGGTTATTAAGTCCGGCTTCCAACGCCCACACAATACCGTTCTGCGTCCCGTTAGCCGAGATCGACGGTGTAGGCCCCGGATGCGAAAACGTCACTGCCGAGTGGCTCGATGGAGTCGTAGCCAGCTTCGCATTCGTCAACGGAAACGCCTTGAGCGTATCTCCGTCCGCTGCATAGTAGAGCACTCCATTGAAATACGCGGGGCTGGAATAGACCAGGCCTGACATCGCTCCCGGCAACTCCTGATAGATGTTGCTGTCGTCCACCGGCATATTCGCGAAGTTGAATTTCCCCATGTTGTCGCGATCAGCAAGATAAATATTCTTGTCCTTGCCCGCACCCACGATCAGATGGAAGACGTGGCCGTTCGCGTCGGTCTGGTCCGGCAACAACACTGCACCGCCCGATCCCAAATCAAGGTCGTCGGCAGACTCCTGGTTGGTGTTGAAGGTCTCGAAGTAGTCGGCAACTGCCAGCTTCCCACTGGTCGACAGCTTCACCATCGCATTGCCGTAGTCGCCCTTAGTGGGAAAACCATTCGCGTCGAAAGTCGTGTCGAAGGTGCCGTTGGCATCGGAGAAATAGATAAAGCCATTGCTATCAGCCGCCATTCCGCCGCCGCTCATCCAGATCGAACCCTCGTGCCCATTCGGAGTCACGTTCAGCACCTGCGTCTGCTGCAGCGTCGACTCGCTGTACGCCATCACCCAGCCGGTATAGAGTCCCTGGTCGCAGTGCGACGTCCAGCCCATGTAGATATTTCCATTCAGCAGGAGCAGCGCCGCGCGCTCCGCATACTGCGACGGATCGAAGACCACATTGCCGTTCTGCGTGTTGTCCCCCGTACCTGGATAGGTTGCCGCAATCTCCGTCGGGCTCCCGCTGATCTCCGCACCCGTCGTGATATCGAGCGCATGCAGCCGCTGATGATACTTTCCGCTCGCATCCTTGCTCATCCCGACAGTAAAAATCGTTCCGTTCGGCCCCTGCTTGCGATCGATCACCGGCGTCGAGGTAATCCCAATCTCAGGCGTAATCTGCGAACAGCCGTGATTGTCGCTCGTCGTCTCGCCAGAACCAAGAATCGCAGTCTTCCATATCTGAGCGCCGCTGTCCGCATCGAACGCATAAACACTGTCATGTTCGGTGGCGACATACAGCACGTTACGCAATTGACCGCCAATCGGCACATTGGCAAGATAAAGCGGCTGGGCGTCCACCTTTCCGTCCACCGTATCGAAGCCAATCTTGCCGAACTGAGCCGAGTTCACATTCGCCTGCGTCAGAATCGTCTCCTTCGTATTCAGCCCATCCCTCGCGACGTCGTAGTGATACGTAGTCACATCCGGAGCATTCGTCATCGCGGCGCCCTGCACCGTCAGAGCCAGCGGCACAGAGTGAGAGATGCTGCCGGACGTTCCCGTGAACGTCACCGTCGCGGTAGCTGTGGCCGCCGTGAGCGCCGCGGTCAGCGTTGTGCTTTGCGCCACCCCTGGCGCCAGGCTCAACGCTGTCGGGTTCGCCGTCACGCCAGCCGGCAGCCCTGTGATCGCGACCGCCACCGTTCCCGCGAACGCGTTGACCGCCGTCGCCGTCACATTGACCGTCGTCCCCGCCGCCCCCCCAACAATCGTTGCCGCTGGCGGCGACACCGCCAGCGTATAGTCCGGCAGCGGCGCCGAAACGGTCACCGCGACAGAAGCAGAATGGCTCAGAGCACCCGACATTCCGGTGAAAATCACCATGGCGTTTGCGGCGACCGCGCTCGCCGAAGCGGTCACCGTCACCGTCTGCGCTGTCCCCGGAGTCAAACTAAGCGTAGCCGGCTGCGCAGTGACCCCGCTCGGCAGTCCAGTAATCGCAACGTTCACCACCCCCGTAAATCCATTCGCCGGAACGGCATTCACACTGATCTGCTGTCCCCCTCCTCCCGGCACAAGCGAGACACTGGCTGGCAACGCAGGCAGGCTGAAATCGGCAATCGGCGGCGGAGCCGCGACAGCCACCGCGACAGCAGCAGAATGGCTCAAAGCACCCGACGTTCCGGCGAACGTCACCATGACGCTTCCCGCCACCGCGTTCGCCGAGGCGCTCACCGTCACCGTCTGCGCAGTTCCCGGAGTCAAACTAAGCGTAGCCGGCTGCGCAGTCACACCGCTTGGCAGTCCTGTGATCGCGACATTTACCGTGCCCGTAAATCCATTGGCTGGAACGGCATTCACACTGATCTGCTGTCCCCCTCCACCCGGCACAAGCGAAACACTGGCCGGAGTTGCAGTCAGGCTAAAGTCGCCGGCCGCAGGCGCAGGCGTGGAACCTCCGCCGCAGGAAACCAGTAGAAGCAGGCCCAAAAAGCTGATACCCCGCGCAGCCCTCTCCGAACAAGCACTCATCAGCAACCCCTGCGCCTAGCCCCCGGCCCTCGTCAGCAGGATTTTACGTCCGGCCTGGTCTCGGGTGCTCCAGCTAACTCGAACGACCCTGCACCGGAACGCCCCACCCGATTGTCAAAGGCATGTCTTCAATCCGTCAAATACCCGGGCGATCCTCCGCCATCACATTCAAGCGTCTAAACTGTTGGTTATCACTTGCGATCGTCCATGAGCCGCCAGCCCAACACTCCGAAGATTGTCGCCACCGCCCTCCTCCTGGCGCTCGCCGCGACCCCAGCCCTCTACTCCCAGCACACCACCGCCCTCCAGCCCGACGCCACAGCCCCGCACCGCATCCATCTCATCCTCAAGGACGGCAACTACCAGATCGTCATGAGCTACAAGATCGTTGGCAATGTGGTCCGCTACGTCAGCGCCGAGCGCGGCGGCGCCGAAGAAGAGATCCCCCTCTCCCTCGTCGACCTCGACGCCACCAAACGCTGGGAAAAACAGCACGCCCAACCCGGCCCCATCGACCCCAACAACCCGCAACCGGCGCCGCCGGCCATTGACCCCGAACTCCTCAAAGAAGAGGCCGCCCGCGCCGCCCTCACCCCCGAGGTCGCCAAAGACCTCCGCCTCCCCGAAGAGGACAGCACCCTCGCCCTCGACACCTTCCGCGGCACGCCCGAGCTCGTCCCCCTCGCCCAGACCGACAGCGACCTCAACCGCAACACCGGCCACAATCTTCTGAAAGCAGCCGTCAACCCGCTCTCCGCCGCGCATCCCGTCGTTACCCTCAAAGGCGAAGCCTCGCCCATCCAGCTCCACGTCAAAGACCCCGTCCTCTACCTCCGCATCGGCGACGAGACCGTCGGCAGCACCGCCGGCGCCCCCCTCACCGTCGATACCCACGGCGCCACCAGCCACATGCAGAACGATCCCAGTGGCGGTTCGCCCACCAGCCGCTACGTGATCGTCCGTGCCGACGTCCGCAAGGGAATCCGCGTCATCGCCAGCATCCGCATCCCCCTGCTCGGCACCGGCCAGCACCAGGAGGACGTCGTCGAAACCACCACCGAACTCCTCTCCGGAGGCCACTGGCTCAAAGTCACCCCCAAAGAACCCCTCGACTTCGGAGAGTTCGCGCTTATGGAGGTCATCTCCGACAAGGCCATCAACCTCGGCGTCTGGGACTTCGGGGTCCATCCCGTCTCACCCGAAAACCGCGACATCATCAAACCCGAACCCCGTCGCGGGAGCACACTCGAACGCCGCGGCCCCAGCTAAGCCACGCGGCCACGATGAGAGATGCTGTTGAAAGAGTCGTCGTTTTGAAGGGGCCGCTGCTCTAAACGGGTGCAGACCCTGCAATCTCTATGTTGGTGCTTTTCGGATTAAGCGTAGGGCTTTAGCCCTACGAAAAATGGCGCGAAAACAAGGGGCTTTAGCCCCGGGGTCTTTTCACTTGCGCCACAATAAGCCTCAGCGGCGAGGCAGCGAATCGCGTTCAAGAAACAACCCCGCGACCGCCTGCCGGGGACCGCTGTCGGAGGCAGTCTTCGCCGACTTGGAAACCGTTCCTTTGCCCGAGACAGCAACGCTGTCCCGCGTGATCTTGGCCTCGTACATCATCGTGTCGGCCGCGCGCAGAATCGTGGGCACAGAATTTCCATCCTCCGGATACGTCGCCAGCCCAAAGCTTCCCGACACGTTCAGCGAGAGCCCGGCGCCTTCAAGAAAACGTGCCGATCGCAGATCCTCGCGCAGCGCCATGGTCGTTCCGCTCGCCGCTGCCTTCCCCATCCCCGGCAATAAGGCGACAAACTCGTCCCCGCCATAGCGGAAGGCTGCGTTATTCGGTCCCAGGCAGCGTTTCATCAGTCCGCCAATCTCCGCCAGCAGCCGGCTGCCCACCAGATGCCCGTGGGTATCGTTTACCGACTTGAAACGGTCAAGATCGACAAACATCAAGCTGAATACCTGCCCCAGAGCCACCTGCTCATCCAGCATGGTGTACAGGTGGCGGGCATTGAAAAGCCCTGTGACGTCGTCCGTGATCGTCAGCTCCTGAATCAACGTCATCGACCGCGCATTCTGAATCGCGATCGCCGCATAGTCGCAAAGAATCCGCAGAAACGAGATCGAGTACTCCGACAACAGGTCCAGCTTGCTGTTCAGCAGCTGGATCACGCCCAGCGTTTTATTTCCCGACCGCACCGGCACGCAGGCGATCGACTTGATCTTCAGGTCCGGGTGTTTATTCGCAAACGCCGACCAGTGCGGATCGAGCGCCACATCCGGCACCACTAAAGGATTGCCCGTCGAGGCCACCCAGCCGGCGACTCCCTCGCCCAACGGTACCCGCAGCCCTTTCAGGCTCTCCGCATTCTCGCCCACCGCAATCGCGTAGTACAGCTCACCGGCCTTGTCATCGACCATCAGCATCGACCACCGCTCAGGACCGAAGAACTGCGCCATCTTATCCATGATGGCGCCCAGAATCTCCTCCAGCTCCAGGCTCGAGGTCAATGCCCGAGCTACGTCGTGGAACACCCGAAGGTGGTCCATCTGGCGGCTTTCGATTACCTCAAACGATCGTCTATCTTTCAATCGTCTTCCTCATCCAGCAACATACCAGATATCAGGTCTGTTTCAATTCAAAATGAGTTTCCCTATCGCCCGCGACAGTCTGAGACCCCGGGCATTAGCCACCAATGTGCACCATATTCCGCGACGGCTTTTCAAAACCAGGTTCGCCGATGTGATGCCGCGCCTCTTTGCGCATCACGATCTTTCGTATGTACGCAGCGAGCTCCGCATCGGTTCCGCCCCGCGCCATCTGGCCATAAAGATCATGGTCGCTCTGTGAAAACAGGCAAGTCCGTATCTTCCCATCCGAGGTCAACCGCACCCGGCTGCAGTGTCCGCAGAAAGGCCGCGACACCGGTGCAATAATTCCAATCTCCCCGACCCCATCGTCAAACGTAAATCGCTTCGCCGTCTCGCTCGCCGCATGCGGAGCCAGCTCCACCAGCGGACGATACCCATTCAACCGCTCGACGATCTCCTCCATCGAAATCACCGTCTCCCGCTTCCACGTGCGATCTTCTTCCAGAGGCATCCACTCGATGAACCGAACGATCACGCCCTCGCGCCGCGAGAACTCCGCGAACTGTTCGATCTGCCCATCGTTGAACCCGCGCAACAAGACGCAGTTCACCTTCACCGGCCCCAGGCCCACCGCCTGCGCCTTGCGTATTCCTGCCATCACCTTGTCGAAGCTTCGCGGAACTCGCGTTATCGCTGCAAATGTCTCCGCATCCACCGCATCCATGCTGACCGTCACACGGTTCAACCCGGCATCTTTCAGCGGCTGCGCCAGCCCTTCCAGCAGATGCCCATTCGTCGTCAGCGCAATATCCAGCGGCAGACCCTTCTGCCCCGTCTCCCCAGCGAAAGTCTCCCCAGCAAACGTCCCGCCAACGAACGTCCCGTCCGGCAGATAGGCCGTGCGCATCGTCGCCAGTTCGCGCACCATCTCCACCAGGCCCGACCGCAGCAGAGGCTCCCCCCCGGTCAGCCGAATCTTCTCCACCCCCAGCGAGACAAACAGCCGCACCATCCGGAGGTAGTCGGCAATAGGCAGCTCGGTATATTGCGCACCCTCATTGCCCGTCCGGCAATACACACACTTATAGTTGCAACGGTCCGTCACCGAGACGCGCAGATCCGTGATCGCCCGGCCAAACTTGTCGCGCAGCCTGCCCTGCGTCTGCAGGGCCTCTTCCACCGGCTCCAGCACCGCCGTGTTTCCATCGAAGATCGGTGAGGACAAAAACATCGTCGTAGCCATCTGCTTCATTTCTTAACAGAATAGATGCGTAGGCTCGGAAAGCGGATCAGATTTGCAAGAATTCCAGTATAGCCACCCCTGACCAAAACTATGCGTGATCTACAACACACAGCCTTCGGATAGCCCCAACCTAGTAGCTGATGAACTCGTTGCTTCCACGTTTCAGGCGGACACCCAAAATACCGAAGACCAGCGAGAGCGTAAACATGATCGCGTCCCAATAGACCATCGGGTGCGTCATTCCCGGCGACAGCGTCCAATCCTGCCCGCTCCACAGCGTCACCAGCGTCCCGATGATCAGGGTCTGAAAGCAGAGCACCAGAAAGAGCTGGCCGCGCCGCCGCCGCTTATCCAGCAGTTCCACCTGGTCCGGTGTCAGATTGCGTTCTTCGATGGGAAGCAGTGTGTTCGCCATTGCGTTCTGGGTCTCCACGTATCGTTTTAGTACGAAGACATGGTCCGAAAGACAACCGCCACATCCGTCGCGCTCTTTACATTAAATCACAGCCTGCCTCGCCAGGCCACGACTGAGAAAGAAGGTAGTGAGTTAGTTCCGAAACCTTGCCACACGCACCCTCCGATCGCCCCCGGAACAGGGATGGAGCCTCGCGCCCCAAGCCAATGGCTGGTTCGCCCCTCAAAAAGCTGCTGTACTCGGATCCGGCCTTCTTCATATCAGAGGCTAATCCACCATGAGCATGATTTCAGTAGATTTGATGACCGCCGTGACCTCACTTCCTACTTTGATGTTCAAGTCCTCTACGCTCTGGCGAGTAATCACACTCTCGATCAGGTTCTCTCCGACGCGAACCCCGACTTTCGCTGTGACCACTCCAAGAACGATTGCTTCTACGGTGCCTCGTAATTGATTGCGCGCTGATATTTTCATGTGCCCGATTGTAAGGAAAACCGCACAAGGAAGGTAGTGAGTCAGTTTGCGAAAACCCCGGCTGGGCGGGCACCACGGAATTCCTTCAGCTTGCCCGTCATCTCCTCTAGAGCTTCCTCAAAGAAGGATCGCCAGTGGAAAACGCGTCTCTCGTCACCCACCCCCGGAATCGGCGATGCGTAAATACCTTTGATGGCTGGAAACTCATTCGTTTGCATCCGGCGACCAGTTCGCTGTTTGCGTCAGTCGTTGACTCGGATAGATTTCTCTGCACCTTTAGCCATGCCCGAAGATTGAAGACGTTGATGCAAATGCAAAACACATTCGCAGGGATAAAGCCGTACTGCGACGTATGCAATCCGATCACACAGACGATAAGACTGTTGACACCCGAAACAACCAGACCGGTCCACATCTTTCTTCCGACCAGGATCGTCGCAACGACGGTGAGAAAACAAGAGAGATAGTCCAGCCGTAACATCGCCACCGCGGGCCTCCGATCTTATTGCTGCCCGCCATGGGTAAGAGCAATTTGCGCTCCAAAGCCACGACGATTCCACGTGAGAAGTGGCTAGAGCTGACGACAAAGACGACAAAGAAGTTAGCTAAGAAGATAGCGTGTGCAAATGCACAGAGGGCAGCTTATGACGGCGATACGATGACGAGAAATCAGCGTAGTGTCAACAGAATGACACGCTCGCAGCTTGATCCGACCAAAGGCGAACTTGGCGTCATAATTCCCCAAAACGGCGCTTCGAAAACTGACACACGACCGAAAGCAGTCCTTCCGCCACACGACGAAGACACAGAAGACCGGAAGCAAAAACAAACGTTCCTCTCCCGCTACCCAAATCAGATAAACGCTACCGACTGAATCCCCACAACATCGAAGCGCTTCCTGCACCGGACATTCTTGCAGCCCATCGGATCGTCGCGGCGCACCATGTAGCTCTGCGCCTTGGCAAAACGAGCCCGGTCGCGGTCGTCGGCCCCCCGCGGCAACTGCGCCTTCTTCCGCCGCACCACCCAGTCAATCTGATACTCCCCCTGCTGCCCGCAGTGTGGACACGTCATCACATGCGTCCTCTGCTCCGCCTTCTCTTCAAAAAAGTCCCGCTCTTCCATACGCACCTCGCTGGTCGGCAGCCCGCCCGGCAGCCGTCTCCCATCTGCAATCCTGCCTGACATCCCCCCTCGCAGGCAAGAGTAATGCATAATCACGCAGGGGCTCCAAGTCCCCCCATGTAAGTCCTTAGAAGGAAGGCGAGATGAGCAAGCCGAAAAAGGAAATCTTCTCCAAGGTCAAAGCCGTCAAGTCCAATGCCCGCGACCGGGTCGGCACGCCACCGCCCGAGCGCGTCCTCCCCGACCCCAAACAGAAACTCGCCGCCAAGCCCAAACACAAACAAACCCTCGCCAATCTACTCGACTCCATCGACTCCACAGGAAATGACCGATGAACATCCTCCGCCTCTCCGCCCTCACCCTCGCCGCCGCCATCCTCACAACCGCCCCGGCGAATGCCCAGACCATCCAGGTCAACGCGGCAAACCGAACCATCGCCATCACCGCCACCGACAAAGTCATCGTCATGGCCGACACCGCCACCGTCCACATCGGCTTCATCGCCTACGGCCCGGACAGCGACGCCGCCTACGCCGCCGGCTCCCGCACCTCCAACGCCATCGTCAAGTCCCTCACCACCGCCGGCATCCCCTCCGACGCCATCGAGAGCGAAAATCAAAACGTCTCCCCCGTGCAGGAGTACCAGATCGACAAACTCACCCCCGCCGAGAAGGCCCAGCGCAAGTTCCAGGTAGTCCAAAGCTGGACTGTCCGCACCTCCGCCGATGATGCCGCCAAAATCCTCGACCTCGCCGTCAAAGCCGGAGCCAACCAGTCCGGCCAGATCGACTGGAGCCTCAAAGACGAGAACGCCCCCCAGGCCGAAGCTGCCGGCAAAGCCCTCCAGCGTGCCCGCACCGTAGCCTCCGAGATGGCCAAAGGCCTCAACGTCAAGTTCGGCCCCCTCCTCTTCGCCAGCAACGAAACCCAGGCTCAGCCGCCCGTTCCCATCATGCGCGCCATGGCCGCCTCACCGATGGCGAAAACCGAGCCCCTGGCCATCAATCCCCGCCGAATCGAAAAATCTGCCACCGTCTACGCCGTCTTCGCCATAGAATAGGCGTTCTGAAAGAGGGAACCCCAATGCCTGTCCACGAGTACCGAGAACTCAAGCCCACGCCCGAAGCCGAAGCCATCTACCGCCGCTGGCTCGCTCGTCTCAACGACGAGTTCACCCGCCACAACAAGCCCGACATCCGCTCCCAGATCGTCCGCGATGAGCTCGTCCAGCTCTACCTCGGCAAGCCCTACCCCGGCCCCCCCAAGGCGACCCTCAACCACGAGCTCGCCATGCACACCCTCGTCGAGAGCCTCGACCCCCGCAACGCCACCCTCGAACCCGAGTACTACGGCGACGTCGACGCCGAAAAATACGCCATCCGCAAGCCCCTCATCTGGTTCTGGCAGATGTTCGACCGCTCCCCCGTCGGCCTCAACCACTGGCTCGGCTTCCGCTTCCGCTGCATGCTTGGCCGCCATATCTTCCGCCACCTCGGCAAGCACGTCAAAATCTTCCACAACGTCGAATTCACCTACGGCTACAACCTCACCATCAGCGACTGGTGCACCATCCACAAAAACGTCATGCTCGACGACCGAGGCGAGATCATCCTCCACGAGGGCACCAGTGTCTCCGACTACGCCAACGTCTACTCCCACACCCACAACATCAACCACCAGGCCGACGTCACCAACAAGGTCACCGAGCTAGGCCCCCATGCCCGCATCACCTACCATGCCACCGTCCTCGCCGGAGCCAACGTAGGCGAAAACGCTATGCTCGGAGCCCTGGGACTAGCCACCAAACCCGTCCCTCCAAGCACCGTCGCCGTAGGCATCCCAGCTCACGTCAAACGCCGTAAAGAGGCACACCAGCCTGCCACGGAGACACTCTAGACAAATTAGCGGTGCTGGAATAGCTGTGCTGGGCCCACGTTCTTAAGTTGTCATCCGAACCCTGAGCCCGTCGAAGGGGAAGGACCCCGAAGCATTCGACTCACCCAAACCGATCGTCCCTTTCAACCATTGCTTCACCGCCGTTGCCGTTGTCGTTGAGGATTAAGCGTAGGGCTTTAGCCCTACGAAAAAAATCACGGCAGATGAGGGGCTTTAGCCCCGGGCTTTTCTTTGCTGAACACGGAGAGGAAGCATCTACCTCACCCACTGCGAATCTTTACGGTTTCATCACGCGAAATTCAGTAGACTTGGTTAGTTATGCCTCTGAACGTCGTCGTCATCTTCTTCGAGATCGTCGTCTTGATCCTCGCCTTCAGTGTCCACGAGTGCGCTCATGCATGGACCGCCTGGCGCCTCGGCGATCCCACCGCCCGTATGCTCGGCCGCGTCACCCTCAATCCCCTCAAACACCTCGACCCCATCGGCTCCGTCGTCTTCCCGCTCATCTCTCTGGTCTACGGCGGCTTCCTCATCGGCTGGGCCAAGCCCACTCCCGTCACCGGACGCAACTTCAAGAACTACCGCCGCGACGACATCCTCGTCACCCTCGCCGGCCCCGCCAGCAACCTGCTCTCCGCCACCATCGCCCTCGTCCTGCTCATCATCGTCAAACACGCGCTCCCCGCCGGAGATGCCTCCATCGCCACCGCCGTCGCCATCGCCCAGCACATTCCCGGCGTCGCGACCGAAGGCCTTCCCGCACTCTTCCCCATCGCGCTCTTCCTCTACTTCGTCATCTTCATCAACCTGCTGCTCTTCGTCTTCAACCTCATTCCCCTGCCGCCGCTCGACGGCAGCCATATCCTCCGCCACTTTCTCCCCTACAAGGCCGCCCAACTCTACGACCGCATGGGCATGTTCGCCCTCCTCATCCTCTTCCTTCTCGGCGGCCGGTTCATCGCAGCCTTCTTCTACCCCATCTACAACGTCTTCAACCACATCCTCTTCTCCGTATAAGAGCTGTCGTCGCCCATCGGCGCAGTGGAGAAACCCGCCGGCGGCGTTCTCTTCGCGGTCAAGCCTTAGCGCAACGAGCCGTCGTCCTCGGCTCCCTCGCCTGTCGTTGCAGCAGCAGCCGGGGACGAGTCCGTCCGCACAGTCGGATACTTGATGCCCAACTGCTCCAGATAGGTCGAGTACTTGGCAGCATCGTAGTAGTACTTCTTCATCTCCGGGCGATACTTGTCCATCGTGCCCTTGTTCAGCCAGATCGAGGGTTTGTCCGAGGGTCGAAGGAACGGCTGATACTTCACATCCTTAGTCTGAACCTCGTTGAAGTAGGCCTTGGCACTAGTCACCAGCGATGGTTTGGTCATCAGATCGAACAGCGTAAGCGCCTGAACCTTCGCCCCCGCGACCGCGCCCTTATGCGCAATCGGAGTAGCCATCGCAATTCCATTCGCCCAGTTGTGTCCAGGAAGATTGGGAATATTCGAAGGATAACGAAGAACGATCGTAGGCGCATTCCACGAGATATCGCCGATATCATCCGAGCCGCCGCCGTAATACTTTTCCGGATCGTTCGGTGTCTTCAACTCGTCGAGCTTCACCGCCAATCCCTTCTCCGGAACCTTCAGTTCATGCTGCAATGCCTTGGCCAGCGTCTGGTCGGCGTCGTCCCACTTCGGCAGCCCAATCAGCTTCGCGTTCTCGGTCGCCTCTTCCGCGATAGGTTTATTGAAGTGTCCCGGCCACGCCGTACCGATCAGCGTCGAATCCCACTTCGTATCCGTCATCGTGGCGGCGCCGGTCGCCATATGGTCGCCGATCTCCCACAATTCCTTGATATGCGGATAATCGGCCTCCCGGAAGTAATACCAGACTGAAGCGCCCTGCGGCACGACGTTCGGCTGGTCGCCGCCATTCGAAATCACATAATGCGAGCGCTGCTGCAGACGAAGATGCTCGCGGCGAA
>Ga0210406_10003317_pt1 | contig 17753 bp, 17 predicted proteins | sample IncBWC30MmetaG_FD_155454 | JGI IMG/M metagenome (GOLD analysis project Ga0210406, IMG submission 155454) | Forest soil microbial communities from Barre Woods Harvard Forest LTER site, Petersham, Massachusetts, United States - Inc-BW-C-30-M | ecosystem: Environmental > Terrestrial > Soil >... | reverse complement strand
CGCATCGATCAAGAGAACGCGTCCTTCACGCGCTCCATTGCTGGGTGCTTGCGGTTCTTCACCTTGATCCAGTCCTTCGATCGGCCCGCGCGAAGGGGCGATCGCGCCGACTGGTGATAGTCGGATGGCGGGCGATCGTAATCGCGCTCGCGCGGCCGGCCGACTATCCCTCGTCCCGCTTGATATCCACCACGAAGCCTTCAGGCATCTCAGGGATGGCATCGTCATCCGGCCGATTGCAAACTGGACAAGGTGCACCGGCCCCGCCGCAATCGCAGGCTCGCGGACCTTCCCAAGGCCTGTCGGTATGGGCTTCACACACCCAGCGGGTATTGTCGCAGCGTAGGCAAAATCTCAGGATCACGAGAACGCTTCCTTCACGCGCTCCATTGCGGGATGTGATCGGTTCTTCACTTTGACCCAGTCCTTTGATCGGCCGCCCCGATAAGGGCGGTCTTTTCGCTTCGAGACTAGGCCCTCAAGTCCCATGTTGCATGCTGCGCGGAAAAGATCGGGTCCGATCTCACCCTGCTCGAATGGGCTGATGAAAATGCCGTCCGGCCGGCGCGCCAGCGGCCGCTCCAGGTGCGCCTTGCGCATCGACAAGGGGAGGGACCGCAGGTCGTCGCCATCGAACGCGAGGAGGTTGAAGGCATAGAGTTGCACCTCGTCATTGTGCTTGCCCGAATGCAGCGCGTTGAAATCGGAGATGCCGTCGACACCGAGGATGACAGCTTCGCCATCGATTACGAACTGCTTATATCTGTTCTTCAGCGCGGACTCGACGATCCAGGGATAGCGCTTTGACCAGTCACAGCCGCTGCGCGTGATCGGCCGCACGCGATCGCCGTCGCGCTCGGCCCGCGGGCGATAGACCGTCATACTTGATTTGGTGCAGCCAATCGGGGCCGCGGGGTACTTTGACGCCGCGCCCTAAAACAGGAGACGTGCCTAGCCTCAACTGAGGGCGACTCGCATGTTTACTGGCGCAAACAGTCTTGACGGGCAACGCATCTCACACACTCGAGCGCCCATTGTTTGATCTGCTCCGTCGAGGCAACGCGAACGATCGTCCCCCTGACGACAATTTGTTGCCAGGCACGGCCCTCACCAATCCCTTTTCCGGTGCATGCGATCGGGACTGTAACTACACTCCCATCGGGCGCTATTGTTGGACTTCCATAGCTCCCGCTGCTTTGGCTCACATTCTCAATTTGAATGGATGAGATGGACTGGTTTTGAATCACAAAGCCTGGGGGCGCTTTGTAAGAAACCGCGCCGGATTCATCATGCGTTCGGATACGTGGGGGAATACCAACAACGTCTGCTGATCCGCACGTTATTTCCCCACGTTGCTCAAAGTTTTGCGGATTCTCGTAGTTCTTTTGGTTACGGGCAAGGCACTCATCCACCTCATCGGCACGCGAAGCCGTCGAACCAAGCGCAATTGCGAGAGCTGAACCAGCCGCGACTGCGGTGTCTAACATTGAGCGAGCAAAGGTCATATAAGTCGTGCTTTCGCTTGCAATTACGACGGGTTGAGGCACTTCTTGGCGGCGGCGATCGTATTGGCAGCGGACATATTTTTATCAAGAGCCGCGAGACACCGGTCCACGTCGGCCGCGGTGCGTTCTGGGACGTTCACGCGGGTTGGAGTACCTGAGCTGGAGAAGAAGACCCTGTGAAGGAGGCTGCCGATCTCGACCGGACGCTGTGGCGTCGCGCTCAATCGGGTAGCCTCGTAGACTCTTTCTCTCACATTTTGAAACACCGCCAGATGATCCTGTCCCTGGCGCGTCAACTCGGACGCGAGCGCAATTGCGTAAGGCCCGCCGGTATCACCTTTATCCGAAGCGGTTTGATTCGGACTCGTCGAAAAGGCGATGAACTGACCGTTCCTCCCGGTCATGGGCGCGAACGACTTTTCCTCCTCACCCTTCGCATTCGACCTTACGTGAAGCTCGTTCCTGCAAGCGTCGAATACGACGAAATGCGAGGCGTCTGGTGCCTTTTTTGTGAGTGTATCCAAAATCCTATCCAACGGAACGGTTTTGTACCAAACAGTGTCGTCAGACATATCCGTAACGTCTACCGGTATGAGATAGTTGACGTGGTCTGAGGGACTCGCGATGCCGTGGCCGGAATAATAGAAGAAGCTCAGCGCGTCCGCTCCCGCTTCGTCGATTCGTGCCGCGTACCGGTCTATCGCTTGTAGAAGCGCGATCTGACCGGCGTTGCGCACGATTGTGACTTCGAACCTAGCGGCCACAAGCGCGTTCGAAATTCGAGTGATATCGTTAAACGGATTCTTCAGGGGCCCGACCGCCGCTGCGTAGTCTTGGTTTGCAACTAGCAGCGCGAGACGCTTTTCCGCTAATGCAGGGCCGCCCCAATAGACGGCGCTCAAAACAATGAAAAAGCCTAGGTATCTGATTTGCTTCATTTTGAGTCGGCGGAACATCCATCGAAAACGCCTGGAAACTTCTTCCATTGATCCCATGTCGTGATTGGATCATCGGGATATCGACAAAGTATTCGCCTTTCGCCCGCAGCTTTCAGCCGTGCATTCGCATCCCACGCGTTTCTCCCGAAAAGATGAACCGCGTTGTAGATCGCATAGATGGTCGGAATGGCAATTCCGAAGTCTTCCATTCCGAATTTGAAAATGCTGTCTGCGGCGTCCTTTGAACCAGTTTGAGTCCAATATAGGTAATCATGAACGATTGCGGGGTAGGTGTACTGTCCATCGGGCGGGAGCAGCGACCAGAATATCCGAGGGATGCTCGCGAAGTCGGTGACGAATCCTGCAGGAACGGTCACGGCGTCATAGCCCGACTGGTTTGGATTCGGCTCCCACCGGATTGGTCTAAGAAGAAAGTATATTCGATCTGCAAATCTGCCGACGTGGAGCGGACCAGCTGGCTTTCGGTCCAGGCGGATCCACTGGTCCATCCATTGGTCAACAACCTTTGGATCTCCAGCGTATGTCTCTTCTGATGTCGCACCCTTCGTCAAGGCGCCCCATCCGAACAAAAGAGAAGATAGCTGCACCAGGGCTTTTCGGCGCGTTAACATGACCATCAATTCACACGTCATAAAAGCTAGAAGAAATCAAATTTTCAACCTTAGCGCAAGTGATCCGTGAGGGGATTTTTGCGGGCGAGGCGCGATCAAGCTCGGCCGGTTTCGGCAAATATTTGCGGGCATGAAAGTCAAGCCCATTCCGGCACGAGGGCCTCACGCGCGCCATCAAGGTGAGGATGCGGGATTTCAGATAAGAATAACAATCGCTTAGATGACGTCATGGAACTTCGTCGCCGCGTCTCCGCTTTCGGCGCGCGCACAGTATCTCACGGTCAGTTACCGCGCGGTCTGAACCTGGATCGCCCACGAACTAAAGACTAGCGCGATTGAACTTGTGGGTGGATTCAAGCTGTGCGACGACTCTGCCGCCTTCGTGTGCAAGAATCGACCGTTGGCCGGCACGGGAAAGCAGACAGCACGGACGAGGCGCGAACCTGCCGATCGGAGGGCGCGTCACCGCCTTCCCCCAGCCGGCGGGATAGTTCGGATTGGCGCAAACAAGGCTGCTGGCAATAGGGCGGGGAAGAGGGGCGTGACGAAGTTTGCAAAACGGACGGATCAAAGCCATTTGCGAAGCTGCGGGTCTGGCGACTCGCGGGCCCGGGAATCATGATGGCCGCCATCGCTCAGGGGACCATCTGGAGTGCCTAGCTATTTAGAATTCTTCGCGGGTGGGGGAATGGTGCGCGCCGGCCTCGGCGGCCGGTGGAAGTGCCAATTCGCCAACGATTTCGATTCGCTCAAGGTCCAAGTCTATGCGGACAACTGGGGCGAAGCCGAGATCCTCGAGGACGACATCCACAAAGTGAAAGCGGAAGATCTCGGGCGCCGCGTTGACCTGGCGTGGGCGTCGTTCCCTTGTCAGGACCTTTCCGCAGCGGGCAACGGTCTAGGCATCGGCCAGGCGAGCGGGGCAAACCGGACGCGATCCGGGACATTCTGGACGTTCGTCGACCTGATGAAGAGCCTGAAGGCCAACGGCCGTTTGCCGAGGATTGTTGTACTCGAGAACGTAGTGGGCCTTCTGACCATCAACGGCGGCGAGGAATTCAAGGCGGTCATCGCGGCCCTTGTCCGGCTGGGCATGCGCGCCGGAGCGGTCGTGGTCGACGCACGGCATTTCGTTCCACAGTCGCGGCAGCGGGTCTTCATCGTCGCCGTTTCCAAGACGACCAAGGTAATCGCTGATGACCATCGCGCGGTTGTCGCTGAGCCATTGCATCTCGGCCTGGCTATAGGGGATGCGCGCGCCGCGCGTCATTGCTTCGTGCCTTCGACCAAGCGAGTCGGATTTGTGCCGAGTTTCGGCAGATGCGGCGACGGATCGATGCCGTGATCGGAAACGATCTTCGCGGCTTGAACCTGCAGGCTGGCGTGCCGCAGGATCTGGTCGGCGACGGCGACGATGGCGTGGCCGCGCTTGACCTCGGCGTCGATCTGCTCGGTCGTCAGGCCTTCCTCTGATAGCCGCTCAAGCTGGGCGAAAAGATGATCGTTGAGATCTGAAAGCTTGTTCTTCACTTCGAGCCCTCCGGCCGTTGACAGGCAGTCACGCGAGTTCCAATTGTTCGGGTTGTCTCTTCCAAGCCGCTGCACATTGGATCGCGTCCCAGCGATCAGCCATGCTGCGCGGCGTGTTCTGCGGGCGGTGATGGTTCTGGGCGATATCGGTGCTGTCGACCGACGCGAACGGCCAGCGTCGGCCGACGCATTGCATCCCGCGCAGCATGTGCAGATACGGAATCCAGCGATGGCGCTTGCTGATCTCGTTGAAAGCCTCGTCCATCCGACGTTCCCAGATCGCGGACAGCACGATGGCGTACTCGGCGGTTGATCCAATGCAAACGCGCGGCCATGCATCCGTCAGCGCGAGTAGCCGGTTGATGGGCTCGTCCATGTGCCAGACCGGCGCACCTCGGTGGCCATGCGGCCACTCCGCGAGCAAAGCGTCCTGCATCTGACTGCCGGCGTTGATCACGTCCGGGATGACTGCCCATGTGGTCGGATACGCAAGCCATTCGTCGCACCAGGCATAGAACGCCTTCCAATCCGGTGCATGGTTGCGCTTCCAGGCGGAGAAAGCTCCATTGTCGAGCAAAACCGATTGACCGATCTGGTGGGCTCGCTTCACGTCATCCGGGCGAGCAAAGGAGACGCAGAAGCATCGGCCGGCGAGTTCGTAGAGCGCAGCAATCGGGCTGATGGGTGTGCCGTGGTAGTGCATCGTCATTCTGGCCCCATCATGAGGCCATCAAAGCAGGGCGCCGCATGGCTTCGTTCATGGTCGTCATGCCGCCCCTACCGCGCGAATAGCCAGTCAGCGGCAAAGCGCCTGATGTGCTGGTTCAGTCGCATGTTGGGGAAATTCCGGGCCGTACGATCTTGTGGATAGCGTCCAAAAACACGCCGACGCAGTACAAAATGCAGCCGGTCCAAACGAACCAGTCAGCAGAGCCGCCCTGATACCAAGTCATCGCAACCTGGATCGCGAGCATCAGTGAACAGAATGCGAGGAATACGTTGTACGCAACGCCCATACGTGAGTTTTCCTTAACCGGCCTGACGGTGGTCACTTCGCCCCCTTGAGAGCGTCATTGCGGGCGGCGATGAGCTCCGCCATCGCCGCGTCAGAGCCTCCGAGATCGGGATGCGTGGTTTTTGCCTTGGCACGGAATTGAGCTTCGATCGCCTGCGCGGTGGCGCCAGGCGAAAGGCCGAGGATTTCCCAGCACGATTTGGGCGCGGGGAGAGCGGTGAAGCCCGAGAACGCGCGCTCCATCATGGTCGAACCACCGTGGCGCTCGATCGACCTGATCGCCTCGATCGCCAACACCAGCGACCGCATGTTCTCCCAAGGGGTCCAGTAGCGATCGCGGGCCATTGCCAGCGGCTTGCCCGTGAGCGTGAAGTAAACGGCCACGCCTGGATCGTCGTAGCGGCGCTTTGCCGCGTCGGCATAGGGAAGGCCGTCCTGCCGGACCGGCACATTCGATGAAATGACGACATTGCCGGCGCCGAGGAGGCGCAGCTCTCGCTGCAGTTCCTTGATCTGGTTGAACGTTTGCCCGTTGAAGCGGGATTTTCCCCGCTGTCCCCAGGCCAGGCGCGGCCAGCCGGGCGGCCAGTGAAGCGGATAGCTTTCTGCGGTCATGATTCGCTCTCTGGCTCCTTCCCCGGGGCCTTGGATTGATCGGGCTCGGCAGCGCCCCACCACTTGCCGAGCGCGTTGAGGTAGCCGCGGCAGAGCCGCAGCTTTTCAGGTTTGTGCTTGGGGTAGGCGAAGCCGTCCTCGCCTTCGGGGTCGAGCGGCACACCCTTGTGGCAATGGAAGGTCCCGCCGGCCCGAAGCTTGGCGATCAGTTCCTTCCACTTCGCGGTGTCGGCCTGCTCGGGCGATTCCGGACGGAACGCGCAGTTGTCGCAAGGCGCGCTGAACGAAGCACTCGGATCAGACGGGTCCCAGATCAGAGTACCGTCGATCGGCTCCCAGGCGGTCCGGCAGCTGGCGCAAATTGCTATCTGGCGGCCATAGAACTTGATGCCGTGGTCGCCGTGGATGTGCACCCGCGGGCTCTTGCACTTCGGGCAGCAATCGGCGGTGCCGGGGGTTCCCTTGGCGGCTTTGCCGGCGCGCCGCGCGCGGCGGTTCGGCGGGCGCCGGATCTCGAAACTCACCGGCATCCGCGCACATCGGGAAGCTGCGGCAGCAGCAGGCGATCAACTTCAGGGTTGTTAGACAAATCTCGATATGTTCTCGCCCGTTGCGGCATTACCTTCATCGCTGTTAGACTGAAAAACACAACAAAATCAGCGGGAGGAGAAAATGAGCAGGGCGCTCGCCGTCTTCCACGGCCGGTTCGGTCGCGCGACGGTTTACCAGTTGAACCGCCCCTTCAACGTGCATGCGCATCGTGAGGGCCATCTGATCTTCCATATCGGCGGAATCCCCGCTTGCATTGACGTCTGTGATCAGCGCTGGCGCCTCAGCGAAGACTCCATCGTCGCGGTCAATCCGTGGGAGCCGCACAATTTTCTGCCCGCCGATCTGGCGGATGGCGCCATTTTCTTTGTGCTTTACGTGAACGCGGAATGGTTCGCGCCCGACGCTGCGAGTTGTCAGCGGCTGCGCTTCGGCCGCACGCATTTCAAACGCACCGCGGCGCTCGAAAAGCAGATCAAGCGAACCGCCGCGCTGGTCTGCGGCGCGCCGTCGCTCAGCAGCCTCGACTGCGAACTGAGGCATCTGATCGACATCTGCTACGACGAAAGCTGGCAGACCTGCGAGGCGGGACAGGAACCGCGCACCGCCGCCGCCGTGACGGATTTCCGCGTGCGCAAATCGATCAAGCTGATGTCGGAAAGCCCTGGCGCCGAGATCGAGCTGGATTCGATCGCGCGCGCCTCCGGACTTTCCCGCCCACATTTCTACCGGCTGTTCCGGACCCAAACCGGCGTCACCCCGCACCTCTACCTGAATACGTTGATCATGGAGCAGGCGCTGGATGCGTTGGTGGCGACCGAGGCGCCGATTGCCGATATCGGTTTCGATCTCGGCTTCTCCTCGCAGAGCGGCTTCACGCGCTTCTTCGCAGCCAATGTCGGCATGGCGCCTACCGACTATCGCCGCGCTGCCAAGGTCCTGCGCCCCTGAGGGGCCTCGCGAAAAGATACTGTCGATCAAGTGCATGCCTTGCGGCGTCGTTAGGATGCTTGAAAACGCGGACCAAAAGCACCGCGGCGCGTGGGAGGACGGGCATGGCGACGGCAGAAGATGCCGCCTATTTTCAATCATCTGGCTTGCGGTTGATAAGTGAGTTGAGCGCCGTAGGCGCGGCCGGGCGGCAGGCGTGACGCGCTTCATCGAACGTCATCCGGCATGGGCTTTGATCGTGCTGATCGCGATCGCGCTGATGCTTTGGCTGATCTTTGCCGTCTGGCCGCCGGGACTCGAGGAGACGATCGGCCGGAAGAAGATCTTCCTCAACGCGATCTTCAACGGGATCACGCTTGGCGGGCTCTATTTCCTGGTAGCGAGCGGCTTCACGCTGATTTTCGGCCTGATGCGCAATGTCAATCTGGCGCACGGCTCCCTCTATCTGTTCGGCGGCTATGTCGGCTACGCTATCAGCGTCGCCACCGGGTCTTGGATCCTGAGCTTCGTTATCGCCTTCCTTGTCGTAGCGCTGGTCGGCGTGGTGCTGCAGATCGTCGTGTTCCGCCGCATGGAGGGCGAGGACCTGCGCCAAACCATGGTGACGATCGGCCTCTCGATCGTTTTCGCCGATCTGATGCTCTGGGCATTTGGCGGCGACTTCTATCAGATTCAGACGCCGAGCTGGCTGATCGGCCCGGTCGAGCTGCCGTTCGTCACGGCGGTCAAATCCTCGGGCGAAGCCGTCTATCTGCAATATCCACTGGTGCGGCTTGTGATCTTTGCCGCCTCCGTGATCATTGGTCTTGTGATGTGGCTCGCGCTCAACCGCACGCGCGTCGGCATGATCGTGCGGGCCGGCGTGGACGATCGCGACATTCTGGCCGCCACCGGCGTGCATATCCAGATCGTCTTCGTTCTCGTGTTCGCGCTCGGCGCGGGACTCGCCGGCATCGCGGGCGTCGTCGGCGGCACGTTTCAATCGATCTCGCCGGGCGAGGACACGCGCTTTCTGCTTGCCTCGCTCGTCGTCGTCATTGTCGGCGGCATGGGCTCGATCCCGGGCGCGGCGCTGGGGGCGCTGATCATCGGCCTCGCCGAGCAGCTCGGCTCGGTCTACATCCCGACCTATGCGATCGTCGTGACCTTCCTCATCATGGTGCTGGTGCTGGCAGTGCGGCCGCAGGGCTTGTTGGCGAGGCGATGATATGGCGTTGACCGAGCGCGCCCATCTTCACGCCAAGCCGCCGGCTACCGCCGCGGAACGCCCGGCGCTCACCACTTGGCCAGCAAGCACTTGGCCGGCAAGCACTTGGCCGGCATTCGACAATCCCGCCGCCTGGGCCGTCGCGGCGATCCTCGTGATCATGCCGCTGATCGCCAACGGCTTCTTCCTGATCGAGATCTTCGGCACCACGCTGATCCTCGGGATCATCGCGCTCAGCCTGATGTTCCTGGCGGGCTATGGCGGCATGGTCAGCCTGATGCAGCTCACCGTCGCGGGCTTTGCCGGCTACATGTATGCCGTCTTCGGTGTCAGCGGCAGCGCCAATATCAGCCTGGGCTGGCCGTGGTGGCTCGCGACGCCGATGGCGCTCGCGCTCGCAACCGCTTTCGGCACGCTCGGCGGTGCCCTCGCTGTGCGTACCGAGGGCATCTACACCATCATGATCACGCTCGCCATCGGCGCCGCATTCTACTACTTCACCAATCAGAACTGGGCGATCTTCAATGGCCATACCGGCATCAACACGATCGCCACGCCGCATTTCTTGGGTGTCGACTGGCGCTCCGATATTCCCTTTTATTACCTGACGCTCGCGGTCGCGGCGCTCTGCTATTTCGCGGTGCTCTATCTCTCTCGCGCGCCGTTCGGCCTCGCTTTGCAAGGCGTGCGCGACAATCCGCGCCGCATGGCTGCGCTCGGCTTCAATGTCAATGCGCATCGCGTTGCCGCCTATGCCGTTGCGGCCCTGATCGCGGCGCTCGGCGGCATCCTTCAGGTCTGGAACTACCGGCAGATTTCGCCCGGCTCGATTGCAGTCGAGCGCGCCATCGACATTCTGATCATCGCCGTGGTCGGCGGCATCACGCGGCCGGTCGGCCCGTTCATCGGCGCGTTCATTTTCGTCATCTTGCGGACCTTCGCGCTCGATTTGCTCGTCAAGTTCGGGCTCGACGGCAACCGCTTCCGGCTTCTGATCGGTGTCGGGTTTCTCGTCATCGTGTTCTGGTCGTCCGACGGCGTGGTCGGCCTGTGGGAGCGCTGGCGACCGCGCAACAAACCCGTCACGGGGGCAGGCGGAGGAGCCCGCCAAGGAGCCCACGATGGATAACGTCGCCCGGCGCATTTCGGCAATCGGCGCCGGCGCGGCGCTGGAGCTGCGCGGGGTCACGCGGATGTTCGGCGCGCTCGCGGCGCTGACCGACGTCACCATCACGGTGCGGCCCGGCGAGCGCCGCGCGGTGCTCGGCTCCAACGGCGCCGGCAAGACGACGCTGTTCAACTGCGTCACCGGTGACTTCCCGCCGTCGTCAGGCACGATCCGCTTCTTCGGCGAGGACATCACCCACTTCCCGCCCTATGAGCGGATTCGCCGCGGCCTGCGCCGCACCTATCAGATCTCCGCGCTGTTTCCCGGGCTGACGGTGCAGGACAATGTCTATCTCGCCTGCCGCGGCGTGTCGCGCGGACGCTTTTCCTTCTTGCGTCCCGGGGCGAATGACGCGCTGATGCATGCGGCGGAGCTTCTGATCCAGGCCGTGCATCTGGCGCCGGTGAAAGACCGGCGCGTCGCCGAACTCGCGCACGGCCAGCAGCGGCAGCTCGAGATCGCGCTTGCGCTTGCCGGCGCGCCGCGCTTCATCCTGTTCGACGAGCCGGCCGCCGGTCTGTCGCCGGCAGAGCGGCGCGAGCTGATCGAGATCCTGACCTCGCTGCCGGCGCATATCGGCTACATCGTCATCGAGCACGACATGGACGTCGCGCTCCGCGTCGTCGAGAGCGTCACGATGATGCACAACGGCCGCGTCTTCAAGGAAGGCCTGCCGCAGGAGATCGAATCCGATCCCGAAGTGCAGGAGCTTTATCTCGGAGGCGGACATGAGTGACGTTCGCCGCAACATGCCCGCCCTCGAAGTCAAAGGTCTCGATGTCTACTACGGGCATTCGCACGCGCTGCAGGGCGTGGACCTGACGCTCGATTCGGGCGTGTTCTCCGTCGTCGGCCGCAACGGCATGGGTAAGACCACGCTCTGCAAGACCATCATGGGGCTGTTGCGCACGAGCGGCGGCTCGGTACGCATCCGCGGCGAGGACATCACCCGCCTCAATCCCGCGCGCATTGCGCGGCTCGGCGTCGGCTACGTCCCGCAGGGGCGGCGGCTGTGGCGTTCGCTCAGCGTCGACGAACATTTGCGGCTGGCGGGCGGTATCCGGCGCGGATCGTGGACCATCGAGCGTATCTACGACACCTTTCCGCGCCTCGGCGAGCGCAAGAACAATGGTGGCGGCCAGTTGTCGGGCGGCGAGCAGCAGATGCTCGCGATCTCCCGCGCGCTGCTGACCAATCCGCATCTTCTGATCATGGACGAGCCGACCGAGGGCCTGGCGCCTGTCATCGTCGCCCAGGTCGAGGACATGCTGGTCCGCCTCGGCCAGGACGGCGATATATCGGTGCTCGTGATCGAGCAGAATATCGGCGTGGCGACCGCGATCTCGAAGAACATCGCGATCATGGTCAACGGCCGCATCAATCGCATCATCGATTCCGCGCGGCTCGCCGCCGATCGCGAACTCCAGCAGCGCCTGCTTGGGGTGGGCGTGCATGCGGACGGCGATATCGACGTCGATGTGGCCGCGGCCAAAGCCGAGCAGGAGGCGAGCGCCGCGCCGCCGCGTCCGCGCAGTGATGCGCCGATCCGCATCTATATCTCCAATCCGACGCCGCCGACGCGGTGGTCGCAGCCGGTGCCGATCGCGCGGATTGAAGCTGCCGCGCGCACGCTGTCGGCCGGCGTCACACGCTTGGAAAGTGCCGCAAGGCAAAAACGTGAGCCGCGCGGTGCGTTGCAGTCAGGTCCACCGGTCGTGCTGGTCGTCGGCACGCTCGACACCAAGGGCGCGGAGCTGCGCTTCATCCGCGACATCATCGCCGCAAGCGGGCTTCGCACGCGGCTGGTCGATGTCTCGACCAGCGGCAAGCTATCGACCTGCGACGTCTCTGCGCAGGAAATCGCGCTCAACCACGGACGCGGCGGCTCGGGCGTGTTCGGCGCGGACCGCGGCACCTCCGTGACCGCGATGGCGGACGCGTTCGCCAACTGGCTGCGCCGCCAGGGCAATGTTGCCGGAATCATCTCGGCGGGTGGCTCGGGCGGCGCGTCGCTGGTCGCGCCCGCGATGCGCAATCTGCCGGTGGGCGTGCCGAAACTCATCATCTCCTCAGTCGCGTCAGGCGACGTCGGCCCCTATGTTGGACCGGCCGACATCACGATGATGTATTCGGTGACCGACGTGCAGGGCCTCAATTCGATCTCGCGCACGGTGCTTGCCAACGGCGCCAATGCGCTGATCGGCATGGTGAAGGCGCGCCTGGACGAACGCGCGTTGCGGGAACGCGAGGCCGGCAACGGCCGTCCGGCGATCGGCATCACCATGTTCGGCGTGACGACGCCTGCGGTGCAGAAGATCGCCGCCGATCTCGGCGACGATTTCGAATGTCTCGTCTTTCACGCCACCGGTGTCGGCGGCCGTTCGATGGAGAAGCTCGTCGATTCCGGAATGCTGGCCGGCGTCGTCGATCTGACCACGACCGAGGTCTGCGATCTCTTGATGGGCGGCGTGTTTCCCGCCACGGAAGATCGCTTCGGCGCCATCATCCGCAGCCGCGTGCCCTATGTCGGATCGGTCGGCGCGCTTGACATGGTCAATTTCGGTAGGCCGGAGACCATCCCGGAGCGCTACCGCCAGCGCAAATTCCACGTGCACAATCCGCAGGTGACACTGATGCGCACGACGCCCGAGGAAAACGAGCGGATGGGCCGTTGGATTGGCGAGCGGCTGAACCGGATGGACGGGCCGGTGCGCTTCTTCCTGCCCGAAGGCGGCGTATCCGCGCTCGACGCGCCCGGCCAGCCTTTCTGGGACGCGGAGGCCGGCGCAGCGCTGTTTCTCGCGCTTGAACGAACGGTGCGCCAGACCAGCAACCGCCAGCTCATCCGCGTCAGGCGCAATATCAACGAACCCGAATTCGCATCTGTGATTGTCAACGCGCTGCGGCCCCTGATCGGACGACCGGGGACGCGCCGGAGAGCGGCGAGGTGATCCATGGCCCGGTTTGAACGCGCTGCGCTGTTGAGGAAATTTCGCGCCATGGCCGCCAAGCGCGAGCCGATCGTCGGCGGCGGCGCCGGCACCGGGCTGTCGGCCAAGTGCGAGGAGGCGGGCGGCGTCGATCTCATCGTCATCTATAATTCGGGCCGCTACCGCATGGCCGGCCGCGGCTCGCTCGCCGGATTGATGCCCTATGGCGACGCCAATGCCATCGTCCTCGACATGGCCGGCGAGGTGCTGCCTGTCGTGACGAAGACGCCGGTTCTCGCTGGCGTCAACGGCACCGATCCATTCCGTGACATGGATGTCTTCCTGGATCAATTGAAGGCGCTCGGCTTCGCAGGCGTGCAGAACTTTCCGACCGTCGGCCTGATCGACGGCGTCTTCCGCGCCAATCTCGAAGAGACGGGCATGTCCTATGCGCTTGAGATCGACATGATCGCGAGGGCGCGTGACAAGGATCTGCTGACGACGCCTTACGTGTTCAGCGAGGCGGAAGCCGCCGCGATGGCGATCGCGGGAGCGGACATCGTCGTCTGCCATCTCGGGCTGACGACGGGCGGCGCGATCGGCGCACAGACCGCGTTGAAGCTCGAAGACTGTCCGGCGCGCATCGACGCCTGGGCCTCCGCGGCGCTCAGCGTCAATCCGGACATTCTGGTGCTCGCTCATGGCGGGCCGATCGCCGAGCCCGCCGACGCCGACTTCATCATGAAACACACCCGCAAGTGCCATGGCTTCTACGGCGCCTCCTCGATGGAGCGGCTGCCCGTGGAGCGGGCGCTCACGGAACAGGTTCGCAAATTCAAGGCGATCGGCGCGCGCTAGAGCATGATGCGGAAAAGTGGAGACCGGTTTTCCGAAAAGATCATGCTCAAACAAAGAGCTGGAGCGCGATGTCGGTTCAATCTGAACTCATTGTGCGCTAGCGCCGAGACCAAGGGAGGGAGAAGATGTCGGGGATTCTGTTCGGCGAATTGATCCTCTGGCTGATCGTCGCGATCATCGTGATCGTCGTTGCCGTCTATATCGTCAACTGGCTGTACCATCGTTCGTCCAAGGAAGTCTCCTTTGTGCGGACCGGCTTTCTTGGCGAGCGGGTCGTGATCAACGGCGGCGCCTTCGTGCTGCCTTTCATCCACGACTATACGCCGGTCAACATGAATGTGCTGCCGATGGGCATCGTGCGGTCCAAGCAGGATGCCGTGATCACGCGCGATCGCATGCGCGTCGATATCGAGGCCGACTTCTATGTCCGGGTGCAGCCGACACGCGAGGCCGTCGCGATCGCGGCCGCCACGCTCGGCCGCCGCACGTTGGAGCCGGAGCAGCTGCATGCGCTGTTGTCCGGCAAGTTCGTCTCTGCGATCCGCTCGGTCGCGGCCGAGATGTCCATGGAGCAGATGCATGAGCAGCGCGGCGAGTATGTCGCGCGCCTCAAGGCCGCGGCCGCCCAGGCGCTGGCCCAGAACGGACTGGAGCTTGAATCCGTCGCGATCACCGACCTTGATCAGACCGATCTCGAATATTTCAATCCATCGAACCGCTTCGACGCCGAAGGTCTCACGCGCCTGATGGAGGACATCGAGGCCAAGCGCAAGCTGCGCAACGACATCGAGCAGGACTCGATGATCAAGATCCGCACCCGCAATCTCGACGCCGAGAGGCAAGCGCTCGAAATCGAGCGTGAGAGCGAGACCGCCCGTCTCGAACAGGAGCGCGACATCGAGATGCGGCGCGCCTTGCAGCGCACCGAAGTGGCACGCGAGCGCGCGTTGCGCGAGACCGAGGCAGAACAGGCCCAGATCACCGCGCGCGAGGCGATCGAGAAGGCGCGCATCGCCAATGAGCAGGCGATCGCCGAAGCCCGGATCGCCTCCGAGCGCGAGACCCGGCAGCGGGAGATTGAGCGCACGCGCGCGGTCGAGGAAAAGGAGCTGCTCGCCCGGGAGGAGATCGAAAAGGCCCGAATCGCCAATCAGCGCTCGGTCGACACCGCGCGCATCGCCTCGGAGCGCGAGGTGCGCCAGCGCGATATCGAGCGGACCCGGTTCGTGGAGGAGGCCGAAATCGCGGCGCGCGAGGCGGTCGAAAAAGCGCGCATCCAGCAGGATCGCACCGTCACGGATGCCCGGATCGCCAATGAGGAGGAGACAAGGCGGCGCGATATCGAGCGGGCGCGCGCGATCGAGGAGACGGAAATCGCGGCGCGCGAGGCGACCGAGAAGGCCCGTATCGCCCAGACCACCATCGTGAATGTCGAGCGGATCGCCTCCGATGAGCGGACCCGTGCTCTGGAAATCCAGCAGGTGCGCAGCATCCAGGAAGCGGAGATCGAGGCGCAGAAGGCGGTGGAGGCCGCGCGCATCGTGCGCGAGCGGACGCTCGCCGCCGAACGGATCAGTGCTGATCATTCGACGCGCAAGCTCGAGATCGAGCGCAACCAGGCGCTGGAAGTCGCCGGCATTGCTGCTCGCGAGGCCACCGAAGCAAGCCGCATCGCGCAGGAGGAGCGGGTTCGCGCTCTGGAGATCGCGCGCAACCGCGCCGTCGAGGAGGCGGACATCGCCTCGCGCGAGGCGATCGAAGCGGCGCGCATTGCCCAGGAGAAGACCGTGGCGGCGCAGCGCATTCGTGCCGACAAGGAAACGCGGGGCCTGGAGATCGAGCGCACCGAGTCGATCGAGGCCGCGGAGCTGAAGCGTCGCGAAGCCGTCGAGCGGCGCCGGATCGATGTCGAGCTGGCGCTGGAAGCCGAGCGCATCGCGTCGTCCAAGACCCGCGAAGTGCTGAACATCGACCAGAAGAAGGCGATCGAGCTCGCCGACGAGGCGCGCGTCATCGAGCTTGCGGCCAGGCGGTCCGAGCGGATCGATGCAGACCGCCAGGTGAAGGAGGCGGAAATCAACGCCCGCAAGGACGTCGAGAGGGTCGATGTCTCGCGCGAGCAGGTGCTCGAAGCGGCGCGGCTGGAGCGCCGGCGCGCCATCGAACAGCTCGAAGTCGCGCGGGTGCAGGCGTTGCAGGAAGCCGAGATCGCTTCCCGCGAGGAGGTCGAGCGCGCTCGCATTGCGTCGGATCGCGGCCTCGACGAGGCGCGGATCGGACGCGAGCGGGACTTGCGCAAGCTCGAAGTCAACCGCGAGAAGGAGGTCGAGACCGCATTGATGGAAAAGGCCATCGCTCTGCATCAGAAGTCGCTGGAGGAATCGGCGGCGCGGGCAGCGGCAGAGAGTGCCCGGATGCATGCGATCGAGGCGGCCGAGCGCGTCGTCACTGTGCGCGAAAGCGAGATCGCCAAGCGGCGCAAGACCGTCGAGGTGCTGCTCGCGGAGAAGCAGGCCGAGGAGACCAGGATCGCGGCCGAAGCCGAGCGCGTGCGGGCCGCGGTCGAGGCCGAGGCGCAGCGGATGTTGAACGAGGCGGAGAACGTGCTCACGGATCAGGCGCGTTATTCGCTGTTCCGCCGCAAGCTGCTCGACCGTATCGAGGGTATCGTGCGCGAGAGCGTCAAGCCGATGGAGAAGATCGAAGGCATCCGCATCCTTCAGGTCGACGGGCTCAACGGCAACGGCGCCGGCAATGGCGGCCGTAGCGCCACCGACGAGGTGATCGATTCAGCGCTGCGCTACCGCGTGCAGGCGCCGCTGATCGATTCCATCCTCTCCGACATCGGCGTCGAAGGCGGTAGCCTCGCCAAGATGCCGGGTCTGATCCGCGAAGCGCGCGACATGCAGGGCATCAAGGATTCGGCCTCGCGCAAGCCGGGGGACGCCAAGCCGCCTGCGCCGCAAGCGTCCGGCGGCGAGCCGCCGCCCGACCGCGGACCGAAGAAAAAGGGCTGATGCGCCATGGCCCGGGTCTACGTGTCCACCGTCGTCAACGCGCGCAACGACCGCGTCTGGGCGCGCGTGCGCGACTTCAACGGTCTGCCGAACTGGCATCCCGCGATCGCGGAGAGCCGCATCGAGGGCGGCGAGCCGGCTGACAAGATCGGTTGCGTGCGGGATTTCCGGCTGCGCAATGGCGACCGGATTCGCGAGAAGCTGCTTGGCCTGTCCGACTATGACATGTTCTGCACCTATTCGATCCTGGAATCCCCGATGGGTGTGGAGAACTATGTCGCAACGCTCCGCCTGACGCCGGTCACCGATGGCGACCAGACCTTTCTCGAATGGACGGCGGAGTTCGATTGCGCACCGGAACGGGAAGCCGAGCTTGTCAACAATATCGGCGGCGGGGTGTTTCAGGGCGGCTTCGATGCCTTGAAGCGCGCGTTTGGAGGCTAGCGTGCCGCACATCGTCAAAAGCACGATCCTTGACGCGCCGACCGGCGTGGTCTGGGACGTGCTGCGCGATTTCAACGGCCATGACCGTTGGCATCCCGCGGTCGCAACCTCGACCATCGAGCGCGCGCAGGCGGCCGACAAGATCGGCTGCGTGCGTCGTTTCAAGCTGAAGGACGGTTCCGAGCTGCGCGAGCAACTGCTCGCGCTCTCCGATCTCGAACAGACCTTCAGCTATTGTCTGCTCGATACGCCGATCCCGATGTTCAACTATGTGGCCCATGTGCGGCTGCTGCCGGTTACCGATGGCGACCGCACCTTCTGGCATTGGGAATCGAGGTTCACGACACGGCCGGACGATGCGGTGTCGATCACGCGGATGGTCGCCGAGGACATC
>Ga0210406_10003316_pt1 | contig 17754 bp, 21 predicted proteins | sample IncBWC30MmetaG_FD_155454 | JGI IMG/M metagenome (GOLD analysis project Ga0210406, IMG submission 155454) | Forest soil microbial communities from Barre Woods Harvard Forest LTER site, Petersham, Massachusetts, United States - Inc-BW-C-30-M | ecosystem: Environmental > Terrestrial > Soil >... | reverse complement strand
TTCGAGACCGAGGGCCGGTATATCGCGTGGATCAATCCCATGCTAACGAACTACAAGCCCGAGCAACTTGAGCCAATGTTCCGGAAGATCGATGATCGCCTGCGTCAGATTCCCGGTGTCCGGATGGTTGCGCCGGCGCTCTATGCGCCAATGACGGGCGATAGCTGGAACGACGGTATTCGGGTGGCGGGCAGACCGGAACCGGGGGCCAAGGAAGATACGGGTGCGGGGTGGTCGCGAGTCATGCCGGGGTTCTTCGAAACCATCGGGACGAAGATGGCGATAGGCAGGCCCATTACAGAGGATGACACCGCGACGACACGAAAGGTAGCGGTGATCAACGAGGCCTTCGCGAAAAGGTTCTTCAAGAACCAAAATCCGGTCGGAGAGCATTTCGGACCAGACAAGATCAAATATGCGTCAACCTATGAAATCGTCGGAGTCGTCAAGGACATGCGGTATATGACCTACGACTACAAAGATCCAGTGCGCCCGATGTTCTGGGTGCCGGAGACCCAGACCGTGGAGTACGACGACCCGGCCTATAGGAGCGGCGAAACCTGGTCGCATTACCTCTACAACATCGTGATCTGGGCGCCGGGAGATCCGCCGGGAATGGAAGAACGCGTGCGCAAGGCTCTTGCCGCAGTCGATCCGGATCTCGTGCTCTATGGGGTTGACCCATACACCAAGGTCTTGAGCGCCGATTTCCAACAGCAGAATATGATTTCGACGCTGACGACGCTCTTCGGTGTTCTTGGTCTTCTGCTGGCAGCCGTCGGGCTGTATGGTGTGATGGCCTATATGGTGGAACAGCGGACCGGCGAGATCGGCATTCGAATGGCGCTTGGAGCCGACCGCTGGCGTGTGGTCAAGATGGTGCTGCGACGAGCTTTCTCCCAGGTAGGGATTGGACTAGCGCTGGGCATTCCAGCAGCGATCGGAGCAGGCAGGCTGATGAAGGATCAACTGTTCGGCGTAAAGCCCTGGGACCCCGTTATGCTCACCTTCGCTACGCTGCTGCTCGCGTTAGCAGCCGTGCTTGCATCAGTGATTCCGGCGCGCCGCGCGGCCGGAGTTGAGCCAATGGTGGCACTGCGGAACGAATAATCCGTGCTCCGACAGGCTTTGGCAAGTTACAGATCATTATGCCGAAGGGTCGGCTGACGTGAAAGATTCTTTCAGCTCAAAGCTTTGCGCAAAATCTTTCTGGCGCGTAACAAGCGAGACTTAGTTGCGGCAAGAGAAATGCCTGCGAGTTCGGCGACTTCCTTTACCGAGCGATCCTCGGATTGGTGAATCTCAACGACATTTCGCAGAGTCGGCTGTAGACGGCAAATTGCTCTCTTTAGCCGCTCTACGCTTTCTTGCCCTGTATAAATCTCTTCCACACTCTTGGCCTGATCTGCAATCTCCCAATACTGCCATAGATCACCGTCCCCTATAACCACGGAAGTCTCAGGGCGGGCACGTTTTCTCCGAAGAATCATTAGCGACGAATTGATCGCAATGCGCGTCAGCCAGGCTACGAATTGTGCCCTGCCATCGAAGGTGTTCAAATGCAGATAAGCCTTCATCCACCCATCCTGAATCGCGTCTTCTGCATCTTCCCGGTTTCCAGTGATCCGATGGGCCGCTTTGAATACTCTCCTCGAGTGCCGCGTCCATAGTTCCAGAAACGCTTGGTGATCCCCTAACTTGGCCGCCGCAACGAGGACTTCATCAGTTGAATCAGGAGTAACGAATTCCACGTTCCCCGGGAGTTCATCTTGTGTTCTTTGTGAATTCACTTCCGTAATCAAAATCCCGATTCCCCTAATTCGACGTGTCTATTTCTTCGGATTCTTATCCGGAAAACACTATTATTTGTGGCTCCACTTCCGACCTGTTCACCCAACCATTTTTGTGCGTTTGTTACGCAGCCGTCGTCCCCACACCTTCGGGTTCGCCCCGATAGGCTTGCCCGTGTGTCAGCAGGAGATAAATGACAGCCAGCACCATCAACATGAGAGCATCGACAAAGAACCAGCCATATCCCAACACGAAAATGTGACTGAGAATTACGGCTGTCATCCATGCAACCGTCATTCCCGCTCCCAATCTGGCCGTCTTCGGGATCAGGAGCAGAACCGCAACCATTGTCTCGAACACCCCTGACCCTAGCCGAAAGACCGGCTGAGATACCAACCCGTGGACCGTTCGCGACATCTGCGGTGAACAGGGCCACCGAATCTGGCACCCCTGCAAACTTGAGAAAGATGGCGGCATACAGTAGGTTCACAGACACAAACAAGCGAATTGCCAGTAGTGCGAGTCTTTTACCCATACCATCTTGCCCCTTGACGATCTCGAACCAGCCAATGCCTCGCGAGTGGTAGTACTCATTTCTGAGTCTTCATGAGCCGGGATCATTGGCTCCCGGCTTTCGCTGCAGCTTGCTCGATTAAATCTGCGACTGCCTTCGGCTGAGAAAGCATTGGCACGTGACTGGAGGGAACAGTGATCGATGTAGCCTTCATTGCCGTCGCTTCAGCCTTCTCAAGCTCCGGAGGAACAGCGCGATCGTTGCTGGCAATCACGCACCAGGATGGCTTGGTCCTCCACGCAGCGGTCGTGACTGTGGCCCCAAAGACAGCTGCTGCTGTGGGACCCTGTGTCGCCATCAACAGTTGCTTCTCCTTGTCCGTCAGATCCTGCGCGAAGTCTTCAGCGATTCCCTTTGGGGTCACAGTCAGAAAACTTTCAGCATCCGCCCGGACTTCGCTGCCCAGAGGAGCCGGCGGAAACGGTTTCGTAACCGAAGCAACGGACTCACCATCCGACGGCGCAAGCGCAGCCACATAAACCAACCCGACTACCTTTGGATCGTTTCCTGCCTCCGTGATAACCACTCCCCCATAGGAATGGCCCACTAGCAGTACAGGGCCATCCTGCGATGCGATGGCGCGCTTGGTGGCGGCAACGTCGTCAGCCAGCGAGGTCAATGGGTTCTGCACGGCGACCACATGCAATCCGTTGGCTTGAAGCAGTGGAATCACTTTGGACCAGCTTGATCCATCGGCCCACGCACCGTGAACAATGACAATGTTTCTAACCCCTTGAGGAGATTTCGTTTGACCGACCGCTCCCTTGCACAACATTGTCAGTAAGAATCCTGCAATTGCAATCAAAACAGTTCGGTACGCTTGCGAGAGTTTCATATTTTTCTCCTTCGTTGCATCAAGATTGAAGTCATGGTTCATCACGCTCTTGCCGCAATCACAGCCCGCGAGAGCCGACGCCAGTCCTTGTAAAACGGTCTTCCACAGGTCTGGCCTAAACCAGTTTGAGCGTGACGTCAATGTTGCCCCGTGTAGCGTTGGAATAGGCACATGTCTCGCCGTGCGTGGCGTCCACAATGGCCTGGGCGACTTCGCGCTCCAAGCCCGGCAGGCTGACGTTGAGCCGTGCTCGGAGAAAGTAAACGTCGCCAGAATTGCACAGGTCCATCGCGAGCCCGGTTTGTTGACGCTGTTGTTCTGCGCACAACTCTGAGTAAACTGCACATCGCGTAAGGAGTTGTGCGGATTTCTGCGGGGATGGTCGAAATCCTGCTACATTCATGCACACAAAGGCAGAACCCAACGAATTACAAGCAGTTTGCGGCCGTTACACGCCGTCTTGAGTGAGATAACGGCGAAAGTTCGAATGAGTTGCCCAGAGGCCGGTCAGAATTTGTTGATGGACGGACAGTGCTGAGGCGGATGCAAGAAGCAATCACAGGTGTAGCGTATCTTCGGAATGAGTCTCTAAAGCGCAAATCACTTCGGAGTCCCAAAAAACCTGGCGATACTGAGTCGGACTAACTCCGCAGACATCGCAAAAGACCTGCGCAAAGTGCTGCTGAGTTTTGAAGCCACATGCCACGGCCACGGCCAATACTCGCGCACCCGGAGCACGCAACATCGCTTTAGCACGCTCGACCCTTTGGCGCAGAACAAATTGATGCGGGGTCTCGCCCGTTGACTTGCGAAACATCCGGGCGAAATGAGCTGTGCTTAAGCCGACCGATTGCGCCATCTCGTCAAGACTCAAGTCGTCTCCCATCTTCGTGTGGACCAACTCTCTAATCCTTCGCAAGCGCGCTGAGCCTAGTCCGCCTCGGTATAGTTGCACAGGACGGTGCCTTACTGCATGACCCTCGACCAGGGCTACGGCCATCGCCTGTTCGACTGAATCCAGAAACAACCGCCCACTCGGAAAGCCAGCAACCATCTCCGCATGAGCGACCGCAACCAGCGCACTCAAGCGGGAGTCGGCAAACTTGCGTGAAGGGCGCAGTTCTACCTCGCCGTAAGGTCCGTCAGAGCTGGCCATCAGGGCCGCATCGGAAATTCCGAGTTGCAGATGCGGTACGTCCATGAGCCCAACCCACTCCCCCTCATGACGATGGCACAGTGCTAAGTCGCCCGCCGCGTAGTCGAACTCTTCCAGCGCGGAACGCTTTGAGCCCCACTCAATTGAGCCGGGCCCCAACATCATTGCGAAAGCCTGATCATGCCGCACCCAGTGACGGGGCTCTGCGTCAGAGTCGGGTGGAAAGAGTTCAACTCTCATTCTTTTGCTCCATCTTGCGCGTCCGCAGGCTGACGATGGGCGCTCCAACTCTGTACAGCACCGCCAATCTCAGAAACTTCGTTTACAAGCGTGTCGAGAAGTGCGTGCACGTCAGCACACCGCGATAGGTTGGCACTCTGTCCCGCCCAGAGAGGAAGCAATTCAGGCCTCTCTGCCTTCTCGGCCGGTATCGATAGGTGTCGCACGAGTGCACGTTGAAGTGGGTAAGGCAGTATCGCCGTATCCTTTTGGTTGAGTTCATCGAGCAGGCGGTTTTTGATGCCGCGAGCAAGTCTTCCAGTAAACCCGCGAGTAAGAGCCGTCTGCCTAGCTAGTCCGCTGAGGAGCGCCTTACGATGAAGCGCGCTCGCTCCTGACTCATCGCACGCGAGAAAGGCGGTCCCCATCTGCACCCCTTCCGCTCCGAGAGCAAAGGCTGCCACGATTCCGCGCGCGTCGCCAATTCCGCCTGCGGCAACGACCGGGAGCCCCACGGCATCGACGACCTGCGGCACGAGTGCCATCGTTCCCGTCAGGGAATCTTCGGACGGTTGCAAAAACGAGCCACGATGACCGCCTGCCTCAAAACCCGAGGACGCGATCACGTCGACGCCCGCTTGCTCCAAGGCGATCGCTTCGTCCACCGTGGTCGCCGTTCCAATCAGTACGATTCCCTGGCGGCGGAACTCATCCAAAATCTGTTTGGAAGGAATGCCATAAATAAAGCTGAATACGAAAACCCCTTCGTCCAGGAGAACCTGTGCCTGGTCTTCGAAACGACTCGGCTCGTACGGCAGGTAGGAGGGCCTGGCTCCTCCGACGCTTTCAATATGTTTTGCGAGAGGAGAAAGGCTGCGATGGAATGCCTCTTCCGTCGAGGTGAAGGCTCCTTCGTCTTCCATGGAAACCCACAGGTTCATCGCAAATGGCTTTGTTGTGAGGGCCTTGATCTCACGAATAACATTGCGGATAGCCTCCGGCTTGAGTCCGTGAGCACCGAACGACCCGAGTCCACCATAGTTCGAAACAGATGCTGTAAGCCGCTGCGAGGACAACCCCCCGAGCGGGCCCTGAATAATTGGATATTGCAGCCCCAAACGAGAGGTCAGTCGATTTTTTCTCCACAATTGTGAGCCCACTTGATCTGTCATCGTCATCCCCATGTGTCCTGCAAAAGGAGGGAGCATCGCTCCCTCCTTCTCAGTGATTGACTTCGAACGTCACTTCTAGCATGACCGGTAGGCCCAGAGGCAAGCTGGCTACTCCGAATACGGACCGCACGGACGTCTTGCCCTCTCCAAATACATCCCGGAGAAACTCCGACGCTGCGTCCGCGACGATCGGCTGGTTGTAGAAGTCTCCAGCCGTAGCTAGATAAACTCCGACACGGACGACCTTACTGACGCGATCCAGGGAGCCCAGATGTTCCTTCGCAGCGGATAGAGCATTCAGGGTCGCGGTTCGCAGAGCATCACGGCCAGCATCTGCATCGAGTTCCTTGCCCAGGCGCCCAATGTATTGAGGCTTGCCATCCTTGATCGGCAGCATTCCACTGAGGAAGAGCAGGCTGCCTGATTGCACTGCCTCAACGTATGCGCCAAGCGGATGGGGAGCGCTGGGGAGCACGATCCCGAGATCCTGCAGCCGACGCTCCGCGCTGACAGGCTGCGAACTGCCCGGGCTTACCATTTGCCGTTGTGCTGACCGCCGTCTACGTGCAGCACCTCCCCAGTGATCTGGCGCGATTCGGTGAGATAGACCACCGCGCTCGCAATGTCCCCCGAAGTGGAGATCGTGCCCATCGGCGACAAGGTTTTGAGAAAATCCTTTGGGTTGTCCTTGTGAAGAGGAGTGTCAACAACTCCAGGTGCGACCGTATTGAAGCGGATGTGCTCCTTCGCATACTCCGCGGCCAGGCTGCGTGTGATGGCCTCCAGACCGCCCTTCGTAATCATCGGCAGGGACACCGGCAAGCCACCGATGGGATTTTCAACCAGCGATGACGTAATTCCAACAACGCTCCCTCCCGACTTCTGAACGAGCATCTGCTTAACCGCGAGTTGGGTGATGTAGATGTAGCCTTCGAGATTCGTCGAGACGAGGGCACGGAAATCATCAGCGCTGTACTCAGTGAAGGGCTTCACCGAGAAGATGCCAGCGCTGTTGACAACGACATCAATTGAGCCAAACTTCTGAACAGCGGTGTCAACCACCTTCTGAGCAGTAGCCGCCTGGCCGATGTCTCCGTCCACCAACACAAGCTTGTCGGAAGCCTTCAACTCAACCGACTTCGTCGCATTGCGAGAGGTGCCCACTACGTTGTAGCCACGTTCCAGGAATGCCCCTACGACCGCAGCGCCGATACCCTGGGAGGCGCCCGTCACGATTACCGTCCTTTGATTGCTTGCCATATAAAGCTCCTATTGCCTCTGTGCGGATGACTGCGAATCAAAATGCGATCTGCGAGTCTTGCCGCGTAACGTGCGTTGCTTCCTCTCCGTTACACCAAAGTAGATTCTTGTAACTAGATAAATGATTCATAAAACGTTACACCAATTTGCAGATGACATCGTCGTCCTTGTGAGTTCCCCCCAGGCGCAGCTGACAACTTGGCGTCGACAATCAGTTTAGGACGGTAGACGAGCTACTTCAGATTGGGACGAAGCGCTTCTTGGAAAAACAGGTCACGCTATATGCTATATAGAGATGGGACTCATCGCATGAGTCATCCATTAGGCCTAACCGTGCAGAATCGTCATTGGTAGAAGACCCTTCGAGAATGGCGTCGGTAACAAGGCAGAGACCTTCTCAAACGACAAGTTGAATCGGCCTAACCCATAAGAGAATCAAAGTAACATGTAAACGCTATTTCTGCGGTTACGAACTGGAGAGGGCCTTGAAAGACACGACGAACGAGAACCATCTCGACTTTGTGGGCGACAATCTGGCGATCAACTTCATCAACACTCGTCGGATGGTCGAGGGGCAACTGAGAGACACACTGCAAAGCGACGGGGACGTCAAAGCTTGGCTCAGAAGGCTCGAAGTCCCCGTCGCGAAAGGGTCTCTTCCTTTCGACGGCGGCGTATTACTTATACGGGCAAGAGGACTTCGTGAGATTGCCCTGGCAGCCGTTCAGGATCGAAAGTCCGGGAAAAAACCTTCGCTGGTCGCGCTCAACAGATTTCTGGCGGACGCTCCGAGCCATGCCGCGCTCACGACAGACCACGCGAGGAACATTCGTGTGAGTCGTGTCTACGGCAAAGAGACAGTCGAGGCTTTCCTTGCTCCGGTAGCCGAAGCGGTCGCACACCTGCTGGCGGATGGTGACTTCAACCTCGTTCGGCATTGCGAAGGCAACGCTTGTGTCCTGTGGTTCTATGACCGTACCAAAGGCCACCACAGAAGATGGTGCACGTCGACAGGTTGCGGAAATCGAGCAAAAGTGGCAGCGTTTCGAGCGAGAGCGGGCCAAATCTAATTACTTCAGGCTCGTGGGCGAGCAGCGGTCCTATCAAGCCCGTACTTCACCTTGAATCCGGCTCTACTTCGCTTCTTTGAGCAGTTCGGTTCGGTACTTTGGAGCCAGTTCCATTACTTTCCTGAAGAACGCTGCTTCCTGCGCTGCATCGACTTTGGGAGACGGAGTGGTACGCGTCGCAACCGGTGTTCCCACCGCTTTGAAGAACTCCTCCTGGCCTGCCGGCGAACAGATGCAAAGCATCCTCACCGGGTTCGACGAAGCGTTATGGAATTGGTGAGGAGCGTTCGCTGGAATGTGGATCGTTTCTCCAGCCCGTACAATACGCCTCTTCCCTCGGAAAGTAGCTTGCAGTTCACCGCCCAGAAGAATAAAGGTCTCCTCGAAATCATGGCGATGCGGGGGAGGGCCGCCTCCGGGAGGAACATGCATATCGATCAGGGTGAATCGACCAGCAGTATCCGTTCCGGACAGCAGGATCGTGTAGGTGTCGCCCACGACTCCGAGATGCTGGGCATTGCTGTTATCCGGGTTTGCAACCACCAGATTCCGTCGTGGGTCGTCGGCCGGAATCGCTACCATGTTTGATATCGTAGACATTTTCTGCTCCTTGTTTGAAATTGCGTTGTGTGGATCTAAAGGTCGAGTTGCTGCTCTTGCGACCAGCAGATCGTGTATGTCATGACGGCATGGAATCGAGGAACACATAGAGCGCGGCAATCTTGTCGTCGCGCACGATGATCACGTCCAGGCCGGTGTAATCGGGCCTCTCCCCGCGCGGACCGGACCCCCACGCCAGACGGCCGGCGTTATGGAGCGCCTGCGGCTCGCCGTGAGGCGTGTACACGAACTGAGGGTGGGTCGCACGCAGGTCTCCTGCGAACTTGTCCAATGCGTCATGCCCGACGAAAACGCCGGGAGGCACATAGAGGACACAATCATAGGTGTATAGCTCCTCGATTGCCGCCCGACGGCGGGTAGCGTCGCCTTCACCGAAAACCTCCTGAAGGTTGCGGTTTAGCAATTCATGAATCCTGTCCGACATAGCGCATCTCCTTCTGCGGCCACCTGCCGCTTGCTGAATTTAGATACGAAGTAAACTCTCCATCGATTTGCGCTACTCAAAAGCAACAACATCGATGTCGTTTCTATCGATCTCGATATATCTGATGTCGACTATACTGGAGAGGGATTCATTTTTATGGCAAGCGGAAAGGCGCCGGAAGCGATTCACACCTGGCTCATCATGATGAAGGTCTTCCAGGCGATACATCACTTTGCTTTCCCTCCCATTCTCAAGGAGGGCCTGGGGGACTCGGATTTCCGGGTTCTTGACGTTCTGCTGCACAAAGGGCCGATGCCCGTTAACGTCATTGGCCCCAAGGTTGACCTCAACCCCGGATCTGTCAGCGTAGCAGTCGATCGACTGTACAAAAAGGGTTTGGTCAGTCGTGTGGAGAGCGAGAGCGATCGCCGCATTCGCACTGTTTCGCTTACGGAGAAGGGACGCCGAGTCTTCGTTCCGATCTTCCGCCAACACGCCGCTCTCATCAAACATGCATTTCAGGATATCTCGCCCGAGGAGCAGCGCCAGATGGAAGAAGTGCTCAAGAGAATCGGAAGACGCGCCGAAGAATTGAGCCAAGAAGAGGGCCACCGTTAGGATCGTGACTTTAACATATTTTATGTGCTCTCTGGAAGCTGCGCGATTCCAGATTGGCGCCAAATCTCTAAATCGAGGAAAGTGCCACTAAATGCTCGAAGTGCCTGCCCAGTTGGCAATATACGTCTTTAAGAACCCACTAAATTCCTGAGCGCCCTCTGACAATCGGCTGCCGCGGTTGCAAATTTGATAAAAGTCGAGGTTCACGACCGAGTCGATAAGCGTGCTCATTGTGACTTTGCGATTGCGGCACGCACGCATGCCAAATGACGGGATGACGGCGATGCCCTCGTAGGGCTCCACAAGCGCAATCTGCGTTTCCAGAAGCTTCACGACCTGCCCGCGTCTGCAGACGGCGCCTGCCTTAGCAAGCTGCTTGTCGATCACCAACTGATGCGGATAATCCTTTGTCAGTGAGATCAATCTCTGGCCGCCAAGAGAGGACCAGCGCGTCTGAGCACTGTTAATCGCGGCCCCTTGATCTGGAAAGACGGCCATTAGCGCGAAGCGGAAGAATAGGCTCCTCTTCACCACAGAGGAATTCTTGAAAACCCCACTCCCATATCAAGTTTTCCGGATTGAACCCGCTGCTGGATCTCGTCAAGCCAGCCGTCGAATAATCGAATATGAAAGCCCGGATGCCTCACTCGAAATTCCCTGATGGCAGGCGCAAGGGCATTCGCTGCAAGCCAGGGTGTAGTTCCGAGATCGAGATCCATCGTTCCCGGCCTTTGGCAGACTGTTCGATGCGAGACATGGCGGCATCAAGCGAACCCAGGCTGGGCTCCGTCACTGCGATCAGTTCGCTCCCGAAAGCGGTCAACATTACCTGTCGTGTTGTGCGGTCGAACAGGCGGAATCCAAGTTGACGCTCCAACTCGCGAATCAAAACGCTCAATCCCGACGGAGTGATGAGAAGCTCTTCGGCCGCGCGGACAAAGCTACGATGGCGTGCGACGAAGTGAAAGGCTCTTAGCTGACGTGATGAAAAATCCATTATTGACGATTCCTCAACGCATGATAACCATTCGGAGCTTGTTGTTCATAGTGTCAGAGTCTACAACTACATCAGGATCATCGCTGATACGGTAATCTGGGAGGGCGTCTACAACATTCTCAAGACGGACGGATTTGACGTAGTCGTTGTGCAGAATCCGACTATTTCGCTAGCGGATGACGTAGCTGCGACCAGGAGAGCGATCGCAACCGCGAAGGGGGATGTGGTTCTGGTTGGCCACTCCTATGGTGGCGTAATCGTATCTGAGGCGGGCAACGATCCAAAGGTAACTGCATCGGTCTACATCACGGCCTTTGCTCCGGATCGCGGTGAATCGGTTTCGTCGCGCTGATTGCCAACCCTCCCCCCGGTGCACCAGTGCCTCCAATCCTGCCTCCGGTTGACGGCTATCTGTTCCTCGAATCGGGATCAATTTGCAGCTTCCTTCGCCGCGGATGTCCGTCCGGCCCTCGCTTCGTTCATGGCAGATTCTCAGGTTCCATGGGGACTGGAAGCCTTGCAGGGGGCTGTTAGTCAGCCGGCGTGGCGCTCGAAGCCAAGTTCCTATCTTGTGGTAACGGATGACAAGATGATTCCACCGGTGGCGCAGCGCATGATGGCAAGCCGGGCTGGTTCTCAAGTGACAGAAGCACCAGGCAGTCATGCAATTTACGTCTCGAATCCTGAAGTGGTCGCAGCAGTAATCAAGCAGTCCGCCAAGAAGGCCGGCGGTTCGACACGATAGAGCAGGAATCGATCCAGTGCGCCCATCGTCCGACCATTACAGGTCCTGATGAGGCGCACTCACTTGCCTTTCTTATCGCAAATCAACGCGTTCCATCTGCATCACTACAGATCGGGCGCCATGCAACATCATGCGTTGCAGGTACTCGTTTCCCAGCTTACTGATGCCAAATAACCTGGTTTGCCGCCTGTCGAGTGCTGTCGGGGAACCACTCCCAGCCACGCTGCTAAATCTCTGCCTTTTCTAAAGCTGATTCCGTTACCGATCGCCGCAACCAGCGCTGTCAATACGATTGCTCCGAAACCGGGCACTTCCATCAAGCGACGACAGCCGTCATCTTGCTTCGCGATGCGGGCGAGTTCAGCACTCGCGTCTTCAATCTTCCTCTCCAGATCATCCCACTCATGCTTCAACTCAAGAATCAGATGCAGCAGTCTCCCAGAGAAAGAAGAATCACCTTCCGCGAAGATGATCTGCAGCTGCGTCGTCAGGTAGGAAGGACCCTTGCGAATGGTAATCCCACGCTCAAGGAGAAATCCGAGTATCTGGTTCATCACAGCGGTTCTTCTTGCGACCCAGCGATCGCGTACCCTTGACATCTAGGGTACAGCGAGGGCTAGGCTCGCTCTTACCCTCGCTATCTAGGGGAAGAGCTTATACATGACAAAGAATGACCTGCAGGGCGCGCTCGATCTCCTGATCCTCAAGACACTCTCGCATCTGGATTCCATGCACGGCTACGGCATCACGATGCACATCCGGTGCGTCACCGACGAGCTCCTCATTGTGGAAGAGGGCTCGCTCTACCCTGCATTGCACCGCATAGAACAGAACGGCTTGGTACGCGCCAGTTGGGCCATTACCGACTATGGGCGCAAGGCCAAGTGGTACACGCTCACGCGTGCGGGCCGGGAACAGCTTGCCAGCCGCGAAAAGAACTGGGCGCAGGTAGTCAAAGGCGGGGACGCGATTCTGCATTTCGCGTGAGGTATAACGATGGCACTCTTTCGAAGAATCCTGTCGCTGGGAACACACGCGAGCACGGACCGCGAGATCGATGCGGAGCTGCGCGAACCCATGGCCATGGGCATCGACGATAACATGGCCCGGGGCATGAGCCTCGAAGCGGCGGAGCGCGATGCTCGCAGGCGCTTCGGCAATCCTACAGTAATGCGCGAGCACGTCTCGGCGGAAGATGCTGCACTCGGGCTCGAGAGCCTCTGGCACGACGCGCGGAGTGCCCTGCGCGTCTTCGTCAAGAACCCTGGCTTTTCATTTTCGTCGTGGTCGCCACGCTTGCACTGGGTATTGGCACCAACAGGGCACTATTCGAGCTTCTCGACGCCGAGGCGATCGCTGAGGCGGAGGGGCGGCCGAGGATGCGCTTCGTGCCAATCAAGACCGGCGATCAACTGGATCTACAGTTCCCGCATCGGGTACGAGAGCGTTGGGTGATGCGCCGCACCGCGGTCATCAACTAGATTCTTGGCTTGCTGCTCGAACGTGGCATGTCACAACGGTCGAACCCGGCGCTCTCGAAACCTGTAATCCGGAAAAGGTTGGGCGATCGGCAATCACTTACTTGCAAGCACCGTGCGGCCGTTCAAGGACTGAGTTGGCCGCTCATCGTATGGATAGATCGCGGCAAACGTCGCCACTTGTTTGTTCGAAATCGTTACAGGCGTCTTGAGTACGAACCAACTGACACCTTCGGTGCACGGCGGAGTCGTCAACGAACCGGAAAAGTAAAACAGCTACGGGTAGCAGGCGACAAGTCCGCGACATTGATTTGCAGGTTATCGTCCGCCTTCTCCGGACCGGCCGTCTTCGGCGCAAGACCCCACAGCGTTTCAACAAGCGGATTTGCAGAACCCTCTTCCAACAGCACCGATACCACGGCCAAATTCCCGTCGCCATCTGAGTGAACCAGGTGAACCTCCATGGGAAACCGCTTGTTCTTGATGGTCTCCTCGCTGGGATGGTGGAAATGGAATTGTTTTAGTTCGTAACGCCTGTCTCCGACTCTGATAAAACTGCCGGGAGCGTAGTCGATTTGAATCGTGTGACCATTATTGATGATGTGGAGCGCGCTGGGTTCATATTCGAACTGAATTGCAGGCAGATCAGCACTCTGAGCACCGACAATATTAATAGGGGACTGGCGGTGGCCGGTTTTGCATGCAGCGAACTCGGATGTTAGTTCGCCCCAGTGCGCAGGGCCTTCACTTCCGCTGTAACCCCATTCATGCGTAGGGTGTTCCTGTGCCATGGCCGCGTAAAGCCCGCATATGCTGCAGACGATCGCACACAACATTACCGGCATTCTTGGAAATCCCATGTCTTTCTCTTTTTCTCCTGGGAAGACCGTTCATCTGACATCGGGAACGCACGGGTTCTCCCTGGTTGTTTTATGCTGACCCGCTGGCGACGATGTCGCCGGTTAGGGACTCCCTCGCTATCTGGAACGGAACAAATAGCACCCTGCAAGGTACAAGAGACAGTCCCAGAGTTATTATTCTCAGCAGCGGCGAGCACATGGTTTGAGAAACAATCCTGCGACTTTCCCCAGAAAACCGGCGCCTTGTCGCGTTTCGTCTACCTACGACTTGTTGAGGTCGTCGTCTTTTGAATACTTGGTGCCCTTAGCTGTGATTTCCAGCGCCAATCCCTTGTCGGTCATTTGATACATCCAGATACCGTCGGAAACCGAGGCCGCACCCTGCATCGCTCCGCCCTTCTCCGGACTGGTTTTGGCAGCAGCCGAGGTCTGCCCTCCGAGCTCCCATCCGGAATTCACAAAGCCATCGAATGCCTTTTGATTGTCGAATATAAATATGACCTTGAACTTCTTGACGCCCATGCCAAGGCCGGCCTGGATCTCATGCATCTTCATAAAGGTTTCAGCTTTGGTCTTGTTGTTGACGGCCACGCCTTCACCATGGCCAGAGCCGCCAAAAAGGATCTTGATGCCCGTGTTACTGAAAACGGCATATCCGTAACCCTTTTGAAGCGCTGCCTGGGCAGAGGGCTGTGCCTTGTAAAGGCGAGCAAGTGTTTGTTGCGTCATCTGGCGGACTTCGGTTCTCTCCTTCTCCTTATCTTTTTCATCGTCGGCAGAGGCGCCTACTGCGAGTAGACAAAATAGTGATGCGACTACGAACCGAGACCCAGTGAGGAAGCGATTGACTATCATAGGTTACTCCTTGGTTACTCCTTGGACTTCATGGGGCCGTTGTCACAGGTTGCCGCCCTGCCAACTCGGGAACGGAGAACATGAATCACGGAGCGATGGCCCGTGGAGCCAACAAACTCGCGACGTTCCGACACCTATTTGACCGAATAGCCTCGCGCATCCATGCAGGCTGAGAACGCCCGCTTGAAGGTATTCATCTGTTGGTCATACGCAGCTCTCTGGCTTTGGTACTCCTGTTGCACCTGCGCCCCACCCTGCGCCGCAGCCTGATCTTTGGCAGCAGCATTTCCTTTGCGTTGCTGTCTGCCTCCCCGCACGGTACCTACAGTAGCGCCTACCGCGGCACCTGTTCCTGCATCTCCGGCGATTCCACCAATCACCGCACCGCCAACTGCGCCACGAGCCGCACCTTTGGCTCTACCACCTTTTTGTTGCGGCGCAGCATCAGCCGCCTGCGCCTGAGCTGCCTGGACATCAGCAGAAGACGGCGGCTGCGGAGCCGGCGTGTCTGCGCTGACGCCTGTCTGCTGCTGAGCCGAGTTATAGCAGTCGGACTCATCGATGAGCTGCTGATCGTGACTTTGGCCCTTTCCCGGATAGGCGTAAAGGCCCACCTTATTTGCGGCTGAGAAGGAAGGTACCGGTCCTGTCGGTGCAGCGGGTGCGGCCGGTTGAGCTGAGGTAGAAGACGGTTGGGCTGGTGCACCCGCCGGGGTCTCGGTATTGGGCTGCGATTTCTTTCCGCAGCCAATGGAACAAATAGACAAAGTCGCAACGCAGAAGAGGGTTGTTCCACGAAAAGCGTTAACGATCGAAGTGGCATGCATATCAACTTCCTTTCCAACCTCGCATTGGGCATCATCCACCTCTCAAACCTCGAGCCGATCTGCCAAGTAAAAAAGATGGCCAACCATCTACCTGTCAGTGGAGGCGAACAGGTAAGAACGATTGGCCATTCCCCGGACTTCATCAGTTCGCCGAGGAGCCTTTCTTGCTCTTCTTCGCAGGAGCGTTTCGAGGCTGACCCTTCACCTGCGTCTCGTCGACCGGGGTTGTTTCTTCAGTGAGGGTAGCGCCCTGTGGAACGATGTAAAGCTTTGCACTCTTGCTCTTTACTGTTCCCGCCTTCACCTGGACACGCGAAGCGTCAATTCCCGCTCCTCCTTCTCCAGATGTGAGGTAGTACTTCACATTCACCGCACGCTGGCCGGCCAGTTGCGTCATCTTCACCGTCTCCTTTTCGTCGACGTATCCGACTACAGCAACCGTGTCGTTGGGTTCGCGCTGGAGCCTGAGAGCCACCTCGTCCAGAACCGCCTTGCACTCATTGTCCACACGGCCCGGTTTGTTGGACTGGTTGAACTTGCACTCTCCCGCTTCACTGACTACTGGAGCAGCAGTCACAACCGGGAAGGGTTCAACGGTGACCGCCGCGGAACAAGTCGTGCTCAAGCCACGACCATCCACCACATTCGCGGTTGCTGTTATAGTAGAACCCGCATTGGCAGCGGAGGTCGTCTCCGTTGCGCTGTTTCCCGTACCGGCGATGCTGCCCGATGAGCTGCTATAGGAGTACGACAACGTGCTGTTATCCAGGCTCTCCGCTGCGACCGAGAGTGTGAACGAATCGCCCGGCTTGATCGTCTGCGGGCTGGCCGAGCAAGTCGCCGTCGGAGGACGCGGCTGCTTTACGGTGAAGGGTGCCGAACAGCTGGCTGTATTGTTCTTCTTTTCCTTGGCATCGGTGGCCGTTCCGGAGACGGTGTAGCTCCCGGGAGCGAGACCGGTGGTGTCGACACTTCCCGTCTCTCCAGTTCCCGACACCTTACCGCCGGTGGAACTCCAGCTATAAGTAACCGTGTGCTTTGGATTGAAGTTCTGCGTGCTGATCGTAGCTGTCACTGGGGCCCCAGACCATATCTCGGTTGGAGATGCAGAGCAGCTCGCGCTCGGTGGGATTGGAGGTTTGCCACCGAAGGTCAACACTACACCGCCCAGATAACGCCAGCTATTCTGGTTGGCGGTCAATTTCAGGTTGTCGGTGAAGTTGGTATACAAGTAGTCCATCTGAAAGGGACGGATGGTAAAGCGCTGGTTCACCTTAAAATCAAATCCCAGGCCGGCTGCTGCCGCGAATGCGTTGTTGGATGGGGCTCCACTGACTCCAGTAAAAGTCAGGGCATTAAAGGCATTTTTGTAGACGTTGCTGTGCGCGCCGCCAACCAGTCCTTCGGCGAATGCACGGCCCTTACCTCTGCTAATAGCGATTTCGGGTCCGAACATGTAGGTAAATAGATTTCCCGAAACACTGGCTGCTCCACCTGCGGGGAGGAACGGATTGCCTGCCGGAACTATGATCGTTCTCGTCTGGCTGGCGTAACCTTGAAATTCAGCCTTGAGTCCGATCAAGTGGCTGAAGTTGTACACGACTCCGCCGCCGCCGCCGTTCAGATTGTAATTTCGCCCAAATTGATAGGCGCCGTTGCGGCTTTCGAAGTCGATGGCCTGATAGTGCACGTAGGAGTAGTCGATTGGGACCTCCCATTTGGGATGTTCCTGAGACCATGCTGGCAGCCCAAACAGCATGACATCCACAGCAAAGATAAGTGCAGTTCTGAGTTTCATTCAATCCCTCCATAACTCTGAGTAGTCCGCAATCTCGATCTCCTGATCAGGCTCGGTAAAGGCCCCGGAATGCATCGGTCTCTATGCTCGGGGAGACTCGCAAGAGTCCCCCCTGACGCTTCTGCTTCATGGGTTGGAGAAAACCGCCTGATTACTGGTCGCGGCGTTTCCGTTGATATTGCCCACGGCAGTCACGTTCGTCGATCCTATCCCTGTGTTGGTGGCTAAGCCGGTAAGACTCATTACGGCAACCGTTGGCAGCGAAGAATTCCAGGTCACCTGGTTGGTGAGGTTCTGCGTTGTCGAATCGCTGAAGGTCCCGGTGGCTTGGTATTGCTGCGTGCCACCGAGAACAACGTGCACATTGCCAGTCGGTGTGATCGCAAGTGTCTTCAGGGTTGCGTTGGTCACGGTTACGCTTGACAGATTGGCCACGCCGCCGAATACCGCCCCG
>Ga0210406_10003315_pt1 | contig 17754 bp, 18 predicted proteins | sample IncBWC30MmetaG_FD_155454 | JGI IMG/M metagenome (GOLD analysis project Ga0210406, IMG submission 155454) | Forest soil microbial communities from Barre Woods Harvard Forest LTER site, Petersham, Massachusetts, United States - Inc-BW-C-30-M | ecosystem: Environmental > Terrestrial > Soil >... | reverse complement strand
CCGCAGCGACAGCAGGTGCATGTGCTCGAAGGTCAGCATCGCGAGCCGCCGCACCGCGTGCATCGCCACCTTGGCGAAGATGCCGTCGCGCCATTGCGTCAGCACCCCCATGAGGATGCGCGTGCCGCCGTAGGCGAGCGTCAGCAGCACCGGGCTCGCCAGCGTCCACGCGAGCCAGTTGTCGGGGGCGACCGGCGCGGTACCGCGGCCAGCGAGTGCGTCGGTCGCCCACTTGAAGGTGAACGGCACGGCGATGGTCGCGAACTTGGCGGCGAAGATGAGCGCGCTGGCGAACACGACCCGGTTCTTGAGGTCGCGGCGGTCGGCCGGCCAGATATAGGGCCACAGGTGCAGCAGCGTCGCGAACAGCGCCCCGCCTTGGCCGCTGACGTCCCGCTTGAGGTGCTCGGTCGGTCGCTGAAAGTCGATCATGAAGAAATTACGGCCCGGAAGGGCCGCCAAGGGCCGCCGCGTGTTTGCGATGCCATGTGATTGTCATATAGGGGCTTTCCATTGTTCCTGCACGCGCGCCTGGCCGCCCGCACGCCGCGCAAACAGCTTGCGCTGCGGGCGAATTGCCGCCACATCTACCCTTTCATGAGTGTCACTCTATGAGCAAAATCAATGCGCTGTGCGTCTACTGCGGATCGAACCCAGGGACTGACGCGGCCTTTGTCAAGGCGGCGCACGACTTCGGCAAAATCCTCGGCGAAAATGGCCTTCGCCTGATCTATGGCGGCGGTTCCATCGGCCTGATGGGAGCGCTTGCCGCCTCCGTGATCGAGCATGGCGGTGAAGTGACCGGGATCATCCCGGAGTTTCTGACCGCGGCCGAACGGCCGCGGCGGCTCGCCCAAGAGCTGATCGTCACCCACGACATGCACGAGCGCAAGCGCACGATGTTCGAGCGCGCCGATGCTTTCGTCGCACTGCCCGGCGGCCTCGGCACGCTCGAGGAACTCGTCGAGCAGATGACCTGGGCGCAGCTCGGGCGCCACAAGAAGCCGATCCTGGTCGCCAACATCAACGGCTTCTGGGACCCGCTGCTCGGCCTTATCGCGCACATGCGCGCGCTCGCGCTGGTCCCGTCCCCGGCGCAAGGCGTCAATCTGCTCGTTGCCGACCGCATCGAGGACATTTTGCCGAAGCTGCGGGAAGCAGCGCGGGCGGTCGTCGCCGCGGAGAAGAAGATGGCGGTGCCCGCCGACCGGATGTGATGTCTTGAGGGCTGGCCCTCTCCCCTGCGGGAGAGTTTCAGCGTGATGGTCGGGAGAATGTTTTTATTATCATGTCCTATAAAGGGGGGCCTAATAGCACTCTGGCACTGAGTGCACATAGGTAGCACGAACGTCCGAAAGTCACTGGCATGTTTCACAGCTAAATCTCGACAGGCTAGTGCGTGCTGCTGCTTTAGAGCAACCGCTAGAGGCACCACTGCGATACGGACGGATGGCGCAAGTGTTTAGCAGTGCCGCGCATCGCGAGGCGGGCCGAGCGAAAATGGCCATGATCCTGAAATCTTGTCGCTGCCGGTTCGCGTCCGTCACCCGTCTCGACTCGATCGGATTCGGTCCGGCGCGCTCGTGCTGGATCGACGCGCTTGTTGGCGACTAACCCGAGACCAGATAGGAGCCAGCGAATGCCGCGCTTCGCCGCAAACCTGACGATGATGTTCAACGAATGGTCGTTTCTGGATCGTTTCGATGCAGCAGCCGACGCCGGCTTTGTCGCCGTCGAGTTCCTCTTCCCCTATGATCACTCTCCGGATGCGATTGCGCGATGTTTGTCGCGAAATGGCCTGACTCTGGCGCTGTTCAACCTGCCTCCGGGAGATTGGGCGGCAGGTGAGCGAGGCTTCGCCGCGCTTCCCGACCGGTTTGCCGATCTACAGCGTGGCATGGAGACGGCATTGCCGTTTGTACGGGCGACGGGCGTCAAACGTGTGCATCTCATGGCCGGGATCGCAAGCGATCATGATCCCCGATCGGGCCAGGCCTATCGGACAGCAGCGGCATGGACCGCGGAAAGGGTTGCCCGCGAAGGGCTCGACCTTGTCGTAGAGCCGATCAACAGCCGCGATATGCCCGGGTACTATCTAAACGATTTCAGGCTTGCTGAAACAGTGATCGGCGAACTTGCCCTGCCGAATCTCAAGTTGCAGTTCGACATCTATCATCGCCAGATCATGCATGGCGACGTGACCATTGCGCTCCGGCGATTGATGCCGATCGTTGGGCACGTACAGATCGCGAGTGTCCCTTCTCGGAATGAGCCGACGGCCGAGGAATTGAATTACCCGTTCCTGTTCGATGAGCTGGATCGGCTCGGGTATTCGGGTTTCGTCGGATGCGAATACCGACCACGTGGCAAGACGATCGAGGGACTCGGCTGGTTTTCGCCGTGGCGCCGCAAGGGTAGTCTTGTGGGGACCGCGGGAGCACCCTCATGACTCCACTTGGCTGTATTGCTGATGACTATACGGGAGCGTCGGATCTCGCCAATACGCTTACCAGATGCGGCCTGCGAACCGTGCAGGCTATCGGGATTCCTGCGGACAGCCTTACTCTTCCCGACGTCAGTGTCGTGGTCGTGTCGCTGAAGATCCGCTCCATTGCCGCGGCCGAGGCCGTGTCGCAAGCCCGTGCGGCGGACGCCTGGCTCAGGAAGCGCGGCGCGAGCCACGTCATGTACAAGATCTGCTCCACCTTTGATTCCACCGATGACGGCAACATCGGGCCGGTGCTGGATGCCCTGCGCACCGACGCCGGCGAAGCAATCGCCGTCGTCACGCCTGCGTTTCCCGAGACCGCACGCACCGTCTATCAGGGCAACCTGTTCGTCGGCGCGCTCCCGCTTAACGAAAGTCCGCTCAGGGATCATCCCCTCAACCCGATGCGCGATGCCAATCTGGTCCGCGTGCTCGCGCGGCAAAGCCGCTCGGAGGTCGGACTCATCGACCTCAGGACGGTCGTCGCCGGTCCGGCCGCCATCCGCAACCGCCTCGCCGACCTCGCCAAGGAGGGGTTCGCAGCCGCAATCGCCGATGCGGTGTTCGATCGCGATCTCGAAGCCATAGGCGCCGCAGCGCTCGAGCGGCGCGTGTCCATCGGCGCCTCCGGCCTCGGCCGCGGACTCGCTCGCGGCCTTATTGCATCGAGCGCCACAGCAGCGAGCGCCTCAACGGAAGCAATGGGTGCGCCCGTCGGCGGCCGGACTGCCTGCCTTGCCGGCAGCTGTTCGCAGGCGACGCTTACACAGATCGAACGCGCCGAGCGGGCGATGCCGGTCCTGAGACTCGGTCCCGACGGGCTCGTCTGCGGACCGCAGGAAGTGCAACGCGCGCTTGCGTGGGCGAGCGAACATCTCGATCAGGGACCTATCCTGCTTGCAAGCAGTGCCGCGCCCGATCGAGTCGCGGCCGTCCAGGCTCGTCATGGCCGTGCCGCAGCCGGGCATGCAATTGAGCAAGCGATGGCAACGATTGCCGCCGGCCTGCTTGACCGTGGCGCGCGTCGGCTCGTGATCGCCGGAGGAGAGACCGCCGGCGCTGTCGTGGACCGTCTCGCCATTCCAGCATTTCTCGTGGGCCCCGAGATTGCTGCCGGCGTTCCTGTATTGCGTACGATCGGCGCCAAGCCCAATGAGATGGTGCTGGCGCTGAAATCGGGGAATTTCGGGGGACCCGACTTCTTCATGGATGCGCTACGGCTGATGCAATAGCCAGAGGGCGCGAGCTTTCGTCGGACTCGGGTTCGCTCGCCGCTCCGATTTTCACCCAGAAACCGGTCAACGTCAGGGGCAAGCCTGGAATGTGCGTTTCGGGTCGTGTTTAGGCTGTCGAGTGGAAACTTTCGTCTTTCTTGCCGTTCTGTTCGCCGCCGCTTGCCACGCCGGGTGGAACGCGTTGATCAAGATCGGGCTTGATCCGCGCATACCACCTCATTGATCGCGGTCGGCTCTGCTATAGTAGAGTTCATTTGCCTTCCGCTTGCCGGCCTTGGGCGCAGGCCGAGCTCACGCGGGTTTTAGCGCCGCCACCTGCTCGTTGGTGAGCAGCCGGACCTTCGACCCGCGCAGAAGCAGAAAGAGCTTTGCGGTTTCCTCCAATTCTTCGATCGCATTAGCCGCAGCATCGAGCGTGCTGCCTGCGACCACCGGGCCATGGTTCGCGAGCAGAACCGCATGGTGCTTTCCCGCCAACCGTTGCACGGCGTCTGCCAAGGCGGGATCGCCCGGAGGGTAGTAGGCCACGAGTGGCAAGCGGCCTACGCGCATGACGTAGTAGGCGGTGATCGGGGGCAGCACATTTGCAGCATCAACATCGGCAAGCGCCGATACGGCCACGGAGTACGTGGAGTGCAGGTGCACGACGGCACTGGCTTGCGGCCGCTCGCTGTACATGGCGCGATGGAGGAACGTCTCCTTGGTCGGCGGCTCGCCGGAGACGAGTTTTCCGTTGGCGTCGAGCTTGGCGAGCCGCGCCGGATCGAGCCGACCAAGTGAGACGTTGGTCGGAGTCATCAGCCAGCCGTCTTCGAGCCGAGCACTGATGTTCCCGGCACTGCCGAAGGTCAGTCCGCGCGTAAACAGCGATGCGCCAAGCCGACAAATTTCTTCGCGCAATTTTGATTCGTTTAGATGAGGCATGTTAATGCCCTCATGAAGAACACCTCGCGGTCAATGGCGAATCCCCAACCACTGCGGAACGGTGTGCGGCCGTCTGGCTTCATCCTCGTCGTCGCCGTTATTCAGCATGTTCGCCAACTCGTCCGCTCAATCGTCTCAATGCCGATGTTGTCGAGCAGGTCATCTCGAAGTCGAGCCGACGTTCTACAGCGAGTTCGCGGGGGCGACAATTTCAACTCTGGTCGGTGACGAACTCTTGCGGCAGCGTCGTGCCAGTGAGGCGCGCGTAGATTCGCGCAACCGAGGCATCGTCATCGCGGCCCATGCCGGCACCCGATGCCATCAAGAACACCTGCAGGGCCGCTGCAGCCAGCGGCACGGGGTATCTGAACTCCCGCGCCATGTCCTGGACAATGCCGAGATCCTTCACGAAGATATCGACTGCGCTTCGCGGCGCGTAATCACCGTCGAGCACATGGGGTATGCGGTTTTCGAACATCCAGGAATTGCCAGCCGATCCGGTAATGACCTCGTACACCTTGCGCAGGTCGAGGCCCTGCTTGGCGGCAAAAGCAATTGCCTCACCCGCGACCGCGATGTGCACCCCAGCGAGAAGTTGATTGATCATCTTGAAGGCCGAGCCGAGGCCGACTTCCGAGCCAAGATCGTGCACCTTAGCCGCCATGGCCTCGAGCGCCGGAAAGCAGCGCGCGCCCCCGACGCGAGAACGGTTAGCGTGCCGTCAGCCGCGCGCGCCGCGCCGCCGCTGATAGGAGCATCCAGGTAAAGGCGCCCGCCGGCCTCTAGCCGGCTTGCGAGGCGCAGGCTGGCAGCTGGATCCATCGTCGCTGACGAGATGAAGACTGCGCCCTCGGGCATACTTGCGGCCACCCCATTTTCGCCGAACAACACGGCTTCCGTCTGCGCCGCGTTCACTACTACGCAAATCAGTACGTCAACGTTGGCGGCCGCCGACGCCGGGTCCGGTACGCCCTGCCCTCCCTCTCGCACGAAGCGCTCGACAGTAACCCGATTGGCGTCGCAGCCAACGACGTCGAACCCGGCACGTCGAAGCGAATGCGCGATGCCCATTCCCATCGAACCGAGGCCGATCACCGCCGCCCGGCTCACAACAGCAGCTTTCATTGCTCACACCAATTGCGCCTGGAGATCGCGCTGGGGGTCCCAGGTTAGTTTTACCGCGCAATTACTTTAGCGTGGTCGACCCGGGATGTCTGCGGTGTTGGCGGACCGATGGCAGCAGGCCGCTGAGGCCTTAGCTTTCCTTCGTCGCAATACACCACGTCATGGGGCAGCAAATGACACTGAGCTTCACTGTCGCGCAGGAACGCACCGCCTGCGCCAATCCGGTGCTCCCGGGCCTGCTAACGCGGGCTGTCGCGCAGAAACGTCACCGCCTCGATGCGGTTGCCGTCTTGATCGCGGATGAAGGTTGCGTAGTAGGTCTGGTGGTATGCGGGCCGCAGGCCGGGCGCGCCATAAGAGGTGCCGCCGGCCCTGAGTGCGGCGGCGTGGAAGGCGTCGACCGCTTCGGCGTCAGGCGCGCGCAGGCAAACATGCGCGCCGCTGTCCTCGGCGACGCGGTCCATCGCCGCGCGGGCGTTGATCCAGAATTCCGGATATTTCTTGCCAAAGCCGACGGCCGCGTTCGGCCATTCGTGCAGCTTCGTCATGCCGAGCGGCGCGAGCAGCGCGCTGTAGAACGATTCGGCCGCATGGATATCGCGCACCGCGACGGAGACGTGGTCGATCATGAAAGTCCTCGCGAATTCACTCACCGGTCATTCCGGAGCCGCGAAGCGGCGCCCCGGAATGACGGCTTTCTCCTCACGCCGGCGCCCCCGACTTCACGAGCTTGTAGACGATCGAATCCATCAGCGCCTGGAACGAGGCGTCGATGATGTTGGCGGACACGCCGACCGTGGTCCAGTGATCGCCGTCCTCGTCGGCGCTCTCGATGAGCACGCGCGTCACCGCCTCTGTGCCGGCGTTGAGGATGCGGACTCGATAATCGGTGAGTTCGAGCCCGGCGATGTAGCTTTGATACTTGCCGAGGTCCTTGCGCAGCGCGAGGTCGAGCGCGTTGACCGGGCCATTGCCTTCGGCGGCCGAGATCAGAGCCTCGCCGCCGACCTTCACCTTCACCACCGCCATGCTCACGGTGACGCGCTCGCCCTTGGCGTTGATGCGTTGCTCGACATTGACGTCGAATTTCTCCACGTCGAAGTAGCGCGGCACCTTGCCGAGGAGCCGCCGCGCCAAGAGCTCGAACGAGGCGTCCGCCGACTCATAGGCGTAACCCAGCGCCTCGCGTTCCTTGACCGCGTCGAGCAGGCGCGAAAGCCGCGGATCGTCCCTGTCCACCGCCAAGCCGATGCGCTCGAGCTCGGCGATGAGGTTCGAGCGGCCGGATTGATCTGAGACGAGGAGCTTGCGCTTGTTGCCGACGCGCTCGGGCGCGATGTGCTCGTAGGTCGCCGGCTCCTTCATGATGGCGGAGGCATGGATGCCCGCCTTGGTCGCGAAGGCGCTCTCGCCGACATAGGGCGCGTGGCGGTTGGCGGCGCGATTGAGGAGGTCGTCGAGCGCGCGCGACACGCGCGCGATTTGGCCGAGAGCCGCGTCCGATACACCGATCTCGAAGCGCTCGGCATATTCGGCCTTGAGCTTCAGCGTCGGAATGATGGAGGCGAGATTGGCGTTGCCGCAGCGTTCGCCGAGGCCATTGAGCGTGCCCTGGATCTGCCGCGCGCCGGCACGCACCGCGGCAAAGCTGTTCGCCACCGCCTGCTCGGTGTCGTTGTGGGCGTGAATGCCGACACGGTCTCCGGGAATCTGCCGGCAGACCTCGCCGACGATCTTCTCGACCTCGTGCGGCAGCGTGCCGCCGTTGGTGTCGCAGAGCACGACCCAGCGGGCGCCGGCATCGTAGGCGGCCCTGGCGCAGGCAAGCGCGTAGGGCAAGTTCGCCTTGTAGCCGTCGAAGAAATGCTCGCAATCGAGCAGCACCTCGCGGCCCTTTGCCGTGGCCGCGCGCACGCTGTCGCGGATCGCGGCGAGGTTCTCCTCCGCGCTGGTCTCGAGCGCGACGCGCACGTGGTAGTCCCAGGATTTGGCGACGAAGCAGACCGCGTCGGCCTCGGCGGCAAGGAGCGCGGCAAGGCCCGGATCGTTCGCCGCCGAACGGCCGGGCCGGCGCGTCATGCCGAATGCGGTGACTTTTGCCCTGAGCGGCCGCCGCTCGGCGAATAAACTCGTGTCGATCGGATTGGCGCCGGGATAGCCGGCCTCGACGTAGTCGACGCCGAGTTCGTCGAGCATGCGGGCGATGGCGAGCTTGTCGGCGAGCGTGAAGTCGACGCCGTTCGTCTGCGCGCCGTCGCGCAGCGTGGTGTCGAACAGATAAAGACGCTCGCGCGGCATGCTCTTCAGCCCGAATAGAGCCGAAGCGCGGTGTAGAAGGTCACCGCGACCGCAACCGCGATCACCGCGTATTTCAGGATCACATAATAGAGCCAATGGCGCTGGAACGGCACGTCGCGGCGTTTCATGACGCGCTCCGTTTGGCGGCGGCAGCCGCGGCGAGCGGCTTGACCATCGTGGTGTTGGCGAGCCATTCGCCGGCGCTAAGGACCGTGTTGCGCGTGCGCGCGGCAAAGCCGCGCCGCTCGAAGAAGCTGCGGGCGGTGTCGCTTGCCTCGACAGTGAGCTCTTTGGTCCCGCGCGCGGCGGCGAGCTTCTCCAGCGCGTCGCAGAGCATGTTGCCGGCGCCCTGCCCGGCCGCCGCCGGATGCACGTAGAGCATGTCGATGCGCACATTGTCGGCGAGCGCGGCAAACCCGACCGGCGAGCCGCCATGGGTGGCGACGAGCGTCAGCTCGACGGCAAGCCGCGCGCCGAACGCCTCGACATCGTCCGCCGCCTGCGCCCACGCCTCCTGCTGCGCCTCGCTGTAATCGTCGCCGGTCAATTCCTGGATGCTGGCCCGGAAAATCTCCGCCAGGAGCGGCACATCTTGCGGCAGCATAGGGCGCATCGCGAGTTTTTCCTGCGTGCGGCGGGTCATGGAACGTATTCCCACGTGGTGACGGGTTCTCCAGTATTTGGATCTTTGCTGTCTTTCACCATCACATGCATTTTTGCAAGTTCGTTACGTATGCGATCTGCTTCTTTGAAGTCTTTTGCTTTGCGCGCGGCATTCCGTGCTTCAATAAAGGGACGAACGTCCGCCTCCGCCGGTCCGGCTCCAACTTCTATTCCATAGGTATAGACCTCGTTCGAATACTCTCCGTTCCAAATGCCTAGCCACTTCAAGGCCGCCGCTAGCTGGATTGAGGCTTCGGGATTCGTGCGACGACGCGTGTCCCGAAAAAGTTGAGACGTGACGGTCAATGCTGCTGGAGAGTTTAAGTCATCAGAGAGAGCCGAAATCAGTTCAGTTGGCACCGGCGCAGGATACTGATCAAATCCTTCTGCGCAATCGATCCATTCCTTCAGTGTGCGTCTCGCTTCCACCAGCCGGTCGACCGTCCAATCGATAGGTTGCCGATAGTGAGTCATCAGCATTGCAAGCCGCAGTACATGACCATGCCATTGGTTTGATCCAAACTTGGCAGTGTGAAGCAGTTCATGAATCGTCACGAAATTGCCGAGCGACTTCGACATCTTCTCGCCTTCGACCTGAAGGAAGCCGTTGTGCATCCAGAAATTGGCCATCGCCGGGGTGTGAAAAGCGGAGCGCGACTGGGCGATTTCGTTCTCGTGGTGCGGGAACACGAGATCGATGCCGCCGCCGTGGATGTCGAACTGATGCGGATGCGCGCGGCCGCTCGCCGAAAGCTTGGAAAGCGCTTCGGTCCACAGCCATTTGTCGGACATCGCCGAGCATTCGATATGCCAGCCGGGGCGCCCGGGCGCGCTGATGCCGCACGGCGACGGCCAGTCTGGCTCGCCCGGCTTCGATGGCTTCCACAGCACGAAATCCATCGGGTCGCGCTTGTAGGGCGCGACCTCGACGCGGGCGCCGGCGATCATCTCGTCGAGCGGCCGCTTCGACAGCCGGCCGTAGTCCGGCATCGAAGCCACGCTGAACAGCACGTGATCGTTCGCGACATAGGCATGGCCGGAGGCGACGAGCCGCTCGATCAGCGCGCGCATCTCGGCAATGTGCTCGGTCGCGCGCGGCTCGACGGTCGGGGGCAGGCAGCCGAGCGCGGCCACGTCCTCGTGAAACTGGCGGTCGGTTGCTTCCGTGACCTTGCGGATCGCCTCGTTGAGCGGCTGGCCGGGATATCCCTCCGCCGCGCGCGCGTTGATTTTGTCGTCGACGTCGGTGATGTTGCGTACGTAGGTGACATGATCGGCGCCGTAGAGGTGGCGCAGCAGGCGGAACAGCACGTCGAACACGATGACCGGCCGCGCATTGCCGATATGGGCAAAGTCGTAGACCGTCGGCCCGCACACATACATGCGCACGTCGGCGGGATCGAGCGGGGTAAAGACCCGCTTCTCGCGTGTCAGCGTGTCGTAGAGCTTGAGTTCCATCGAATCGAACCACGCACCTCGGCCCTGCTGGCCCGGCGTCATTGGTCTCGATGCTGAGAAAAGACGGCCGCAGCCAGCGTTGATCGCTAGCGAATAATCTCCCGGCAAATGCCGCAGATTGAGTTAAGGCCGCTCATGGCGCGCACAATGGTCGAGGACGGCGAGCGCGTCAAGCCATTCGCCGCGCGTCGTTCGCCGCGTGGCGCGAATGTCACGGCGCCGGGCAAAGCGCCCGGGGCCCTGTGGAAAAGTTTGCGATTGTGTTGCTCGTAGTAGCAGCTAACGGAAGCTTAACTTGGCTATCGCATTATCTGCGGCCGTAGCTGACGGGCTTCGGGGCGCCTTTCCGGCGCCGGGGATCTGGGGGTTTTATGCGTTCCGTGATCGCGGCCGCCGCTTTCGCGGCAGTCCTCTTTGCTGCTGCAGCCGCCCAGGCGGACAAGCGCATTTTCATTATCGCCAACAATGCCGATGGCTACGGCATCGACCGTTGCCTCGCTTCGGGCGAATCCTGCGGCAGGGCGGCGGCGAACTCGTACTGCCGGGCGCGCGAGTTCGCGCAGGCGCTGTCGTACCGAAAGGTCGACCGCGACGACATGACGGGGGTCATTCCCGCCGCTTGCCGCGCCACCGATTGCGACGACTTCGTCGCCATCGAGTGCTCGCGCTGACATTTCGGCTCCTTTAGGGCTCGCTGGAATTCGCTGGTTCCGCCTCGGCGGAAGCAGTCGGGCTTGGGCTTGCTGCGGTCCGCGGCGCCGGCCGCGGGGGACGCGGGGATGGCGGCAATCGGCGCCATCGCAGCAGCGCGGGAATGGCGAGCGCTGCCATCAGGACTTCAGTGAACACGCCGGCGATGAACTTCACCCGCGTGGCGAGGCTCGAGGCCTGCACCAGGCCCGGCGACAGATCGGGCCAGTTCGACAGCATCTTGGCGATGCAGACATTCTCCACGCTGTCACAGGTCGCCATGACGATGGGCATCGCTACCAGCGTCCAGCGCCAGCGCTGCGGCACGGCTCCGTCGTAGAGCCGTCCCGGCATGGTCAGCCACCATAGCGCGAGCGCCCGCGATACCGCGTAGAACGGCGGATAGATGGTATCGAGGATGAGTTCGGGCCGGAGATAATAGGCGCGGCCCTGTTCGCCGAGGGCCTCAAGAAAGGCGCGTGCCTCGTCGTAGCTGTAGCCGAGCGGCCTGATGTCGAACGGCGCGGCGCCGCCGGCCAAGGCTTGCAGGTGCGCGAGCGTGCCGAAGAACATCACCGCCCACAGCACGCCGTTGCCGGCGAGAAGCCCGGCGACCAGCGTTCCGGAGGGAAATCGCGCAGCCCTGTCGGCAGTCATGGCGAAGAGCCTGCCGGTTCTCTGGCGAGCGCAATCGCTTCGTTCAGCACGTCGAGGTCGCCGATGTGGTTGGCGAGAATGAGCACGAGCTTGGTATCGAGAGCGGCGGCTTCGGCGTCCGACAGATTCCGCCTCGCATCGACGAGCGCGACATAGGCGGCGTCCGGGTCGGCAAACCGCGACGCGGTGACGAGCTTTGCCATCGGGCACCTCGTTGGTCGGGATCGTCAGCGCCCGAGCGCGCGCGCATGCGCCGCGGCCAGTTTGCCGGCATCGAAGCGGCGCCAGCGTGCGCACAGATGCTGATCGGGGCGAACGAGATAGGCTGCGCCGGGCGTGGCGTCGAAGCGCTGCGTTAAAATCCTCGTGCGGTCGAAAAGATCTTCACCGATGACGGTGCGCCGGATGCCGTCCGGCACGTGCCGCCATCCATCGCCATCGGCGTCGGCCTTGACGCAGATGAGTTCGAAGCCGTCGCGCAGATTCTCCAGGAGGTGAGCCGGTGTCCCGTCCGGCCGCGTCATCGGCGCGTCGGGCAGCGGCGCGCCGAGCTTCGACGCACCGGCAAACGGCGCCTCGTCGGGCGTCGACAGCGGAGAATCGTAGACCGAAGGCAGCGACAGGCGCCCGGAATTGACCATGCGCCGGGCGAACTCGGCCTTCGGCGCTAGCGCGAGCACGGCATCGCGCAGCCCGCGCTCAGCGCGCGAATGCGGCGACATGAAATCGGTCGACCGGGTCGAGTGGCCGATATTCTCGTCAGCCGCCTGGGTCCGCTCGATATCGTAGCTCGCGATCAATGCCTCGCCGCCTTCCCCTGCAAGCATTGCCGCGAGCTTCCACGCTAGGTTCTCGGCGTCCTGGATCCCGGAATTGGCGCCCCGGGCACCGAACGGCGACACCTGATGCGCCGCATCGCCGATGAAGATCACGCGGTCATGCACGAAGCGGTCGAGCCGCCGGCAATTGAAGGTGTAGACCGAGACCCATTCGAGCTCGAAGTCGTGCGGCGCCAGCACTTTGGCGAGGCGGGCGCGGACGCGTTCCGGTTCCTGCTCGGCGATCGGATCGGCGTCGGGGCCGAGCTGCAGGTCGATGCGCCAGACGTTATCGGGCTGGCGGTGCATCAGGGCCGACTGGCCGGCATGGAATTTCGGCGCGAACCAGAAGCGGCGTTCGGTCGGAAAATCCGCGGCCATGCGCACGTCGGCAATCAAGAACTTGTCTTCGAAGGTGACGCCGGAAAAGCCGAGGCCGAGCAGGCCGCGAACGGTCGAACGAGCGCCGTCGGCGGCGATGAGCCAGTCGGCGTCGAGCCGATAGGCGCCCTCGGGCGTTTCGATTGTCAGACGTACCCCGTCGTTGCGCTGTTCGAGGCCGGCGACGCGGTTCTTCCAGCGCAGATCGATGTTTTCGATCTCGCCGGTGCGGTCGACGAGCGCCTTCTCCAGGTGGAACTGCTGCAGGTTGATGAAGGCGGGCATCTTGTGCCCTTCCTCGGGGAGGAGATCGAATGCGAACAGAAGCTCGTCGCCGCAGAAGACCTTGCCGAGCTTCCAGGTGACGCCGCGCGCAACGAGACGTTCGCCGACGCCGAGCCGGTCCAGTATCTCGAGCGTGCGCTTCGACCAGCAGATGCCGCGCGAGCCCTCGCCGATGCGATCGGAATCGTCGAGGAGCACGACCCGCACGCCGCGCTGCGCGAGATCGACCGCCGCGGCAAGCCCGACCGGCCCAGCACCCACGACGACAACCGCGTGGGGCACCGGGGACCGCGCGTCCTGGTCGCGCGAACGGCGGTACTCGTAGCGGTAGACCGACTTGTGCATGTCGCTCACTGCTTAACGCCGCACGGTCGGCAAAATGTCGTCAGGGCCTTGCCGCGTAGGCGTGACCCTTGCCCGAATGGCGCAGGCGAGAACTCCGAACGGCGCCCCGCCACCCGACACCCGGCGTGCTCAGCCACGCAGCGCCGCCCACATGGCGCGGTCGCGCTCCGCGGTCCAGATCACCGGATGATCGATGCCGCTCGCTTCGTCGTAGGCGCGCGAGACGTTGAACGGCATGCAGTGCTCGTAGATGGCGAAGCTCGCGAACCGCGGATCCATGGCCGCGCGCGCCGCGTCATAGGATTCCTTGAGCGAGTGGCCCTTGGCGACGCTTTCCACCACCGAACCATAGAGCGTGGTCAGAAAATCCTCGGTGAGCGCGATGCCGTCGGCGACCTCGCGCGGCGTCTTGAGCGCCGCGCCGCGGCCCGGCACCAGCGCCCGGGCGGAAAACTCGGCCAGCCGATCGAGCGTGGCCGGCCAGTCGGTGAAATGCGCGTCGCCGCAATAGCACGCCGATTGATACTCGACGAGGTCGCCGGAAAACACCACGTTGGCGTCGGGCACCAGCGCGACCACGTCGCCCGCCGTGTGGCCGCGGCCGATGCGCATGATGCGCACCTCGCGCCGGCCGAGCCATACCGACATCTGGTCGGGAAAGGTGATCGACGGCCAGGTGAGGCCGGGAATGGACTCGACCGCGCGAAACAGCCGCGGGAAGCGGCCGATTTCGGAATCCATGTCCTGTTTGCCGCGTTCGACGATGAGCGCTCGCGTCGTGTCCGAGGCGAGGATTTCGGCCCCGACATAAGCGGAGGCGCCAAGCACGCGCACGGCGTGGTAGTGCGTGAGCAGGACGTATTTGATCGGCTTGTCGGTGATCTTCGCCACGCGATCGATCACCTGGCGCGCCATCACCGGCGTCGCCTGGGCGTCGACGACCATCACGCCATCGTCGCCGACAATCACCCCGGAATTGGGATCGCCTTCAGCGGTGAAGGCATAGAGATCGGGACCGATCGCATCGAAGGTGATGGTCTTGTCGGCGAGATCCGCGCTGGAGGCAAAATCCGAGCTCATCGACATACGCGCTGGGCGTTTCCTTTCCCCTATCCCTGAAATTACCCGCTCACCTATGGAATTCGATGAGTTCGATCAAGCCCGCTGTGTGCCGCCGCCGCCAGCCGTGCGGGATCGGCGGCCGCTCTGGCACGCGTTGCGCCGCACGGCAACTTCGTCCATCCTCTCGTGGTCGTGCGGCAACCGGGTTTGCGCCGACGCAGACGGCACGCCGGATGCGGTGCCATAGATGGTGCCATGGGCAGTCACGGGCCGATCGAAAGCGAAGTCAGGACCGATCCATCCGCGGCCCCGGCGCCCGGCAACCAGGCGGTGCTGAAGCTCGAGGATTTCCTTCCCTACCAGCTCAACGTGGTGGCGAGTCTTACCTCGCAGGCGCTTTCGCGCGTCTACGCGCGACGCTACCGGATCGGCGTGCCGGAATGGCGGGTGCTGGTGACGCTCGGCCAGTATGGGGTCATGACCGGAAAAGCGGTCGGCGCCCATTCGCACATGCACAAGACCAAGGTATCGCGCGCGGTCGCGCTCCTCGAAAAGCGCCGGCTCCTGGTGCGGCGCGCCAACCGCGAGGACATGCGCGAGGCCTTCCTGTCGCTCACCGCCGCCGGACGGGCGATGTACGAGGAGCTGGCACCGCATGCGCTCGACTTCGCGCGCCGCCTGACGGAGATTCTGACCCCGCAAGACCGCGAAGCGTTCAACCGCGCGGTGCAGCAGCTCACGGCCCGCTCCGCCGAGCTCGCCGCCGAAGTGGTCCAGCAGGGGAAGGACGAGAATTGACGCGCCCATCTCCTTCGACGCGATCGTTGCGTGCGCGGCCTGTCATGCCGCTCCCGTGCTTTGCGGCGTTTTGAAATAACGGCCAGGTCGAACCATGAAACTCTACTCCTTCTTCCGATCCTCCGCCGCTTACCGGGTACGCATCGCGCTCAATCTGAAAAACCTCGCCTACGAGACGCTGCCGGTTCACCTCGTAAAGGATGGTGGCCACAACAAGCGGCCGGAATTCCGCGCGGTGAATCCGCAGATGCGCGTCCCGGTTTTGGTGGCGCCGAACGGCGAGCTGCTGATCCAGTCGCCCGCGATCATCGAATATCTCGAGGAGACTCATCCCGAACCGCCGCTGCTGCCCAAAGACCCGATTGCCCGCGCCAAGGTGCGCGCGCTGGCGGACATCATCGCCTGCGATATTCATCCGCTCAACAATGTCGGGCCGCTGCGCTACCTGAAAAACGAAATGCATCAGGAGCAGAGCGCGATCGATGCGTGGTACCATCACTGGGTGCGCAGCGGGTTCGAGACCCTTGAGGCTTTGGTGCGGCCGGCGCCCTACGCCTTCGGCACGGAGGTGACACTCGCCGACGTCTTCCTGGTACCGCAGGTCTACAATGCGCGGCGCCTGAAGGTGCCGCTCGATGCCTTCCCGAAGATCGTCGGCATCGAAGCCGCCTGCCTCGCGCTTGCCGCCTTCGACCGCGCGTGTCCGGAAAAGCAGCCGGATGCAGAGTGACCCAGCCTTGGAGGAAAAACCCTGGGGATGGCATGACTTGCGGGGATTTTCTCCACTTCACACTTTGGTCACCATTGCGTCGCAGGCATGGGGCTTGGGTGGAATCGGGGACCGGGACGCAACGATGATCGGGCTGTCACGCGGCCTCGGCCGTTTCATTCTTGCCGCCGGCGCGCTTGCCGCTTGCGCCGGCGTTGCGTCAGCGCAGACTTCCCCTGATCAACCGCCCTCAAATTCCGTTTGCTCACGGCTGGAGGCGCAGCTCGCGACCGTCGACCGCGGCACCCCCGATCCGGCGCGCGCCGACCTGATCAGCCATGCCGAAGAGGCCATTGGCAAGCAGCAGGCTGATCTCGACCGCCTGGCGGCGCAGTCGCACCGTGTCGGCTGCGAAGGGATCGCGGGGTTCTTCTCCCTGTTCACCGGCCAGTCACAGCAGTGCCAGCCGCTCAACGCGCAGATCCAGCAGATCCGCGGCAATCTCGACCGCATGATGAGCGATCTGGAACGGCTCAAGAGCGGCAACACCGACCGCGAAGGCCAGCGCCGCGTCGTCATCGCGCAATTGGCGCAGAACAATTGCGGAGCGCAGTACAGCAGGGCCGCGGCACAGACCCCGGGGCCAGGCGGTTTCCTCGAGACCCTCCTCGGCGGCATCATCAACCCGGGCGGCGGCGAGGGCGGACCGGCCGGTACTTATCGCACTGTCTGCGTGCGCACCTGCGACGGCTTTTTCTTCCCTGTCTCCTACTCGACGGTACCCGACCATTTCGCCGACGATCAGCGCACCTGCCAGCGGATGTGTCCGGCCTCGGAAGCCGTGGTCTATTCCTATCGCAACTCCGGCGAGGACATTACGCAGGCCGTGTCGATCGGCGGGCGTACTTATACCGAGCTGCCCAATGCCTTCCGCTACCGGCGCGAATTCACCTCCAACTGCTCGTGCCGTCGCCCCGGCCAGAGTTGGGCCGACGCGCTGAAGAATTCCGATGACAGCACGACGCTCGAGCAAGGCGACATCGTGGTGACCGAGCAGAACTCAAAAGCCCTGTCGCAGGCGCCGCAGAAGGGCGCCGCCGGTAAGCCGAAGGGCGGCGCTGCGCAACCGAAAGCTGATCCCATTCCCGCGCCGGCGATCGCCGACGCGCCCAGCGCCGATCAGCCGAAGGGCCCCGTGCGCACTGTCGGACCGCCGTTCGTCGCGTCGCATTGAGTTCAACTTAAACAATCGCTCCGGTCATCGGGCGCCGCAAGGCGGCACGCCCGGCGACCAAGATCAAAAATCCGCCGCGCCCGCCTTGGCGATCACCGGGCTCTTGAGCAGCGTGCGGTCGGGCGCCGGCGGCGCCGTCCCGGGGTCGCGGAACCGGCTGGTAATCGGATAGCGCCGGTCGCGCCCGAAGTTCTTCAGCGTGACCTTCACGCCCGGCGCCGCCTGGCGGCGCTTGTACTCGGCGAGCGCGAGCATGCGCTCGACCTTCATCACCGTCTCGCGATCGAAGCCGGCGGCAACGATCGAGGCGAGCGATTCCTCGCGCTCGACGAGCCGCTCAAGGATCTGGTCGAGCACCTCGTAGGGCGGCAGCGTGTCCTGGTCGGTCTGATTCTCGCGCAGCTCCGCGCTCGGCGCGCGTGTCAGCACATTCTCGGGAGTGACCGGCCCATTGGGACCGAGCACGCCCTCTGGCTTCCAGGAGTTGCGCAGCCGCGCCAGGCGGAACACCTCGGTCTTGTACAGGTCCTTGATCGGATTGAAGCCGCCGTTCATGTCGCCGTAGAGCGTCGCATAGCCGACGG
>Ga0210406_10003314_pt1 | contig 17754 bp, 12 predicted proteins | sample IncBWC30MmetaG_FD_155454 | JGI IMG/M metagenome (GOLD analysis project Ga0210406, IMG submission 155454) | Forest soil microbial communities from Barre Woods Harvard Forest LTER site, Petersham, Massachusetts, United States - Inc-BW-C-30-M | ecosystem: Environmental > Terrestrial > Soil >... | reverse complement strand
CCAGAACTCGAGGACTACAACAGCGGCGCCATGGAAAAATGGCCGGAGATACTTCCGGCTTTTGTCAGGGTAGACTGCGAAACAGATGAAATTACGCCGATCGATCCGCGTCGGTCTCCCCGCGTCATAAAAAAACCGGAGGAATTTGGCGACAGCTGGTCGGATCAGCTGACTGCCGAGGACAAGGTAAGAATCCGAAGTTACTTTACAGCCCGCGAGGCGCTGCGAGAGAACTTTGGGTTCATCGAGGTTGCGGCGGGAGGATCGAGCGTGACAATCGACCTGAATCGTGCCAAGCGGGATGTCGGGATTCGTTTCGAGTGCCCGCGTAATTCGCTCATGACGTGCATCGAACACGAGCTGTTCGATGATCTTCTGATCGGAAATTATATGCGCACAACGCTCTACAATGTCGAAGGCCTCTACCCCAACTTCACCCCCTACGTGGCCAAGTACGCCGATAACGGGGGCGCCAAGACAATGGCGGAACTCGGCGTTTACTTTAACCACTACTTTATGCGTGATCCGGTCGCGCACGCGCTGAAGCATTTTGTCGACGGCAGCGAGATGGTGCTGCGCAAGGCCTTGCCCGAAGGATCAGTGATGTTTCGTGCCGCCAAACGAGTTTCCCATTACATAATGACGCGCTGAAAGTCTCGCGGTTCGGCTGCTTAGTGCTTGATTAAGAGCCGCAAGCGTAAACTCCCAGCATACGCGCACAGTAAACGTCAATGCCAAGATCTATCCGATCCGCTCGTGAACGAGGCGACACGCTGCCCGATCGCGAGCGCACGACATGAATGGCGAGCACGGCATCGGCTACGCGAAACCGGCGACAAGGGGGAAACGCCCTATGCGATGCCGCCCGCGGCGAATCTCTCCGGCGTGGACCGCCTTGGCGCTATTCCTCTCCGGGGCTGCGCCCAGTCGGGCGGGAGACCCCGAAATCGACCGCCAGCTGCAGAGCCCGGTTGCCAAGGATTGGGTTACTAGCGGCGGCAATCTGACCAACCAGCGCTATTCCACGCTGAAGCAGATCAAAACGACCAATGTCAAGCAGCTCAACGGGGCGTGGAGGACCCGCCTCAGTCGTTCGGGATACGGCAACAAGTATTCGGCGGAGGCCACGCCGCTCGTCAAGGACGGGATCATGTATATGGTCACCGGCAATGACGATGTCTTTGCACTGAACGCCAAGACCGGCGAGATCTTATGGCGACGCTGGTCGTGGATCGACCAGAAGAGGACGAGCGCATGCTGCGGCTGGCTCAGCCGCGGGCTGGCGATGGGTGAGGGGATGGTGTTTGTCGGTCAGCTCGACGCCAATGTCGTGGCGCTCGACATCAAGACCGGCAGGGAAGTGTGGAAGACGCCGATCGAGGACTGGCACAATGGCTATAGCATCACCAGCGCGCCGCTCTACTACGATGGCATTGTCTACAGCGGCATTTCCGGGGGTGAATTAGGGATCCGCGGCCGCCTGACCGCGCTAGATGCCAAAACCGGCAAGATCCTGTGGCGGGCCTATACGATACCAAGCCCCGGCGAAATCGGCAGCGATAGCTGGCCGGCCGAGAGCGATGCCTGGACGCGCGGCGGAGGCCCGATCTGGAACACGCCGGCACTGGATCCTCAGCTCGGACTTCTCTATTTCGCGACCGGCAATGTGGGACCGGACTATGACGGGTCGGTGCGCGAAGGCGACAATTTGTTCAGCGCCTCGATCATCGCGTTGAAGGCCAAGACCGGCGAGTATGTCTGGCATTTCCAGGAGGTTCACCACGACATCTGGGACTATGACGGGGCCAGTCCGGTGGTCCTCTTCGACACCGTGATCGACGGGCAACCACGCAAAGGTATCGCAGAGGCCGGCAAAACCGGCTGGGTCTATATCCTCGATCGCACCGACGGGAAGCCGTTGATCGGAATCGACGAGCGGCCGGTACCGCAGGATCCGCGTCAAAAGACGGCCAAGACCCAACCCTATCCCCGCGGGGACGCTACCGTGCCGCAATGCGCCGACCCGCAACCCGGCATCAAAACCGGCTGCATCTTTCAGCCTTTCTGGGACGAGCCGGTGGCGCTCCAGCCTTCCGGCCAAGGCGGCACCAACTGGTCGCCGATGCCATACAGTCCGGACACCGGCTATTTCTACGTGCCTGGGTCGGTCCGCACCAGTGTGTTCCAACGGTTCCCCCGCCAGTACCGCCCTGGCCAGATCTACACACGCGGCTCTCAAGAGCCGGCTAGCCATACCTCGCTCAACGGCACTTTCACCGCCATCGACAGCACTACAAACAAGATTGCGTGGCAGCACAAAACGCCATACCGCATGGGCGGCGGCAGCGGCTCGACGGTGACCGCCGGCGGTCTGCTTCTGCGCGGTGACCCCGACGGCAACTTCGTTGTCCTCGACGCCAAGACTGGCGAAGTGATGTGGAAGTTCCAGACCGGGTTCGGTGCCGATGCGCCGCCCGTTGTCTATGAGGTCGACGGCGAGCAATACATCGCGATCGTGACCGGCGGCAATTCGATCCAGCGCAGCGCCACAGGCGACGCCGTTTGGGCCTTCTCGTTAAAGGGCAAACTGGGTCCGTCACGGTGGCCGCCCCCACCGCCGCCCGCCAATACTGGGCCCAGTTTTTGGTGGCGTATCTGGGGTGAGGTTTCCCCTCTATGGCTGCCCCATCAGGGTCCCGAGCACCTCAATGAGCCGCCCGGGCAGGGTGCGCGGGGGGATCGCGGGGATCGATGACAAATTCAAGAACCGCCTCGCTGAACCCCGGTAAAGCATAGCCCTCCGATCACAACCGGTGTCACCGGCCGATGGCGTAGCCCTGCATGCCGCGCGGGTTAGCGGCGGCTTTGAGCACCCGGCCTTCTGGGGTCTGCTCGCGGGCGCAGCCGGAGAGGCGGCCTTCGGACCACGCTTCGCCGACCCGCAGGCGATGGCCGCGCCGCGCCAGCGCCGCCCGCGTCGCCTCCGGGAAGCGCGCCTCGAGCGCCACGAGGCCGGGCTGGGCGGCGCGCGGATAGAACGAACTCGGCATGTGCTCGTTGTGAAAGGCCGGGCAGTCGATCGCCTCCTGCAGGTTCATGCCGTGATGGACGTGGTGCAGGAACATCAAGAGCGACCATTGGTCCTGCTGGTCGCCGCCCGGCGTGCCAAAGGCGAGATAGGGCTCTCCGTCCTTGAACGCCATCGACGGCGACAGGGTGCTGCGCGGGCGCTTGCCCGGGGCGAGGCTCGCCGGCAGCCCCTCCTCGAGCCAGAACATCTGCATGCGCGAGCCGAGACAAACGCCGAGCTCGGGGATGACCGGCGAGCTCTGCAGCCAGCCGCCGCTCGGCGTCGCCGAGACCATATTGCCCCAGCGGTCGACGACATCGATGTGGCAGGTATCGCCGGCGACGACCCCGAGAGCACTCGTCACCGGCTCGCCGATTGTCGGCTCGCCGATCCCGGCGTCCGCGATCACCGCCTCCAGACCCCCGACCAGCACCCGCGGTTCCCGTCCCTCGGGGGGCCCCGGACGCAGTTCGAGCGAGGCCCCGTCGCCGACCAGCTTGCGCCGTGCGTCGTTGTAGGCGGCGCCGAGCAGGGTCCGCATCGGCACCTCGACAAATTCGGGATCGCCGTACCAGGCTTCGCGGTCTGCGAAAGCGAGCTTGGCGCATTCGACGACGAGATGGACGAAGTCGGGACCAAGCGGGTCGAGATCGTCGAGATCGAACCCCTGCAACAGCGCCAATTGCTGCAGGAATACCGGACCTTGGCTCCAGGGCCCGCCCTTGGCGACGGTGTAGCCGCGATAGTCGAAGGTCAGCGGCGCCTCGACCGGGACCTCCCAGCGCGCCAAATCGTCTCCGGTCAACAGCCCGTGATGGCGCCGTCCCGACGAATCCATGACCTCTTCGACCCGGCAGAAACGGTCGATCGCCGCCGCGACAAAGCCGCGATACCAGGCGGCGCGGGCGCGCTCGATCTGGTGCTCGCGAGCACCATCGCCCGCTTCGGCCAGCACGCGGCGATAGGTCGCCGCGAGCGCCGGGTTGCGGAAGAGCCGCCCCGCCACCGGGGGCGCCCCGCCCGGCAGGTAGACCGCGGCCGAGCTCGGCCAGTAGCGGCGAAACATGTCGGCGACGACGCCGATCGTCTCGCTGATGCGGCGGGCCATCGGATAGCCGTTCTCGGCATAGCCGATCGCCGGGGCGAGAATTTCGGCGAGCGGCATCGTCCCATAGTCGCGCAGGAGCCGCATCCAAGCACCAAAAGCCGCCGGGACTGCGGCGGCGAGCAGCCCGGTGCCCGGGATCAGATCGAGCCCGAGCGCGCGGAACTTGGCGATCGTCGCAGCCGCGGGCGCCACACCCTGGCCGCAGATCATGTCGCAGCGATGGTTGGCCTCGCTCCACACGAGCATCGGGGCTTCGCCGAGTGGGCCGTTGGTGCTCGGCTCGACGACCTGCAGCGTGAAGCCCGCAGCGGCCGCCGCGTCAAACGCGTTGCCTCCTTTTTCGAGAATGCTCATGCCGACCGCAGAAGCCAGCCAATGGGTCGAGGCGACGACGCCGAATGTGCCGCGGATCTCGGGACGGGTAGTAAAGCCGGCCATCGCGTTCTCTCCCGAATGTCGCTTTCGTAAAGGGCAGGTTAAACGACGTTGCCCGGTGAGGGAACCGCCAGCCCATCGCAACTTCAACGAACCGCCCTATTTATTTAACGGCCGCTCTCGGGCGTGCCCGCTGATGTGCTGCGCGACTGGTGGCGACCATGCCCTTGGACATCCCGCCCGACACGACGACGAGCGGCGAAGAATTCTTTCGCACCGAAGGCGCCTATACCGGGTTGGGCGAGCCGATACCGGGGGGCCGCATTGACCGCTGGATCCTCGGCGAGGGCCCGCACATCGACAGCGAGGTCGAGTTCTTCGACGAGCTGTGCTGGCGCCTCCTCGGCGACGGTGTGCCGCTATGGCGCGCCACCCTTTACATGGGCACCTTGCATCCGCTGATCCGCGGCGTCGGTGCGCGCTGGCTGCGCGAGCTGCGGGTCATCGAAGAGTTCCGGATCCTGCACGGCAATGAGGCGACCGACGAATATTTGCAGAGCCCGATCCGCGCCACGATCGAACGCGGCACCCCGTTTCGCCGGCGCCTCGCCGAGGAGACGCCCGAATATCCGCTGCTGTCGAAGCTCAGAAAGGCCGGCGCCACCGATTACTTCGCGCTGGCGCTCAACCGCACCTTTCGGCGGTTTCCGGTGGTGACCTGGACGACCGACCGGCCGGGCGGGTTCAGCGATGCCGACGTCGCGGCACTCGAAGACATCAACCCCGCGCTGGCGGCGATCGTCGATGCCCGCTCGGTGCGCCGCATCAGCGCCAATCTGCTCGACACCTATCTCGGGCCGCAGGCCGGGCGGCGCATCCTCGCCGGGCAGATCCGCCGGGCCGAGGGCGAGCGCCTGCGCGCGGTGATCATGATGACCGACCTGCGCGGGTTTACCGCACTCTCCGATCAGTTGCCTGGTGACGAGGTGATCGAGCTGCTCGATGACTATTTCGACGCGGTCGCAACGCCGATCGAGGAACGCAGGGGCGAGATTCTCAAATTCATCGGCGACGGCATGCTGGCGATCTTCCCGGCCGAGGACGACGACGACTTCTCCCTGTCGAGCGTCCATGCCCTCGAAGCGGCGACTGAGGGGCTGGCACGCCTCGATGCGGTCAATCAGATGCGGCGCAGGGTCGGCCGCACCGAGCTGAGAATCGGCATCGGTCTGCACCTGGGCGAGGTGATTTACGGCAATGTCGGCTCCGCCAGCCGGCTCGACTTCACGGTGATCGGACCGGCGGTCAACCTTGCCTCGCGGATAGAGGATCTAACCAAGCGGCTCGGGCGCCCGATGCTGTTCTCCAGCGCCTTCGCCCGGATCTGTCCGCGCCCGCTGGTCTCGCTGGGCCTCCAGCCGGTGCGCGGCCTCAGCAAGCCCGAGGAGGTCTTCGGCCTAGCGGAGTAGGGTGGGTCGAGCACAGCGAAACCCACCGCCCGTGATGGGTTTCGCGATTGCTTAACCCATCCTACGCGTTTGCTACGTCGCGCAGCCGCAGGCGGACGTCGAACTCGTCGGCGACCCGCGCATCGTTGTCGAGCAGCGCAGCCGCGTCGACGCTCGCGAACTCGATCGCGCCCATCGCCGCGAAAGCGTCCTGCACGCGTTGGCCCCACAGGCCGATATCCCGCACCGTCGGCACGATGCGGCTGAAGATCCGGCTGCGGAACAGCTTCATCGCCTCGGACCGATCGACGATGTCAAGGCACTCTTCGATCGGCAAGCCGAGCCGCTGCCAGACCTCGAGCTGGTTGAACCGGTCGCGCATATGCCAACAGGCGTCGACAACGAACTCCTCCCGCTCGCTGCGTTCGGCGTCGCTGAGCTGCGGGTAGTAGTCGCGCAGCGCGATCCGGCCGAAGGCGACATGCCGCGCCTCGTCCTGCATGACGTAGGCGTTGACCGCGGCGGCGAGCGGATTTTTTGACTGGTCGCGAATCCGCTGAAACGCCGCCAGCGCCAACCCCTCGATCAGGATCTGCATGGTCAGATAGGTCATGTCCCAGCGGCTGTCGCTGAGCCCCTGCTCGAGCAGCGATTTGAGACCATGAGTGATCGGGTAGGCGAGCTCGAACTTCTCGTGCAGGAGCCGCGAATAGGCCTCGACATGGCGTGCCTCGTCCATGACCTGCGTCGCGGCGTAAAATTTTGAATCGATGTCCGGCACGGTCTGCACGATTTTCGCGGTGGCGATCAAGGCACCCTGCTCGCCGTGCATGAACTGCGAGATCTGCGAGGCCTGCAGGTGATGGCGAACCTGACGTCGCTCGGCCTCGGTCATCCGCTTCCAGATATCGGTGCCGAAGATCGGGATGACCCGGTCGTCGAGCATCATCGGGTTCTCGGGGTCGAGATCGAGCGACCAGTCGATCCGTTCCGCGGCGTCCCATTGCTGCTTCTTGCCCTTGTCATAGAGCTGCAGCAATGCCGCGCGCTGATCGTCGTATTCCCAGGTGAAGCAGGTCTCGGTCTTGCCGTCGAACTTCCACTTCGTCTGCTCGACCGGGAGTGTGTAGCGGTACATCGTCGACATCGCGGACCTCTGCCGAGAAGTGCCGAGTGAATATGCCGCCGTAAACCGCAACTTCAAGCCGGGCGGTGCGACCGGTGGTCTTGGAGAAGAGATGTCGCTAGCGCGTTCGAAGCATTCAGCCGGGGCAATGCAGCTAAACGTCGCGCCTCGCGCCCGGAGCTAGTCGATCCGGTTGAGAATCGTGACCCGTGCCACAATTTCCTCATACATGGGGAGGCCTCCAGCCACTACACCGCATCGTGCGACAGAGCGGTCAACCCGCTTCAACTCGGGCTGAAACGCCGTCGATGCTGTTCAATTCGCCGATCTTCTTGTTCGTCTTTCTGCCGGCGACGGTGGGCCTCTACGTCCTGCTGCGCCAGTTCTACGGCCCGCGCGCTGTCCTGGGGCTGCTTCTCGGGGCCTCGCTTCTCTTCTACGGCTGGTGGAACCCGCTCTATTTGCCGCTGCTCGGCGGCATCGCGGTATTCAATTTCGTCGTAGCGCGTCGGATTACGGCGCAGCGCTTGGCCGGCCGCGCCGACCGGGTGCGCCTGCTGCTGACCTTTGGGGTCGTGGTCGACGTTCTGGTGCTCGGCTATTTCAAATACACCGATTTCCTGATCGACACCGCCAACACCGCATTGCAAACCGATTTTATGTTGCAGCACATCCTGCTGCCGCTCGGCATTTCGTTCTTCACCTTTCAGAAGATTGCCTATCTCGTCGATTCCGCCCGCGGCGAGGTCGCCGAGCATGACTTTCTCGAATATTGCTTTTTTGTGATGTTTTTCCCGCAGCTGCTGGCCGGGCCGATCACCCACCACAGCGAGATCTTTCCGCAGATCAAGGGCCCTTGGGCGTTCGCCGTCGAGCAGAGCAACTTCATGCTCGGGCTCACGATCTTCGTTATAGGGCTGTTCAAGAAGGTCGTTCTCGCCGACGGTTTCGCGCCCTCGGTGGCGAGCGTCTATGATGCCGCCGCCGCCGGCGAGACACTCGATTTCTTCACCGCCTGGCAGGGGGCAATCGCGTTCAAGTTCCAGCTCTATTTCGATTTCTCGGGGTACTCCGAGATGGCCCTCGGAGCCGCCCGCCTGTTCGGCATCCAGCTGCCGCTCAATTTCAACTCGCCCTTGCGGGCACTCAACGTCGTCGATTATTGGCGACGCTGGCACATGACGTTATCGCGCTGGTTGCGCGACTACATCTACATCCCGCTCGGCGGCAGCCGCTGCAGCACCGGGCGGCTCTATTTCAACCTCATGGTGACGATGGCGCTGTCCGGTCTGTGGCACGGCGCGGCCTGGCATTTCGTGCTGTGGGGCTCGCTGCAGGGTGGTGCGATGGTCATGAACCATGCCTGGCGGAGCGTGTGGCGACCGATCAACGCCTGGTGGTCGAACACCGTGGCGCGGTTCGTGACGTTCTTCGGCCTGACCATGCTGCTGGTGACGCACCGCGCGCCGTCGATGGACATCGCGATGCGGGTCTTCCGCGGCATGTTCAACCTGCCCCACTCCTGGCACGACGCGCTAGGCCCCTTGGCTGCCGGGCTCGGCTGGATCGGGGTTCGTTTCGACGGGCCGCCGGTCTCGGCCGATCACGGCGAGCTCGTGCTGTGGCTGATCTTCTGGCTGGCCGTCGTATGGTTCCTGCCGAACACACAGCAGATGCTGGCGCGCTGGCACCCTGCCTTCAACTATGGGGTGGCCGAACGGGAGCGCGATCCGCCGCTGCTCGAGCGGGCGCCGTCGGTGGCGCGGCTCTTGCCGTGGCGCCTTGAGTGGCGCCCGAGTGCCGCCGCGGCGGTGTTTATCGGCCTTCTCGCCGCCCTGGCCTTTCTTAATCTTCACCATGTCAGCGAATTCCTGTACTTCCGGTATTGAGCGCCCGGGGTCGGCCCCGCTCATAGGCGGGGGCGACGATAAGAGGCGCTTCTCATCATAATTCACAAAGCGGGGAGGAGAAGCGTCGTGAAATCCAGACAGCGGTTCCGCTCCTACCTTGGTTGGCTGCTGGCGACCGTCGGGGTGATCGTCGCAGCCTGTTTCGCCGTCAATTGTCTGGTCGATCCCCTCTGGTATCTGAGGGGGAATGTCCTGACCGGGGTCAACTACGCCTTCAACGAGCGCCTAGCCGCGATCATCAGGTTCTTGCCGCGCCGAGCCGATTACGATTGCGTCATCTTCGGAACCTCGCGCGCAAGCCTTTTGCCCGACGAAAAGATCGAGGGATACCGCTGTTATAATCTGTCCGTTTCGGACGGTACTGCGCCGGAATACGTTCTCTACGCGAAGTATTTGCGGGAACGCGGCTATATGCCCCGCCTGATGATCGTCGACGTCAAGCGCGCCGAGTTCATCGGGCCGCAGCAAGCCGTCGAGGTGCCGGACTTCGTCCGCGACGGGGCCTCGCCGCCCTCGATCTTCGCCAGCTATCTGTCGCTCGACGCGCTCGATTTCTCGATCCGCACGTTGAGCGGGGATTCGCCGCACCATCGTTATTACGACGAGGATTTTCACGCCCAGCTCGAGGTCAGATCGAAGCGTCATAACTACAATCCGAAGGGTCCGATCAAGCCGCAGCCGGCGCCGTTCGATGTGCATGCCGAGCGCGCCCAGGCCTATATCGAGCTGCGCCGCCAATTCCCGACGGCACGCGCCATCGGCTACATCCCGCCGGAGTCCGCTTGGCGCATCGCCGCCTTCAGCCTCACCGGCCAACTCGACGCCTATCTCGCCGCGATCGGCCAGGTCGCCGCCGCTTATGACGAGTTTCTCGACTTCTCGATCCCCTCGGCGCTGACCGAGGCCAAGGAAGGGACCTATGACGGCTCGCATTATATGCGGGCGGTCAACGCCCGGGTGCTGGCCGGCCTGATGGCGAACCAGAGCGATATCGCCGTCGATTGGCACAAAGAGGATCTGGCGGCGATCACCGCGCTCTACCATCGCCGCCTGGCGGTATTTATCGAAACGACGACCGCCGAGGCCGAGGCAAGCACGAAGAAATAAGCCGCGCACGCGCCGCTGTCGGGTAGGCGATGCGGACGAACCCGCAGGCGGATTGGACGAGGGCGGTTTAAAATCGAGCGCTCGTCGCGCTCGCCGATCGTTCCGTGGCGGGAAGGACGGACAATGACCTGTCGCGACATGAGCGGACACGGCGCGGTAACCGGTCGAAGCCGCGAGAAGAAGTGAGGAACATCAGGGGGGGGTTTGGGTTAATCTCGACTCGTCAACCAAGCACTAGGTCAAAATGAGCGCCACCCGCCGTCTCGCCGCGATCCTGGCCGCCGACGTGGGGGGTATTTGCGGCTGATGGGGGCGGACGAAGAAGGCACGCTCAGACCCCTCAAAGCGCCGCGACGTGCTGTTCCCGGACAATGCCTGCTCAAGAACTGCCGCTCCAGCCGGTGGCCCCAATGGCTTGGCCGAAGGTGCCGAAAATGACCGCGATCAGCGTCATTCCGACTACATGGCGATATTAACCCTGGCGCGGGTCGAGCGCGTCGCGCAGCCCGTCGCCGAGCAGGTTGAACGACAGCACCAGGCTGAAGATGGCCAAGCCAGGCCACAGCGCCATCCACGGCGCCTGCGAGAGAAAGCGTGTCGCCGTATTGAGCATGCTGCCCCAGCTCGGCGCCGGCGGCTGCTGGCCGAGCCCGAGAAAGGAGAGGCTCGCCTCGGCGATGATCGCCCCCGCGACTGCGAGGGTCGCTTGAACCAAGATCGGCGCCAGAACATTGGGTAGGATGTGGCGCAGCAGGATGCGACGATGCGGGTTGCCGACTGCACGCGCCGCGTCGACAAAATCCTCGTGCTTGACCGCGAGCACCTGCCCCCGGGTCAGGCGCGTAAAAACCGGCGTCTGCGAGACCCCGATCGCGATCATCGCATTGGTCAGGTTCGGGCCGAGAAAGGCGGCGAGAGCGATCGCGAGGATCAGGAACGGGATCGCCAGCATGGCGTCGATCATCCGCATCAGGATACCATCCGCAAATCCGCCGAAATAGCCTGAGAGGAGCCCGAGCGGTACCCCGACGGCGAGTGCGATCGACACCGAAACGAGCCCTGCCAGGATTGAGGCGCGGGCGCCCCAAGCGACCCGCGACAGGACGTCGCGACCGAGTTCGTCGGTACCGAAGAGATGTTGTGAGGAAGGCGATTTGCGCACCGCGCGCCAGTCGGTTGCAAGCGGGTCATACGGTGCGACGAGGGGCGCAGCGAGGGCGAGCGCGATGAAAAACACCACGACAGCCGATCCAACAAGCGCCGCACGCCGTCGCATCAGCCGGCGCAGGGCAAGTCGCCACGGCCGCTGGCCGGCATCCGCCGAGCTGGTGTCGAGGGTGTCGGCAGTCATCCGCGCAGCCTCGGATTGACCAGCACATATGCAATGTCGGCAACAAGATTGAGGAGGATGAAAGCGAGCGCCGTGCACAGAACGACCCCTTGCACGACCGCGTAGTCGCGGTTGAACACCGCATCGACGATCAGCTTGCCGAAGCCGGGGATCGTGAAGACCTGCTCAGTCAGCACAGCGCCCGACAGCAGCTCTCCGAATTCGAGCGCGCCGAGCGTGATCACCGGCACGAGCGCGTTGCGCAGTGCGTGATGCAGCACGACCCGCGATTCGCGCAAACCCTTGGCCCGGGCCGTGCGGATATAGTCGGAGTTCAACACTTCCAGCATCGCGCTGCGGGTATGGCGCATCATCACCGCGGCGATCGCGTTGCCGAGCACAAAAGCCGGCATGATTAGGGTCGCGAGGTTGCGCGTTAAGCTCTCGGCGGGACTGACGAAGCCCGAAGCCGGTAACAGCCCCCATTCAACCGAGAACAGCAGGATCAGCAGAATCCCGAGCCAGAAATTTGGGATAGACCGACCCCAAAGCGCCGCCATGGTCGCAGCATGATCGATCGCCGAGCCGTTTTTTACGGCCGCCACGATCCCCATCGGCAGGCCGATCGATAGTGCGATCACGATGGCGAGAGTGGCGAGTTCGCCGGTGACCGGCAGCTTTTCGAGCACCAGATCGCGCACCGGCCGCTTAATGCGGATAGACTCGCCGAGATCGCCCGCGAGCACGCCTTCCACCCACAGCAGATAGCGAACCGGCAGGGGCTCGTCGAGATGGTATTTCTGGCGCAGAAAAGCGACCACCCCCGGGTCGCGATCCTCTCCCGCCAGTGCGAGCGCCGGGTCGCCGGGCAGTAGCTGTTGTAACCCGAAGATCAGGACCGAGACAAAGAACAAAGTAGGTAGGACGAGCGCCAGCCGTCGCAGTAGAAAGGTGGTCACGGCTGCGAGCCCTTCTCGCTTCGGCCGTTTCTTATTTGAGCTGCAGCCCCTGCGGCCGAATGAGGCCGTCGGGGGAGGGAGCGAAGCCGCTGAGCTTTGTCGAGAACGCCCACAGCCACTTGTTATGCCAAAGATAGATTATGGGCAGGTCTTCGATCGTGTGCTTGGCAACATTTCGGTAATGGGCGAGCCGCTCGTCCGGGGCGCCGACGGTTCGTGCGGCCTCGAGTTCAAGGTCGACATCCTGGTTGCAGTAGCGCCCGGTGTTGAGGGCCGGCGGAGCCTTACACGAAACAAAGTTGTAGATATTGCCGTCGAGATCGGTACGCCCGCTCCAACCGATCTGGTAGGCCTCAAAGTCGCCCTTTACGGCCAGCTCCAACGAGGATGCGAACTCGGTGGCCTTGATTCGGATATCGAACCCGCTCTCCTTGGCCATCGCCTGGATAACTTGGGCTGCTTGCAGAAACTCGGGGTTATTTACTGCCATCAACTCGACGACCGGATTGGCCGCACCCGCCGCGGCGAGCAGGGCCTTCGCCTTGGCGATATCTCGCGTCGGGATCGGCAGCTCTTTCACGTAATACGGGTTGGTGGGCGGGACCCATTGATTGCCCGGTTGGAATTCACCGTTGAACACGACCTGGTTCAACGCCGCACGGTCGATCGACAGCTCGAGCGCTTGGCGCACCCGCGCATCCTGCCCCAGTGGCGTCCTCGATCGCTCGCCGTTGGCGAGATTGATCGTGATCCCGGTATAGCCGAGTCCGGTGATGCCGAGGAGCTTCAAGCGCCGATCCTTCCGCACGGCCTCGAGATCGGTCGCGGCGACGCGTTCGATCATGTCGAGCCCGCCCGACTGCAGATTGGCGAGCCGCACCGTCGAGTCCGGGATCGGCAGATAGACGATGCGATCGAGCTTGATCTTGTCGTTGTCCCAATAATCGGCAAAGCGCTCGACGACGATGCGATCTTGAGCGACGCGCTCGACGAATTTGAACGGGCCGGCGCAAACCGGATGGGAGCCGAATGTCTCGCCCGCCGCCTGTGCTGCTTTGGGCGACACCACCATCCCCGCCCGGTCGGTCAGTTGGGCGAGCAGCGGCGCATAGGGTGCCGAGAGCACGAGCTTGACGGTGCGGTCATCGATCACCTCGACGCCGCTGACCGCGCTGATCTCGGCCTTGCGGTTCGAGCCCGGCATCGTCAGATGGCGCTCGATGCTGAATTTGACCGCGGCTGCGTTGAAAGGCTCGCCGTCGTGAAACTTGACCCCGGAGCGAACTCTGACGATCAGGCCCTTGTTGTCATCCGTCCACTCCCAGCCGGTCGCAAGCTGCGGCACGATCTCCAGCTCGGGGCCGATGTCGAAGAGTTTGTCACACAGCGCGGCAAAGACGATGCGGCCGGAGAATGTGCGGGCTTGCGTCGGGTCGAGGATGTCCGGGTCGTCGGCAAGCCCGATGCGCAGCGTCTGCGCCGCGGCTGCACCGGCGACGAGCGTCGATCCGAACAAGCAGACCGCGATGAATATTCGCCAATTGATCATTTCAGGCCCTCGCGCGCCGCAACCTGAGCCCAAGGTTTGGCTCAGTGGCGGCTCTTACCTTTTACCGGCGACACCAGCACCCGTCGACCCGGCGCCCGTCGATCTTGACGACTTCAAAGCGGTAGCCGGCAGCCGAGACCGGTCGGCAACCATCGGGATACGGTTAAGGCGCGAGCGGAACCGCCGTCCGACGTAGCGCCCCGCCCTCCATGCGGCTGGTAGCCCGAGGAGGGATGTGGCACAAACGGCGAACACCTCGGACGTTCTGTGGACACCATCTGTGTACAATGCGCCGAAGGATGAATGCCGCGAGGGTGGGTTCAGTCGGGATCTGGAGACGGCCGCCTCCCCCCGCGCGGCGACGAGGTGGCAGGCAGACTCTCCCTGCTCCGTCCCTCAGAGCGGGACTCGGCGAGCTTGACATTCGACTCGTAACTAATTGATTGACAATGGATAATTGGTGATGAACTCGACGATTTTTCGGACGAACTCGATTTTTCTCCCTGAGATGTCCCGTGCGGCAGGGAATCTCGGTCGCGGTTCGCTCGTGCCGAGGGCTGTCAAGTTATCGGAAATGCTGGTGAAAGCCGCTTGCAAAGGGTTCTCACTTGGTTCGAAGTGCATCCATCGGGCTTCCCTCAGAAAGCACCAATTTCTTGATAATATTAAGGAAATCACCCCATCTGTAGCGCTAGGCGTCGCGGTTCAGGATCTCGACGCGGCCGGCCGTGGGGTCGACCCGCAGCATGTCGCCGGTGCGCAAGAGCTGTGTCACGTCGCCGGTAAAGCGATCGACCAGCGCCACGCCGCCAAAGGCCGCACCTTGGGCGAGGATCGGGTTGACCCGGTTGAAGATCAGCGCCCGCGGCACGATCCCCCGTGCCCTCATGTCGCGCAGCATCCAGGCGGTGGCGACCCCTCCCTTGGCGCCGTCGAGGACCAAGATACGGTCGACATAGCTCTCGCCGGCGAGCTTGTGGCTCGGGCGCGAGAAGATCCCGCGGCTGCGGTCGAGGTCGTAGCGCGCGCTGAAATTGTCGGCAGCGACGAGGGCGATGCCGCTCACCTCAAGGCCGATGCCGCGGTGGCAGCGCAGCAAAATCGGCACTACAGCACCTTTCCTGCCACCGCCGAATCGATGCAGCGCTCGAGGCTCGCCAGGCTCGACCGATAGCCGTAGCCGCCCAGGATATTGACGAGCTTTGCCGAGTTGGTCATCAGGCGCGTCCAGCCTTTGGCCTCGGCCATCTCGCGCGCGTAGCTCTGATAGAAGCAGATCCCCTGCGCGACGACCGCACCCGACGCCTCGATGCGGGAGGTCAGCCCCATGCGGTCGGCGGCGTGCTTGATCTCGGGCGAAGTCGCGACGATCACCGTCGTGCCGGGGTCGACGAGGCGCCCGTCCAAGGCGTCGGCCACCGCCGCGATCTCATAGAGCGACAGCTGCGGTGCCGCGAAGACGACGACGTCGAGCTTATCGCCGGACGCGCCATAACGCGCCAGGAAGGCCGCAATCTCGGGCGGACCAATCTGGACGGGTTTGGGCGGAGAGCCGGCGAACACCGCTCTCTCGGCGGTCATGCCTGGCATGTGAAACAGCGCCACCGAGCCGAAGCTCGCCAAAGCGGCGCCGAAATGCTTTAGCGCATCGGAGCCCGGGACCGTCGTCAGCCCCTCAATCACCGGGACCTGCCAGTAGGATCCGCAGGCCTCGCCGACGATGGCGCCCAACGCCCCCCATTCGCTGAGGTCGCGCGGGCTGACCGCGAGCTCGAACCGCCGGGTGGCGCGACGGCCCTCGTCGAGGTGATAGCCGTAGCGCGGGGTGCGGCCGGTGAGTGCCGCGGCGAGTGCCGAGGGCCCGCCCTCGAAATTGCTGCGCGCGCCGAGCACGCTGTTGGCGTAGATGACGGAGCCGGTATCGCCATAGGCGAGGTGCTCGCAGCGCAGCGGCGCCATGATCGTCTGGTAGTTGATGCAGGTGTCGGTCATCAGCACGCCGCAGGCCGAGAGTGCCGCGATCGCCCGCCTTTCGAGGGCCGCCATCGCGGCGTTCTGTCCGAGCCGCCGATAGATCGCGAAATCGATCCCGCGCGGATCGGTGATCGCCGGGACCCGCACCTGGCGCGCGGGTTGGGGTGCGGCAGCGAGGCCTTCGAGAAAACGCACCCCGGCCTCGCCCAGGGATTCGGTGTCGGCCATGATGTGCGCCTGTGACACGGCCACGAAATCGGCCGCGTCGAAGAACTCGCCGACGGCGATCTGGTGGGCGATCGCCCAGCGCCGCGGTTCACCGAACTCACCCGCCAGCATCGCTCTTTCTTCGTCGTTCAGCCGCATTAACAGAACCTTGATCTGCTCGAGCTATGGTTCGGCGAAAGGAGGGCCGACGCATGACCGAAGTGGCTTCCGCATGGCTTTATCTCGGGTGCGCGGCGTTGCTGATCGCTGCGGTCATGCTGCCCCTTTCGGCCAAGATGCGGGCGGGGCTCTTCACCGCGGTGATCATCGCCGCAATCGCCGGCGGGCAAAGCCAGCCGATCGATCAAGTCGCAACCGAAATCATCGCCCTGAATTAACCAAGCGCTCACGCCGCGGCGATCGCGATTCTGCGGGCGAGGAGGTCGTCGATCTCAGGCTCTCCGAGCCCGGCCTCTCGCAGGATCTCGCGCGTATGCTCGCCGAGCCGCGGCGCCGGGTGCCTCATGGCACAATCGGCCCCGCCGAACCGCACCGGCGGCCGCACCATCCGGATCGACCCCTCCGAGGGATGCTCGGCTCGCGGAAAGAAGTCGACGGCGGCGAGGTGCTCGTCGGCCGGCAAGTCGGCAAGCGGGTTGACCGGGCCGCACGGGATGTCGGCGGTCTCGAGCTGGTCGAGCCAGTACGCGGTCGGCGCGTCGCGCACGCATTCGGCCACGAGCGCGTAGAGTTCGGCGACGTGGCGGGAGCGCGTCTGCGCATCGGCGAGCCGCGGATCCTCGGCAAGCTCGGAACGGCCGGCGATGCGGAAGAAATCCCGCCAGTGCCGATCGGTATAGGGAAGGATGCAGATATGCCCGTCGAGGGTCTGATGCGGCCGCCGATCGGGTGCCAGCATACGGGAATAGCCGGGCGGCCCGAGCGGCGGCTCGAAAGTCAGCCCGCCCATGTGCTCGGCCATGACAAAAGCGGTCATCGTCTCGAGCATCGGCACTTCGACCGCCTGGCCGCAGCCGGTCCGTTCGCGCTGCAAGAGCGCCGCCAGCACCGCATAAACCATGGTGAGCCCGACCGTCTTGTCGCCGATCAGGGTCGGAACGAACCGTGCCTTCCCGCCGGTCGCCATCTCGAGTGCCACGAGCCCGCTGCCGCCTTGGATGATGTCGTCGAAGGCCGGCCGATCAGCGAGCGGGCCGTCCTGCCCGTAGCCGTGCGCCGAGCAATAAACGAGGCGCGGGTTGACCTCGTGCAGCCGCTCCCACCCGAAGCCGAGCCGCGCCATCGCCTGCGGCCGCATATTGTGCATCAGAACATCGCTCTGCCGGACCAAAGCCAACAGCACCGGCGCCGCATCCGCCTGCTTCAGGTCGAGCACGAGCGAGCGCTTATTGCGGTTAAGGTTCAGGAACACATGGCCCATCTCGCGGTGTCGGGCGGGCTCGGCATAGCGCATGATGTCGCCGCCCGGCGCCTCGATCTTGATTACCTCGGCGCCGAGGTCGCCGAGGATCTGCGTCGCGAGCGGCCCAAGTACCACAGTGGTGAGGTCGAGTATCTTGATGCCGGCGAG
>Ga0210406_10003313_pt1 | contig 17757 bp, 12 predicted proteins | sample IncBWC30MmetaG_FD_155454 | JGI IMG/M metagenome (GOLD analysis project Ga0210406, IMG submission 155454) | Forest soil microbial communities from Barre Woods Harvard Forest LTER site, Petersham, Massachusetts, United States - Inc-BW-C-30-M | ecosystem: Environmental > Terrestrial > Soil >... | reverse complement strand
ATCTCAAAATTTACACCGGGGCGATCCCTGCCAAATATCCGCTCATCATGGGCCACGAAATGATCGGCGAACTGGTCGGCGGCTCGCCTCCCTCCGGCGTTCAAAAAGGCGATCGCGTCATCATCGATCCGGTTCTCTCTTGCGGCGATTGCTTCCACTGCCGCATCGGCCAGACCAATCTGTGTCCCGCCGGCGGGCTCATCGGCCGCGAAACCAACGGTGGATTCGCCGAATACGCCGCAGTCCCGGCCAGTCAAGTATTCCGCCTTCCCGATTCCATCGACAGCCGCACGGCGCCGCTCATCCAGGTCGCGACCACCTGCCTGCATGCGCAGCGAATGGTATCTTCGTTCGAAGGACAATCAGTCGCCGTGATCGGGCTGGGCGTGTCGGGCCAACTCCATGTGCAACTCGCCAAGGCGCGCGGCGCAGCTACTGTTATTGGGATCAGCCGCAGTGCTTTCAAGAATGACCTTGCAAATCAGTTGGGCGCCGACCTAACCATCACAGCCGGTCCTACTGCGATCCAAAAGGTTCTCGATGCCACCGACGGGCGCGGTCCCGACGTCGTCATCGAATGCACCGGCGTGATGACCGCGCTCGCCGACGCGATTCGAATGGTCCGCTTCGGCGGCCGCATCATTCTCTTCGGCATCATGAGCGCCAAAGAGGGCGCGCTGCCGTTCTACGATCTGTATTTCAAAGAGCTCACGCTCATCAACAGTCGCGCCGCCACATCCCAGGATTTTCCGGCCATGATCGATCTGGTCGCAAGCGGCGCGGTCCGCCTGGAGCCGCTGGTGACGCATCACATGGCACTCGGCGAACTTGAAACCGCGCTCGGAATGGTGGAGGACGGCGCCGACCGCCGCCTCAAGATCATCCTCGATCACACGTGACCCGGCGATCAATCTGGTCGAGCGACACAGCCATTTTGGTTTACATGGCGCTTGGCACGGTTGTCGCGCACCTGATGACTGGCGGGCGCTACGGATTTCAGCGCGACGAATTGGCCACGCTCGACGACGCGCGTCACCTGGCTTGGGGCTACGTGGCCTATCCGCCGGTCACACCATTCTTTGGCCGCTTGTCGTTACTAATGTTCGGCACTTCTCTGACAGGCTTCAGATTCTTCGCAGCGCTGGCGGAAGCGTCGGCCGTCGTGCTGACAGGCCTGATGGCGCGTGAACTGGGCGGACATCGCGGGGCTCAGTTCGTAGCTGCCGCCGCAGCCATTCCCTTCTGCTTGGGCGGAGGCGCACTGATGCAGTACGTGTCGTTCGATTACCTGTGCTGGGTGCTGACCGCCTACTTCGTCGTTCGCCTGCTCAAATCGGATGACCCGCGCTGGTGGATTGCCATCGGGAGCGCGAGCGGGTTGGGAATGTTGTCGAAATATACGATGGGCGTGTTCGTCGCGGGCCTCACGGCGGGAGTTCTGCTGACTGACGCGCGGCGGTATCTGGCGAGCAAATGGCTCTGGCTAGGCATCGCCGCGGCCGTGCTGATCTTCCTTCCAAACTTCATCTGGCAGGTACAGAACGGATTTATTTCGCTCGATTTTCTACGCCATATCCATGCGCGCGATGTTGGCATGGGCCGGACGCGATACTTTCTTCCCGAGCAGCTTGAGTTTACGCTTCTCGCCCTCCCGCTCTGTCTGACCGGCCTCTATTTCTATTTTTTCGCGCCAGAGGGCCGGCGTTTTCGTGCTTTGGGTTGGATGTACATCGTCCCGCTGCTGTTGTTCGTCATAGCCCGGGGACGCGGGTATTACCTGGCAGCCGCCTATCCGATGCTATACGCCGGTGGCGCCGTGCTTCTGGAACAGTGGCTAGCCTCTCGCGGCCGCCAATTCGTTGGTTCATTGCGAGCCATCGTGTGCACCGCGCTGGTCGCGAACATGATCATCGTAGCTGCGCTCTTCTTGCCGATGGCGCCCGTCAACTCCAACTGGTGGAAGTTCGCCGTCAAGGTCAATGGCGATTTCCCGGAGGAGATCGGCTGGCCGGAACTGGTCGAGACAGTCGCAAAGATTCGTGATTCCCTGCCCGCGGAAGATCGTGCCCACTTGGGTATCCTCGGCACCAACTACGGCGAGGCCGGAGCGATCAATCTTTATGGCCCACGCTACGGATTGCCATCGGCGATCAGCGGCGTCAACTCCTTCTGGCAGCGTGGCTACGGCAAACCGCCGCCCGAAACGTTGATCGTCATTGGCCTGCCGGGTGGGTACCTGGAGACTAAATTCGCCGCCTGCGAAGTAGCTGGGCATACCTGGAATCGATATGGCATAGAGAACGAGGAGACGCGCAGTCATCCAGACATTTTTGTCTGCCGACACCTGCGCGAGAGCTGGCCCGAGTTCTGGAAGAGCTTTCGGTACTTCGGATAGCCAGGCTCCGCTTACGGTAGAATCGTTCGATTCGATATTTAATCGCAGTAGCGATAGCCTTTGCGACTGGCTGCTCGCGGTCGCGCACATCCCTGACGATATCGGCCGCATCCCAACCTGCGCTCGGCTTTTCGAGCACGGCTCTCGTTCACGAACGCGACTTGGAAGTTTCTGCCAGGCGGTGGTTCGCCACTCATCATAAACGCTGCCATGCCCCGCATTAAGGCCACGCCAAGAATCTGAGTAAGGGCACCTACACCGCCGTGCGAAGAGAAACTCGTCCCACCGCCCTCGATGTTCTATTTCTACATTTTTCTGGTGGTCATGTTGCCGGAATCTGACCGAATTTACTTCGGCGTGCTGCGCTGGGTGACATCCGGCACACGGAGTGACACCGTTTGGTCGCCATCGATGTAGCCGATGTACGCGGTGCCTTGCAGCGCAGCATAGCCTTTGGTCTTGGATCCCTTCGAGGTGTCGAAAGGGCGAATCGCGGGTCCGTCTTCACTCTTGCCGGCTAAAGCGCGCACAGCTAGCTTGCTGCCGTCCACCGCTTCAGCCTCTGTCAGATTGAACGTTAGTTTGTGACCTCCACCTCCGATGCCGAGGAACTTCTTCTTTTTGGCTTCGCTCGCCACTGCGCCGGTGACTGTGGCTCCCTTAGCGATTACGGTTTTGTCGCCGATCTGCAGACCTTCGCTTACCGTGAAGCGCAGTGCCTGCCCTTCGAGGGCATCGGATGGAACATCCTCGGCAAGCGCCAGGGTGAACGGCAGAGCATCGCTCACCGTTACCGTGGTGGGTTGAATAACTGGCGTGGGCTCGGGCGCCTCTGCCGGGTTCGCCGGACGTTTGCCGGGGGCTGTTACCACTGCTTCTCGCCTGACCCGCCCCGATTTATCTGGATCGGCCGGTTCGTCTCGGGACGTAGATTTGGGTGGAGACGTTACGACATCCGGCCGGGACATCGGTGCACTCGGCGCCGCCGGCGCGGCGACGCTCGGGGCAATGGCCTGGCTGCTGGCACGGATCTCCCGCTGGCCAGCGGGTGAAGTATTCAAGCTCCGATTCGCCGGAACTGCCGGGCCGAAGAAGTGCCATACCCCCCAGCCCGCAATCACGACTAAAGCAATACCGCCAACCAGCAGTGGAATCGAACGGCTGACACGAGCCGTATTCTCCGGATGATTTGCCCGCGCAGTCTCAGCAACCTTATCCGGAGGCGAAGGTACGTCTGAGGCCACCGAGGCGACGGGGATGGGTTGTTGAGGATTAAGGAATTGAGGGGCAACGGAAACTTGGCCTTGTTCCGCGCCCGGAGGCGAGAGTTTATAGACGACGTGTTCCCGGACGTGTTTATCCTTCTCGACACCCTTCAGCTTGAAGAGGGTCTTGTAGTCGTCTGACAGACAACTCACAACCTCGAAGTAAGACTGCGAGACCAGGATCTGGTTTTCTCCCGCAAAGCTCATGATCCGTTGTCCCGCGTTCATTCCGTCGCCGATCGCGTTCGGGGCGCCATTGATGTCCCGAACCAGCTTCACCGGGCCGAGGTTGATGCCGATTCGGACCCGCAATCGAGATTGCTGCTCCCGCTCATCAAGAAGGAGAGAGTGCCACAGTTCGAGCGCGGCAAACATCGCCGCCTCCGGAGCGCCAAGAAAGCAGATAGCGGCTCCGTCGCCGGTATCGAGAATAACGCGCTCATCCTCCGGAACATCCTGGATCGCGCTAGCCAGATAACCGTTAAACCTGGCCTTCCACTTTAGCTGCAATTCAACCGACTGGGATGAATAATCGGCGATATCCGTGAAAACCACACTGCACAGCCAAGTGCGGCCCATTCTGTTAATGTCGGCCATGTTAATTGGGTGGTGTTGACTGTTAAGCTCCGGAGGCTGGCATTATAACGCACTGTGCCTTGAAAGTGCGCGAGGCGATCGTGTCCGTATTGGTAAGCCGGTATCAGCACCGGGCAAAATTCTTTTAGTTCTCGTTACTTGGCTACATTACCGCCAAACTGTTAAATTACCGGACGGCCCGTAGCCCATATGTCGTTTAGGACCCATAAACGCACTGGTCCTTTCTAGCCCCGCCCGCCATCATCCAACCTACAATCCAACCTACAACCCAATACAGATGTATGATAGACCTAATATGCGTCGAACCCTGTTGCTGCTCGTCACCGCTGCCGGCTTTGTCGCCGGCCAGCAAATCGTCCAATTTAAGGACCACGTTATTGAGGCCAACGCCAAGGGCGGATACGCGGTCATCGTGACCGATCTCAATAAAGACGGTAAGCCGGACGTCATCGGCGTCAGCCAGCAGATTCCCGATCTCACCTGGTATGAGAATCCCGGCTGGCAGCCGCACGTGATCGTGAAAGACCTGCTCGGCCAAGTCAATCTTGCGGCCTACGATATCGACGGCGACGGCATCCCCGAAATCGCGCTAGAAAGCGGCTTCGCCATGCAGCAAGCCAAGAGCCCGGGCTTAGTATGGATGCTTTCGCACATGGCCGACCCGCGCGAGCCATGGAAATCCACCAAGGTGGATGCCTTCCCCACCTCGCACCATATCGCCTGGGCCGACGTCGATGGCGACGGCCATAAAGAATTAATCAACGCGCCTCTCGTAGGCGAAACCAACGCAGCGCCGAAATACGAGGGCAACACGCCGCTGTTCTTCTATCGCGTTCCGAAGGACTGGTCGAGCGATTCGGCCCAATGGAAGCGCCAGACCATCACCGACGATCTGAGCGGAATCACTCACCGCATTCGTGTCGTCAACTGGACCGGTAAAGGAAAACAGGAGCAACTCCTTGTCGCCAGCTTCGAAGGCGTGGTAATGTATTCGGCTTCCGGCAAGGGCGACAACCTGAAGTGGAACAAAAAGCTGATCGTCAAGGGCCATGACTCCGAGCCAGCGCCGCGGCTGGGCGCCAGCGACGTCAAAATCGCCCACCTCGGCAAGCACCGCATTCTCGCCACAGTTGAGCCGTGGCACGGCAACGAAGTTGTGGTCTACACCGAAGACGGCAAGGGCGGCTGGAACCGTCACGTCATCTATGATCAGCTCACCGAAGGGCACGAAGTCTGCGTGGGCGACTTCAACGGCGACGGCCGCGATGAGATCGTAGCCGGCGACCGCGCCCGCGGCAAAGTCTCCACCTCGCATGTCTTCTACTCCGGCGACGAATCTGGCACCAATTGGCATCACGAAGAGCTCGACCACCTCGCAATGTCCGCTTCCGGCTGCCAGGTCGCCGACATGAACGGCGATGGCCGCCCTGATATCGTTATGATTGGCGGCGCCACGCACAACATTAAGTGGTACGAAAACCTCGGCCCGATGAGCACCGCCAGCGTGAGTAAAAGCCGCTAAACGCGCGTTGAATCGGAGAAGCGGTGCGGCGGCAATGCCGAAGGTCAACTTCACTCTAAACGGGCAAGCGACTTCTGTCCCTTACGAACCGGGAATGCACTTTCTCGAGGTTTTGCGCGAGCAATGCGATATCCTCTCGCCCAAAAATGGCTGCGCTCCCGAAGGCGCGTGCGGATGCTGCGCGATCCTGATCGATGGCCAGCCCGTGCTCGCGTGCCTCCGCAAGCCAGAGCATATGGAGGGCCGCCACGTCGTAACGATGGAAGGCATGCAAGAGGACATGCGCCGCGTCTTGGGCGAGGCGTTTGTGCACGAAGGCGGAATCCAGTGCGGCTTTTGCATTCCCGGCATTCTAGTCCGCGCATCATCTTTATTAAGCAACAACCGCACTGGCGATCGCGAAGTCGTCGCCAAAGCCCTCGACAGTCACCTGTGCCGCTGCACCGGCTACGCGCGCATCATCGACGCCGTTCAGACCGCTGGCGAGATGTGGAACGACGGCAAGCAGCTTCCACGGCCGGAACCGCGCCGCCATTCTTACTTCGGCGAAGATCTCGGCCTAACTAGAGCCAATCCACCCAACGGCGCTCACAAGAATGGCATCGGGCAATCGATTTCGCGCTATCTCGGCCTGGACCAAGCCCTAGGTGAAAAGCCGTTCGTCGACGACATGCGTGTTCCTGGAATGCTGCATGGCGCCGTTGTTTTCAGCGAACATCCGCGCGCGAAAATCCTGGCCATCGATTTCGCCGAAGCTCTCGCCATGCCCGGCGTTGTAAGGATTCTTACCGCGCCTGATGTCACGGGACAGCGCGGAACCGGCTTGGCCATTCCCGATCTTCCGATTTTTGTGGCCGTCGGCGAAACCACTTGCTGCGTCGGCGACATCTTCGCCCTGGTCGTCGCTGACACCGCCTTCCACGCCCGCCAGGCTGCCGGCAAAGTGAAAATAGACTACGAAATCTTGGAGCCGGTGACGGATCCCTTCACTGCTCTAGAGCCGGGAGCGCCGCAAGTGCATGCGCCTGGCAATCTGCACGTACATCCCAACCTGCTCGAAACCACCGCTTTTTCCCGCGGCGATGTGGATAATGCGCTCGCATCTTCGGCCCACATCATCGAGCACACGTTCCAGACTCAGCCGGTCGATCCGGCGTTCCTCGAACCCGAAGCCTGCCTGGCGTTGCCGCAAGGAAAGGGTGTCAAAGTTTACTCGCAGAGTCAGGGCTCGACCTTTGACAAAGCTCAAATCGCGAAGGTTTTGAACTTGCCGCCGGAAGAAGTGGAGGTCGAGCTGGCCGCTAGCGGTGGAGCTTTCGGCGCTAAAGAAGAGCTTTCCATCCAGGCCCAGACCGCTCTTGCCGCGCATTTGCTCGGAAGTCCGGTGAAAACGGTTCTCACGCGTAAGCAATCGGCGCAGCTTCATCCTAAGCGCCATCCGATGACGCTGCATTACATCTTGGGCGCCGATGCAGAGGGCCACTTGCTCGCTGCGCGCGTTCGAATCGTCGGCGATACCGGCGGCTACGCAGGCACCGGAGGAAAATGCCTGCTTCGCGCTGCCTGCCATTCCTGCGGACCTTACCGCGTACCCAATGTAGATATCGAATCCAAGGCTGTCTTCACTAACAACCCCACCAGTGGCGCGATGCGCGGCTTCGGTACCAATCAGGCGCATTTCGCCATCGAAGGCCTCATGGATATCCTCGCCGAAAAAGTGGGCATCGATGGTTGGGATATTCGCGAGCGAAATATTCTGAATCCCGGCGATGCCTTTGCCACCGGTCAAATCATGCGGCCGAGCGCCGCGGGCATCCGGCGCAGCCTGGAAGCCGTTAAGGACGTCTACAAGAGCGCGAAATATGCGGGTATCGGCTGCGGAATTAAGAGCACAGGCATCGGTAACGGCACCATCGATAGCGGGCACGCGCTGATTCGCGTGCTGGACGGCGGTCGTCTCGAAGTCATGACCGGTTACACCGAAATGGGACAAGGAGTTTTCACCGCCGTCCGGCAAGCCGTTTGTGAGGAGACTGGCCTCTCTCCGGAAATCATGACAGTCCATTGGGACAAGGACCTGGGCGCCAAGTGCGGAGAGACTTGGGCCTCGCGCGCCACCACGCTCAGTTGCGCCGCCTCACAACGCGCCGCCAGCCAACTCGCCGCCGACCTGAAGCAATCGACGCTCGAACAGCTTGCCGGCCGCGAATACTCAGGCGACTACATTTGCAACTTCACCACCCGGCCGGGCACACCAGAAGCGCTGACTAATCCGACCACTCACATGACCTTCAGCTATGCGACCCAGGTCGTAATTCTCGGCGATGATGGCCGGATCGAGCGCGTGGTTGCGGCTCACGATGTCGGCCGCGCCATCAACCCCAAGGCTTGCGCCGGACAAATTGAAGGCGGCGTCCACATGGGTTTGGGCTACGCCCTCTCGGAAACTTTCACCAGCACTGGCGCTCGACCCGACTCTCTCTTGCTGCGCGACTGCGGCATCCTCAAGGCCAAAGACACACCTCGCGTGGATGCCATCCTGATTGAGGTTCCGGACGAAGTCGGAGGCTATGGCGCCAAAGGAGCCGGCGAAATCGGCCTGGTTCCAACAGCCGGAGCAGTGGCCGGCGCTCTGTATTCCTACGATGGAATCCGCCGCTTCAGTCTCCCGATGGACGATTCACCAGCGGCGGCACCCTCGGTTCCGAAGTCGCGCCGCAAGAGCCCTGGCCTCGCCGCAAAATAGCGTTACTGGCGCTGCGCGACCGGAACTTCCTTCGGGCCATCGTCCAGCCCATCAATGACGATCTTTCCAGCAGGCCGAGCAGGAGCGGCTTGGCGAGCGGACATCTGCCGCGCAGCAGCAATCAGAGGCGCGAGCTGCTTGCCCATTGAATCGGTCATGAAGCCGGCAAAGCGCTGCAGCGCTGCGTCGCGATCCAGCGCCATCGCGTAGCGGACCGAAGTTCCTTCGACGGCGCCCACCATTCCCCGCGGCGCATTCTTCTGCATTCCTGCGAGTAAGCGCGCAGCACTCGCGCCGTCAGTCGTGTCGAGGATCATTTGAAGATTAAACCCATCGCGAAAACTAACGCCCAGCTTGATCTTCTTCACCGGGCTGTTTCCATTGGCCCCTGCCCCAAGACCTGCCAGCCGGTCCGCCCTGCCCCAGACCCAGAAGTCATATGTGCGAGCCATCAACTTAGCCTCATCCTGCAGCGTGTTCGGCGAAGCCGCCAACTTGAGACGCGTCAATGCTCCGAACGAACCTCCTTCCGTGCCCATCAGCGCGGTATCCTCTGAGAGCCGCGTGAATTTCAATCCACTGGCCTGTGTACCCACCGGCAGATTTCCAATGTTGCCCACCATCATGGCCAGGACGTCCTTGTTAAAGATCGATATCAACACCCGCTTCGAATCTCCTAGACCGGCCAGCATCTGGTCCTGCTGCTTCGGCGTGGCGCCTAGCTTTCCAGCCCAGTCGCGCAGTAAGGTTCTCATCAAATCCGACCCCAACAAGCTTTCCATGTCCATGCCGATCAGCAGATCCGGATGCGGATGTGCAAATCGCCAGTCCAACTCACCCACCTGGATCATTCCCGGACTTGCGGAACTACGGACGCGCTGGACCCTGGGGCTCCGCGGAGTAGCCACCCGCGCGGGAAATGCAGGCGTAACATCAGTGGGCACTTGGTACTTTTTCCAGTTCCGGTTCATATCGCCCATGACATCGATGGGCTTGCCATCGCGGCACGTCGGCGCCTGCGGATTCTGACGGCAGTAATCCTCGGTGTCCTTGTAAACCGGAATTGTTTGAGCTAACGCGATACAGCCGACGAACAATGCGGCGGAGCAGACAGTTTTCTGAATTGGCATGGACGAGTCCCTGGTCTGACTTCGGCCCTTCTTCGCGCCGCCAATATGGGGTGAAGCACTGAGTTTTCCACAGACGCACTTCATCAATTAATGTGCCGCACCTCCGATTTGCGAAATCCTGTTGATATCATGAGTGTCATGAGGCTTGGTTGGATGTTTCTCACTCTCTCCCTAGTAGGCTGCTCATCCTCTCCGTCCAATGAAAAGCAAAACAAAAAAGTGTTTGCTCCTCCTCCCATGCATTTCACCGCCACGAATACGTCCAATTCGGTCGCGAAATATCTCGAGTTAGTCGGGTTTCGGATCAATGAAAGAAAACCCGGTCAGTTGCAAATTCAGTTCGGCGTCGCCAACCACTCGGAGGCGGATATCGGCGATGTAAAGATTATCATCAACCTGGGAACTACCGCTGCCAAGCCGGGCGACCCGCCGCTGATGACTTTTCCAGCGGGTGTATCCAAGCTTGGTCCTTCCGACCTGAAAGATGTCACCGTGGACGTTCCGACCAAGCTACGCGTCTACGAACTACCGGACTGGCAATTCCTGAAAGCTGACTTCCAGATCACCGAACCGCAGCAGTAGCATGGTCAGAAACGCCCCAGCGATTGTGGCAAAACAGATCTCGTGTCCGCTGCCTAGCTGTGCCGAATTTGAAACTTACAAGTGGAACGAAACGTGCCCGGTGATTTGTCTACAATCCCGCGTCCGACTCGCCGGCGCCTTTTCCAAACCAAAGGAGTTCTAGTGATCCTCAAAAACCATTACATTTCGTGTTGTGGATTTGTCCTCTTACTCACCTTGACGTCCACGCTGAGCGCCGCGTCCCGGCTCGGCCTTACGACGACGGCCCTTACTGTCTCGATCGTGCCTGGACAGAACGGACCAGCCCAGTCCATTGACGCCTCGAACCTGGGCGACGGCGCGTTGAATTTGAGCGCCACTTCCTCGGTTTCCTGGCTGTCGGCGAGCATCGGAGCACCGCATAGTTGTTCTTTGAAGGGGAACTGTATTCCGGTTCAAATTGCTTTGCAGACATCGGGGCTCGCCGCTGGCGTCTACACTGGAACCGTAACCGTAAGCGATCCGAACGCCGTGGACGCTCCTCAGTTCGTGACGGTCACAGCGCTCGTCGGCGGTGCCGTCCCTGCCAAGCTCGAATACTATGTCCCGCCCAATGGATCGGCTTCCAGTACTTTCACCACGGGCGGGGCCGTAAGTACGAGCGTAAGCAACAACACTCCGTGGCTCGCGATTGCATCCAACGGAGCAGGCAGCTTTGAGTTTGGTATGCCCGTTCCTTATACGGTAACCGCCACGGCGCAAAATGGGATGGCCACCAGCGATTACAACGGCAGTATCGCGATCAGCGGATCTTCGTTTGCGCCCGACAACAAATCCATAGCGGTTCTGTTGCACGTCACCGCACAGCCCATTCTTCAAGCCAATCCCGCCTCGATCGCGTTTCGAATTGCCCAAGGCGCCAACAAACAAACCGCCTACGTGGCGACTTCAAACGGCGGACAAGGTACGCTCAGCATTTCCGGCGTTACCGCCGGAGGCGTGCCCACTACCACGCCAGCGGCCTGGCTCAGCGCGCAGATTGTCTCGGGCAACACTTCGCTGGTCAGCATCGTAGCCGATCCTACGGGACTCTCGCCGGGTACTTATCAGGGCACTGTCACGATAGCCAGCAATGCGGCCAACGGCAGTGCGGTAGTTCCCGTGCAGCTCAACGTCATAGCGCAGACTGCCCCGGTTTCGGCGGCGGGCGGCGTGGTAAACAATGGAACATTCGCGGCCGGGGAGTCGCTCGCACAAGGCGACATTGCGGCTCTATTCGGGGATCAGCTCACCTACGGCGATCCGCAGCAGGCCAGTAGCCTTCCTTTGCTGACCACTCTTGGCGGGACGCAAGTGCTGGTGAATGGCCAACCGGCGCCAGTGTATTACGTCTCGCCGGGTCAGATCAATTTCGAAATCCCGATCGATGCGGCAACGGGTGACGCTACCGTGCAAGTGGTTCGCAATAGTCAGGCCGGCAACCTGGCTTACCTCAACATCCAGCCCAGTGAGCCGCGCTTCATCACCAACGGCGGGACATACGCGATTATGACCACGCCTAACGGCGCACTGACCGGCATCCCCAGCCATCCCGTGACGGCGGGCGATATTGTGGTGATCTATACCATAGGCCTGGGACCCACCTCGCCGCCGGTTCCTTCAGGAACGGCTTCACCGACCAATCCACTGGCGACCATCGATCCTGCGACGGTGCAGGCGTGCTTCGGCAACAATTCGCCCTTCTCGCCGGCTCCCTGCGTGAATCCGCAGTTCGTCGGACTTACGCCGGCATTCGTCGGCCTCTACCAGATCAATCTCGCTATTCCTCAGGGTCTGGCGTCGGGCAATGTGCCGTTTTCTTTCACAGTGAATGGCGTGCCTAGCGATATCGTACAATTAGCGGTTCAGTGACCGATCGCCTTTATTATCACGACAGCTATCTGACCGAATTCCGGGCCCGTGTGGTTGAAACGAGCCCGGATCGCCAGCGCATTTACCTGGATCGCACGGCCTTCTATGCGACTTCGGGTGGCCAGCCTTTCGACATCGGAAAGCTGGGCGGGGTCGACGTCACAGACGTAGTGGATGAAGACGGCCGGATCGCGCATCAGCTATCCGCGCCGCTGGAGACAGCCGAAGTCTCTGGCGTCATCGACTGGCCGCGCCGCTTCGATCACATGCAGCAGCACACGGGTCAGCATCTTCTGTCCGCCGTTCTTGTGAATATGTTCAACGCGCAGACTGTGAGCTTTCATCTGGGTGTCGAATCTTGCACCATCGATGTCGCGCGCTCGCTCGATCCCGCCCAGATCCGGCAAGCCGAGCGCCGCGCCAATGAAATCGTCTTCGAGAACCGGCCCGTGACCGTCGGTTTCGAGGATTCCTCAAAGGACCTGGGGCTGCGTAAGCCGACCGAGCGAGAAGGCGAGATTCGCATCATTTCCATTCAGGATTTGGATCGCAGCGCTTGCGGAGGCACGCACGTGAAGGCCACCGGAGAAATCGGCCCGATTCTGATCCGCAAGCTCGACCGCATCCGCGGCAACCAGAGAATCGAATTCTTGTGCGGCCTGCGCGCAGTTAAGCGTGCCCGAGCCGACTTCGAAGCAATCTCCAGCGTCGCCCGCGCTTTTTCCGCCGCTCCCGATGAAGTCCCGGCTTTAGTCGCCACGCAATTTGAAAAGCTTCAGGAGTCCGACAAAGCTCGCCGCCGTCTGGCTGCCGAGCTGGCGCAAGCGCGTGGACGAGAGTTGTATGCGGCTACCGCGCCAGGTCCGGATGGCATTCGTAAAGTGGTGCGGAGAGTCGCTTCCCTAACAGACGAGCTGCGCGCGGAAGCCCAGAGCTTTACAACCGGTCAGAAATCGGTTTTCCTCGCGATGGGAGAAAATCCTCCCGCCATCATGCTTGCATCGTCGCCCGACAGCGGCATGAACGCCGGCGAGTTTCTCAAGACAGCGCTCGCCAAAGCCGGCGGGCGAGGTGGCGGAACCGCAACCATGGCGCAGGGTAGCTTGCCGTCTAAAGATTTATTGGACCAGTTTGTGCTGCCGTAGGCGCCGGCTATGCATATAGCGGAGCGATCGAAACAATAATCAAGCCTGCCAGAAATAGGATTAGCATCACAGCCAGCAGAACTCTTACCTTCCCGCTTGCGCCTGCGAACTCTTTCCAGACCAGCAGCCCCCATAGCGCGCTGACCATGGTGGCGCCTTGCCCGACCGCGTAACTAATAGCAGGTCCCACCTGGACGCTTGTCGGGGCGCTGGCAGCGACAAAGTTGGCAATCGCCCCGATGCACCAGATGATGCCGCCCAGAATACCCAGCGCGTGCTGCCAGAGTGATCCCTTGAAGTAATCGAACATCGACAAGGATTGGCCCTGCACCGGAAGGTTCAGGAAATAGAGGTTGAAGATGAAGGTCGAGAGAAACACGCCGACGGCGAACAGGAAGGCGACGGCGTAAGGTCCCAGACCGGCGTTATCGGGGCCGCCGCCTTTGGCCATCTCCACCAGCGGATAAAAAGAGCCCATCAGCAGACCGCTGATAAGACTCAGTAGGATTCCCTTCGGACTCGTCCCGGGGCGCGGCGCTGCCTTGCCCGCTTTCGCCTGCACTGGTTTCGCATGGGCGCTGTATGCCCAGGCATCTACAATGATGGCACCGGCCACGAGCGCTACTCCAGTTCCTAGAAGAATCGGGTTGCCCTGCGGATTCAGAAAGTAGTTCCAGATAACACCCACCACCAAGGCCAAACCGATCCCGATCGGAAATGCCACGGCCATTCCAGCCACCGAGATCGCGGCCACCAGTAGCATATTGGCCAAGTTGAAGACCACGCCTGCTGCGGCCGCATAGGCCATATTGCGCCGTAGAGCGATGAGCAGGTTGTCGGAAAATGACAGGTCGCTTCCCATGGAGCCAACGGTATAGGCCGCCACGATCGCGGCTATCAAAACGCCCAAGCTGTAGTCGTAATAGAACAGCTCGAAACGCCATTTCCCGGAGAGTTTAAAAGTATTGGCCCAGGATCCCCAACAAATCATAGACAGGATGATCAGCAGCAGCGCGCTGTTATATGTAGCGGGAAGAATCATAGGCTTTGAATAAGGCATGGCGATTTTACCATGCTTGTTCCGGAACTGCCTACAGCACTTGGGTAGGCTTTTTGCCAGTACTCCAGTTCTAAGGTCCCACCTAAAGTTTTGCCCTAGTTGGTCCGAATTTAGAGATTAGTCATGAACGTGCCTCGACAATCGAAGGTATTGATAAGACACCACGTTTCGGCGGCGCTGGCCCTACTCTTAGCCGTGGGGGCCTACGCGGCGGACCGGCATAAGGTGGATGTCGACGCCGAGAGCCAGGACGGCATCTTGCTACAGAGGATCCAACAAGAGCCAACCAAGCCGCGCAAGCTGGCGTTGCTCGAAAAATATGCCGTGGAGTTTCCGAAAACCACTTCCATTGCATGGGTTTACGAGCAACTCCTGCATATCTACAAGGATGCCAAAGATAACGACAAAGTGATCGCTACCGCGGAAGCCTTGCTGGCGGCGGACCCCTCTGACCTCGATGCCGCCTACGATGCGCTGCAGGCAGCCCAGGCCAAAGGCGACGCCGAGGCGGTTCGAAAATACGTCCCATTATCGTGGGACCTCGCCACTAAGACATTGCAGGTAGCCAAGCCGTCCGATCCCGACGACGTGCCTGATTGGGCTAAACAGATGGAGTTTGCCAGGGAAGTGATGGCTTTCTCTGAGTATGTGCTAGCGACCGACGCCGCCCAGGAATCCGATCGAGAGAAAAAAGCCGAATTGATCCGGGCTTTGCAAACGCGCAACCCGCAGAGTAAGTTTCTGGCGCAGGCACGGAACGACCGGCCTCGCATCGACTTCGCCAGTCTACCGCCGGAGAAGGCAGTCGCCCTGGCTGAGAAAGGTCTGGTGGACGATGCGGATAACGAGGATTTCCTGGTCACGGTAGCGAATTATTACATGCAGCGGGAAGAGGATCTGCCGAAGGTTCTGACTTACGCGCTTCGTCTTCTGGATTTGCTGCCGCGCAAGCCGAAACCCGAGGACCTGAACGCCGAGGAGTGGGAAGCAAAGAAGAGTAAGTACAGCGGATGGGCAAATTGGATGACCGGTGTGATTTATGCCAAGCAAGCACGCTATGGGCTGTCAGATCGCTATTTGCGCGCCGCGCTGGGTAACTTGCGCGAAGAGCGGTTGCTCGCCGGAGCTTATTTCTATCTGGGCTACGACAACTATGCTATGGCGGGGGAACTTCGCGACAAAGGCCGCGCTATTGAAGCTGTGAGGTTTGATAAGCTCTGCGTTGCGATCGACGGGCCATTTCGCGAGTCGGCGTTGAAAAATCTGGAAGTGCTGCGCAACGAATACAACGTTGAATAACTGGCCACTGCGGGTGATCCGCGGAATTGCCCCGGACGAATGTTATTCTAATAAATGCACCTGAAACTTTGCCTCGGCCGGCCGCGGGCTTTTCGTGTCTCCGATGACCGACTTGCATTTTACCCCCGTCTTGAGGCAACCTGTAAGGTCTTCCAGCTTCTTTGGGTCTGAATTGCATGCGGGTGAGAATCCTGTATCACGATCATTGTTTCGACGGGGCCGCATCTGCCGCGTTCTTCAGCCGTTTCTTCGAAGGCAAATACGACCCGCACGCGACCTTCGAATTCACCGGACTCGCCCATAAAGCCTCGCAGCTTTTTGAAGATAGCCTGTTCGATGGCGACGTCAACGCAATTGTCGATTTCAAATATTCACCCGATCCCAGGCTGAACTGGTGGTTTGATCACCACCAAAGCGCCTTTCTAAGTCCCGAGGATGCCGAGCACTTCAAGCACGACTCCAGCGGTAAGAAGCTCTACGATCCCTCCTTCAGCTCCTGCACCATGTTCATTGCGCACGTTGCGCAAGAGAAGTTTGGTTACCATGCGCCCGACCTCTTAGAGCTGGTGGAATGGGCGGATATTATCGATGGCGCGCGTTATACGAGCGCGCAGGAAGCCGTCGAGCTGCGCGCGCCGGCCATGAAGCTGACTTTGGTGATCGAAAGCGCAAAAGGTTCGGAAATCATCCACAAGATCATTCGCTGGATGCGCCACCGAAGCTTGGGCGAGATCATCCTGGAACCGGAAATTCAGGAATTGTACAAGCCGCTATACGAACGGCACGTTCGCTCCATCGACATCATTCGCAATCACGCGCGCGCCGAGAACGGAGTGATCTTCTTCGACTTAGTCAGTGAAGGTCTCGAAGGCTATAACAAATTCATTCCGTACCATCTGTTTCCTGACTCGACCTATACCGTATCGGTGAGCAATTCGAGTTTCCGCACCAAGGTGTCGGTGGGTTCAAATCCCTGGGCTCCCGAGATTCCAACGCACAACTTGGCGACCATTTGCGAGCGCTACGGAGGCGGCGGCCATCCGCGGGTGGGCGCGATCAGCTTTGAAATCGGGGCGGTGGAGCAGGCCCGCCAAGTCGCGCAGGAGATCAAGCAGGAGCTGGAAACCTAAAACGGTTTCTAGTTTCTGGTTGCTGGTCTCTGGTTTCACGCCGAGAGTTTTCCAGATGTGAAATCCACAGTAGTCACGTGGTCATCTCCCGATTCGAGGACATTGAGAGTTGGCGGCGGGCAAGGGAACTCAGTGCCGAAGTTTATGGCCTTTCCACAAGAGGAGCATTTAGCAAGGACTTTGGGCTCCGCGACCAAATCCAACGCGCCAGCGTATCGATTATGGCCAACATTGCAGAAGGCTTCGGTCGAAACGGTCCGACCGAATTCATTCGTTTATCTGACCTCGAGCGGCTTTATCGGGGCCCTGGAGAGTATTCGTAAACCGATTGGCGGCTTTATCCGCTATCTTGAAGCTAATAGAAACCACAAACTAGCAACCAGAAACTAGTAACTTCTCCACATACTTCCCTATCACGTCCACTTCAACGTTAATCGCCGTCCCGCTTCGATAGCTTCCCAGGATCGTGTTCGCATAAGTGTGCGGAACGATGGCCACGCCGAGCACCAGGTCGTCCAGCGCCGCAATGGTGAGACTGACGCCATCCAGCGTTACCGAACCTTTGTGAATCATATAGCGGTCGAGTGCTTGGGGAACGCGGATCTTGAGCCACCAGTTTTCGTCGGCCAGAGCCGCGAGTGAAACAAACTCGGCGGTTCCGTCGACATGGCCCTGGACGATGTGGCCGCTGAGACGATCGCCGACCGCGGCCGGACGCTCGAGATTCACACGCGAGCCTAACTGGAGCGCGCCGAGATTGGTGCGCGCCAAAGTCTCGGGCGACAGATCGCACCAGAATCCGTCCGGTTCGACTTTGGCCGCAGTCAGGCAGACGCCGTTCACCGCAATGCTGGAGCCTTCTTTGGTTTCTGCCAGCACGCTGCGGCAATTCACTTTCAGGCGCGTGCCGGCCGCTCCGACTATGCCGACCTCTTCGACGATTCCCGTGAACACGTCAATTCTCCACGTAGGCTTCCACCGCGAACTCGTCCGGCG
>Ga0210406_10003312_pt1 | contig 17758 bp, 14 predicted proteins | sample IncBWC30MmetaG_FD_155454 | JGI IMG/M metagenome (GOLD analysis project Ga0210406, IMG submission 155454) | Forest soil microbial communities from Barre Woods Harvard Forest LTER site, Petersham, Massachusetts, United States - Inc-BW-C-30-M | ecosystem: Environmental > Terrestrial > Soil >... | reverse complement strand
ACCCTTGGTCTTCATACGCACGCGAAACCCGTGTGTCTTGGCGCGGCGGCGTTTCCGCGGTTGATATGTACGCTTTGGCAAAGCATTCCCCCTTGGTTCTTCATCGAATCTTCATCCCGGCAAGACCTCATGCTCCAACACTCGAACGGCTTTCTTGCCGCCGGTTCACACCACAAAACGCGTTGGCTTTGGGGTCTTCTCCGTCAAGCCCGGCTGCCACAGTCCGGGCAGCATTCGGAATTTACTAGTGTACTTGCCGCTTGCACACAGGGTCAAGAAAACGCGGGGGTAGCTTACAGGGAGGGGAAAAGTGATACACCGACATGGGGTAGCTATCCCCCGCTATGGGAGACGAGCCTTCACGTTGGTTCCTCCGCACGCCAGATCACTTTGTAATTGGGACCTTCACCGAGGATGCGTATTTCAGTGAAACGATTCAATCTGTCAATGTCCTTGACGGAGTCGGCCACTAAATTCATTAATTCAATGTGCGGGAATCCCGGCGGCTGCTGAGCAACCATCTGTTCTAGCTTTGCAAGGAATTGCTGTCCATTGCACCTATATGCCATGCGCGCGATGCAGATGAGAAGCGATGCGTTCATGGGATCCTTCCGGATTGAACTCAGGCAATGCAACAAAGCCCTACACCAGGCCTCGACATCTTGCGGACGGGAAATTCCAGCAAAGAGATAGGCTCGAAATGCTTCAGGGTCAGCCCCCGAGCGAGCGAAAGAAGCTCCCAAGTTAAACCAAGCAAAGGAACAGAGGGCGTCCAACCTAATTGCCTCGAGTAGGCTACTGCGCTCTTGTTCGTCAGAAAGTCCGCTAGGATCAGTCAGTTTGTTTGGTCCATGGCTGCTGTGTTGTTGCTCTGTAATTGTGAGGTTCTCGACCACATAGGAAAGCATGAAATCTTTAAGCAGCCATTCCGCATCTGGTTTGAGTTCCTTTTCCATGTACTGTCTGAAAGCATTGAGCGCGTCCTTGAACTTTGCGTCCTGCATGAGGGAGTCAGCGTAAAGAGCAAGACATATGTTCTCGCCGCCTAATTGGATCGCCCTCCTATACGCATCGGCAGACCATCGGAAATGCCCCGTAACGTGTAGAAGTCCGGCAACTTCTTTCCAGAAATAAGGGCGCTGTCGATACCCAGGATCCATTTTTGCAGCGAGTCGATAATGTCTAAAGGCAAGTTTCCTATGAGGAGCGCCTCGGCCACGAAAATGATTACCTAGATTGTAATGAGCTACTGCAATACTTTGCCGATAACCTAATTCCGTGGCTCTCTGCAAGACCATTTCCATAACTTCTTGTAAGAATTCGAGCTCGGGAGTTTTCAGGCACTGGCTGTGAGCAATAGCGTGAATTAGCAACCAGGGCGCTAACTGCTGTACTTGTGCTTGGCTGAGTAAGTCCCTCGCCAGCCTAAGGGCGTCGTTGACACGACTCGATTTTGCCATTGCAGTGATCAGAGTGAAGAAGACTTCGGGAACACCAATCAAACGTCCTTGGTGCAGATGTCCAGAGGCAATTTCCGACGCCTCATTGAAGTGGCCTGACTTGGCAAGCACGAACGCGATGCTAGTAAGGACATCATGCGCGAGCCTGCGACGGGCAGCTTCGTTCTCGTAGCGATTCCCGAGGTCCAAAGTAATACTTTTCAGGCCAGCCAGGTCCACCACGAGTCTGTCCTTTGAGAGGAGTATTCTCGGGTGAGCTCCTAAAGACTCGCTTTCAGTAATTTCGAGAACCGCTCTGAGTGGCCTAGCCTCTTCTAGGAGTATGTTTCTGAAGATCGAAGCGGGTGTTCCAGCTACCTCTGGGTCAGGAAGAACGAGGCTAAAAACGATGGGACGTGGGCAAATTGCCGATTTTAGTTGCCGAAAAAATTGCAGGCTTAATTTCACTCGTTCCGGGGATTTTTCGTTCCATTCAGCGGAGGTTGGAAGGATCAGAGTCAAGGTCTTCTGACCAGCCTTGGGGGATTCCTTAAATTCGTGAAACCAGCGCCAGTAGAACTTTCTTGTGTGTGAGTGAAACCGGACAATCATCACCGGTAGCTCCAAGCTGCGGTAGTAGTCAAGCGTACTCACTTTAAAGCGCAACTTCAGGGCTTGTGCGAGGTCACGCTTGTCAGTGGCCTTCATTTGAATGAAAAACATTAACCCGGTTGTTGATCCTTTGCTTCCAAAGACTTCTACCTCTTCATCAAGACCGTATTCGGAGATTAACGGGCGAGTTACCCATTCCGATGGGAGCAGCGTGGCAAACGCCCGGCGAGAATCCGTTTCAAGGGCATGAGATCGAGGTCGTTTGGGCATCGGCTGTAATTACCATTCTAAAGCAGTGTTAGTGATAGAAATGCTCGACTCTGTAGCAGATCACTAAAGAGTTCGCACCTAGCTTTTCATTGCTTTTGAGAAGACTGTAAGCGTAGAAAGTCGAACTGGCTTTCCATCAACGATCGCGGAAACTGCCTTTTGGCTCAAACCGGACTTGCGCATTCCGCAGCGAATGCCAGCGTTTCTCCATCTGTTTCTATCCGAAACGTCTGCTACAACCAACTTTCTGTCTCCTCGGTATCCCTAGCAATTTCCCCTCAGCGCGTAATACCCCGTCAAGAAAACGCGGTGCCTGTTGCGGCCGGTTCCGAAGGCTAAATCAGTGGATTTGCGTGACGGACCCTATTGACATGGCCAGCGGAGTGTTGTCGGAATCAGCGCTGCCCCTTTTTGAGGCAGTGTCACGTCGGACAAATCCTACGACCAAGGACAGGTTGCATGTGTCCAACAGTGAGCCCCTCGACCTGCACCAATTCTGTTCTCGCCGCCAGTAGTAATAGAACCTGGATGATTCTACTCTCGCCCTGCACGTAAGAATTACGAGCTGCGAAACGCTACGCCCATCCTCTCCGTTCCGGCCGCGCTCACAAAATACAGACGAAGGGTTGCCCTCACATGGATAAGACGCGCTTGGTGTGTCTGTTTGTTGGAATATTCTTAATAGGTTTAGTTATTTTTCCTGCGCCCGCACGAGCCGGAGTCGGAGTCACGCCTTCCACACTGAGTTTCGGGTCGGTCACAGTGAACACAACCAGCGCGGCAGCCACAGTTGTGGTGACAAACAATAGTGGGCAGGTCATCTCGATTCAGGAGGTGTTCAGCAACCTTCCGGCGTTTATTGTCACCAGTCCGGCATTGCCGATATCACTCGCTTCCCACGGCAGCGTCTCCCTTCAGGTGGCATTCCGGCCGGCCGCCGCGCTCACGTATAACGGGAGCATCGTCGTGAACGCAGGCCGAAAGTGGGGAAGTTCTGGAATAATCAATGTCTCTGGGACGGGAACATCCCCCGCTCCGCTCCCCACTCAGTCGTATTTGCTTTCCCCCAGCGCAAGCAGCCTGAACTTTGGCAATACCCTGGTGGGAAGTGCCGCGTCGCAAGCCATTACGCTGACCAACACTGGGACAGGCAGTGTCACCATTTCGCAGGTTACCGCCTCAGGCGTGGGATTCAATGTAGCTGGCTTCTCCGGGGCTGTGACCCTCGCCGCAGGTCAGAGCCTTCCGCTCAAGGCGAGTTTTGGGCCCGCAGCTACGGGCGCCTCAGCCGGGAGCATCAGCGTGGTGAGCTCCGCTACCAATTCTCCCACGACGATTTCGTTGAGCGGCAGCGGTATTCAGCCGCAGATCTCGGTCACTCCCTCGAGCGTTAGCTTTGGCAACCTCACCGTGGGCGCTACCGGCACCCAGACACTTACCATCCGGAACCCTGGCACTGCGTCTCTTAACGTAACTCAGGCTTCCCTCGTCGGGACCGGATTCACTTCTTCCGGACTGACCTTGCCGCTCTCCATCCCTCCGGCAGGCTCTTCTGTGTTCAACATCGGCTTTGCGCCGACCTCGGCAGGGACTTTTTCCGGGAGCATCACCTTTGTCAGCAACGCGCCGAATTCATCGCTGGTGGTTCTCCTCGCCGGCGCGGGCGTTTCCACCACACTCCAACTCTCCGCGTCTCCCGCGTCCCTGAGTTTTGGCAGCCTGGCCACGGGAACTAGCGCAACCCAGAGCGTCACGATTTCAAACACCGGCAACTCCAGCGTTTCCGTTTCGAAAATCAGCGCGAGTGGAGCGGGATACAGCACCAGCGGAATCACGTTGCCTCTGAGTCTCGCCGCTGGCCAATCAACATCTTTCAGCGTCACGTTTGCCCCAACTTCAACCGGCAGCCTTTCGGGCAGCGTCACGGTCGCCAGCAATGCCGCCAATTCCCCCGCGACAATTTCCCTGAGCGGCACGGGTGTACAGCCACAGATCACGGTCACCCCCTCAACCGTTAGCTTTGGCAACGTCACCGTCGGCGTAACCAACACACAGACACTCACCATTCGGAATGCCGGCACCGCGACACTAAGCGTATCTCAGGCGTCCCTCGCTGGGACCGGATTCACCTCCTCCGGACTTGCCTTGCCGCTTTCCGTTCCTGCGGGAGGCTCTTCCACGTTCAACGTTGCCTTTGCTCCAGCCTCGGCAGGCGCTTTTTCCGCGAGCATCACGTTTATCAGCAACACGGCGAATTCTCCGCTGGTAGTTCCACTCAGCGGGACTGGCATGGCGAACGTTCTTCAGCTCTCCGCGTCTCCCACGTCGCTGAGCTTTGGAAGCCTGACGACGGGAACCAGCGCCATGCAGACTGTCACGATTTCCAACACTGGAAACTCCAGTGTTTCCATTTCGCAGGTCAGCGCAAGCGGAGCGGGCTTCAGCACTGGCGGTATCGCGCTGCCACTGAGCCTCGCCGCCGGACAATCCACTTCTTTCAGCGTTACCTTCGCTCCTGCTTCAGTTGGCAGTCTGCCGGGCAGCGCCACAGTCTTAAGCAATGCGGCCAATTCTCCCCTGGTTGTTGCGCTATCCGGAACCGGCGCCGCACCTGTGAGCCACACAGTGTCTTTGAACTGGACGCCGAGCTCCTCGACCTATTCAGGCTTCAACATTTATCGGGGTTCGGTATCTGGCGGGCCTTACACCAGGCTGGACTCCTCTATGATTCCCACCACGTCCTATATGGACACGACGGTTGCTTCGGGCCAAACCTACTATTACGTTGCAACCGAACTGGATTCCACCGGAGCGGAAAGCAACTACTCCAGCGAAGTAAGCGCCACGATCCCCTGATTTCGTTTTTGGGGAGACACATACCGGTTGTCGAGGTCCGAAGATAGACGGGCTTCCGCGTGTGTGCATGATGAGGCTGGGTTAAACTGGACCAGCCATGAGCGTTATTGACGAAGTCCTTGCCGCAAACGAAATTTATGCGCGCACGCACGAACTGCGCAAACTGACTCCGCGCCCCGAGCGGAAGCTCGCCGTCCTGACCTGCATGGACACCCGGCTTTCGATTCGCACCCTGGGGCTGAAAACGGGCGACGCGCACATTATCCGAAACGCCGGAGGCATCGTTACGGAAGACACGCTGCGATCGCTGGTCGTTTCGCACTACCTGCTGGGCACCGAGGAAATTATGGTCATCAATCACACTGATTGCGGGTTGATGCTCACCAGTGAACAGGATTTGCGCACGCGAATCCAGAATCGCACCGGCACCGCCGCCGTTTCGCCGGCCTTCTTTTACGCCTTCCAGAACATCGAAGAAAATGTCCGCCACCAGTTACAGAAACTCCGCACGCACCCGTGGATTCCGGAAAAGGTCACGGTCCGTGGCTTCGTCTACGACGTCACCAGCGGATTGCTCCGTGAAATCAAGAACTCCTGACGACTGACTGCTGTTACGCAAATCTCGCGACGCATAGCGGCTCAAACCAGCAGAGTCCCGCCATCAACGACGATGACCTGGCCCGTGCTGAATCCCTGCTGCATCAAGTACATGTAAGTACGGGCGATCTCGGAAGCTTCACCGACGCGGCCCACCAGCAAACTCTTGCCCACGCTCTGATATAAGCCGTTGCGATCTTCTTCGCTCATGTTCTGCCAGAGATTGGTACGTACCACCCCAGGAGAAACCGCGTTCACCCGTATGGGCGCCAATTCAACCGCCAGCGCGCGTGTGAGCGCCTCGACGCTCCCGCAGACGCTTGCACCGAGTGCCCATCCCTTGCGCGGGCGCTGACCGGCAATCCCCGTTGTCAGCACGATGGAACCGCCATTCCGGATTTGTGGGCTTCCATACTTGACCGCAGCGAGTGCCGCCCAATAGCGAAGTTCAAAGGCTTGTCTGGCCTCGCGAAGATCAGTCGCGGCAAGTTCGCCCAAGCGCAGCGCGTCGCCGGCCGTGAAGACCAGATGATCAAAGCTGCCAAACCTTCGGAAGAAACTCTCGATCGCGCGCTCGTCAGTAAGGTCCAGCGTCTCGCCTTCCACATTCTTACCGAGACTCTTGACCGCCTGTTCGAGGCGCCGGGCATTGCTCGACGCGATTACTATACTGGCGCCCTGCGCAGCAGCCTGCCCGGCGACGGCCAGGCCAATGCCGGACGATCCTCCCAGAATGACGACGCGTTTCTCGCGCAACCCTGTCTCTTCCGCAATATTTCCGCTCTTATGTGCCATTTCAATCCTCCAAATGTTCCGTCCCGCGAAGCGGGTGACGCTAGTAAAGATGTCAGAAAATCGCCATGTGATTCATGCATAATGTTCATAGCCGACATGCGTTTAGAGAAACTCCGGCAGGTGGACCTGAACCTCCTCATCACTTTCGCGGTGATTGCCGAGGAGAAAAGTGTAACCGCGGCAGCCTCGCGGCTGTTGCTGAGCCAACCAGCCGTCAGCCGCGCCCTGCAGCGCGCCCGAGTCATGTTTGGAGACGACCTGCTTGTGCGCGCACCGGGTGGTTTCGAGCTCACTTTGCGTGGGCGGGAAATCTTGAGGGAACTGGACAGGATGCTGCCGGTGGTGGAAAAACTCGTGTTGCCCACTACCTTCGATCCGCGTCGTGAACGGAGCATTTTTCGCCTTGCCGGACCTGACAACGTATGTACCGTCCTGCTGCCGCGCCTTTGCCGCAGCTATTCGGCTGCGCACTTTCAGGTTGGATTTGAATTTCTCCCGTGGCAGGCGGACGCAATCGAAAACTTGGAACGCGGGAAGCTTGACCTCATCCTCCACATTGATGATGGACTGCTGCCCGCTCATTTCCGATCGGAGCCGCTTTACCGGGAGGAGTGGGTATGCGTTGTGGCCCGCCCGTCCCGCTTTGGCAAAAGCCTTTCTCTAAAGCAGTATCTGGACGCGGAGCATCTGGTTGTTGGTACACTTCCGAGCGTCCAGACAATTCCGGATAAGCAAATGGAAGCTCTTGGAAAGAAGCGCCGTTCCTTCGTGCGGGTTCCCTATTTTGGGGTTGCCCTTCGCTGTCTTCCCGGCACCGAGCTGGTGCTTACCTTGACCAGCGGGATGAAGTATTTGGTGGAAGCTGATCGCAGTCTGCGCCTGGTGAAAGCGCCGTCGGAGTTGCGTTCCTTTCACTTCCTGATGGTCTGGCACCCCCGGCAGAATTCCGACCCGCGTCATACGTGGCTGCGCCAGGCGATCCACCAGGCAGCTCGAACGTCAAACTGAAACTGGCGAATATCGCGTCACGAAGTGACCAGGACGAGCGCGAAGCCGTCGTAGTTCTTGGTGCTTACTGTTTGCAGCGCCGTGGCGCTCACGCGCTTTTCTTTGCCAAGCATTTCCAGGAAACGCCGGATGCCTTGAATGTCAGCGTCCTTGCTGTTCGCGTCGAGGACGGCGCCTTCGCGAACTACGTTGTCCGCGATGATGACGCTGCCTTTGCGCGAGAGCTTCAACGACCACTCGAAATATTCCGGCATGTTGGATTTGTTGGCGTCAATGAAGCACATGTCGAACGGGCCGCGCCCATCCGCGGCGACATGCGGCAGCGTTTCCAGGGCTTTACCGAGGCGCAATTCGACTTTGCTCTCCACGCCGGCGCGCGCGAAATTTTTTCGCGCCACGTCCGCGTGTTTCGGATCGGCTTCCAGCGTGATGATCCGTCCTCCCTCGGGCAACGCGCGCGCCATCCAGATGGTGCTGTAGCCGCCCAGCGTGCCGATTTCGAGAATGTTGCGCGCACCCATGATACGGGCCAACAAATGCAGCAATTTGCCCTGCACGGATGATACCTGGATCGCGGGCAGGTTCGCGGCAACGCACGCCGCCAGAGCGTCATCCAGCGCCGAATCTTGCGGAATAAGTAATCCGTCGAAATAGTTGTCGACGGCTGTCCAGGTCTCTTGTGTCATATTGCCTCACACTTTCGAATCGAAGCCAGCCTTCAGAACCGCCACCCGTATCCTACGATGAATTGGATCGAGTGCTGCAGCTTCCCTCCACCCACCGGAAATGTAGTCCCGCCGAAGTTTATGTCGCGGGTATTGAAATAAATGTGTGTATCGCCGGCCTCCAGGCGCAGGGTGCCGCGCTCGCCGGGATAGAATTCCACGATGCCGCCCAGATCGAGCACAAAATTTGTGGAACGGTCAAAGCTTTCTTGCCCGGTTTGTGAAACTCCACTGAGCGCCTGGGAATAGCTGTTGAAGCCCGGCCGCACTTTGCCAAAAATGCCAAAATGGTTGCGGCGTATTCCGCCCTTCAGCCCGAAAAGCCCCTGCAAGATTTCTCCGCCGTCATGCGGCCCGGAGGAATTTGAGCCACGCGGAAAATAAAGTACGTCGCTGTCGAAATAAAACACGTGATAGAAGCGGTAGGAAGCATATCCGCCGAATCCTGGCTCCGTGCGCACGCCGTCCGCGGGCCCTTCGCGGCCGATGAGCATCGTTGAAAATAGCGGGCCAAATTCCCACTTACCAGAGACGTTGGTCTCCTTCTCATTTTCGATCAGTGCACCGGGGCGGTAAGCCACGCCAAAACTGAATCGCGTCGTGTCGTCAATTTTCCCCACGCTGAAGACGCTGCCGCCGGAAAGCCTGACATTCGTATTTGGCACGCGGTAGGGATTGCCTTCGATGTCCGCGCGCAACGCCCAGCGCGGATTCAGATAATATTCGAGGCCCCCACCCAGATTCAGGGTGAAATGCGTTTCCGGGCGTACACCGAAGCCGGTAGCCGAGCTGGAGTTAAAATACAAAACATCCGTGAAGTGAAAGAACCCCGGCCGAATTAATCCAAAGACGGAGAGGCGGCGCGTCTGAATTACCTTTGCACGCACTCCGAAGACTGCCTGAAGAGTTTGCCCGCCCTGGATGGTCAGCAGCGGAACTGAATGTTCCGGGAAGAAATCGATCTGGCTTTCGAGGGCCAGACGGCGGTTCAGGTTCCAATCGAAGCGGCCGCCGAAGCCGGAGTAATCGGTCGCGCCCAGGTCCGTGTTTGTCAGGCGGACGGTCGAAAATTGCGCGCCAAATTCAAAGCGTGTGTAATTGTCCTGGGCCAAGACTGGCAAAGCGGCGAGCAGCGACATCAACCCGAGGATTTGAACATAGCCGGCGATCATACGAAGCATGCGTTCGCACTTCCTTTGTGCCTGGCGCGCACCACGGAAAGTTCCGTTCCGTATCTTAGGATAACGAGTTCTTTAACCAATCCGCGCCGATTTTCTTGACCGCACTCCTCATGCGGATGGATGGGCCGCACGATATTCGTCGTACGCGGCGAGATACCGCTCCACATCCTTATGCAGCAAGTAGTACGGCGTGGAAAGACGAATCTTGCTTGGCGCTCCGCCGCGAATCCGAATTTTCTTTTCTTTCCACATCCAATTTTCCAGGTCGGGCATTTTGTACGGCGCCACATTCACGGTGGCGATGCCACAGCGCAGTGCTGGGTCCGGTGAAGTCCACGAAACTGCGCCGCGCTTCACCATTTCCTGCAGGATGTAGTCGGCCATCTGGCGGTGGCGTTTTTCGATGCGATCCATCCCGATTTCATTGGCCAGCTCAACCGACGCCCTCAATCCGCAAAGTACCGGCACGTTGGAGCTGCCGATGCGTTGAAAGCGTTCGGCGCGAATTTTCGGGTTGTCCCAGCCCTCCGTGGCAAGCGTGTTCCACATGCGGTCAATCACTTCTTCTCGCACGTACAAGAAGCCGCTCCCCTTCGGCGCTTGCAGCCATTTGTGCGGGCTTGAGGTGTACAAGTCGCAGCCGAGGTCGTGCAAATTCAGTTTCATCATCCCCGGCACGTGCGCACCATCTACCGCCGACAGGATTCCCTTGGAACGCGCAAGCGCCGCCAATTCCTTTGCCGGCAAGACCACACCGGTCACGGTCGAGATGTGGCTGAAAAAGATCACGCGAGTCCGCGGCGTAATCGCGTCGCCAAAGAGATTCAAAACCGTCGCGGCATTCGGAACCGGCCTCGGCAAAGTTACTTTCTTCACCACGATGCCATAGCGCTTGGCCCTGAGGTTCCAGGGTTGCTCGCCGCCGGGATGCTCCTGATCTGTCATCAAGACTTCGTCGCCGGCTTTCATGTCCAACCCGTTGGCGACGTAACTGTTGGCTTCCGTGGCGTTGCGGAGCAGCGCCAGTTCATCGCGGGTGCAGCCAAGGAAAGCCGCAAGCGGGTCTCGAAATTGGTTCCAGGCTGCGTATCCCCAAATTGGATAATCTTCCGGATCCGTTTGCGCCAATCGCTCGGCGTCGCGATAGCCTTCAAAGACCGCGCGCAGTACAGGCGCCGGCGACGAGCCAACCGTGCCGTTGTTCAAATACACTTCGTCTTCGGGAATCAAAAACTGCCTACGGAGTTCGGCCCAATATGCTTCTTCATTCGTGGCGTAGAGCGATTTTTCGGGAAGTTTTGCAGGGATGCCCGCCAGTGGATCTTCGCCCAGCGAAGTCCACGGGAATGCGGGAACCGCGCCTGCCACTGCCATCATTGAAGAAAGAAATCCTCGCCGGTCAAACATTGCCGCCTCCATGGAATGTCCCGCCGATTCTATCGCCAGTCGGTGCCAGGCGTCCGATTTTCGTGTGTCAGGTTGCGGCACGAGGAGAAACCGAATACCGTATGGAATTGGAATGTCCGCGCCTTTGGGGGAATCCGAATGCAATTTCATTTGAAGAAATTGGCGTTCACGCTCGGTCTGTGCGCGTTCGGCACTTCCGTGCTCGCGCAGCAAAGTTCTATGCCTGCGGCAAAGCCCACCGCCAAACCAGCGGCGCAGGAGTCAAAACAGAGCCTGTTCAAGGCGCAGCATTTTGATCAGGCAGCCATCTCTCCCGACGGCAAGCTCGTTGCCTGGGTGGAAATCCGTGCCGACGAAGAAGGCGCCCCCACTGGCAAGCAGGATATTTATGTGCAGGAGACTTCGGCCGCTGGCAAACCGATGCGCGTGACCGCGGGCGCACCCGCAACGCATTGCAATGAAGGCAACATCGCATGGTCTCCCGACAGCAGGCAGATTGCGTTTATTTCCGACGCCGCAAAATCCGGCCAGCCGCAACTCTACGTCACGAGCGCAAGTGGAGGCCCAGCGCACAAACTGACCAGCGTCACAGGTTTTCTTGCAGGGACGAAATGGTCGCCGGATGGAGAATCGATCGCTGTTCTTTTCACGGAAAACGCCACGCGAGAAGCCGGGCCACTGGTTGCCGAAACGCCTGAAACCGGAGAAATCAAAGACGCTTTTTTTGAACAGAGGCTGGCGATCGTGGACGCCGTAACCGGGAATCTCCGGCAGGTCACTCCGGCAGACACCTACGTGTACGAGTACGACTGGACGCCGGACGGAAAGAGCATCGTTCTGACCGCTGCCAAAGGGAATGGCGACAGCAACTGGTATATCGCGGAATTGTTCGCGGTGAACGTTGCTTCGGCGGAGATGCAACCGCTCTACAAACCCAAACTGCAGATCGCCCGCCCGGCCATTTCTCCTGATGGTCAGAGTATCGCCTTCATCGAAGGGCTGATGAGCGACGAAGATTCCGTGGGCGGTGATGTGTTTTTGATTTCGCGTTCCGGGGGCGTGCCGCGGAACCTCACGCCGGAACGCAAGGCTTCGTCGGTTGTGGTGGCGTGGACCAGCGACGCGAAGATTATTGACATGGAAAACGTGGACGGAGAATCCAGCGTCGCGCGGATTGATCCGGGCAGCGGCCAGATTGATTCCCTGTTTCATGCGCCGGAGTTGCTGACCAGCGGATTCTGGTCCACCAGTCTTTCGCTCACTCCCGACGGCAAGACAGCGGCATTCGTGCGCAGTTCGTTCCAGGATCCGCCGGAGGTCTGGGCTGGCCCGATGGGGACGTGGAAGAAAGTGACGCACCGGAACGAGGGGATAAAACCGGAATGGGGCGAAGCGAAGAGTTTGCACTTGAAGAATGATGGGTTCGACATGCAAGGCTGGCTGATCTATCCGAAAAACTTTGATGCTTTGCAGAAGTATCCTCTAGTGGTTTGCGTCCACGGTGGTCCCGGTGATGGAGTCCAACCCAACTGGCCGAGCGCCCACGCCTACGAAATGGCGTTGCCCGCGCACGGCTACTTTTTGTTGCTGCCGAATCCGCGGGGGAGCTTCGGCGAAGGCGAGGCTTTCACGCGCGCCAACGTCAGGGATTTTGGGTATGGCGACTGGCGCGACATTCTTGCCGGCGTGGATGAAGCCATTCGCGTCGCCCCGGTCGATCCGCAGCGGCTTGGCCTTACGGGTTGGAGTTATGGCGGCTATATGACCATGTGGGGCGTTACGCAAACGGACCGGTTCCGCGCAGCGATGGCGGGAGCGGGAATCGCCAACTGGTCCAGCTATTACGGTGAAAACAAAATCGACCAGTGGATGATTCCCTTCTTTGGAAAATCGGTCTACGACGACCCCGAAGTGTACGCCCGCAGCGCGCCGCTCACCTTCATCAAAAAGGTAAAGACGCCCACGCTTGTCATCGTCGGCGACAGCGACGGCGAGTGTCCCACGCCGCAGTCCTACGAATTCTGGCACGCGCTGAAAACGCTCGGCGTGAAGACCGAGTTGGTCGTCTACGAGCGCGAAGGCCACATGTTCGTAAAGCCAGAGCACCTGAGAGATGTCATGAGCCGCACCGTCGCCTGGTTCGACGAATATCTGAAATAACCAGGCATCCCCCGAAGTCCCGATTTTCCTTCCGGTTTAGGCCGGCGCGGGGCGGAAAGCGAGACGTCACCGCTCAAAGATGAGGACTTTTCCCAAATTGTAGGTAGTGGATAAAAATGGGTACTACTGGGACGATTTAGCGTCGAGTTAAGAGAATTACGACAGCCACAGAGGCTCGGTTCTGGGTTATCTCGACAACCACCATGCGTATCGAATCGCCGCGAACATTGTGAGCTGATAATGCCCCCGCAGCACGCTGTACCAGTACAGAATGGAGAATGATTTCATGACGGCCTGCCTTTCTGCTACCAGCCTCTGCTACCCACTAGCGACTGTATGGAACAGGAAGAGGTTGCGCATCACGAAATCGAGTATTTTTCCTCCACCTCGGATGGCCGATGCGCAACTACCCCTTTTGGGTAACCGAGGTAAAGGTGGGGCTAACGGCGCAAGCAGTCATGGCTAGCAACCTCTTTGGACGAGAACGTTGCTTCAAACCGGGTAATACGAATTTGTGATGAATAGAAAGCCCTGTAATTCGATCAACGATGGGCCGTTAAAAATAGCAGTTTGTTACCGGGCCAACCTCCGAATCAATGTGGAGAGTGAGAAGAAAATTTACCCAAAGCTACCCACCTGCAGCTGCAGGCCGGGGCGGCTGGCGTTACAATGGAAGAGGCATTGATAAGAGCCATCCAAGACCATGTTTGAAAACCTGACAGAACGGCTGCAACGAACATTCAAGAACCTCCGCGGGCAGGGCAAACTCTCCGATGAGCACTTGGACGCGGCGCTGGTGGAAATACGCGAAGCGCTGCTGGAGGGCGACGTGAACGTCGCCGTGGCCGACGAGCTGCTGGCCAACATTCGCGCGAAAGCGCTGGGCACGGAAGTGATGCTGCAGCTTTCGCCGGACCAGCAGGTGGTCAAGATCGTCCGCGACGAATTGACCAACCTTCTGGGCAAGCATGCCAAACCGCTGTTTGCGTCGCGGCCTCCTTCGGTGTGGATGATCGTGGGGCTGCAAGGCTCAGGCAAAACCACGACCACGGGCAAACTCGCGAAATGGCTTTCGCAGCACGGCCACCGTCCGATCGTCGTTTCCACGGACGTGTACAGGCCGGCGGCGCGCGAACAGCTCGCGCAGGTGGCGAAATCGATTGGGATAGCCGTCTGGCCCGCCACGGGTACGGACAAGCCGCTGGAAATTGTGCGCGGCGCAATCAAGGAAGCGAAGCTATCCGCCAGCGACGTGGTCCTGGTGGACACGGCCGGCCGGTTGCACATTGACGATGAACTGATGAACGAGCTTTCGACGCTGAAGAAGGAATTGCAGCCAACCGAAATGCTGTTCATTGCGGACGCGATGATCGGGCAGGACGCGGTGCGCTCCGCAGGCGAATTTCACAAACGCCTGGGACTGACAGGCGTGATTCTGACCAAGCTCGACGGCGATGCGCGGGGCGGCGCGGCGCTTTCCATCAGCAAGGTCTCCGGCGCGCCCGTAAAGTTTGTGGGCCTCGGCGAAAAGTACGATGCACTCGAGGCGTTCTATCCCGAACGCATCGTTTCCCGCGTGCTGGGAATGGGCGACATCCTGTCGCTAATCGAGCGCGCGGAATCGGCCTTCGACAAAAAAGCCGCGATGGAGCTCGAGCGCAAACTGCGCAAGGAAGAGTTCACGTTGGAGGATTTTCGCGATCAATTGAAGCAGATTCGGAAGATGGGTCCGCTGGACCAGTTGGTGGATATGCTCCCGAAAGTCGGGCCGCTGCAGAATCTGCCGAAGGACGCTTCCGTTGATGAAAGCAAACTGAAGCAGGTCGAGGCGATCATCAACTCGATGACCAACGAAGAACGCCGCGACCACAACGTGATTGATGGTAAGCGGCGCAAGCGCATCGCAAAGGGTAGCGGCACCACCGTGCAAGACGTGAATCAGGTGCTCAAGCAATACCTGCAGATGCGCACGATGATGAAGCAGTATGGCGCGTTGGCCGCCCGCTCGCGGATGAAAGGTCTCGGCAAACTCGCCGGGATGGGATAAGTCGCAGGAGCGCCACGCCTGACGCGAAGAGCGAGGACGACCTAATGCACGCAAAATAAAGTGGATAAGTGCCCGAAACACTATTATAATATCTATGGTAATATTGGAGGCCTTATGAAACTCAAGCTTCGCTCCATTGGCACCTCCACCGGCATCATCCTTCCCAAGCAGCTTCTTGATCGGCTGAAGCTGAAGAAGGACGACGTCCTGTTTGCGTCGGAAACTCCGGAAGGCTACCTGTTGACGCCTTACGACCCGGAAGTCGAGAAACAAGTGAAGCTCGGGCTCGAAATCATGAAAGAACATCGGGAGACGCTCCGGGCGCTGGCAAAATGAACGAACCGGTCTGGCTCGATCGCCAGAGCGTAATTTTATTGCAGGCGGAAAGCCTCGCTCAGCATGGCGGAAGCTCGGGGATTCGCGATGCAGGCCTGCTCGATTCCGCGCTTACGCGTCCCGTCAACAAGTGGAACTACAATCCGGCGGCAGACTTGGCCGAACTGGCAGCTGCCTATGGATTCGGGCTGGCACGAAACCACCCGTTTGTAGATGGGAACAAGCGAATTGCTTTCATCGCGACAGCTTTGTTCTTGCGCCTAAATGGATACCGGCTTTCCTCAGATACTCTCGACGAAATTCGAACCATGCTGAGCCTGGCCGCAGGCGAATTAAGCGAAGAGGACTTTGCGGTTTGGATACGGAACCACACAAAATCAACGAAATAAGGAATTGACGCTCCGACTCGCCTATACTAAATGTGCGGAAGGAGCCGCCCGCGCAGAACCCGCGGTACCCGCCGAAGATGTTCAGGATCCCTAAATGCGACCGTTTGATCTCGTAGTAGTCGGCTCCGGCCCCGGTGGGCTGCGAGCCGCCATTCAAGCCTCAAAAATCGGGAAAGCCGTTGCCATGGTGGAAAAGCATGCCACGATCGGCGGCGTCTCCATCAACTCGGGAACAATTCCCAGCAAGACGATGCGCGAGGCGGTGCTGCATCTTTCCGGTTTTTACGACCAGGCGTTTTACGGCGCGAACCACCACACCAAAGAAAACGTCACGATGAGCGATCTGAATTTTCGCGTGAATCGCGTCATTGAGAACGAAGCCGCAGTGTTGCAGGACCAGTTGCGCCGCAACAATGTGGAGCTGTTTCACGGCACGGCCTCGTTCACGGATCCGCATCACCTGCGTGTGGAAAACAGCACGGGCTTCAGCGAACTGGAAGCGGCCTATGTGGTGGTCGCCACCGGAACGAAGCCGGCCACGAATCCAAAAGTGGCGACTAACGGCCGGAATATTATCAACAGCGATCAGATACTCACCATGCCGGTAATCCCGCGGACCATCATCGTGGTCGGCGGCGGCGTGATTGGCGTGGAATATGCCTGCATGTACGCCACGCTGGGTGTCCGGGTGATCATCGTCGAAAAGCGTCCGCGCCTTCTGGAGTTTGCCGATGCGGAAATGGTGGAGGCGTTGAGCTACCACATGCGCGACCGGCGCGCGACCATGCGCCTGAATGAAGAGGTCGAAAGCGTGGAAGAGTTGCCCGACGGAAAAGTTGCCGCCAATCTGGGCAGCAACAAACGGATTGTCGGCGACGCGCTGCTTTACGCCGTCGGGCGCCATGGAAACATCGATCGCCTGAATCTGGCGGCGGCAGGAATTGAAGCGGATGATCGCGGGCGAATCAAGGTGGATAAGGACTTCCGCACCAACGTGCCCCACATTTTTGCCGTTGGTGACGTCATTGGCTTCCCAAGCCTCGCTTCCGTGTCCATGGAACAGGGCCGCATCGCCGCCGCGCGCGCGTTTGGGCTGCAGATGGAATCCGATCCCGAGGGGTATCCGTACGGCATTTACACGATTCCCCAGATTTCCTTTATCGGGAAGACCGAAGAACAACTCACAGAAAGCGACGTGCCGTACGAAGTGGGAGTCGCGTATTATCGCGAAATTGCGCGGGGCCAAATCTCCGGGCACACAGATGGCCGGCTGAAACTTCTCTTCCATCGAGAAACATTGGAGTTGTTGGGTGTGCACATCTTCGGGGAAGACGCGGCAGAACTTCTGCACATCGGGCAAGCGGTGCTGCTGCTAAAAGGCAAAATCACCTATTTCATCAACACGGTGTTCAACTATCCGACGCTCGCCGAATGCTATAAGGCAGCGGCGTTTAACGGACTGAACCGTCTGAGCTGATGTCGAAGGGCAAGGAACTAGGACGCAGGGCCAACCGCTGGGAGCGCTCGTTTGGGCCCTTCACTCTCGGTCAGCTTATCGATGTGCTGGCGGTCCCCCTCCTGGAACGGCAGGTAGTTGCTGAGGTCCGATCGCCGTGGGCGAAATGAAAAGTGAATTGAGAGTTGGAGGCGCGGAGCGGAATCGAACCGCCGATAAGGGTTTTGCAGACCCATGCCTTACCACTTGGCTACCGCGCCATCCGTTCTTAAACGCAACCACTATGCCTAGAGAAATGAAAAACCCACCTGCCAGAGCTTCCGGCGGTGGGCTGCGATTCGTCAGGGCTGAGAGCGATTGCTAGAGGTTCAGCCTCCCCACACCAGAAGACAGATGAGCGCAGCAGAGACACCGACAATCCAGCGCGGTCTTCCGTGGGTTCGTGAACATAGTGGGAAGGATAGCTGAGCGACCTGACGC
>Ga0210406_10003310_pt1 | contig 17762 bp, 18 predicted proteins | sample IncBWC30MmetaG_FD_155454 | JGI IMG/M metagenome (GOLD analysis project Ga0210406, IMG submission 155454) | Forest soil microbial communities from Barre Woods Harvard Forest LTER site, Petersham, Massachusetts, United States - Inc-BW-C-30-M | ecosystem: Environmental > Terrestrial > Soil >... | reverse complement strand
CCGCGAAGGTGATGGCGACGATGCTAAGCTCACGGTAAGCTTTCCTGGTTACGGATTGAAGAAGCTGATCGAAAAATACGCAGGGATCAAGGAAGAATGAATACAAAGACTATCACCGATAAAGCGGAACGTAAGAAGCTGAAGCGCGCCCAGCGCAAGAAGGCTGCTCCTAAGGCCAAGCGCGCATCTGGCGTCGCTCGCGGCTCAATGAAGAAGAGAGTGAAAAAGTTGACGAAGGGCCAGCGCAAGCGGTAGGTCGCTAACGCTCCCGGCGGTGGGTTGCAGGTGGTGGGTTGTAGGAAAAACTTTTCCGAACTATGAGCTCTCTGCTGCGGACCAAAAGCATCGATGCTCTTATCGCGGCTTCTGAAGAGCCCGAACATCGGCTGAAAAAGTCGCTGGGAGTTTGGAGCCTCATCGCTCTGGGCATCGGCGCCGTGATTGGCTCGGGCATTTTCACGCTTACCGGCACCGCAGCGGCAGGAGTTCACTTTCAGACCAAGTCGATTCTGCAAGCGCCGGTGCTTGACCTGCTGATAAACGGCGGCAACACCGCTACGCTCACCGGCCGTGCCGGCGCAGGCCCGGCCATCTCAGTCTCGTTTGTGCTGGTCGCTATCGCCTGTAGCTTCGCGGCGCTCTGCTACGCCGAGCTGGCGTCCATGATCCCGATCGCCGGGAGCGCTTACACTTATTCCTACGCGACCCTGGGCGAGATATTCGCTTGGATCATCGGATGGGACCTGATTCTCGAGTACGCGGTCTCCAACATGAGCGTCGCAGTGGGCTTCTCAGCGTACTTCAACGACATTCTCGATAACCTGTTCGGCTTTCATCTCCCCAAACAGCTTTCCGATCCCATGATCGTGGAGGGCCAATTCACCGGCAGCTGGTTCAACCTGCCGGCGCTCTTGATCCTCATGATCCTCAGTTATGTTCTAGTGCGAGGTGTGAGAGAAAGCGCCGAAACCAACAATGCGATGGTGCTGATCAAGATTGTGGCGATTCTGGTCTTCGTCTTCGGCGCGGCCCGTGCGGTGAACACTTCCAACTGGCATCCGTTCATGCCGAACGGCTACTCGGGCGTGATGACTGGCGCGGCCATCATCTTCTTCACCTACATCGGATTCGATTCCGTATCCACCGCCGCTGAGGAGTGCCATCGCCCGCAGCGCGACATGCCCATCGGCATTCTGGCCACACTCGTCATTTGCGCGGTGCTCTATGGATCAGTCGCGCTGGTGCTCACCGGCATCGCCAACTGGCGTACGCTTGACAATGCCGCGCCGGTGGCAAACGCTCTCAAGGCGCTGGGCATGAACCGGGTCCGGCTGATCGTGACCGCCGGAGCGCTGCTGGGCATGTTGTCCTCACTGCTGGTTTTCCAATACGGCCAAGCGCGCGTCTGGTTTGCCATGTCGCGGGATCGACTGTTGCCCGGCATTTTTTCGCGCGTGCACCCCCGATTCAAGACGCCGCACATCAGCACCTGGGTGGCGGGATTCGCGGTGGGGATTCCAGCTGGCATCTGGGACATCGGGACGTTCGCCGATCTTTCCAACATCGGAACGCTGTTTGCGTTCATCCTCGTGTCCGCCGGCGTTATCGTGCTGCGCAAGAAGCAGCCCGAGCGCAAGCGCGGCTTCCGAGTTCCTTTCGTCCCGCTCTTTCCGATGATTTCGATCGTCTGCTGCTTGGTACTGATGTTGAGTCTGCCGCTGGAGACCTGGGTCCGCTTTGTTGTGTGGTTGATTATCGGACTTTTTGTATACTTCGGCTACAGCCGCAAACGCGTTGAAGACGCAGCATAGGTCCTATTGCTGTTGCGGTGGCCGACGCACGACACTGTCGACGACGTTAATCAGCGCGACGAGGTTCTCGTCGGTGTGCTTCTGGGCTGCAGCGAGTTCGGTCTGAGCTTGCGCAAGCTTTTGGGTGGCGTCGTAAAGAAGCACCTGCGCCTTGAGCAATTGACGGTGCTCCTCGTGAAACTGGATGTGCTCGTTGACGAGCACTTCAAGAAGGGCCTCGACGCGGTCCAAGCGGTCCTTCTTGTTCCCGTTGGTTTCGTCACCCATGCCGGTTAGTTTGCTCTCCCCCATTATAGAGTGCTCAAGAAAGCGGGAACCCGGCAGCGGGCTTACTCGTATTCCAAAAAGCCATCATGCGCAACCTCTTCAGCGACATCCGCTATTCCGTTCGAGTTCTTCGTCAAACGCCAATCTTTACTTTGACCGCCGTTTTGACACTCGCCCTCGGGTTGGGGGGAACCACCGCCATCTTTTCTCTTATGCACGCGGTGATGCTTCGATCGCTACCTGTTGCCGATCCCGAGAGCCTGTATCGCATCGGCGATGGCAACGACTGCTGCGTCCAGGGCGGTCCTCAGGACCGATGGGGCATGTACTCGTTCCCGTTGTTCGAGAAATTAAAGGCAGCTCTTCCCGAATTTGAACAAGTGGCGGCATTTCAAGCCGGAGGGTGGAGATTGAGCGTGAGGCGTGCAACCGTCGATCGTTTGTCCAGGCCACTGCGCAGTGAGTTCGCAACTGGAAACTATTTTTCTACCTTCGGAATTCGCGCATTCGGCGGCCGCGTGTTCACCGAAGCGGACGACCGGCCTACTGCTCCCCCGGTCGCCGTGCTCAGCTATCGCGCCTGGCAGAGCATGTATGCTGGCGATCCAGCGGTGGTCGGATCGAGCTACATTATTGAGGGCCACCCGTTCACAATCGTTGGAATCTCCCCACCTGGTTTCTACGGTGAAACATTGCGCAGCGATCCGCCGGACATCTGGCTTCCGCTGCAACAAGAGCCCTTGATCCGTGGTCGGGGCTCGCTTCTGCGCCAGCCGATTTCGGCCTGGTTACGGGTGATCGGGAGACTGCGTCCAGGAGCCACCGTGGATGGCATTGCTCCACGGCTCACCGGCATCTTGCGAAACTGGGTGCAAAATGATAGCGGCTATCCTGTCGCCTGGATGCCCCGGATCAACGAGACGCTTCCGAGACAGAACATCAACCTTGTTCCGGCCGGGAGCGGAGTGGAGGCCATGAAAGAAGATTACGCTCGCAGTTTGCAAATTCTGCTGAGTGTCTGCAGCCTCGTTCTTTTGATCGCTTGCGCCAACCTGGCCAATCTTCTACTGGCTCGAGGCATGGCGCGGCGCACGCAGACTTCTATCCGGCTTGCAATCGGAGCGTCACGCGGGCGTATAATCGCTCAATCACTTACCGAAAGCATTCTGATTGCCCTGGCCGGGGGTCTAGCCGGTCTTATTGTGGCCGCGGGCGCCGAGCGCCTCATTCTTGCGATTGCCTTTGGCGCTGACAGCTTCCTCCCCATCAGCACCGCTCCATCGCTTCCGGTTCTAGGATTTGCATTTGCGTTGGCGTTTCTCACGGGTGTGCTTTTCGGAGTGGCTCCGGCCTGGCTGGCGACGCGCACCGATCCGGTGGAGGCGCTGCGCGGCGCGGGCCGCAGCACATCCGATGGGTCTTCTTTGCCTCGCAAGGCGCTGCTGGCCTTTCAAGCAACCCTGTCAGTGGTCCTGGTGGCCGGAGCCGGTATGCTCACGCGCAGCTTGAACAATCTGGAGCATCAGAATCTCGGATTCGAAACGAAAAACCGAATCACCATAGCATTGAATTCACCGCTCGCGATTTACACGCCGGAGCGCCTGGATGCTCTGTACCGCAATTTGGATGATAAGCTCAATCGGCTCCCTGGTATCGAAAAAGCCAGTTTAGCTTTGTATAATCCATTCACCGATAACTGGGGCGAGCTCATCTTCGTTGCAGGGCACCCCGCTCCGGTCATGAACGAAAACTCCGGTTCTTCGTGGGATCGAGTTACGCCCGAATACTTTCAGGCGGTCGGCCAGCCGATCATCCAGGGGCGGGGATTTACCGAAGCTGATGCAGGCAAAGCGGCGCCGGTCGCCGTGGTCAACCAGGCTTTCGTCAGGCGATTCTTGACGAACGAAGATCCTATCGACAAGCGTTTCGGAATCGATCTGCCCACCTATGCCGGCACCTTCCGAATCGTCGGCGTCGTTCAGGATGCGAAATATGGCCAACCTAAGAAACCAGCCCGGCCGATGTTCTTTGTTCCCTTGGCGCAGTATGTCCCTTACAAGGAAGAGATGTTACAGAAGGTCGAGCTGAACTCGCATTTCATCGGCAGCGCCTTGCTAGTGACGCACCGGGACCCGGCAAGTCTCGAGCCAGTGCTACGCCAGACTTTCGCGCAAGTGGATCCGAATCTGACGATCGTTTATGTCCGGACCATGCAGCAGCAGGTGGATCTGTGGTTCAACCAGGAACGCGCTGTGGCGGGATTGGGTGGGCTATTCGGGATCGTGGCACTGATACTCGCCGCAGTCGGGCTTTATGGCGTGACCGCGTACACGGTGGCGCAGCGCACCGGCGAGATCGGGGTACGGATGGCGCTTGGCGCCAATAAGTCCAACATTGTTCGCCTGGTCCTGAGGGGTGCGTTTCGAATGGTGGCATTGGGACTGCTGGTGGGTATTCCCTTGGCGATCGGCGCTGGCCGCTTGATGTCAGCGCAGCTTTATGGAATAGCCCACTGGGATCCATTCTCGCTTTCCATCGCCGTCGTTGGGCTAGCGTTTTGCTCTCTCATCGCAGCGATTATACCGGCGGGACGGGCGGCCGCCATCGAGCCTATGAAAGCTCTTCGTATGGAATGATTGGCTCGTCAAGCCTGACATCGCGCTAGGTTAGCATCTCTGTAACAAGTAACCTGACGCCGTCGACGTTACAAGTAACGGCAACTCCGGATAACTTTCGGCCGCGCGACACATCAAACATCCAAGGAGGCTCGAGATGATGAGACATCGTTTTCTTAAAAGCATTGTCGGTTCTAGCTTGCTTGTGTTAGGTTTGAGCGTCCAGGCCCAGGACAGGGCTCCGCGCTACGATCCTTACGACAATCGGTCCAACTTTCAAGACTTTCAAAATGGCCAATCACTTTTTCGCCAGGTGCGCTCGGATCTCGACCGAGCCGAGAACTACGCGTATTCTGGCGACCGCTATTGGTTCGATAGGGTTCGGGGTGAACTAAGCGAATTGCAGCGTCAATGGGACGAGAATGAATATACCCCGCGACAAGTGGACAAAGTGATTGCCGCACTGCAAAGAGTTGTTAGTGAAAACCAACTCTCGTTTCGAGATCGCGACAGGCTAATGGACGACCTGAGCAGAATGCGCGATTTCGTTGCGACCCATGGGTAGGTGTGCCCACGATCGAGCAATCGGGGGCTTAAAACATCGGATCGGGACGGCTACCAGGTTCTTCAGGAACAGGGCCGTTCCTGATCCGAATTTACTCGGAGCCGCGCGGGCTGGCATGCAGAGTGAGCTTTTGCACTCTCCAGTTGGTGATTTCACCAACCAGGATCTCGTTCGGGTTGCGGCAATCAATTTCGTGGACTGAGCCGAATTCCCTCAGCAGCTTGCCGGCGGTTCCGAACTTTCCGAGAATTTTGCCGTCCAACTCCATCTTGTAAATCTCGCCGTTCTCCATATCGGATGTTCCATTCGAATTTGAGCTGAACAGGTACTGATGCGGCCCGGGCGAAATGCAAACCGCCCAGGGAGCGCCCACATTCAAGTAGGCCTTCTTGAACTCTCCGCCGTTGTCGAAAACTTGAATGCGCCGGTTGCCCCGGTCGCCGACGTACACGTTGCCTTGCGCGTCGGTCGCGATGGTGTGCGGCGTATTAAATTGTCCCGGCTCCGTGCCTCTCGAACCCCAGGATTTGATGAACACGCCATTCTTGTCGAACTTGGCGACCCTGGAGTTGCCATAACCGTCGGAGACAAAAATGTTGCCGGCGGCATCCCAAGCCACGTCAGTTGGCCGATTGAAAACGTCGGTCTGAGCGCCCGCGCCGACGGGTGTCCCCGGGGTTACCGCTCCGCCACGTCCACCTCCGCCGCCTCCTCCACCCGGCCCACGTCCGCCGGCCACAGCCGGTGCTTCCGGCATGGGCGACGGTGCAGCGGGAACTCGCATTTCCTCTGCTTTCCGGCCCATGGTCATTACCACGCGACCCTCGGGGTTGAACTTGATGATCATGTTCGACCCTTCGTCGACCACCCAGATGTTGTCCTGCGGATCTATGCGCACCGTATGGGCGAACACAAACCCGTACAGGTTCTGACCGATCTCACGCACAAACTTGCCACTTGGATCGAACTTGAACAAACGAGCGCCGCCGTTGGCGAATGCGCGTGAGGTCCCGAAGGTAACATACGACGTGCCCGTTCGCGTATAGACGAAGATGTTTCCTTTCGAATTGGTCGCCACGCCGACCGCTTCGCCCAGGTAGAGATGCTCGGGCATCTTCAGAAAGTTCGGAGTCGAATCGAAGGGTATCTCGGGAACGTAAAGCTGCGCGAAAAGCGCTCCGGCGTAACAGAGAGCAGCTAACAGAAAGAACCTTGTCATATAGTTACTCCTGCCTCGCGCTCGACGTTTGGGTTCGCGGCGAAAGTTTGAATCTCTGCACTCGCCACCCGGTGATCTCGGCGACCGTGATTTCGTTGTCGTTTCGACAGTCCATTTCGTGGACCGTGCTCAACTCGCCGGGCAGCTTGCCCGCTTTTCCAAACTTACCGACGATCGTCCCGTCCAGCTCCATCTTGTAAATCTCGCCGGTGACAGCCGACGCTTCGGGACCGCTGTTGTTGGGGTTTGAGTTTGAGCTGTAGAGATATTGATGCGGGCCGGGAGTGATGCAGACGGCCCAGGGTGCGCCGACCTGGTCATATATGGCGCGCAGTACCAAGTCGCTATCGAATACCTGAATGCGCCGGTTTCCTCGATCGGCGACATACATATTGCCCTTGGCGTCGGAAGCGATGGAGTGAGGCGTGTTGAATTGATAAGGCTGATTTCCACGCGTTCCAACCGATTTGATGAATCGACCGTTCTTATCGTACTTGACTACCCGGGAGTTGCCATAGCCGTCGGAGACGTAGATATTTCCGGCCGCGTCCCAGGCAACATCAGTAGGCCGGTTGAAAACATAAGGCCGCGCTTCCGGCGCGGGCGTGCCTGGTGGTGGCGATGTCTCCAAGCCGTGCGATTCCGGACGGCGGCCAAGCAGCATCAGCACTTGACCTTCAGGATTGAACTTGATCACCATGTTCGTGCCCTCGTCGATGGCCCAGATGTTGTCCTGCGGATCGACTCTCACCACGTGAGCGAAGGCGAAGCCGTACAAACCGTCCCCGATGAAGCGGAGAAACTTGCCGGTTTGATCGAATTCGAACAAACGGGTCTCATGGCCGCGGTCGTAGACAAACACGTGTCCTTTGGAGTTAGTGGCAACGCCGATGCTCTCCCCAAAATAGAGATTAGGTGGAAGCTTCAAGAAGTTCGGTACGAGTTCAGCGGGTATTTCGGGCACATTCTGAGCCTTGGCCTTCAGCATGGCTGGGTTCGCGCCTGGACCTTGAGCAAACTGCGGCTGAACAGACAGCAGAATCGCGGCAGCCACAAAGCAATAAATGAGAGAGAGCCTCATTAGGCCTCCTTTTAGCGGCACCGCTCATTATACTGAGAGCCCAGGCGAACGTGTAAACGAGTTATGATGGGGACTCGAATTTTCCACAGAAGGAGCTCCTGGTATGAAATTCTCGACTGTTAGATCCGCATTGGCCCTGGCAGCGCTGGCCTTATGGGCTGTTTCCGCGAATGCGCAAGCGCCCCCCGACTTCAGCAAGGTCGAGATCAAGACCACCAAGGTCGGAAGCAACTTCTATACGCTCGAAGGACAGGGAGGCATGATCGGAGTGCTCACGGGACCCGATGGCACTCTGATGGTGGACTCTCAATTCGCTCCGCTTACCGACAAAATCGTGGCCGCAATCCACCAGATCTCCAGTGGCCCGATCCGTTTCATGATCAACACGCACGTCCACCCCGATCACACCGGCGGCAACGAGAACCTCGGGAAAATGGGCGTGGTGATTTTCTCCCGCGAGGAGTTACGCGACCGTCTGGCCCAGCCAATACCTCCCAGCGGCGCCAATCCGGGCCGTCCACCCATGCCGGCGGCCGCGCTGCCGCTCGTGACGTACCGGGGCCGAGTCACGTTTCACATGGACGGCGAAGACGTCGAGTTGATCCCCATTCCGCGAGCTCACACCGATGGCGACACGTTGGTGTACTTTAAGAATGCCGACGTGCTGATGACAGGCGATTATTTCCGTTCGGTTGGCTATCCCAATATCGACCGTGTCAACGGCGGCTCTCTCAATGGGATGCTGGAAGGCCTAGGCGTCACCATTGGTTTGGCCGGGCCGAACACCAAGATTATTCCCGGCCATGGACCCACGGTCGACCGCATGGGGCTCATCGCCCATCGCGATATGATTCTGGCTATTCGCGATCGCGTCGCGAAACTGGTCCACGAAGGCAAGACTCCTGAAGACACCCTCGCCGCTCACCCGACCGGGGACTACGATTCGAAGATTCCACAAGCTAAAGAAACGTCGGATCGGTTCGTCGGACAGTTATATGCCGAGCTGAAACCGGCAAAGTAATTGAAATTCGTAGTCGCAGTGCTAGTACAACATCGGGCTGGTTTTGGGACCAAGCCCGCCGATGTCTCATTTCACGTTTGGCGTCTGGCCTCCAATATAGAGGCCGGAGCCACTCATGGACACGCCGCACACGCGATGGATCGATGCCACCAGCGATAGTCTTACAATCGTTCGAGCGACGCGCCTATGGGTTCAATATGGTATCTTCGGTTTCGCTATCTTTTGCATCGTAATCGGAGCAGTGGAGTCGGTATTCGGGAGATGAAGGTTCTGTAGGATTCTTAACAGTACTCGGTTTACCTTAGAAAACCCATTAAGCGATTAAACTGATTGCAACTTAGTACTCGAAGAGCGACAATACTAGTGGAACTAGCTCACTCCTCCGAGGGCTATCCAATGCCCGCCTTGTCCCACGATGAGGCGGGCATTCCGATTTTGTGGACCTAAATATGGCAATGCGCTAACCCGCGCTTTTCCAGATACTGCTGGTGGTAGTCTTCGGCCCGCCAGAATTCGGGCGCGGGTGAAATTTCAGTAACGATGGGCCGCTTATAGCGTCCTGATTTTTCCAAAGCTTCTTTGGATGCCTTCGCGGCTGCTTGTTGCTCGGGCGAGTGATAAAAAACAACCGACCGGTATTGCGTGCCAGTGTCCGGGCCTTGCCGATTCAGCGTGGTGGGGTCGTGATTGTCCCAGAACACCCGCAATAATTCTTCGTAGGGCACTTCGGACGGATCGAACTCCACCTGAACGACTTCAGCATGACCGGTCCGGTCCGTGCAAACGTCCTGATAAGTAGGGTCTTTGAGTTTTCCACCCATGTATCCCACTGCGGTGGTCTTCACGCCTTTGATTTGGCGAAAGGCCGCCTCCACTCCCCAAAAACAGCCCGCACCGAAAGTTGCTTTCTCCATAACTCCAGTTTAATCTCTTCTTCATGGGGCCAAGTCACGGTTACTTTCAGCCATCGAATACGCGACTCGGCGTCCAATCCATGGAGAAAAACAATGTGTGACTATTCACTGCATGTGTATCCGAATCGTCTCGCTTCCGACGGCGAGCAGCTAGTTGTTCACCGATTCGGCGGAGCGTCGCTTGGTTTAGCATCACCCTCCGATCTTCGCCCGGTCATCACCGCGAGTTCCTGCCCGGCCGCAAAGAAGCCGTGGTCCTGGAGCGCGATCAAACAATGGTTCATAGCGAACCGTCCCCAATGGCAGCCCGACAAACATACGCCCGCCGTGTGCGTTCCACCAGGCGCCAGGCTCATCCTCAGAGACATCCCCAAGGGACTGCAACGCGAACTTGGTGTTGGAGAAGTCGAAGAGGTGAAGTTTGTCGAGGTCAGCGCGGAAGTGAACACCTATCGCGATGCGGTTCGTTTCAAGAACGGCTGCCAACTTCTGCTGCAAGCTTTGCGCGAGGGCCAACGGGTAACAGTAGTGTCGCTGGCGCCGTTGGAAGTGGAAGAGCCCGTTTTCTCCGAATTCCGGGCCACTCGTTAAGGCACGTCAGCTTCCTCCGGCTGCCGGACGGAAGTGTAGATCGACGGTGTAACTTGCGACATCCACGTGCACGACATAGAGCACGTCGATGCGGATCGCATTGTTGACTCGTCTCACTTGGACGTCCTCACTATGGACGGGAAGCCCGAGTGCGGCCGCGCGGCTGACCACACGTTGGCGAATAACATCGGGGGGAACGGTGGCCGTTGCTTGATCGTCGACGAGGTCGTTGACGAAGCGCTGGAGTTTCAGATTTTCAAGGTAAGGTGGGATTAGAATGATAGCGATCCCGGCCAGAATCAACAGCACCGCCCCGCCCGCGATTACCCGCAGAATCCGGGCGGCTGGCCTCACTTCCGGCCGGCCTCGAGCGCTTCGAGTTCCTTCCAGATATCTTCGTCGTGAGGCTCCCAGTCCCTACCAGCGCCGGTCAGTTGCACTTCTGGGACTTTCAAAGTACCGTGGCCGTAAATGCAGATATACTCGATGCGGGGCTGCCCAAACAAGAGCATATTTGGCCAAGAGCCGCGGATGACCGGCATGCGCAGCCAGCGGAGACAAGTCCGGCAGCGATAACGTTGATCCCAGACAATCAAGTTGATAAGGCCCGCGCAGAAGAAGAAGAAGAGCATCATAGCCGTGGTGTAGCCCAGATCGTGCATGAACGGTTCCAGCCGCTGGCCCAGGAAAATCGGGGGTCGCGGGAAACAGAAGCGAATCGCTACGCGCGCCGCCCACATCAGCAGGACCGCCGCCGCCAGCTTCGCTACAAAATAGCCCCAATACTTCATGACTATTGGACTCCTCTTATCATCTTACGGTTCCTCTTCCCCTACTACGTAATCGGCGCGCGATCAGCTTTTCAATAGATTCCTCGCCAGGAATAGAACGTTAGCGGGCCGTTCGGCCAGACGCCTCATAAAATATGGATACCACGCATCGCCGTACGGCACATAGAGACGCAGCCGATAACCCTCCGTCACCAGCCGGCGCTGCAGGTCGCGACGTATGCCGTATAGCATCTGAAATTCAAAACGATCGGGCGTAATATTTCGTTCCCTTACATATTGGACGGCCTGTGGGATGATTCGTTCGTCATGGCTTGCAATGGCTGGATACGTGCCGTGCTCGAGAAGTTTCGTCATCAAGCGCACATAGTTTCGATCAACTTCCGATTTGTGAGGAAAAGCCACGTCGGATGGCTCCCGGTAGGCGCCCTTGCACAATCGCACAGGGATAGATTGCCGGCGTAAATCTTCGATGTCACTCTCGGTTCGATAAAGATAGGCTTGTATGACAGCGCGAACACTCCCGAACCTGGCATGCAAGTCGGATACCAGCGCGAGCGTGCGGTCCACATACTCGCTGGATTCCATATCGATCTCAACTGACGTCCCGATGGCTTTGGCGCGCTGAACCAGTTGTTCGACATTGGCCCGGCACTGCACTTCCGAAAGGTCCAGACCAAGTTGCGTTAGCTTGATGGACACCGTGGCCTGCAGGCCCAGTGTGGCAATCTGATCCAACGCGGCGAGATAGGCGTCGCGAGATCGTTCGGCTTCTTCGAGCGACTTTACGCTCTCACCCAAATGGTCCAGCGAAGCCAGGATGCCTTCCGCGTTCAACCGGCGGCACACCGCAACCTCGCGTTCCAACGTGTGGCCCGCAATGAAGCGCGACGTCAACCGCTCGGCGGCCGGTGAGGTTTCCATCCAGTGACGAAGCCAGGACTGGCGAGAAAGAAGCAGTAGGAGGCTGCGGAGCACTCAATTCCAGGATACAAGGCTAATATCGAGTGCGGCTTGGTCAACAATTTGGAAGATCGGACGATCTAAAACGCAACACAACTCGTGCTCGATGGAGCACAAGGGTTCGCCGGAAAGTACACGACCCTGGTTGCTTTGGTTTGGTTGTCGTAAACGTCGGCCGAAGCAATGCAGGCGCCGCTGATTATAGTGACCACCGGACGCACCTCGGCGCGTACACCTAAAGCGCCGCCCCCTGGCAAGTCTAAGTGCTAAAACTGATCGTTCCGCGCCTGCCTAGTTTCCTTTCAGCTCTGGCTCTACAGTAAAGAAGCCGCCCGTGCTGCATCCAGCGAAAAAGGGCTGGGAAGGTATGCCATTGGCTATGACGATCAGGCTGCTGGGGCCTAACTCAGTGTTGGGAGCGACGGTGAACTCGGCGGTAACAACATTGAGGAGTCCCGTGGCCACTCCCATGGTGGAGAAGTCGTGGGTGCGGGCAAAGTACTTGTTGTGGCTGCGGCAGTTTTCGATCAGCACCAGGGGATAGTTGCTGGCGGACTGGGCATCGTCCCCGTAAGCAGCGCCTCCCGAAAGGCCGTTGAGCTGAGTGCCGCTCACGACGTAGGTCTGTCCCCTATTAATGCAGCCGACGCAGATCCCGTTGTCAGTGACTTTTGTGACAAAGGGCGTCCAAGCAGGATCGTACGTCCCCTGTGGAACATAGAACCACATTCCACCAGGTTCGCCAGATCGCATATAGAATACGTGGCCGGATGAGACCACCAGCATGCGGCCGGGCTCGGAGTTGGTTTGAGTAAAACCAGGGCCGGTTGTAGGTGGCGGAATCTCCGCGGAAAATTTGTCCGTTCCCAACTCGAACTCGTAGAACGTGCTGTTCCCCGTGGATGATCCCGGGCTGGTTTGAACCAGCACGTTGCCGTTCAGCAGGACGGCGGCGGGAGCGTCGGCCATATCATTACAAACCTTCGTGCCAGCGTCGACATCACACGGTATGTCCTTGCCCCCTGCCCAGGATCCGGTTTTCGTGTCATAGATCGCCGTATGGCCAGCGCCGCCGCAGGTGTTGACGCCGGTAGCGAAAACCGTGCCGTCAGGCCGTAGGACCGCCGGTCCGATTTCATGGAGTTGCTTCGGAGCGCATGCGAGGTACGAGAGTGCCCGCACCGTGCTGTGGGCGGTGGTCCACGTCCCGTTGACGGCAGTGGTGGCGGGGGTAGCACCGGGGTTGAAGATCTCCGAGTTGTTGGGAAGGCCCGCGATAGGATTACCTGTGTCGATCGTCAACACGTTGCCACCGGGCAGCAGAGTCCATCCTTCCTCACTATTCCGGTCGGACTTACCTGTGGCATCGACGATTTTCCATTTCAATGTGGCTTCGTCCAGTACCGCCGATGTTTTCGAGAAGATGTTTCCGAGCATAAAGGTCCCGTCGTCCAGAACGATGCTGGGCGCATCACCGATGTTCTGCCACACCGCAAAAGGGTCAGCGGGTGTCGGAACTAGGGGAGCCAGTACCGGCGTCCAAGCACCAATGGGCGTCCCGTCGCCGCCAATGGGCCCCTTGGTTGGATCAAAGATCGCGCCCATGTTGGTTCTGGTTCTTCCCTGCGAGGTGCCGTCAACGTTGTAGGTGTATTCGCCACCCTCCACGATGACGCTACCGTCCTTCAACACGGCGGAAGCGAAAAACCTGGGAGCGTAGGGCACTATGGCTCCCGCCGCGTTGTACGCTACCGATGAGGCCAGTTTGGACCACGTCCCAGTGTTGTAATTGGCATGCTCATCCGGGGTCAGTTTCCACCACGTGGAGCTGGCATATTCCTGCACCATGATGGTCCCGTCGGTGAGCTGCAGAGCAGTGCTTCCGGGCTTAAATGCTCCGCCTTGGGCCGCCGTCGGCGTGGGCGCGGGAAGCCAACTCTGTGCGCTCGCCACCCCGGACCAAGCCAGCAATGCCAGCCACAATATCCCGCGTTTCTTCCATGTGTTTTTTCGCATGATTCGTCTCCTTGAGGCGTGACCCAGCCACTCAACTTCCGCCTCCTCCTGGGATCGGCGCCAGATGTCCCCAAACGGTGCACGAGAAGCTCGCAAGCGAACTATTCTCGTTCAGGAGTATTTCGCACTTAGGGCCGGGTGAGTTCACGGTCCAGACGGTTGCGGCGGTGATGGTTCCTACATAGTTACTACCGAAGCCGGACGCGTTCTTCATTAGGGGGATGAATAGAGGGTTGCCGTCTTGTCCGCCTTGGCCTTCAGGGTAAGAAGGCCCACTGTTGTAGGTATGCAGTTGAGCCCACTGCACGCCGATGGTAGGCTCAAGGCTGTTCAGGTAAAGGCTGACCGCGTCAATAAATAGTGTGTTTCCGGCCGGCACTGTTTGGAACGTGCACGTCCCTTCCGCGGTGCCGCCGAAGGCGCCGACGCAATTAGATTCATATAGCAGGGGAGCGGACGGCGCAAGTACGACGGGCACAGTATTCACCACCGACACCAGCGTGGCAGTGATGGCGTGGACGGCGCGTGGGCCAGCCACTGAGAGGATCAGCGCGATGCCCACGACTCCCGTCAAAGGGATTAAAGCTTTGCGTAATAGAGTCATTTCCGGTATCCTTTCGAGTTTTTGAAGAGAGCCAAGCCCAACACGGCAGTTGCCAAGAGAATTCCCCCGAAGGCTGGTTCCGGAACTGCCGCACCTGATGGCAGCCCCGTAATATCGAACGCATAAGCGCCCGAAGTGTTGGGGCAGCCAACGCCATTGATGTCGATGTTGCAGAAGCCACCGCCGGTAAAATCGGTGAACCCCTCGCCCAGCGTTCCATTGTCGAAGACCGCGTTGGCTTGGTACTCGCCGTCGCTAAGCACGACTGTGTATGTACCAGCCGCTAACGAGGGCAGCGTCATGGTGATGTCGCCGCATTGGGGAAAGCCGCCGATTATCGGCGCTCCGGCGGGCGGGCAGCCCAGGAAGTCCGGATTTCCGTAGTTCGTCATGTCTAACGAAGTCCCATAAGGATTAGCCATGCCGTCAGTCAGAATCGTGGCGCTCGCGCCTGTACCGAAAAAGATGGCCAGAAAAGGATCCGTGCCGCCAGGCGAAATCACTGTCCCCGCAGCGTTCTTGCCCCCTCCGAACCCCCACGTTTGGAGACCTATGGTTGTCGGCGAGCTCAATGTGAAAGTTTGCTCTACAACGTCAGTCGAAGTGGAAAGAGTGCCGGTGTAGGAAACCGAGTCCGCCTGAACCGCAATCGGGACAAAAACAAATACAAAAATCGCAAGTACCCGGTTCATCTCATACCTCGGCGTCTAACGATATGTGTTACCAGCACAGGTATCACTAGGAACGCCCAGGAGAAACGCGGCTCTGGGACGGGCGCTATGTCCAAAGAGACCTCCTGCCCGGTGCTGTACGTGATGGCCGAGAAGTTCACGTAAATGTCCTGCGCGTCGAAGCTAACTCTGGACGCATCAATTCCCGGGACGTCGGTCGCACTGTCGAGAGTGACGGAGCCAAAACCAGCCTCGCTCACGTCAAAGAAGCGAAAACCATTAAATGCGGAAGTTAGGGCCGTGGCGTCGCGGATCATCGTGATTGTGATATTGGCGTCATTGAAGGTAATGTTCACGATTGGAGCGAAACCTGGGAATGAAAGGATCGTACCGGGGTCTACTACGTCGACTGGCCCACCGTAGATCGTCGAAAGATCGGGGTACAGCTCCCACGTTCTGATGGTGTCGCCAGCCAGATCAGCGTGTACGGGGAGAGCTGCAGCGCACGCGAGCACCACCAGCAGTACCAACGGGTTGATCCGCATTGGTGAAAAACTCATGATCGACTCCTTTCGGAACGGAGCCGAGTATGACCGGAGTTCGAGCGGCCTGACAATAGCTGGCCTCGGGTTTGTTGATAACCGTGCGACTCCCTCGAAACATTGAAGATAAGTGTCGAGGTGACCGCGCTACCGGGAGATGGTGATAAGATCTATTCAATCCGAGGAACTGGATGGCCGAGCAAACTCAAAAGCCGGTGGTGCGATTCGGCGTCTTTGAGGCAAGCCTCCTATCCGGCGAGCTGCGTAAGCACGGGCTGCTGATACGAGTGCCAGGCCAGCCTTTCAAGATTCTGGCTATATTTCTCGAGCGGCCCGGCGAGGTAATCACTCGCGATGAGTTACGCAAGAGCCTCTGGCCCGCCGAAACCTTCGTCGATTTCGAGCACAGTCTGAATAGCGCGATCAAGAAGCTGAGAGAGTCGCTGGGGGATTCAGCCGAAAGCCCTCGCTACATTGAGACTCTGCCTCGGGTGGGGTACCGCTTTATCGCTCCTGTAAGCGCTGGTGACCCCGAGGCTGGCGCGCCGGTCAGCGCGGGAAATCTTGTCTACGAGTTCGGCCCATTTCGGCTCGACCCTCGCCGGCGCCTGCTGTCGACGAACAACCAACCCGTGCCATTGCAGCCGAAAGCCTTCGAAACCCTACTGACGCTAGTCCAGAACAGCGACAAGGTGATCCCGAAGGAAGACCTGATGAAGGCAGTCTGGCCGGACACCTTTGTCGAGGAGCCAAACCTGACGCAGAACATTACCGCCCTCCGACGAGCGTTGGGAGACACAGCCGCGGGACCCCGCTACATGGAAGTGCGGACCATAACTGAGCCGGAAGCGGTTATCGCGGAGGACTCTGTGGGGGCAATGAGCCCAGCCACTCCGGGCGGTGAGACTCCTCGCCGCTATCGACCGAACGGCTCTCTGGTCGTGGCAGGCGCAGTCGCGATTGCCCTGGTTTTTTGTTGGTTGGCTTGGCGGCGTTTCGGTCCGGCGCCTCCCCAAGTTCCGGCCAGGGTCATGCTGGCTGTACTACCTTTTCAGAACCTGAGCGGTGATCCCGAACAGGAGTACTTCGCCGATGGCCTTACCGAGGAGATGATCACGCAACTTGGACGCCTGCAGCCAGAACGATTGGGGGTCATCGCGCGCACTTCGGTCATGGCGTATAAGCACTCCGATAAGCGGCTGGATCAAATCGGCCGGGAGATCGGGGTCCAATATGTGTTGGAAGGAAGCTTCCGGCGATACGCGGATCGCCTGCGAATCACCGCGCAGTTGATCCATGTCAAGGATCAAACCCATCTCTGGGCTGAGGAGTATGACCGCTGGTCGAAGGACCTGGTCGCTGTCCAGGGTGAAGTAGCGGTTGCGGTCGCGCGGCAAATCCAACTGCAGCTGACTCCTCAACAGCAAGCTGAGTTGAACCGCCCGCGTCTGATTGACCCTCAAACCCACGAAGAGTATTTAAGGGGCCGCTTCTTTTACAACCAGCGAACGGCGGAGAGCATGCGGAAAGCTGTCGAATATTTCCAGACCGCAATCGCGCGCGATCCCGCTTATGGGGAGGCTTATGCCAGTCTGGCCCACGTTTATGACGCGCTCGCAGCCTATTCGTTTGAGGCTCCGAACGAGGTTCTACCGAAGGCCAAGGCGGCAGCCCGGAAGGCGCTTGCCTTTGATGACAGAGCCGATGAAGCGTACGTGGTGTTGGGTCTGGTTTCCTTGCAATACGACCGGAACTGGGCAGAATCCGAAAGAAATTTCAAGCGCGCCATCGAAGTCAATCCAAATGAGCCGATGGCCCACCATGCCTACGGTTCTACGTATCTTGCGGCGGTGGGCAGACTTGACGAGTCGCTAGCCGAACTTCGCAAGGCGCACGAATTGGATCCATTGTCACCCATCATTACGGTTGCCATCGGAGCATCGCTTTGGTACCCATACCGCAGACCAGGTGATGCGATGGAGCAGTTTCGGAAGACTTTTGACATTGCCCCGCATTTCGACGCCGCGCACTACTTTATCGCTCGGGGTTATGCATGGACGGACTCGTATCGGGATGCGCTGGCCGAACTCGAAA
>Ga0210406_10003309_pt1 | contig 17762 bp, 21 predicted proteins | sample IncBWC30MmetaG_FD_155454 | JGI IMG/M metagenome (GOLD analysis project Ga0210406, IMG submission 155454) | Forest soil microbial communities from Barre Woods Harvard Forest LTER site, Petersham, Massachusetts, United States - Inc-BW-C-30-M | ecosystem: Environmental > Terrestrial > Soil >... | reverse complement strand
AACGAGTGGCGGCGACTGTGGTGCGACGCACTCCCAACTCTTTGTGTCACCAATTTTTACCGTAATCCGCTCTATATTGAGTCCGTGGTGGAGAAGGTGAACGAAGCGCTGGCATCCTTTCCCGACCCAGCGGTGGCGGCGTTAGTCTTTTCAGCACACAGCGTTCCTGTGTCTGTCATCGAAAATGGTGACCCTTACCAACGAGAAATCGAAGAAACCACTGCTCTCGTCATGCAGCATGGGGCGTGGGCCAATCCACATCGGCTCTGTTATCAGAGCAAAGTGGGTGCAAGCCGCTGGTTACAGCCAACGCTCCGAGCGACCCTGCAGCAGCTGGCGGCGGAGGGGCGTCGTGACGTTCCCATTTCATTCGTATCCGACCACGTTGAAACTCTGGGGGAGATCGATCATTGTGCGAGGGAGGAAGCTCGATCTCTCGGCATCAAACGCTTTGCGATGACCCAAGGTCTTAATAGCTCGCCCACATTCATCCGCGCTCTCGCTGATTGCGTTCTGAGGGCAATCGCCGAAACACCACAGGCCCAACATCAAGGGAGGAAACTAACGGCGCTTGCTGTGGCCGCCGACTGAGAACACGACTGGAGGAGGACATGGGAGGGGATCAGGACGCAGTTAAGAAGTCTCCCGCAAGAGGAGATACCGTCGGCCCCTACGTTGGTTCATCTGCAGTGGGCACCTCAAAAGCGGCAGCTGCCGCCGGCCTGGCCGCGATCGGCCCAGAAAACAACTCGGTAAATCAGCGGCGCCGGCGCTTCGCCTGGGTTGCTGTGACGGCCTTCCTGAGCGCATGGTTCATTGCATTCCTTCGATTCTTCCTGCCGCGCACGCTCTTTGAACCCTCCACCGTTTTCAAGATTGGCTATCCCTCCGACTACGGCCTCGGCGTCGACACCAAGTGGCAGCAGAGGTATCGCATCTGGGTCGACCGCAGGCCGGATCGCATCTTCGTCATCTACGCTCGCTGCACACACTTGGGTTGCACACCGGATTGGAAGGCCAGCGAAAACAAGTTCAAGTGTCCATGTCACGGAAGCGGCTACGACGACGAAGGAGTTAATTTCGAGGGACCTGCTCCCCGCCCCATGGATCGCGCCCACGTAGATCTGGCTCCGGATGGCCAAATCACTGTGGATGTCTCGCGCCTGTATCAGTGGCCTAAGGGGCAACCCAGCCGATTCAATGACCCCGGAGCCTTTCTTTCACTATGAGTCGAAACGACCCTTGAATTCGGGGATCCCGTGAGTGATTCGTCGCATTGCGAAAGACAGAGACTGCGAAAGCAGAGACGAGACAAAAATGCCTGAAGACAGCCCATCAAACGGAAAGAACGGCAAGACCACTGGCATCCTGACCCGAGTCGCCGCTGAGTTGAAGGCGGACGTAGAGTCGATCAAGACGGATCTGCCGGCGAAAGCCAAAGAGCAGGTTGATCTGCTCAAGAACCCCACCAAGACGCAGGTTTACACTTCCATTTTCCGCCACAAACACGACGATACTCCGCGCAATCGCGCGCTGGGGGTGCTGTCGAACGTGTTCCTGCATCTTCATCCCGCAAAGATCAATCGTGATGCGGTGCGCTACAGCTACACCTGGGGCATGGGTGGCATCACGTTCTACTTGTTTATTGTGCTCACCTTTACCGGGGTGCTGCTCATGTTCTACTACCACCCCACGAAGGTGCAGGCCTTTCGCGATGTTCTGTACCTCGAGCACGATGTTCCTTTCGGAAAGTTGCTGCGCAACATGCATCGCTGGGCGGCGCACCTGATGGTAATTGCCGTCTGGCTGCACATGTTCCGAGTGTTCCTCACCGGCTCGTACAAGAAGCCGCGCGAGTTCAACTGGAACATCGGCGTTCTTCTGCTCGTTTTTACTTTGCTGCTTTCCTTTACGGGATACTTGCTGCCGGACGATCAACTTGGTTTTTGGGCAGTGACCGTGGGCACGAACATGGCCCGTGCAACGCCCGGTCTTGGCCATGAGGGGCCGTTCGGGCCACAGCTCGGCATGACGCCGTACAACGATGTGCGCTTTGGGTTGCTGGGTGGGTCGATCGTAGACGCGAATGCGTTGCTGCGCTCGTATATCTGGCATTGCATCGGTATTCCCATAGTCGCCTCGGTCCTCATGATGGTCCACTTCTGGCGTGTGCGGAAGGATGGCGGCATCTCCGGCCCGGCGTCCGTGGCGCTCGAGTCCGAAGTGAAGGAGGCGCGGAAATAGTATGGACTGGAAGCAACTATGGGAGATTGCCTCCGCTCCGGATAACGTGCCCATCGTGGGACTAATCCCGCTTCTGGCGTTCTACATTTGTCTGGCCTGGAAGCAAGCGCATGCAAACGACCTGTTGATTGAGCAACTAGAAGGCGACGCGGCTCTGGCAAAGACTCACCATCGGAAGGCATGGCCGTTCCAACCCGGATGGCAGAAAGAAATTCATGTGTGGCCTTTTCTGCTGCGCGTCGAGTTTCTAGCCGCAATCATCGTCACGATCATCTTGATGATCTGGTCGATCACGTTGAACGCGCCGCTCGAAGAACCTGCGAATCCGAATTTGACGATGAATCCGGCAAAGGCGCCTTGGTACTTTCTCGGCCTGCAGGAAATGCTGGTCTATTTCGATCCTTGGATCGCTGGGGTAGTGATGCCAACGCTGATCATCATCGGGTTGATGGTCATTCCCTACATTGATACCAACCCGCTGGGAAGTGGCTATTACACCTTGAAGCAGCGGAAGTTTGAGATAGGGACCTTCCTCTTCGGCTTTATTGTCTTATGGGTCTCAATGATCCTTATCGGCACTTTCATTCGTGGACCTGGTTGGCAGTGGTTTTGGCCGGGACAGACATGGGATCACAACCGCCTCATCTATGAGGTCAACCGCGATCTGCCCGACATCTTCGGCATCACATCCAATTGGCTGAAGGCGATATTTGGTGCAATCGTGGTCGGCGGCTTTTACGTTGGTGGCGGTTTTGCAGTGCACGCTTTGTATCGGCGGTACAACGCCCGCAATTACCAGCGGAAGAGCTTTCTGCAGTACTCGATCATGATGTTTTTTCTGCTCACGATGCTGGCGCTGCCTATCAAGATGCTGCTGCGGCTTATGTTTCACATCAAGTACGTTTGGATAACGCCATGGTTCAATGTGTAGGGGTGCAACTCTCGGGAGAACATAGTGCCTGAAAAGCCTGTCCCTGAAAACGATCCTCTCGTCAACAAGTCTCTCGCTCTCTACTACGTGATCGCGATGGCGATCCTGGTGGGCACTTTGTTCTGGGCCTTGTGGGATGAGGATTTCGGGCAGCGCCCATGGAAGGCATTCCAGCACGAGTGGAAAGAGCGCTATTCGGTTTTCCTGAAAGCTGCGCGCTCCTCCTCAACCCAGTCTGAAAAAGATGTCGAGAGCGACCGCGATTACCAGAAGCTGAAGCAGAACTACGATCAGGCGAATCAACAGGCATTGCCGCGAGCAAAGGAGATCAACGACCAACTGCGCGTTCTGAGTGCGAAGATCCTCAGTGTACAGAATGTCTTCACAGATCGCCGTGCCTACGTCAACGCACTTACGTATGACATCGAAACCACCACCAGCACATCTTCGAAGCAAAGCAAGCTCAAAGATCTTGAGAAATACGAGCAGCAGACCGCCGTCGTCGAGTATCCGGATGGGAGCCGTGCCAGCTACACCTACCCGCAACTAGAAGAAACCTACAACGACCTGAAAGCGGAGCGTACCAAACTCAGCGCAGAGCTGGGAGAAACGATCAAGCCGGTCAGCGACCAGAAAGCGAAGCTCGACGAGTACGTGTCGGAGCACATGGTCAACCTAACGCCGGCCCAGATTCGCGGTCTGCAGGACAAGACCGAAGCCTGGGACCCGAAGATCATGCAGATCAATGTGGCAGAAGCCAACATTGTGGATCGATGCGAATCCTGCCACATGGGGATTCGCGAGCCCGTCAAGTTGATTCCCGCCTCGATGGTACCCAAGGGCCAAAAGCCCGATGACTATGCCCGCGCATTCACCAGCCACCCGGACCCTGAGCTTCTGCAAATTCACGATCCGGAGAAGTTCGGATGCTCTCCTTGCCACCAGGGAAATGGACGGGCCACTACCAGCGTCGAGAAAGCGCATGGCAATTACGAGCACTGGCTGTGGCCTTTGTTCCCAAAGGCCAACGTGGAAGCTGGGTGCCAGACCTGCCACGCTGCAGACATGATGCTGGTGAGTGGCGATGTGGGCTGGATCCTCAGCGACGGAAGGGATCTCTTCCGCCAGCGGGGCTGCGTCGGTTGCCATCGCTACGAAGGCTTCGACAAGGAACCGGAAGACCTGAATTCCGTCGCGCAACAGATCAAGCAGATGGAAGGGGAAAAGAAAGAGAACGTCAAGCAGGCCGCTTACTTAATGAAGCAGGCCGACTCAGCCGAATCGAATCAGGAAGCGAATCGCTTAAACGATCAGGCGGTGGCGCTGCGGGTCAGCAACAGCAAGCTGGATTTGCGGATTGCTCAACTCGACCGCACGACAAAGAGTCTTCTGCAGGACGTGAAGAAGGTCGGGCCCAATCTGAAGGATGTCCGACTGAAGCTCAACAAGAACTGGATTCCGGTCTGGCTGAAGAAGCCAACGGATTTTCGTCCTTCTACGAGGATGCCGAACTTCCGGCTCAATGACGACCAGATTCGGGCGATCTCGGCGTATCTGTGGCAATCCGGGTTGAGCGACTCGGCCACGAAGCAGCCACCCGGGGACGCTCCTCACGGGCAAGAACTATTCGAACTGCGCGGTTGTCTGGCTTGCCACTCGATCGGGGAGGGTGAACAAATGCGCGGCGGCACGTTCGCCGCAAACCTCACGCGTGTCGGGGAAAAAGCGAACTACGACTACCTAGTGCGATGGGTGCACAATGCCCGTCAGCGTACTCGTCCGTATTGTCTTTACGAGAAGAAGGACATCGGCCCCGAGGACTATGCGAAAAAGGGTTTGCCCTTCGTCTTCGACCTGGAACACAGCAAGTGTCCGAATGACGGGCATGAACTCCAAGTCCAGAACATGACCGTGATGCCGAGCTTGCGGCTCAGCGACCAGGACGCTCGGGACATCGCCTCCTTCCTCATGACTCTGAAAAAACAAGAGCCGAGTTCTTATCCTGATGCCGCCTTCGTGGACGATCCCAAGTTGAAAGGTGAAGGGAAGCGGTGGATCCGGCACTTTGGCTGCTCAGGCTGTCACGAAATCTCGGGCTTCGAGGACGAGGGCCGTATCGGAACGGAGCTGACATTCGAGGGGAGCAAGCCGATTGAGCGTCTGGACTTCGCACTGCTCACCGAAGTTGCGGAGCGCGGCGAGGGCGAGCCCATCACCGATGCCGAAGACCGCGCGCGTTTGCCCGAAGGTCCGGCAGAAGGTCCGTGGTACTCGCACCTGGGTTTCTTCGAGCACAAGCTCGCCGAACCGAACATCTGGGACAAAGGGAAGATCAAGTCGGAGACTGAGAAGCTCCGGATGCCGAATCCGCACTTGACGCAGGAGCAGATTCGGGCGCTCACTACACTTCTGGCGGGCAGCGAGGACAGTGCGCTTCCGGCCTGGTATCAGTACAGACCGCTTGATTATCGCCGCGACATCCAGGAAGGCTGGTGGGTGGTCAAGAAATACAACTGCATGGGCTGTCATCAATTCATTCCCGGCCAGCAAACCGCGCTCATGACCATGAAACGCTACCAGGACGCGCAGGAGCAACTGCCCCCGAAACTATTAACGGAGGGAGCGCGCGTCGATCCCCAGTGGCTGCTGCGCTTTCTTTCGAATCCGCCTCTAAGTGACTCAGATACAAACCGCAATGGAGTGCGCTCGTATATCCAGTTGCGCATGCCGACCTTCTCCTTCTCGGAGAACGAGCTCGGCAAGCTGGTGCGCTTCTTCCAGGCGCTGTCGCACCAGCCGTTCCCATATATCCCTGAGCAGGTGCCAACCTTGACGGCCAAAGAGTCCGACATGGCGCGCAGCTTGTTCTCGAGTACGGCCGCGCCTTGCCTGAAATGTCATGCGACTGGGGATCCGGCGCACGATAAGAATGCTACCGCGCCCAATTTCCTGTTGGCGCGTGGACGCCTAAAGCCCGATTGGGTGGAGCGCTGGATCATCGATCCGCAGGCGATCAGTCCGGGCACCGCCATGCCGTCTGGGCTCTTCAAGCGTCAAGAGGATCACTGGGTGTTTGCTGGCCCGACGCCGCCGTCCTTCAAGGGGTACGATAAGGATCAGACCAGACTGCTGGTGAATTACATCCTCCAACTCACCCCCGAAGAGCAACGCCGGGTGGCCGGAGCCATGGGCCGCAGCCACGCCAGCTCTGGCAAAGCTTCTGGAGCAAAACAAAACGGTGGTAGCGCTCGCCAACTCCCTGCTCGCGCTAACGAACCCCGGAGTGGGAGTGGCGGACAACCATGACATTCGAAAAACTCTGTTGAGATCCATCCCAATCTTGGGGAAAGGTGCAGTGACATGATGAACCAGAAACCATGGGTAACGGTGATTGGCCTCTGCGTGCTGCTCAGCCTCGCTCTCTTGACGGAGTGCAGCAAGAAAGAGAACACAGAAGAATCCGCCACGCCGGCGCCCTCCGCCGCGCCTGCAACCGCAGCCACTCCGATCGATCCGGCCACCACCGCAAGTTTAAGCGGTACCGTGACCTTCGCTGGAACCGCCCCCAAAGGGGCGAAGATCGACATGAGCCAGGATCCGGCTTGTAAGGGGACCAACACAGCCGAAACAGTAGTCGTCGACGGTAGCAACGTGAGCAACGTGTTTGTGTACGTGAAAGAAGGACTCGGGAACCGCACATTTGATGTGCCCAAGGATCCGGTCACGATTGATCAGAGTGGCTGCAAATATCACCCCCATGTTCTGGGCGTGATGTCCGGTCAAACGTTGAAGATCGTCAACAGCGACCCCACCACCCACAATATCCACCCAACACCGAAGGACAACCGCGAGTGGAACGAGTCGCAGCCTCCGCAGTCGGCCGCTCTCGAGAAGACTTTTGCTCGCGAAGAAATTATGTTGCCGGTGAAATGCAACCAGCATCCGTGGATGAAGATGTATGTCAACGTCGTGAAGAACCCCTTCTATGCGGTCACCGGGCCGGATGGGAAGTTCGAAATCAAGGGCCTGCCTCCGGGTGACTATACGTTGGCGTTCGTACAGGAGAAACTGGGCGAGCAGGATCAGAAGGTCACGCTAGCTGCCAAAGACAGCAAAGTCGTGAATGCCTCGTTCAAGTCTGAATAGCGAAGGGCGAAGGACCGACAGGGCCTGCGCGAAATGCAAGGAGGGCGCTTGCTGTCAATGATGATGCTAATTTCTTTCGCGCTCGGGATCATCCCTCTGCTGGGGATCGCTTGGACGATCGTGACCGGCACGATCGCAACGGTAGATGGCTTGTTCATCAGCCTGATCCTGCTCACACTGTCCGGCGTCTTCTTCCTAAACGGATACTGGGAAATGCGGGACCGCGGTCTTTTGTCCTTTCTTCAAAAGGGCAAAACCGCCGGGGGGGAGGAAGGGCCTAAGCCCAAGGAGGGCTGAGTCTGGGATTCGACCATGTCCGCTCAACTCATACCGTTAAGGTCCGACGACGCGGTGGGCGATGTGAAAAGTCCCGAAGCGCGGCCCACCGGCCCTCGCATGTCGACACGCAACCGGCTGCTGTTCTTCCTGACAGCATGGCTAATCGTGTTGATGCCATTCTTGTTCTGGTGGAATACCTGGTTTGGCCGCCCTCTCAGCGATAAGCAGGTGGGCGAATACCTGTGTGACAACAATCATCCGCGACACATCCAACACGCAATTGTTCAATTGGGACAGCGCATCAGCCAGCACGACCCGATTGCCGCGCACTGGTACCCCGATCTGCTCCGGCTGGCGTCTCATCCGCGGGAAGAAGTGCGGAGTACAGACGCATGGGTGATGGGCCAGGATCCGACTGGCCCAGGTTTTCACGATGCACTCTCCAAGATGCTGGGAGACCCGTCGCTGATCGTCCGCGGCAATGCTGCACTCTCCTTGGTTAGCTTCGGCGACAACTCAGGGAGAGAGCAAGTTGTTTCTTTGCTCGAGCCCATCTCTGTCATATCCCCGTCGGGAGGTCGAATCACGGATTCCGCAAAAGTCGGGACGCCGGTGCATCAGGGAGGTCTGGTTGCCACCCTCATAGATGGGCAGCAAGTCCACGAGCTGCGTTCCCCGATCAGCGGCCGAGTTCGGACGCTGGAGGTAACCACGGGTTCCAACGCAGGTCCGGGAACTCCAATCGCCACGATCGATCCTGAAGAACAACAGGTTTGGGAGGCGCTGCGAGCCCTCTACCTGATCGGACGAGTAGAGGACCTGCCAGCGATCCGTCCTTATCAACGAGAGTTGCCTGAAATTTCAGATCGGGTGCGCAAGCAGGCGCTTGAGACCGAGAGAGAGATTGAGGAAAGAGCCAACAAACGCGCGGATTGATCGGCTCCAGGGCGGAAGTTAATACGACATCGGGCCGACTTCTTTTTCTACTTCCGTAGTGTCCACCATCACAATCGCATCCCAAGGGCAGCCGTCGAGAAACGACCCGTCAGGCCCTTTGCTCAGGCATTTCTTGCAGCCAATACAAAGGAGGGGGTCGACCTCAATCCGACCGAATGGCGGGTGGTCGTCGTCTGGGATCCAGAACATGCAGTCCTCCACCGGACAGTACTCCACACACGCCGGAGACCCGGCGCAGCCGGTGCAACACTCCGTGATTACGGCGAGTTCTTTAGGCTTCTTCTTGCGAGGTGTGATAATGCCCTTGGAACGAGGCTCTTGCTTGAGCTCGTCTGGAACCATACCTGGAGCTCTTTGGACTTGAGGCTCGGAACTCATGACGTCGCATTATAGCCTGGATTTCGCTCCTGCCACTTGGATTATCGACGCCTGGACTCTTCCCTTGGGCCTTCACGTTGGTCGGTTTCGTTCCGGCGAGTGGCGACCGGCTCCGTGTGGACTGTTCTAATCTCCATGGTCTCGGCGCACTCGCCCTGGACGTCATAATCGCAAAGACGACCAGGATGCGATTCCTTGCATTTTTTACAAAATTCCGTGCTCATTTTGACCCCGCGAGCATTAAGATTTTCAGCCAGCCGAAGCCGTGAGAACGGCGCAATATTACTCCCGAGCAAACATCTTGGCGGTGACGCCGGTCACATGGTTTTGTGGGCACGTCAATTGTGCTTCGTGCTAATGGGGCGCAGCAAGATTCCAAGTCTTTAAGGGCACAGTGCATGCGGGAGATGTCGCCAAGTTATTGAAGGTCGGCGCTGCCAACCAGCGTCACGCTCTCTCACCCGCAGGGATTCAACTCTATCAACCGTTATTAACAATGGAAAACAGGGAATAATGAAGTAGTTTTAACAAACAAAGTGTTTGCCTACGACAATCTCACCCAGTCAAGCGAAGCTGTGGAACCGGCGGCGTGGGAGCCTGCGGGGATGTTTCGAGGGCTTCGAGCCACGAACGAATGGCGACACGAAACGGCGCGAGCATAATGCCGGCAAACGCCTCTGGATACTTATCCAGACGGTACAGGGCTGATCGGAGGAGCGAGATAGTCCCCGCATAGTTACCGCGCTGAAAGTGGTGGAACGAAGCGGCGACCTGGATCAGCCCCTGCAGAAAAGTCTTTTCAGGCTCTGACGCTGCCAGCCACACCATTTCCCAGTGCTCATGGGCTTCGAAGAAGAAGCCTGATTGGAAGCAGCGCCGGCCTTCGAAGAGGTCTCCCTGGGTCCAGTCGAGAGGCATACAAAAACAGAGCTGTCTATTGCCATGGTACATCCTATTTCCGGCTCGAGCCGGCGCTCGTTCTGCCCCACTCTACACAAGCAAGAGTGTTCTGGCTGGATGACGGGCAACTCGAAAGCTACCTTGTGGTTGGCGGACCATCGTCACTACGCTCTAACCGTACAAGAGGTACGGGGATTTTGTTACACCCTTCTCCAGCTCGCCTTCACTCTGGGCGTTGTAAATATCGGGGGAATATTAGGCGCGAAGAGCGGGCTCGAGTGAGCGACTCAGGTGGCTCGGATGCCCTCCCCTGCTCAGCTCGGGGACTCGGAGGGTGGTCATTTTAGAATTTGATGACGTACGCCACGCGCAAAAATGTGGCATTCATTTCTTGCAGCCAGCTTAATCGGACTGCAATGGCATTATCGGAAAAACGTCAGCCCTAAGCGGAGAATCCCCGATCCCGTACCAATCCGCCCGCGGGTCTGGAGGGCGAAATGTAGGCGAAGACGCAAGCAATCTCAAGAGGCGTATCATATACCCACTCAAACCTCTTCAGAAGAAAACGAGCTTCAAATGCAGAACCTCATTCGCTGCCCATATTGCGTTATTGGCAATGAGTTCAAGGCAATGGTCGCTCACAATGGCGGGCGCTTCCTTTGCGACAAATGTGGCCACGTGGCCCGCCCCGAAGATCACGACTTCAAGTGTCACTGCTTGAAGTGTCAGGAACTTCGCTTTCGCGCTGGCGTGGGATCCAGGCGGCCCACAGCTTCGTGAGGCGTTTACTCATAAAATTCCTTGTACTCAGGTGGAATGTAGGGGGTGCGATCTGTTTGTGTAAAAATACCTCTTGTGTGCTGGAACCGGAATAGATTTCATCTGAAGCGGATCAATGAGTGTAATCGCTGTTTACAACGACTATTCACTCACTTCTGATTCCAGCGCTTGTTCATCGAGGGGAACTCGATACCAGAAGCCGCATTTGTAATGAGTCAGAACACAGGCGCCTTGACCCCAATGGCTGGATCTCCTCTTCCCGGAAGCAGCGTGTGGTCGATCGCGACAACCTATTGAACGTTGAAATTGTGGGCTGGCCCGCAGGAAACTGCTCAGTTCCAGGGCTGTTGATATCATCGCCCTGTTCCGAGTTGCCGTTATTCAAAGGCCCGGCATGTCGACATTCAATCTCTGGCCGACCTTCGCCAACAGATTTATGAGCAAATGGGCCGAATCAGGACAAAGGTGCATTTCACAGATGCGCTGTATGGCAACAGCAATGGCAACGCGCAAGACATCGTCAAGACGGACGGCCACAACGGGAACAGCACATCCGTAGTGCTGATGGCTGGACTGCACTCACAATCTAAGCGTTAAGAACAGGGTGTTCTAGGCTCCCCTCAGACTCCTCATCTTCCCAACTCACGCATTGGCACTCGATTTCCTCCACCGAGATGACTAAATGCAGCGGAGTACGAAGCTTCGTGCACCCAGCAAGCATCTCTAGAATCCAACACCTCAGGCACCGACCTCTACGGGCGCTAACTCCGGGTTCCGCCTTAAGGTTTGAAGTATTTGCACAGCGTCTTCCGCCATGAATTTCCCCATAACCAGAGCTAGTTTGCGGTTGGTTGTCATATGAATAGGGCTCGGATCAACCCGTTGCACGTATGCAGGACCTCGGGTCCCGCTTCGGTTCACTTTCACAACAAATTTGGTGGTTTTCATGCTTTTATCCTCGACCGAGTAATGAGTAGGTGAGCTATGTTCATTTTGTCGTGACCGAATACAGCACCGGTGTAAGAGACTTCCCGCACTCCAAGCAAGATGCCTTCAATCGGGATGTGATCAAGCCGCAAGAAGGGCAAATCGTTTGAGTGCCATACCCGGCGATCTGTGGTTCTAGCTTGCGTAGCCTGTAGAACAGCACGATTGTGGACAGCCCAATGAACAGTCCGAAGAACGCATTGATTGCATCCATAGAATCGATCCTTACTGGCGCATTCCGTATCGAACGAATCGGGATGCTCTAACTTATGGAACTGCCAGTACGGTGGCAGTATTCAAGCGCTTGCCGCAATCATCATGAACGCGCGTCTAAAATGGACGAACTCCGCTCCGCCAGCCCCTCACGGTGACCTAGTGCATCTTCACGCCATATAAGCTACCGGCAGTGGCGAGGACCAAACAGCTGGTGAGAACGACTTCAGGGAGGCAGCCTCATCATCCGTGATTTCGAAGACGGTATAGAGCTTTGTGATCTGCAACAGGTCGTGCACCCGCTTGGTAAGGTTGAGCAGCTTCAATTCGCCACCCTGCTTACGAACGCTTGTGAACGCAGCCACCAGTTCACCCAGACCAGAGCTATCAATGTAGTTGACGTCGCCGAGATTCAAGAGGATCTTCTTCTTCCCTTCGCTTACCAGGTTGCGGACCAGATCTCGTAACCCAGCGCTGCCTTCGCCCAACACGATCCGGCCGCTGAGGTCCACAATGGTGACATCACCTACAAGGCGAGTGCTTGCCGTCATTTTCATAGAGCCTCCTTACAATGAATCTTCTCTGCGTAATTTTCCCGCATCGCTGCAGAGTGCCGTGCACCCGACCGGGTACCCTGCTGGGTAACGTATTAGGTGCACTAACTTGGCTAGCTCGGAGCTGCTAAGAGGGGCGTACTTCAGAGGAGCTGACTTAGCTCAGGAGATCTGACGAAGCGCAAGATGAGATCGCTCACGTTCGACGCTAGTCCTATTCAGTGGCATTGTCAATCAGCTCCACCCAGAAAATATTGGACTTGAGAGGGGCGGATTTTCGAGCTGGTCCTTCCCTTCGCTCGACCAGAAGAGAGCAGTTCTGCAATGGTGGGAGTGTTCGAGTGTGAGCACTCTTGAACAGACAGGTTTGACCTTGGTTGCTATGCTGATGCCCGAATTATATGACCGTTGTGAGACACCCTCCGGATGCGTCACCAGAACCCACCGGCAGTGCTTTTCTCGGATACCCGCGTGGTGTCTGGCCGCTGACAGTCTCCGCCTTTTGCGTCGATTCGGGTACTGACGAACCGCGACATGCTGATTGCAGTCTGCCGGGTTGTAGTTGCCCATGCCATACCAGATTGAGATGAGGCGCTGAACACGAGAATGTAGAGTGCGAGCTTGGCTAGGACCGTCGACGGGGACAGCAGATTAGGGACGGGGAGGGGCGGTTTTGAGATGACCCTGGTTGACATTGCTTATGGCTACGGCGCACAGCCAACGGAAAGCCAGATGCGAGCGCTTGGTAACGCGCGAGAGGTCTATGGTGTCCGACGTATAGTCTTTAATGAAAAGGAGCGCACGCTCCGAGTCGAATATGACGCGTCCCATCTGTCGGAAAGTGCAGTCGTCGGATTGCTGCGAGATGCCGGAATCGATTTGCGCGAAAAGTGTATCCTGACCTAGGCTCGCCATAAAGCCCGAGCAGGCTCTCGTTGGCCCATCCCATTCAGGGCGCGCGACTGGTCCTATGTCAGATCCATCCGATGGTCGGCTGCAGGTCGTGCTAGGTTTCCTGTCTCTGTTCGTGACCATCGGGGGCGCGGTCCTCATCTTCTCGAGCAAGCCCCTTATCGTTCGCCTTTTCCCGTACCCTTCCGAGGCTGAAATCTCAACTTTGCTACTTTTCACGCTGAAGGAGACGGGTGGGTTTGCGCTCATGCTAGCGGTCATGGTCTTCTTTGCCGCGCGCGACCCGGTGCGCAATGTGGCGATCATCGACGCGCTCACGGTGGGACTATGCATACTCGCGGTCACGCCGCTCGTGTCTCTTCGGATGCTGGAGATCCAGAGCATCTATCCGGGACATCTCGTCTGGGCACGGTCGGTGATACGACTGGCGCTGGCGGCTTTGCTTTACTACCTGCGACCGCGCGAAACGCAATGGAAGCTCGCGGGCGATTTCTGAAACAGTGAGCACACACTAATCGCCATCATCGCAGTCTTCTTGAGCTGTTCCTCGGCATTGCGGAGCGGAAACTAGTCGTGGAGAACGACATTTAAGAGTGAACTATGCACCTTCAGCCCGCTCCCGCCACTATAGTCAACGAATCCTAACGTTCTAAACCTATTCATGAAGAAGCTGACCCGTGACCGCGTTGTGCCGACCATCTCGGCAAGCGTCTCCTGACTGACCTTGGGGATTACTGTCTCGGGTACGCCTTCCTTGCCGAAATGAGCAAGCAAGAGTAGCAACCGAGCGAGTCTCTTTTCGCTGGAGTTGAAGAGTTGGTCAACCAAATCCTCTTCGTATCGGATGTTCCGTGCCAGCAGATATGCAACGAACAGATCGGAGAAGGCGTGTTCCCGGTGAACCGCAAGCATCATTGCCTTTTTGTCTATTCGCAGAAGTTCGCAGTCGGTCACTGCGGTTGCAGACCCCATGCGTAAAGACTGTCCGGCCAGTCCCCCTTCTCCGAAAAACGCTCCCTCGCTCAATATACCCAGGGTTGCTTCCTTGCCAACCTTGGATACAACTGTAAGTCTAACTTGACCTTCCTGGATGTAGAAGACTGCGTCAGCCGGGTCCCCCTGCGTGAAGATTGTTTGCCTCTTGGGAAAAGTCACGACTTTCCTGCCCTCGCCGATGGTGGCAAGAAATTTCTTCGGATCGAAGTCGTGCTTCTTCTGGGACAACACGGTTGGTGCCCTCATCGGCTCGTCCTTGGGGTAGAGCCACACCCTTAGACATATTGTCAGTACGTTGACCACCGAGGATGTTCACTTTAGCTCACAATTGATAAAAGCTGGTGATCGATCCAAGGAAAACTGCATCGTCGCCAATCTGTTGAAAATGAGCTATATTGGGCATTTCCCAGCTGTCGAATGGTACAAGATGCGGATGTGAAGACTAGGGAACTCACCGAGAAACAGATATTATCCGTGCCTTGTCCGACTTGTGGCGCAGCGACCGAGGAAGCTTGCGAGCTGCACACGGGCGCTTTGCGCACCGAGCCACATCGAGATCGGAAACTTTCGGCAGCCGACGCCGTCGAAACGAAGTCTGGCAAATGATAACAGCCATTCAGGCTGTCCCACACCTGCAGCTTGACAGCGGTATCGTACAAGGCTAGCCTTGTAATTGAGCAAGCTACCTCTTCTTACTCTTTCAGGTCTCCTGAACTAAGTCAGCCCATCTGAAGTGTTTCCTCTTAGCTTCCCTCTGAAGGAGGAATTGCATCATGACACTATTGACCCGTTGGGAACCTTTCCGTGAGTTTTCCACCATGCAGGACCGCATGAATCGCATGAACCGAATGTTTCGCGAGTCGTATAGCCCCGAAGGTCCAGAAGAGGCATTAACAACCACCAGCTTCGCACCACCAGTCGACATCTATGAAGACGAGCACAAAATTACTGTGAAAATGGAGGTTCCGGGCATTGATGAAAAAGACATTGATGTCCGCATCGAGAACACCACCCTCATCGTGCACGGCGAGCGCAAGATCGAAAAGGAAGAAAAGGAAGAGAACTTCCGTCGCATCGAGCGGCAGTACGGAAGTTTCACGCGCTCATTCACGCTGCCCAGTTCCGTGGATCCGGGGCAAGTGAGCGCGCACTATGGCAAAGGCGTGCTGAAGATTGACCTTGCCAAGAAGGCCGAAGCAAAGCCCAAGCAAATCAAGGTGAACGTCGGCAGCGAGAAGACTCTCGAAGCCAAAGTTCACGGTAAGGCCGCCTAGAACTAAGCACGTACCAGCTTCGAATGGTCAATGAGGAAATAGGGAGGCGGCTATCTTGCCTCCCTTTTGTTCGTCATGGCCCCGGGGCGGAGCGAGGAGATTGCAGGAAGATATAAGGTCGTAGCCCTTATGAACCAGAGGAGTGAAAAATGAAAGTCCTAATTGGAGCGTGCTTCGCTGCAGCTCTGTGTGTCTCCATGCAAGGCAAAATCGGCGTGTCTCAAAACTCAGCAAAACAAATCCTAACGCCACCGCAGGCGGAGGTTGTGCAACTTTCATTAACCGTGCCCTCCTTTCCCCTAACACTCGCACTGCCTCCGTCGGTCCCGTACGAATTCCGAGGAATACGGATTGGTGATGAAAAGAAGGTAGCTGAACGGAAGTTTCTTTCCTGGAAAATTTCCTCGTCTTCCTTTAAGCCTGGCTTATGCGGCTCCGACGGAATTTACCGTATGGAAACGTGCACAGATGTCTTAGAGACGGGGCAGTACGTGAACATGACAATGCTGGATCAACAAGTAGCTCAGATCTACGTGTCCACGGACAGTCGCACTGAGGGGAACACGTATGACCGCTATATGCTTCGGTTAGCTGAGAAGTATGGCAGGCCGGACAAAATCGGTTCTGGGCAAAGCCGCTCCAGTCTAGAAACTGAGCTTTCGGGAGAAGAGCTGCGGTGGTCGAAAGGCGATCAATACATCAAAGCCAGCCGTTACGAACACTCCTTCACCCTCGGTAGCAAATCCCTCGATCTGGAAATGGATGAGCTGGAGAAAATGCAACAGTTCTGAGCAATTCCAGAAGCTATTTTGAGGCTTGCGTTTCCCAGGGTAGATTTTCTTCTCGGTGGATGCAAAATAATGAAAGATCGCTGACCCAGGAATCTCTTCGTCGGAAATGACATTGTGTGTGGCTGACGGGAGAGAAACCATGAGCGGAGGGATTCCGGTGGACTATATGTCGCCAGAACTCTCCGCACCGTTACCGCGAAGACCGTACCCGCCCGAGAGAACGTGTTCATAGCAAGAAATGCCCACCGTGGTTGCGGCAGGCTTCTAGACGCGCAAGAGTGAGCCCGTCCCCGGTTCCCACTACTGGCGGCGATTCCACAATCCTACTTAGCCACCGTTAGGGCGACTGAGCAATATTGACCACCTGAGGGTTTTCGAACATCGCGCAAGCAGTAATCACAGGGGGCAATGAGTGTAATCGCCTGGTTTCAATAGCTACACTCCACCTGTGCTCGGAGGGCATAATGTTTGCCGTGAGCGAACCAGGAAGCCGAGGTGACCACTTCAATTGGCCAGACATGAGTCGGGCGATAGCCATCACGCTTTTGTGCGCACTCTCCGTCAGATCTGCGAAAGCAGCTCGAGAACTCGTTGTCATTGAAGAACCCCAACCCGCTCAGCTTGCACCGTGGAATGGGCAGCGGTACTGCGGTCCACTACGACGGACAGCAACGGGCATTTTCGCTTTTCTTCGCAACGCGGGAAGAGCGTCTACTACCTCCGCTTCGATAACGCATTGTTCAACCCATTGGAACTCAGACTCAAGCTCGACAAGAAAACCCCTCAGCATGCCATTACCGCGAGGCCGCAAATCGGCGGCTAAACTTTCGGCCTGTAATGGCTAGCGAAAAATCCCGATTACACTCATCTTGACTGCTCCTAGGACAAGAGCCAACCCCTATGCCCATGTATCGCTCTGGTGAAGAGATAAAAACAGGCGACCGCGTCCGCTTCCACGGCAACCCGGCAGAAATAGAACTGGTGGCAACTGATCCAAACGACTCAGAGCAAGCTTGGTATGTTAAGGAGTTCGGGGGCGGTGTCATGATTTCCGACCCAATGGTCTCAGGTCGCTCCTTTATTCCAAAAGATCAACTCGCCAAGTACGAGGATTTGGAATTTGTTTCCCGGTCACGCTGACGATTGGTGAAAAACCCCGATTTCACTCATTGAGAATTCGCCGATCCGGGTCAATGAGCGCTATCGCCTGTTAGTGCATTTATCCTACGATTCGTTAGCGTACGACGGTTGCCGTATTGAAACACTTATATTCTCTTCATGCTCAACCTCGACGACTGCCGCCTTTTTTACGCCGAAGAGATCCAACTCTCCGCCAATTTGACTTCGCCTGCTCTCATTGATGCGTTTGCCCGCGTGCCTCGCGAAAAGTTTCTCGGCCCCGGTCCATGGACTGTAGCCA
>Ga0210406_10003308_pt1 | contig 17762 bp, 17 predicted proteins | sample IncBWC30MmetaG_FD_155454 | JGI IMG/M metagenome (GOLD analysis project Ga0210406, IMG submission 155454) | Forest soil microbial communities from Barre Woods Harvard Forest LTER site, Petersham, Massachusetts, United States - Inc-BW-C-30-M | ecosystem: Environmental > Terrestrial > Soil >... | reverse complement strand
CCCAGTGCCTCCAATCGGGCCACGTTGGCAGGCAACGGTGCGACCTGACGATTGGCAATCCCCGCGACGTATCGTGCAGCTCGGTCCGCGGTCTCCACCAGCAGTTTCTTCATGCATGCCTCCGGTATAGACAGCAGAGCAACTCGCCCAATCCACCCCCGCCGAGCGGCGACTGCGTTTCAGACGGCCTGAGTTTGGCGCAAGAGGCTAGAGACATGAGTGCGCGCCATTATAGTCCAGCCAGCAGGACGGAGAGGACAGGACGGCTCTGGATGGTTGGTCGGCAGACCGGAAGTAATCCGGATGGCGAATTGACAAGAATGAAGCCGCATCGCCTGCCTGTCACGCAGGAGGTCGCGGGTTCGCGTCCCGTCACTCCGCCAATTCCGCCACATTCCCGAAAAGTCATGCTTGGCGGACAGCCTCATCTCTGACCGAGTCCAGCAGTTCCAACGCTTCCGCTTCTTGTGCTTGCCATCGGCTCTATACTATACTAGGGTATATTATATAGGAAAGGACGGAGCGAATGGCGCACACAACAAAGGACAAAGAGAAACTGTTGAGTCGAGTTCGGCGGATTCGGGGTCAGGTGGAAGCCATCGAGCGAGCGCTCGATGGTGAGCACGAGTGTACCAGCATCCTCCAGCTCATGGCGGCTTGCCGTGGCGCCTTGAATGGCCTGATGGCGGAAGTGATGGAAGGGCATATCCGATTCCACGTCCTCGACCCAAAGTCTGGCAAGAACACTCCCCAGTTGGAAGCGGCTGAAGAACTCATCGATATCGTGCGGAGCTACCTAAAGTAGTCGCGCAGATGCTCAGAATTTTGAAGGAATGGTGACTGTCATGCCCCAAGCGGAAATGAAACAAGCCGAAGCTGTAAGGAATGCCGATGAAGCCGAAAAGCTCCCGTCGCTAGATCACGACGACCATGAAGGCGGCCACGAGCACGAACATGCGTTGAATTGGCAGGAGATCAACCGCGTCCTGTTCGTGGCTGCGGCGGCAGCCGCCATTTGGTTTCTCGGTGGCGCGCGGAATCCTTATGTAACAGGTATCGGCGTAATCTGTGCGATCGTTGGTGGTTTCCCGATATTCCATGAAGCCTACGAGAACATCGTTCAGCGCCGCATGACGATGGAACTTTCCATGGCCATCGCCATCGTGGCCGCCCTGGCGATCCGTGAAATTTTCACCGCCCTCGTCATTACGCTATTCGTTCTGGTCGCCGAAATTCTGGAAGGCCTGACGGTCGGGCGCGGACGCACGGCAATCCGTCATTTGGTCGGTCTCTTGCCCACAACCGCCACGGTGCGTAGAAACGAATCCTGGCAAGACGTTGAGACAAAGGAGATCGCTGCTGGCGACATCGTTCTTGTGAAGCCTGGGGCCCGAATCCCGGTGGATGGCGTTGTCGCCGGAGGCCACTCTTTCGTCGATCAGGCAACGATCACGGGCGAATCGATGCCTGCGGAGAAGATCAAGGGAACGTCAGTCTATGCCGGAACGATCAATCAGTCCGGCGCGCTCGAAATCCGCGTGGATCGGATGGGGCGCGATACGACATTCGGCAAGATCATTGACGCGGTGGAGCGGGCGGAGAAATCGCGCGCTCCCATTCAAGGAATCGCAGACCGTCTTGCGGGCTATTTGGTCTATTTTGCACTCGGAGCCGCGGCTCTCACATTTGTGGTCACTCACAACGTGCGCTCTACCATTTCTGTCGTCATCGTTGCTGGTGCGTGTGGCATTGCTGCGGGAACCCCGCTGGCAATTCTCGGCGGGATCGGACGCTCTGCGCAACTAGGCTCGATCATCAAGGGCGGTCTCTATCTGGAATCGCTCGCGACCATCGATACAATCCTTCTGGACAAAACGGGGACTCTGACCTACGGCACCCCCGAAGTGGTGGAAGTTCGTCCCGTCGAAGGGGTTCCGGTTGCTTCCTTACTGCAAGCGGCCGTGACTGCGGAATCGCGGTCCGAGCATCCGGTCGCGAAGGCCATTCTTAAGAAGGCGTCAAACATGGGAATCTCCAGTGAAGAGCCCGAAAGATTTGACTACACCCCTGGAAAAGGAATCGTCGCGGCTCGTCGCGGCATGGAAATCATCGTCGGCAATCGGCTCTTTCTTGAGGGACACAGGATTGCGCTCCCAATCAACACAGTCTCGCAGACGGATTCGGAGATTTTTGTGGCGCAGGAAGGCAAGTTCCTCGGGACTCTTGTCGTTGCCGATACACTTCGGCCCGAAGCGACAAAGGCGATACAAGATCTCAAATCGATGGGATTGAAGACCGTTCTTCTCACGGGAGATTCCAAGGCTGTCGCTGACGACATCGGAAAAAAGCTGGGCGTGGACGAGATCGCCGCCGAACTCTTGCCGGAAGACAAACTTGCATTCATTAGCCGGCTCACCGCGGCGCACCACAACGTTGTTATGGTGGGTGACGGAGTCAACGATGCTCCTGCGCTTATGAAGGCTACCGTCGGGGTGGCGATGGGCGCTGGCACCGACGTTGCGCGAGAGAGTGCAAACGTTGTTCTCATTGGCAACGATCTCTCGAAACTTGTTGAAACCCTCTCAATCGCACGGCGCTGCCGCCGCACGATCATGCAGAACTTTGTCGGGACGCTGGTCGTTGACAGCATCGGCGTCGGCCTGGCCGCGTTTGGATTTCTAAATCCCCTTTTGGCAGCATTCATCCACGTTTCTTCGGAAATGGCTTTTATCCTGAACTCCGCCCGGCTGCTTCCGCCAGTCTCTTCGGCTCATGGCCTGGTGCGCGGGCTATTTTCGCAGTCGTCCGCGGTCGCACAGGACTAGGGGAGAACCTATGTCTGCTGGTTCGACATATCCTCTGGCGACGAAGCGGCTCGTTATCGGACACCTTACGGTGTGCCAAGGATGTTGCTGTGGAAACACAGAAAACGGGAGACCTCCTGTTCCCGTCGAGTGGCTCAAAAAGGAATGGCGCGCCAGGGGTTTGCTGAAGCGCGTTCAACTGACAATCAGCGGCTGCCTGGGACCGTGTGATCTTCCCAACGTGGTGACTATCTCAAACGAGAACGGAACACAATGGTTTGGAGAGATTACGCAATTCGCGCAATACCGTGATCTCGTTGACTGGGCGACTCGATCCAGGGACGCGGGCGAATTGCTGCCCCTGCCGAAGGAATTTCAGCGACACGCTCTGCATCCGTTTCGCAAGTAGTCTGGCGGGCCAAGGTGCATGTACCAATTACTTCAGGTAAGTGCGGACAATCTGAATCATGTCCTCCGCGGCTTCCTCGGCAGATTTCGAATTCTTAGGCATATGATTGAGGATGTGGTCTTCCATGAGTTCACCCATCAAGCTGTTGATGGCTCCACGGGCAGCAGCCAGACGGCGAAGAACCTCGGCGCATGGCTCGTCTCCGTTCAGGCCCTTGAGTACAGACTCGAGCTGGCCGATGACTTTCTTGGTTCGATTGACCAGGTCCAATTTTTCTCTCGAAGTGTGCGACATTTTTCTTGACTATCCTATCCGGCTAGGGTATCAAAGGAAAGTGCCTACCCAGTAGGGGTAGGGTACAAAGGAACAACGCTAGTATATATGGAAATCAAACCTCAAGAACCAGAACCTCCGGGTAGCAGCAACCGCCTGGAAATCCGCGACCCGCGAGCATAGCGCGACGAATTCCTCAACGCCCGCTCGCTCTCGCGGAACACAAAAACCCGAGCGAGTGGGAATCCCCGCAAGCGCCGTAAAGATCCCCACCTGACAATTTGATTTTAGCTTCGCGAGCACTTTTCCCGCGCGATAGGGACAAGTGTGTCTCGCGAAAGGAGGGGACATGCACAATATTGCCGAAAAGTTGTTGAACTTCACGAAAACCTCAAACCTCTACTGCGTGTGGGTGCCGGTGCAAGACGACGGACGTGGCAGGCTCGCGGCGATCTGGATCGATCGGGCAATGACTGCGTTTAGCGCCGATGGAACCGGCGCGGCGGCGAACTGTTTCACAGAACATCAAGAAGAAGACGTGGACCTGGTTGCTGGAGAGCATCTGCCGTCCATTCCTTGACCACGCGGCTAACGAGCCAAGAAGAACAGGGAGGGAATCATGCTTTGGCATTACTTTGCAATTCGATTGGGACTGGCACTAATCCTCGGGGCCTCTATCGGGACGGAACGCCAATGGCGGCAGCGGATGGCGGGACTGCGCACGAACGCCCTGGTCGCAGGTGGAGCCGGAATGTTTGTCATGCTCACAGCACTCACAGCTCGACCGTCTGACGATAGTTTTCGCATCGCGGGGCAGGTTGTCTCGGGCATCGGCTTCCTGGGAGCGGGCGTAATCCTGCGCAACGGCCTGAATATCACGGGACTGAATACCGCCGCGACACTGTGGTGCTCGGCCGCGATCGGGACGCTGGCAGGTTACGGGATGTACGGATCCGCCGTGACCGGCGCGATCGCCGTTCTTGCCACGAATGTCGGCCTGCGCCCTATTGGGAAGGCCCTCAACCGGGGCACGGCAAGCTCGGATTTGGACATTACCTACCTGTTTCGGATTATTGCCCGCACGGATCAGGAGGCGCACCTGCGCGCGCTTTTGCTCCATTCCTTGGGTGGGCAACCACTGCTCCTCAAGTCTCTGAAGAGCGAAGACGTTGAGCATACGGACAAGGTCGAGGTGCACGCGATTCTGACGAGTACCGGCAGGCAGAACTCAATACTCGAGCAGATCGTGAGCCGCTTGAGTCTCGAGTCCGGCGTGACTGGTGTGAGTTGGGAAATCATCGCCGAGCACGAGTAAGAAAGGAGGAAACCAGTTGAAAAAGCATTTGAGTAACGACGACAAGCCTGGCCCCGGATACACGAGGCCGACTGTCGTCCGCAAGCATTGGTCGTTACCAATTCGAGAGTAAGCCATCAAGGAGAGAATAATGCACCGTGCAAAAGAGAAAGTTTTGTATCTGCTGGTCGCAATCTTGGTTGTCAGCTTTGCCGTCCAGGCGGAAGTTACGGGGAAAATTACAGGTGTCGTTACCGATCAATCGGGCGCCGTCGTGATGGGGGCCACCGTGGTCATCACCAATGCGGCCACTGGAATTAAGCAAACCATCAAGACGGATCAAAACGGCGTATTCACTTTTCCCGTTTTGCCCGTCGGGCAATACCGAATCGATGTGACCTTGGACGGGTTCAAGGATTACACCAGAAGCGGCTTGGTCATCGACATCGATAGCGCCCTGGTGGTGGATGTGACGCTGCAAGTGCAGGAGCAGGACCAGTCGATTATGGTCACGGAAAATGCCGCGCAAGTCGAAACGACGGATACCCAACTCGGACAAGTCCTGGGAACCAAGAAGGTCACGGAGATTCCGCTAAACGGACGCAGCTACACGGACCTCTTTGCTTTGCAGGTAGGCGTAACGCCCATCACGACGAGCGGCGCGGGGAACAGCACGTCCGGCGGAGGGTTCGGCACGGTCCCGGCGGCAGGCGAGGCCAACACAGGACAGTTTTCAATCAACGGCCAACGCGAGGACGCCAACGGTTTTTCCTTGAATGGGGCCAGCGTGGAAGAAGGCATCGGCCAGCAGGCGGGAATTATTCCCAACCTCGATTCCATTGCCGAGTTTCGCATTTTGACTACCAATGCCGACGCCGAATACGGGAACTATAGCGGCGGACTGATCAATGTGGTGACCAAGTCCGGCGGAAATGTTTTCCACGGCTCCTTGTTTGAGTTCCTGCGCAATACGGATCTCGATGCGAAAAGTTATTTCTCTTCGCAGCGCTCGGTCTTTGAGCAGAACCAGTATGGGGGAACTCTCGGAGGGCCCATCAAGCGCAATAAACTCTTCTTCTTTGGCGACTATCAGGGACAGCACACCAAGCAGGGCCAGGACACCGGGCAGGTTGGGGTGCCTTCCCTAGCCAATCGCGCCGGAAACTTCTCCGACCTGATCACAACAAGCAATCAGAATCCGCTGCCGGGCACCGTCAATGGCGATTTCCTGGCGCAGACACTGAGCAAAGCACTCGGATACCCCGTTCATACGAAGGAAGCCTTCTACACACCCGGTTGTCAGACGACCGATCCCGTCACGGGGTGCGTCTTTCCGGGCGCCATTATCCCGCAATCGGCATTTGCGGTTCCGGCGACGAAGCTGCTTCAATACATTCCGTCCCCCAACATTGGACCGAATACTTTCGAATCTTCGGGCGAAGCGCTGACGATTCACGATGAGAAGGCGGCTGGGCGGGTCGATTGGAACACCACCAAATCGGGAGACTTTTCTTTCTACTATTTCTTCGACAAATACAATCTGGACAATCCGTATCCCTCAGGGTTCGGTGGGGCCACTGTTCCCAATCCAAACGGCGGCTCCTTTGATGGTGTTTCGAATGGCTTAGACCAGCTCTTCGTCGTCAGCAACACCAAGACGTTTGGCTCAACACTGGTCAACGAAGCTCGGTTTAGCGGCACCCGGTTGAACAACAATCTCGGCGTCCCCAAGGGGGGAGTTGGGACAACGCTTGCCGACCAGGGGATTACCGCGGGAGGCCAGGGGATCATTCAAGGAGCGCCGAAATTTGCCGGGGTGGAAACGCTGTACTTCAACTCGTTTACAACCGGGACGGAGCCTTTCTTTGTGCAGCAGGTGAACAATACGTTCCAGGCGAGCGACACGGTTTCCAAGGTCATGGGCAACCACACGATCAAAACCGGCTTTCAGTACACCTGGTACAAAATCAAGCAGAATCCGGACTTGGTTGCCAACGGAACGTTCTCGTTTTTTGGCAGCGGCAGCCAGACGACCGGCAACGGGTTCGCCGATTTCCTGCTGGGACTTCCCGACTTCTACTCCCAGCAATCCTCCCCAGCTTTTCACGAAAGAGCTGCCGACGGCGGAGCTTTCGCACAAGATAGCTGGCGGATCAGTCCCAATGTCACCATCAACTATGGCCTTCGCTGGGACTACATTACCCCTTGGGCCGAGGAGCACAATCAAATCACGACCTTCGTGCAAGGCGTTCAATCGAAGACCTTCCCGGGCGCCCCTCTCGGCTATCTGGTGCCGGGGGATCCCCTTCCAGGTGGCGGCCATGTTCGCCCGGCCATTGGGCTTTCGCCGTTGGATAATTTCTCCCCGCGGCTGGGAATTGCCTACTCGCCGAATTTCTCTGATGGCTTCCTGGGTAAACTGACCGGTGGACCGGGGAAGACCAGCATCCGAGCCGGCGCGGGACGCTTCTTCACCGCTGTCGAAGGGCTCACGATCGCCTATCCGACGGGCAACCCGCCGTATGGGCTCACCTACACAAGCCCGGAATCTCCAGTGATGGCGACGCCATTTGTCGGAGCGCTGACGGGGACGAATTATATTCAGCAATTTCCAGTGAATGTTCCGCCCTACACCGTGTCGGCGACGAATCCTGATACCAACATTGATTGGGCGCGCTATACACCCATCAGCGGCGCCGGAAGCGTGTTTCGCGGGAACAAGACCCCGTACACCATGTCGGCGAACTTGACCATCGAGCGGCAACTTGGCGCGAACATGTTGTTGAGCGTTGGCTACACCGGTTCCCTCAGCCGCCATCTGCTGGCCGTTCATAGCGTCAGTCCCGGGAATCCCGCGCTATGCCTCAGCCTGAGCCAACCGCAAGACGTCGCACCGGGTAGTCCTCTTTGCGGCCCCTTTGGCGAGAACCTTGTGTATACGCGGGCCGACGGGACCGTTGTCAACGGCACGCGGTCCCCGTATCCGAACACGATCGGTACCGATGCGGTTTACCAGAACATGGGGAACGCCAACTATAACAGCTTCCAAACGTCGCTTAAGCGAACAGCTGGCCCTCTCACGTTGTTGGCCAGCTACACCTACGGCAAGTCAATGGACTGGGCCTCCAGCATTCAAGAGCAGGTCAATCCGTTTAATTTCCGCAAGGAATACGCGATTTCCGATTTCGACCTCAAACACAACTTCGTTGTCAGCTACAACTACGAACTGCCGTTTGACAAGTTGTTCAGCAAGTCCAATCGTCTGACCCAGGGCTGGGCCGTTTCCGGAGTGTCGCGCTTTTCGACGGGATTGGCGGTCACCTTTCAGAGCTTCGGCGATAACGCCCTTGTCCAGGTACAAAATAACGGTGTCAACAGCGTGAGCATCGACTTGCCGAACTACAATCCCAGCCTGGGTTCATTGAACGTCAATCACGATCCACGCAACAACCCGCTGGCCTTCAACACCTCACTGTTCAGTCCGAACCCGCTGGGCACCTTTGGCACTTCCTCGCGGCGTTTCTTCTACGGTCCGGGGATCAACAACTACGATATCGCATTGCACAAGGTCACTCGACTCACGGAAGCAAGCTCGCTCGAATTCCGTTTCGAAACCTTCAACACTTTCAACCATGCCCAGTTCGATGGCGCCGGCGCAGTCGATGGCAACCGCGACGACGCAACGTTCGGACAAATCCTGAAGTCACAACCAGGGCGCGTCTCACAGGTTGCCCTGAAGCTGAACTTCTAAAAGATGCGAAGGAGGGAGGCTTCGGCCAAACCGAAGCCTTCCTTCCACGCGGGATGGTCAGTTACTTGCGCGACGAATTTGCTCGAAACACCGGCATACTTTACGCATGCCGAACATCTCCATGCACTTATTGCGTTAAACGCGCAGCCAGAGGATTTATTTCGTCGGATTGAAATTAATTCTGGACAGAACAATCCATAATGAAGATAATCGGTGAGTAGGAGGATATTCATGGTAACAATCCAGACAAAATCGTTCACAAGCAAAGTAGCTCTCGTCACGGGTGGTTCAAGAGGCATCGGAGCAGGCATTGTCCGTCGCCTCGCTGCCGACGGCGCGTCGGTTGCGTTCACTTACTCAAGTTCAGAAGAGCAGGCTCTCCAACTCGTTCGCGAAATCGAATCCGCGGGAGGCAAAGCACTGTCCATAAAAGCCGACAGTGGCTCTGCCGAAGAGCTCCGGGCCGCAGTCTCCAGAACTGCGGATGCCTTCGGCAGACTTGACGTCTTCGTTAGCAACGCAGGCATTCTCACTATGGGCACTATCGACCTCTACAGTCTCGAAGACTTCGACCGCATGCTGGCCATCAACGTCCGTGCCGCCTTCGTGGGTATTCAGGCGGCTGCGCAAGAAATGAAAGAGGGGGGCCGGATTGTTCTCATCGGCAGCAACACAGCTATCCGGACTGCCTTCCCGGGCGGAAGCATCTACAGCATGACCAAGGCTGCGCTCACAGGACTCGTTCGAGGCGCTGCGATCGATCTCGCCCCGCGCGCGATAACGGTCAACAATGTTCAGCCCGGACCCACAGCTACCGATATGAGTTCAGCCCATGCGGAGCGGGTCAAGGCGCTAATTCCTCTGAAGCGAATGGGTGATGTATCGGAGGTCGCCAGCTTCGTCTCTTACCTCGCGTCCGAAGAAGCGGGTTTCATCACAGGAGCCAGCCTCACCATCGACGGAGGATACGTAGCGTAATCGGAACACGAACATAGAAAGCGAAGAGGCGCATGCGCATGGCTCGACCGAAGGAGTTCGATCAGGAGAAAGCGCTCCAGAAGGCGATACACCTTTTTTCTCAGCAAGGTTTTGCCGCCTCGTCCACCGATGAGTTGATGCGCGTCATGGATGTCGGCCGACAGAGCATGTATGACACGTTCGGTGACAAGAGGGCGCTGTTTTTGAAAGCCTTGGAGATGTATGTGAGACAGAGCGTTCATGCCATCACCGTGGAGTTAGAAAGACCTGGCTCGTCCCTCTCCGCCGTTCAAAACGCCCTCGTGGCCTTCGCTGAACGAAAAGAATTGTCCAGTGCGGAAGGGTGCATGGGCCTCAACGCAATCAGCGAATTCGGTCAGCGAGATGCCGACGTAACGCGTATCACACGTAATGCAGCGCGCGTGCTGCGTCAAACCCTAATGCACGTGCTCACCAGGGCAAAAAACCAGGGAGAAATTAGCTCAGATGCGGACCTTGACAGCATGGCGGACTTCTTTGAGAGCACCCTAGCTGGAATTAGGATGGCGGCCAAAGCCGGCAAGAGTCGCCAAGCACTTCGAAATATCGCCGCCTTTGCGGCAAGAGCGTACATGGCGTCCGATTGCCGAACAGCTCCCGAGTGACGCTAACGGGTTACACCGCTAATTCTCGGGTGATTTACTCGACCTTCTCACTATCGGGATGATAGTTCTTCTCAGGCGGACATTTTAGCGCTGACAGCCCGCCGGTAACGTTTGTTTGCCCAACAAAATAGTTGCGTAGCGCCTCTACTTTTTTTCCCGAGTCTCCTGGCGATTTCGCGCAAAAAGGGCGCAGCATCGGGATTGGACCGAAGCCACGCCCAGTTTTTGACAATTTCCGTGCCGGTGTCACGGCACGGATTTACCGCTAAGTGTCAGTCCTTGTGGTTGCTTCCATCCTGATCGAAATGGAAGAGGTCAAATAGGTCCCCGAGCGCCGGACTATTGAGCGGCACATAGGGATTGTTGTCGTCAACGACTGGGTTCGGGAAGTTATCGCGGCTCCGATGCGTCAATGGCTTTAGGTCCCAATTCCTCTCGATGAACTTGAGGATGGAGACGTGGTCGCTGTATGTGTGGCTGATGTGGCCGCCGACGGTGAAGGCCGAAACCGCAATCATTGGAATGCGCGGGCCATCGCCGAAGAAGTCCAGCGGCTGAATGTAGCCGGAGTCGTAGTAGCCGCCGCCCTCGTCCATGGTGATGAACAAAACGGTGGAGGCAAAGAGCTCCGGATTGGCGGTGAGATGGTCCACGATTTTCTTGGCCATCCCCTCGAAGAGGTCAAACTTCGAGGATGCAGGGTGACCATCCAGCAAACCATCGGGTTTCACGAAGGAGACGGCAGGCAACGAGCCATCATCGACAGCGGCGAAGAAGTCCGTCGCATCCTTTATGTGTGCGGCACGTTGCGCCGCATCGCCCATGATCGCGTTGGTGTAGGATTCGAAGTTGCAAATGTTGCAGTAAGCCGCGCCAACCCGTACCGCAGGATCCGTACTGTTCGGATTGTGCTGCAGTGCCACCGCAGCGTTATACGCTCCCCCGTAGTAAGCCCACGAAATTTCCTTTTCGTTTAGGGCTTCGCCGATGGTGCGAACATTGCTCGGGGGAACGGAGCCACCCTTCGTGATGCCTTTGGTGTCCACCGTGCCGTCGGGCAAGAAGCCTGGTGAATCGTTGTTGACCATATAGAAGCGTCCCGGCTCGCACTTGGAGTCGGCATCGTAGGGCAGAGATTTCAGGTAATCCCGGATCGGCTTAATGCCCGGTTGAGAGGGATTGCCGCACTCCGTGAAGTTGCCGTCGAAATTTATGTCCACCGTGTACTGATTGTCTGAGCCCGGTAGCGGATCAGGATTGGCGATGTGGGATGGCGGAATGGTCGGGTTTCCGTGGCCATCGGTCCAGAAAATGGCGTCGCCGCTGCCCAGCATGACATGGTTGGCTCCGGTGCCGCCCATGAACGATTGGTGAAAGTTGTCGCTCATCGAATATTGGTCGGCGAGGCTCTTCAGGAACGGCACATCTCCCTTCTGCATGTTATAGAACGCCATCGAATTGCCCCCGCCATTGTCATCCACCTGGTTGGCAACGGGAAAGCTGTTGGGATCAATTTCGCTCGTGTACGTGGTAATGACGTACGGATACAAGTCGTTCAGGCAACCCGAGGGATTCTGCCGCGTGGCATTCCGCAGATTGCAATCCGATTGTTGCCACATCTCGAAGAGCCGGTGCGTCGTGTCGCCGGTATAGGAGTCGTAGGGCAGATTGGCTCCCTCCAGCGGGAACGGCCCGTTCGGCAAATGATCGAAATTGTCGATGCGCGTATCGAAATCGGGGATCTCGGCAGTTTGTGCGGCTCCGGAAGCTCCCGTCGTCAGCAGGTTAAGGTCACCGGCCTCGAGCGAAGGCTCGATTGCGGCGAGGAGCGAGGCCGGCGTACCCGTCGGAAACGGAGGCGGTTCACCCGTCGCGGGGCTCGGCGAAAAATTCAGTGTCGGTTCCGGCAACGTGTCGTAAGGAGCTTTCTCATCCGGATCCAGGCTGATGAAAAACTTGGTCTTGAAAGGCGCTACCGCCTGGAATTGTGCTGCTTTCGAAAAATGCGCGCCGCGCGTGCCGTCGGCCTTGATGATGCCCTTGGATAAGAGGTTGGACACGGAATCGTGGCTCTTCGACACATACGTCGCGAAGAGGTGATCGAATGTGCGATTCTCACCAATCAACACGATGACGTGCTTTATGGGACTTCTGGTGTTTGCTTTTTCGTTCGCCTCGAGCGAGCCAGCCAGCGGCCCACCCAGGCTGAATTGAACGATCGTGACTCCTACAGCGACCGTCTTGATGCCGTGCCGCAATTTCTCAAAGAAACCCTTCAGGTGCATGCTCCCTCTCTCTTCTCTCTGGATTGCGCGGGAAATATGATGGGTGCCGGAAGACAATGCCCCTCTGGAGTTACGTCCTGATTGCGCCTTTGTGAAGTCTGGATGAATGGGAGTGGTATTCCCTGTGACAATTTCGAGACATCATTTCTCCAGGTTATTTCCCGGCGTTTAAAGTTTGTTTAGGCGCATGAAGCTGGAATGTACATCTCTTCATCGCTTGAAACGGCGCCTGAAAGGACGCTAAACGGTGACGACGACTTTCCCGAACTGTTCGTTTGACTCGAGATAGCGGTGAGCGTCGACGATGCGTTCGAAGGGAAACGTCTTCGCGATATAGGGCTTGAATGCACCGGACGCGAGTCCCGGAAGGATGTAGCTCTTGAGAGCGTCCAGGCGGGCGTTATCGTCGAGACCGGTGTTCGCTGCAAAACCACGGATCGTCAAACGCCGCCGGAAGACTTGAACCGCCGGAAACGAGTTCATTTGTTTGCTGAGAACCCCGTACGTCAGGACCAAACCGTCCATGGCTGTCGAGGAGACCAGCTTCGCGAATGATGGACCGCCCACCGCGTCGAAGACGACCCTTGCTCCTTTGCCGTCGGTAAGCCGCTTTACTTCTTCTTCCACGTCCTTTTCTTCCGTGGCGATCACATGCGCCGCGCCCGCTTGCAACAGGGCGTCCGCTTTCCGGGAGCCACGCGTCAACGCGATAGGGATGGCGCCTTCCCGCCGTGTCACCTGAATCGCCGCGAGACCCACGCTGCTCGACGCAGCCGTAATCAGGACCGTATCCTTTGAGGTCAGCTTCGCAAGGTCGATCAGACCGGTCCAAGCCGTCGTGAACGGCATCCAACTCGCGGCCGCTTCTTCCCATGACAGGTTGGCTGGATGCTTGACGATGGACCGCGCGGGAGCAAGAACGAGATCGCCGTACAAACCATACTGCGTGTAACCGAACGTCGCGATGACGCTTACGGCGTCGCCGACTCTGAGACCTGTTACGCCGGTGCCCACCGCATCAATCTCACCGGAAGCCTCCAAACCGAGTTGTGCAGGAAAGGCAGGCGGAGGACCGTAGGTGGCTGCACGGAAGTTGATCTCCGCGCGATTGAGCCCGATCGCCTTCACCCGAATTCTAATTTCCCCGGCTCCCGGTTCCGGTGTGGGGACCTCCACGATCTTGAGGACATCCGCAGGCCCCGTCTCATAAAACAATATTTTTCGAGCCACTGTACCTCCTCTTCTCCGCCTGCGAGCGTAGACCGAAAGCCGCCTTGCTCAATTTTTCGCTCCGCTGAGAAAAAACAACATCGTCACCGGCGTTGTTCCTTGGTTTCGCCATGCGTGCCGAGTACCATTCTGGACGACGACATCGCCCTTCTTGAGATGAACGGTTTTTCCCTCATCCAGTTCGAGCCATATCTCGCCTTCGAAAACGACAGCGTAATCCACTGTATTTGTCTTGTGCATGGCTCGGTCTTCTTCTTCGAAGTGGTCCGCAAGCCCCCTCAGCCGGCTCAGAGCCTCTTTATGCGCGGCGTTGCCGTCAAAAGACGGATCTTTGAAAACGGAACCGGGCGGAAAGGTAACGATATGAAAGCTTGTCCCTCCCGGCCCAGGAACGACGGACTTAGGGTAGCTATCCATCTTTTGTTGCTGACTCAGATCGGGAATGGATAAATTGGTCCAGACGAGACGATGGATGTAGCCTGGTACAGTCTCGAAATTGTAGTTTTCCAGCAACTCATTACTCTGGATAACGGACTTACCTTGCACTTCCGCGGTGACCACGCGACGGTAGCTCGCCTTTTTATTGTCGGCTTTCATGTTTCCTTCCTTCTTCTCTATTTCCTTGCGGCTACCGCCGGGAATTTTTCCCCGAACATGGGCAGTCCGCTTTTCGACTGCTGCTCCGTAGCCTCGTCTTGAATCACATCCCAATGCTCCACAAGGATTCCATCCTGGATTCGAAGAATGTCCGCTGCGATCCAGTTCGCTGGCTGTCCGAATCCCGAAAATCGCCCGTGCACGATCACGAAATCTCTCTCAGCCACGATCGTTCCCGGCTCGTATTTCAACGTTGGCGGGAGGCTCTTAATAAGATTGAAAAGACCCTCGCGGCCAGGTGCGATATGAGCGCTATGTTGAATGTAATTCGGCGACCAGAACCGTTCCGCTGCCGCGTAGTCGCGCTTGTTGAACAAGGTTTCGAACGCTTCAAGAACGATGGCCTTATTCTTTGCTGCTGTTGGTTCGCCCATTTCGCCTCTCTTCACTGTTCAGGACTGCTGCTGCAACATCGAATCGTTGAACTGGGTTACAAGCGCCCCTTCGTTTGGACCCGGGTTGTTGCGGAGAGGCTTCGCCCGTTCCACCAAGACTTCCTGTGCATCCGTCCCAAGAACGTCGATGGTCTCCTTAATGAATTCGGCAAGCGACATCGCTCGCGGTTCATTGTTGCTGCCCATTAAGTCGGTCTGGACCCAGGGGGGAGCGATCTCAAGTACGCTGACTGTCGTGTTCTTGAGTTTGTAGCGTTGCGAAAGAATATAGGAATGCAATGCTGCTTTCGTCGATGAGTAAACGGCGGTCATGGCCAATGGAACATATCCGAGCACCGAAGTGTTGTAGATGATCGTTGCCGCCGGTCGCTTTTTCAGGTGTTCGATGAACGCCGAAGTCACGCGGATGGTCCCCAGTAGATTGGTGTTGACGGTGGAGACCAGCACAGCGTCGTCCACAACGCCCGCGGCATCGTCAATTTGCATGATTCCGGCGTTGTTGATCAGCACGTCGAGCTTCGGATATTGCGCGATGAGCTTCTTTGCCACCGAGGCGATGCTCTTTGGGTCTTGAAGATCCAGCTCGACCGAGGCCATTCCAGGATTCGCCTTCGTGGTTGCTGCCAGGTACGATTTCCGGCGACCGGAAATGATGACCTGGTTTCCGCGTTTGTGCAGTGCCTCCGCGAGGCCGCGTCCGATCCCCGAACCACCGCCCGTGATGAAAATCGTGTTTCCAGTGAGAATCATGGATTGTTTCCTTTCCGTCAGACAGCGCCCGAACGCATCCACTCGATGCCCAGCGGCGGTATTAATGAACCGCTCAGTTCACTATGATGCGCGAAAATCCTTCCGGTTGCAAGAATATTGCACCGAACAGTTCAATACGTCATAATGAAGGCATGGGGCGACCAAAGAACTTCAGCCGGGAAGGCGTTTTGGATAAGGCGCTGCCTGTCTTCTGGAAACACGGCTTCGCGGATACCAGCCTTCAGGAATTGGAAAAGGCCACGGGCGTAAACAAGTCCGGGCTGTATGCCGAGTTCACGGACAAGGGAGACCTGTACCTGGAGAGTTTGCGGTATTACCTGAGAAAACGGCAGCAGGAAGAATTGCTGACCGCCGAGCCGCTAGGGTGGAAAAACATCGAGCGCTTTCTGAAACTCGGTCCCTGCAGCTTGGAGGGCCAGAAAGGCTGTTTCTCGGTCAATTCCATGAACCAGTTTGCGGTGCTCCCACCCGCGGCGCAGGAAATCGTTTCCAAGAGCCGCGCCTTTCTCAAAGATCTGATCACGAGAAATGTCGAAGCCGAGAAGCCCATCATGAAACCGACTGTGCTCGCCGAGATGATCTTGACCTTCTTTACCGGCATCAGCATGGAGCAGCACTTGAAAGTCAGCAAAGCTTCCATGAACCGAAGAGTGGACGACTTCATGAAGGTCGTCCGCAAGCTGTGAATCCGCAGTTCCGCGGAGGACCACTTCACCACGAATCGGTCTGGAATACCGTCGTCCCGCTGCTTCAATCCTGCGGAATCAAGCCAATCGTACCTGAGACCTTCCCGCTGGCCGAGGCGTCCGATGCTCTGCACTACCTTGTCGAGGGTCGCCCATTCGGCAAGGTCGTCCTCACCATCTAACGGCCTTGATGTACCGCGGCCATGGTGTCAGCGGTCAAGTTGAATAAGTCATGGAGGAGCGCTTGGTGTAAAAAAGCTGAACTCAGCGACCACGCTGATTCTCAGGGTAGCTCTTCGAAAAAGAGATAAAGGGCGCCAATCCGGCCGTCCCGGGAAATGATGAAATCAGTCCCGGCGTAAGCTGGCGCCTCATCAGGGCGGCCCGATACCCATTGGACCCGCCCGCCATTGCCCAATTCCTCGGGTCCGGCAATGAGTTGATATCGAGAGTCAAGGTGAGTAGCCTTGATCGCGCCCGCGATGTGATCGATTTCGTCGCGAACACGGTAGACCCTCTGGGCTCGCAGAACACGCAATCTTCAGTGAAGATCTCGTCAAGGGCCGCGCGCCGCCGCGCGGGGTCGTTTTCACCGAAGACGTCGTGAAGATTGCGGGGCAACAACGTCGATATGCTGTAGGACATGTTTCTCCCTCTCGCATTCCCGTCACCACTTACTTAACGTTGAAGGATCCCCGCGAACGCCGACCGCACACTCCAAGTCGTAAGAAACCACAAAACCAGCCAGCTAGGAAAGCCACGACGGCCAAACCAAAGAAATTTCCAGGATTGGCATTTCCTCTAGCACCTACAACAAGTTTCTGTACATCAGGAAATGAATGGGGGAAAGTTGGCTCCCCGGGCTAGATTCGAACTAGCAACCCTTCGGTTAACAGCCGAATGCTCTACCATTGAGCTACCGGGGAACCGGGCATGGCAGGACTTTGATTTTACAACACTAAGCGGCGTGTGCGCCAACCTCCCCTTCTCTTTTTGAGTCCAACGGCGGTTTTACTTTTCCCATCTCCGCTGCGTGATACTGCTTCTTCCTACGTGTGTAGAGGTCAACGAGTCGATCAGCAGAGTGTCCGGCCCAGTCGCGGATGACCTGTCGGCTGACATCAGCATAGACCCATTGGCTTATCCTCCCACGGCGGAAGCTGTGCATCCCCATCCCTTCTTTCGAGATTCCCAGCTCGTCAAGGATAGGTCTGAGTTCGTCCTCGTAGAAGTTCGAAAGCAACAAGGGTGTCCCTCTGCGGCTTCGCAACACCAAACCACCCGTGCGACCGCCAAGGTGCTTCTTGAGTTCTGCAACAACTGAAGCATCAATCGGGCACGTACGGGTTCTGTCTTTGTTGCCTGTGTCTGACTTGGTCGTGCTCTCGACGCCGTTCATCACACCATGTCGGAAGGTGATGACGCCTTGCTCCAAGTCAACATCGCCGCAGTACAGGCCAAACAACTCACTCATCCCGCTTTGCGCTTGCGCATCCGTGTCCGGTTTGGCAGGTTCTGGCCACTCGCCAGAGCGCAAGAAATTGCGATCGATACCGTCACAAACGCGCCGCGAACGTATCTTAAA
>Ga0210406_10003307_pt1 | contig 17764 bp, 16 predicted proteins | sample IncBWC30MmetaG_FD_155454 | JGI IMG/M metagenome (GOLD analysis project Ga0210406, IMG submission 155454) | Forest soil microbial communities from Barre Woods Harvard Forest LTER site, Petersham, Massachusetts, United States - Inc-BW-C-30-M | ecosystem: Environmental > Terrestrial > Soil >... | reverse complement strand
CACTCGCCAGGAGCGGTTGGGCTTGCGCATCTTACAGCGAATCCGTTGACTCAGAATCGGCGCATACCGTAGAACCCAGCTGGGCAATCGTCGAATGATCCAGGCTGAGTCCCCGCTCGGCCATCATCTCCTCCGGGTCCCGATAGCTGAGCGAATATCGCAGATACCAGCGAAGGCAGAGGACGATGATCTCGTCTTGAAAGTGCGCGTTAGCGCCTGTACTGGCCATGACGCACGATTTTTCAATGGCTTGGCACTCTAGGGTCACTTCACGCCCGTGCTTGCCATAATGTCGCCTGAGTATCATGGAGCGCTCCGCGGTTCGGTCGTGTGGTGGCCTGGACATGGATGATCATGGCGCGATGGTCGTATCGAGGAATTGGAGGAGCCGGCGTGGGGCATTTTCCTCGGTCTGCTCAGCAACGGGGACGTCCCAGTACTCGGAGCGGGGCAGGCATTCTTCGAGATACCTCGCCGCCGAGGTCGCGTGCGAGATGTCTCGGCCTGGAACGATCAGGGCGGGGATGTCGAGGCGGAGCAGATCTTCGGGTTCGGCACCGGGCGCGGTGTCACGGTCAAACAGGCCGCGAGCCATGCCGGCTACGATGAGCTTGTAGTCGTCCAGGTTCTGCCTTACAAACGAATCGGCGAAGGCGCGGTCCCGCCGGATGACCGACGCCCATGGCCCGCCTCGGGCGTCCGCATTGAACGGCTTGCCTTCTTCGGTGACCAGTCGGACGACCTGCTCCAGGCCGTGCGGCTCTACGTAAGTCAGATGCTCCGCAAAACGCTGGTGGCACTTGATACGGTATTTTGCGCCACCCACGGGCCAGTAGAGAACCATGCTCAACGTGGCATTCGGGTAGGCCACAGCAAAGGCTATCGCTCCGGAGCACCCCATGCAGCCGCCCACGAGGTGCGCCTGCTCGATGCTCAGATGATCCAGCAGCCCCTTGCCCTGTGCCGCGAAATGAGGCCATGTCACACGCTCGATGCGGCCGCCCGACTCACCGCACTCGCGGCGGTCGAAGATGATGCAGGTGTACCTTCCGGACAAGTGGCCCAGCAGCCTGGTGCGGGCGTATACGCCAAGGGTGGTCCACTGCTCCAAGCTCGCGTCGAAGCCGCCGGGAGCGAACATCAGCACGGGCGGGCCCGAGCCAACCACCTCGTAGCGTGTCGTGATGCCGTCGATTTTCGCGGTAGGCACTTGCGATCTGATCAATTCAAGGGGTCGCCGGTGTGACGACAACGCCACCTTTGATCTGGCGCCCGGCGCGCACATCCACTGCGTACGACGCGATGGCGTCCAGCGTGATCCGGGCGACATTGGCGTAGGTCTCGGTCTTCGAATCGATCGCGCTTGCCGCATAACCGATCGCGGCGTGCACCATTCGCATCCGTCCGTCGAGCCATGGGCCACCGCCGAGCCCACCGATTACAGGAATCGAAACGGCGTCGACGACCGCGGGGCCTGCCACCGGGCCGGACAGCGTAAAGTCGAGGAGCGATGCGCCCGCGCCTTCCAGTCGCTTGGCCTCCTCCACGAATTTTGACGTCATGACCGCGGGCACCTGCGCGCCTGGCTTCGATATATCGGCGTATGAGATGCCGTATTGTAGAGCAGTTTGAGGCGTGATCCCAAACTGCGCGAAGACCGGTATACCCGCGCGGGCAATTGCGCTAACCGCCTCCGGAAAATCCGCCGCGCCGTCCAATTTGATCATGTCCGCACCCGCCTCCTTCACCAGCCGCACAGCCGCCCGCAACGCGTTGTCGATGCCCTCCTGGAGCGGACCGAAAGGAATGTCGCAGCTGACGATAGCTCGTTTGACTCCACGGCGAACCGCCTTGCAGACGACGATCATCTCTTCCATCGTGACAGCCAGCGGACTCGGGTGGCCCCACAAATTGGTTCCTACCGTATCTCCCACCGAAACGATGTCCACGCCGGCGCGGTCAACAATCTGCGCGATCTGAAAATCCCAGGCCACCACTCCGACGATCTTTTGCTTGGCCGGCTTCATCTGCTGAAGGACGGGAATAGTAACGATCGCTTCCCTGGACTGCATCGATGCTCCTCGATGAGCGTATCACAGCAGCCCATGAGTGTTGGACGGAAACAACTCCTCAACCGTAACGGGCTGGGCGATGATCCGCTGCTCAACGGCGTACTGGATTATTTCCTCGAGCGCCTGCCGGTTGGGTGCGATGCCATAGGGCAGAGGATCGCGGCCGGTGATCTCCATGACCTGCCGGTGCAGATCGTCAACGCGGGTCGGGTTTTGGATCTGACCGCTCTGGAGGCGCAGGATGTAATCGCGCTTAGCCTCTGCGAACGCGTTGAAAATGTCGGCTGCCAGGTCCTCGTGCGCGTCGAGAAGTTCATCCTTTACGACTATCAGATGATTGATGGGGTAATGGCCCCGGCTGCGCAGGGCCTCGTAGCCCGCTGCCGCGGCGTTGGCAATGAGCGGCTTCACGTCCGGTGACTCGATCTCGAGGCCGATCGCCGCAGGCAACTCTCCGGACGCGACGAGGTCCGCAATCTTTTTCCCCTTTTCGATCGGTACTACGTTTGATGGCGGCCGGTACTCAGTAACGTGCTCGTCGCCTGAAAGCACCCAGGTGATCTTGTCCAGGTCGACCCCGTACTGGTGCTGCAGCACGCCGCGAGCCCACAAGCCAGTGGTCACGGTGTAGCCGCGGTTAACGCCGACTCTTCTGCCTTCCAAATCCTTGGGGCTTTTGATGCCGGACCTCGTGTTGTACACGATGGCGCCATGATGGAACGCCCGTACCAGGAAGATTGGTAGGCCCATGAAACGCTTCCCATGAGCACGCGCCGTGATGTATGTGCTCAGGGCCATCTCGGAGACATCGAACTCGAGCCCGCGCACCATGCGGCGGAACGCGTCGATGAGTGGATCCACCTCGACGAACTCGAACTCGCAGGTCCGCGGCTTCACTTTCCCGTCCTTGAGGGCTTTATTGTTTCCCTGCGTGCGAGTGACGATTCTCAGCTTGAGCTTAGGCATCGTTACTCTTCGTTGCGCTCATTCGCTCTTCGCCGGTGTTACTCCCATGGCATAAGTGAAGCGTGGATCACGCCCGGCACTCCCTGGCCGCCGACCGACCTGATGGCAAGATCCACATCGTTCAGTCCAAACCTGTGCGTCGTAACCTTCTCAAGCGGGAAGCGCTTCGATTCGAGCAACTGCAGAGCAAGCTCGCACGCCTGGAAGCTGTGCCCGCGCGCGCTCTTGATGGTAATGGCTTTGGCCGTGATCCGGCCGATCGGAAAATTCGGAAATTCCGCCATTTCTCCCTGGACCACCATCGTCCCGCCCCTGCGCTTGAGCGCTTCCACGGCGAGCAGTATCGGGAAGGTCCCGGCGCCGGAGCTGCAGTCGAGCACAACGTCCACGCCCTTGCCTGCAGTGATCTCTTTGATGCGTGCCAGGGCATCTTCCTTCTCAATATCGATCACGTAGTCGGCGCCCAGGGCTTTGGCAACCTCCATCCGCGCACTGTCGCGGGACGTGCCGGTAACGATGATAAGAGAGGCACCTGCCTGCTTACAGACCACCGTCTGGGAAAGCCCCTGCTGGCCCGGGCCTTGAATTAGTACGCTGGAGAAAAAGCCTACGCCTCCATCGAACAGCGACCATTCGATGCCGTTGGACATTGGGGTAGCCAATCCTGCCAATTCCGGCGTAACGCCTTTCGGCACACGGTGAACGACGGCGTTCCGGGGCAGGTACACGTATTGGGCAAAGCCGCCCCACAGATGGGGGGCCACATCGGCCGGCGTATAGCCATAGCGGATGGCGTTCGGGTTGTAACGCCAGTCGGTGTTTTCGCAGTGACGGTATTGGCCCTGATGACACCAATCGCATTGACCGCATGCGACGTAGTGCTCCAGAAATACCAGGTCCCCCTCCTTGAATCCTTGGCGTTCGGTGAATTCCTTGCCGGTCCTGGCGATGTACCCGATGTTCTCGTGGCCCATGATCACAGGAGCGTTCGAAGGTGGTTCCCGGTAAAGCCTCACATCTGTTCCGCAGATCCCAGCGACTTCCATCTTCAATAAGGCGCAGTCGTGCGGGATATCCGGCATGGGAAATTCACGGATCTCAGTCTTATTCGGGGCGACTCTCACTGCCGCCAGCACACTTTCCACTGCTGTCTTCCTCCTCTACGCGATGCGCGTCCGTGGCCAGTCTAGCACAGGGTCCCTTCCGCAAATATTCGTGATGAGAGAGGTTTAGCGGCGTTGTTTGGTACGACTGGGGTCTCCGTTCCCGCGAACTTCGAGTTCAGGGCGGACGAGAATCCAAACGGGTTATTTGCGGCCTGAAGCCCGGTGATAGTAAGATCAAGCCGTCCATTGTGAAACGTGTTGTGCACAACAGATATTCGCGCTACGGGCGTTTCTGGAGGGAAAGGCTTATGAACGATTTGCGAAGAGTTGAAATTCGGAGAGCCCGTTTTGTGGGCGCAACCCTGATGGTATCGTTTCTGGCTTTGGGTACGAGCCATCTTCGCGGTCAGCAACCGACCGCCTCGATCACTGGCACTGTCCAGGATTCCACCGGCGCATCCGTCCCCAACGTGACAGTTACGGTTGCGAGCCCGGAGACCGGGCAGACTCGTAATATCGTCACTGACAGCTCTGGCCAATACGCCGCACTCTCGCTGCCCGTGGGTCAGTACGAAGTCAGAGCAGAGAAGCCAGGGTTCGCTTCGGTTGTTAGAACGGGGATAACGCTCGTGGTCGGGCAACAGGCGGTCGTGAACATGCGTATGGACGTCGGCGCCGTTCGACAAGTAGTGACTGTCACCGAGGAGGTCCCGCTGGTGAATACAACGACGGCATCCGTCGCCGGGGTAGTCAACGAACAACAGGTAAAGGACCTTCCTCTGAATGGCCGCAGTTGGGACACGCTCATCACTCTGAATCCCAGCACAACGAATATGACCTCGAATCAATCGACCACGAGCACGGGAAAGGGACAAGGCTTCAACTTTTCCGTTTCCGGGAATCGCGAAGACTTCAATCTCTTCTTGATGAATGGCATTGAGTACACCGGAGTCTCTACTGCCGACGTCATGCCTGGCGGCGTCAGTGGTCTATTGTTAGGGGTCGATGCGGTACGCGAGTTTAACGTACTGGAGGATGCGTACGGTGCTGAATACGGAAAACGGCCGGGGGGACAAATCAGCGTTGTGACTATGTCCGGCACGAATCAGTTCCATGGAGATCTATTCGAGTTCTTGAGGAACGATGTTTTGGACGCGCGTAACTTCTTTGCCCAATCCACAAATCCACCGTTCAAACGCAATCAATTTGGCGCGGCCTTGGGAGGACCTCTTAAGAAAGACAAGACCTTTCTTTTCGGTAATTATGAAGGCTTCCGGCAGAGCCTTAGCTTGTCCGATGTGACATTTGTGCCGGACGCCAGTGCGCGGAGCGGAACGTTACTGGGGTCGAATGGCAAACCGATTCCGGTGGCGCCGGGCATCGCGCCGTATTTCGCTCTGTGGCCGACTCCCAATGGGCCCGACCTGGGCGGCGGAGTCGCGGAGGCGTTTAGTAATCCCGTCCAGAGCGTTCGGGAAGATTTCGGGAACGTTCGGCTCGATCATAATTTTTCCCCCAGAGATATGCTCTCCGGAATTTACACGATTGACGACGGCCGGAATCTCTTGCCCGGAGCCAATCCGCTGACGCAAACATTGAGTATTCTACGCGCGCAGATTGCGAGTGTACAGGAAACGCACCTATTTTCTCCTTCGGTCCTAAATAACGCCCGCTTCGGTTTTTCGCGCGCTCACTGGGATCTGGTGGCCTCGCCGCCGGTGACACCCGCGGACACATCGTTTGTTCCCGGGCAACCGGCGGGAGACATTTCGGTCGGCTCGGCGAGCTTTAACAGCGTGGGCGCATGGTCCATCGCGGGCAGCAACGGGTCCCAGCAATTTGAGAAAGTCGCCAGGAATCTATTTACCTTCACCGATGATGTCCAGATCACGAAGGGCAAGCACACCATCACCGCGGGAGTATGGCTCCAACGGATTCAGGCTAACGATGACGCTGCCAATCAACGGTACGGTGTGGCTACCTTTTCCGGTGTGGCGGCATTTTTGCAAGGCCAAGCCAGCCAGATTGTGGCAGTACTGAATCCAGCCGAGATTGGTTGGCGCCAGTGGGCCGGCGCGTGGTATGTGCAGGATGCCATTCAGCTGCGCTCCAATCTCACTCTTAGCCTGGGACTGCGGCATGAGTTTAACAACGGCTGGAACTCACCAAATGGCGAAGCCTCCAATTACATTTTTGGGACTGCGGGTTGCTCCCCTGGCACCGCCCAATGTTTGCAGTCTCAGCCCATGCTTGGAACTTCTCCCTACACCGTGAATAACGCGAAGCGGCTTTTTGGTCCGCGCGTCGGGCTGGCATGGGCGCCCCTTTCGAAAACGGCGATCCATGCAGCGTTTGGAACTTACTATAACCAGCTTGATTACATGGGGTCGTGCTGTGATGGCAGCCCGATCGGAAACAATCTGAACATTAATCCCTCCATCGGGACAAAGACATCCCCTGCTACTTTCCCGATTCAGATAACAGCAAATCTTCCAGATGCAAAGGTATCCCCGGCGGGCGTGCAGCCCGACCTGCAAACGCCGACGGTCGAGGAATGGACCCTAAAACTCGAACAGGGAATTACGGCCAACATGCTTTTCAGCGTCGCCTATGTAGGGGAACATGGATACCACCTGCCTGACACGGTAGACGTAAACACCGTAACTCCGACCGCGACGGCAAACGGGACGATCGGTCATCCGTTTCCCAGTACCGTGGTAAGGGCGAACAACGCACTGGCGAATACTCGATACACACAAGCCAATGCCAGTAGCAGTTACAACGCGCTGCAAGTCAGCCTCATTCAGCGTTTGAGCAAAGGCTTGCAGTTCCGGGGCAATTACACTTGGTCGAAAAGCCTGGACATTCACTCCTCTTCGTTCCTTGCCAATGAGGGGATCGCTGGGACTACGACGGTCATGATTCCTCAAGATCCGCGCGCGGATTGGGGTCCCTCGAACTTTAATCCGGCGCAGCAGGTGAGTGGCAATTTCAGCTATGCTTTGCCCTTCGGTCACGGCCGGTCTTTTGGAAATAATGTCGGCGGGATAACTGAGAAGTTGATTGGTGGGTGGAGCTGGAATGGCATCATCACAGGGCAAAGCGGTTTTCCTTTCACTCCTCTGGTGGGTTCCAACCAGTCGAATAACGGCGATGCTAGAAACCCGGATCGCGTTTCCTTTAATCCCAACTTCACTGGTCCGATCGTTACCGGAAACCGCACGCAGTGGTTTAATCCCGCCGCATTCGTTTTGCCGCCTGCAGGAACTTACGGCAACGCCGGCCGGGACATTCTGAGCGGGCCGGGGCTAGTGGAGTTTGACACCTCATTGATCAAGACCACGGCCATCACGGAGAGAATCAAGGTTGAGCTTCGAGCTGAATTCTTCAACGTGTTGAACCACACGAATTTTGGGATGCCGGTGGTCGCCACGTTTTCCTCCGGTGCTGTGTCGCCAACCGCGGGGGCGATCACATACACGGCAACGACGCAACGCGAGATTCAATTCGGATTGAAGTTGCTCTGGTAAGCGTCTTCCCGCTCAGGCCGGATGCGCTTCCCGGTCGAAGTGTTTCTTAATGTTCGGGTCCTCTTTGTCCGCCTCAATCTGTTCGACTGACAACGGAATGCCGAGGCGCAACGGAAAATCGCCTTCGGTAATCGCCAGGTATCGCGCCTTGGTTTTCCCCGTATTGAAGTGCTGGTGGAACCAGAAGAACGGTGGGGATACGACGGACCCGGCTTGCCAATCGATCTTGACCGCATCTGAATCCTTGAGCTTATCTTTCTCCGCCAGCGAATAGCCCTTGCCGTTCAGCGTCAGGATGATCGCCTCGTAGGGATGGCGGTGGCCCAGCTTGTAGGTGCCCACTTCAAATTCGGAGACGTGCGGCTCGAGCACGGTGTTGCCACCCATGTCGAAGAACATGCTGGCGTTGCCGTCGCCGCGCTCCTCCCACAGCACCACTTCAGCGGAGCGAACGTCTTTTACGAAGTTGGTTTTGTCCCATCGCTTGCGTATGCGAGCGGTGGAAGTAAAATAATCCGGCGCTCCATCATAACGATCGGTGAAACTGAAGTTAGAGTCATTGATCAGTCCCATGCTGCCGAATACCTGAATCATAAATGGGAAGGTAGTGATGAACAGCAGCCGCGCTGGATGCGCCGGATCGCTATTGAAATGGCGATGCAGCGCGTTTACTGGAACGGTGAACAGGCTGCCTTCTCCCCAGGAAACCTTGTTGGGCTTGGTTCCGCCGCCTACGGTGGTATACCCGCGCCCGGCCAGCACGTAAACGATCTGTTCGTAAAAATGCCGCTTTGGCTCGAGCGCCTTGCCCGCGGGAATTTCCTGAATAACACCGTCCATGTGGACGTTCCCGGAAAAATTCAGGTACAAGCCCTTTCCCCCGATCTCCGGCCAAGGCTGCACCTCCTGCTTTGCCGCGTCCAGCAGCGAGTAACCCTCGATCATCGGCACCTGGCTTTTCTTGAGCCACTCGCGATAGAAATCGCGCTCGATGCGGCCGCCGCCGCCGATATTCGCGGGGCTGAATTTGGGCGGCTCAATGATTCCGGCCGGCGCTTTCGCATGCTTCGATTGCCCGTGCAAGCGAGGCGAGGCAAGCGTTACAATCCCGGCAGCTCCGGTGAGCAGCTCCAACAGCCTCCTGCGCGATACGAGTCCTTGCTGGAACTCGTCAATCAAGTTGGCCATGGAACGTCCTTTCTCGCGGCTGGTTTGGCGAAGCTACTTGGAAGCCAACGTCTTTTCCACATCCACGCAGCCCAAATGCATACGCGTGAGTTTGGCGCCCAAGGCCGTCAAACCCATCTTGCCGGGCACGATCTGGTGGCATACCGTACAGCCGAACTCTTGGAAACGCTGGGCCTCGATTTTCTGATCGGCGGAACGCTGGTTCGCGGGCACTTGAGCAATCACGTTCATCGCCGTCAAGCTTCGGATGCATCCTTCGAATCCATTGCTAAGCTGTTTGCCTTTCTCCGTGAAGCCGAGTTTGCCCCCTTCTCCCGCTTTATGACAGCCGCCACAACCGTGGTTGTCGAAGACATACTGGGCAAGTTCCTTTTGACTCTTGCCTGCAGCGGTCATTTTGTCGAGAGCCGCGATGGTTGCTTGGGGAGACTGCTTTTGCTGGGCGAAAAGAAACACACATATTAACGCTGGCGAAACAGAGGCTAGGAAGAGCCGGGTCATGAGAGGATTCTACCTCAGTCGCGTTCGGCGTCGAACGAGGGCAGTAACCCGGTGGTCGGTGTGATATACAGGAGAAAGCCGTGATTAGCAAGTCTCTCCGCGTTTCGCTCCCTATCGGATTGTCGCTGATGATCTGGCTGGGCTTGACTGGAGACTCGCGGCCCACTTCGCGGCTCGTTTCATACGATGCGTTGCCATCGGATGAGGACGAAGCTTGCGCTCGCCCGGAAGCGGCCGTTGGGCTGTCTTTAGTGGCCGGTGAATTGCCGTTGCGCAACCTCCTCATGCAGGCGCAAACTGCCGGCGGAGCGTGGACTCCCGAGGACGCGAGCCAGCGTAAGCCCGAGCGCACGATCCGAGATCCCTACGCAGCCTACAGCGCTGTAGCGGTCGACTCTAATCACGATGAAGTGGTGATGACCGACGAGAATTTGTTCAACATCTGGGTTTATGATCGCGGTGTCAAGACCTCGCCCAACAAATCCAGTGAACCGAAACGCCTCATCGGCGGCTTGAATACGAAAATCGAATTTCAATGCGGGCTGTATATCGATCCTGCGAACGGTGACATTTATGCGGTCAACAACGACACCATCGACACACTGGTGATCTTTTCGCGAAAGGCCATCGGAGACGTAAAGCCTGACCGCGAGCTCCACACTCCGCACGGCACCTTCGGCATCACGGTGGACGAAGAAAAGCAAGAGTTGTTTCTAACTGTTCAACACGACAACGCGATTGTGGTTTACAACAAGTCGGCCAAGGGAACGGAAGCTCCTTTGCGAGTAGTGCAGGGCGACCATACGGGACTCGCCGATCCTCACGGAATGGTTCTCGACACCAAGCGTGGGCTCCTGTTTGTAACCAATCACGGCTCTTCGCACAGCGTGCGCCAGAATCAATCCGGGAACCGCAAGCGCGAAGGTTCACCAGGGTTCCCGTTGAATCGTGACGATGCCGTTCCGGGCTCGGGAAAGATCGGGCCACCGTCCATTACCGTCTATGCGAAGGACGCGAAAGGCGACGTGCGGCCTTTGCGGACGATCCAGGGCCCGCAAACGCAGATGAACTGGCCAACCGGCGTGTCGCTGGACGAAGATCGCAATGAACTTTTCATCGGGAACGACGGCGGGAACTCGGTTCTGGTGTTCGATGCCAACGCGTCCGGCGATGCCGCTCCGTTGCGGGTGATCAAGGGAACAGCGAGCATGGTCAGTAACCCGACCGGCATCTTCCTCGACAAGAAGAACAACGAATTGTGGGTGGCGAACTTCGGTAATCACACCTCCGCCGTGTACAATCCGGATGCTAATGGCGACGTGGCTCCGCTGCGTGTGGTCCGCAGTGCACCGCCGAATCAGCCTGTGCCGGGATTGGGGAATCCGCATCCGATCGCCTATGACACCAAGCGCGAGCAGATTCTGGTTCCGAACTGAGTGGCCCACCCGCAGATCGCGGTCTTCGCCAGGTTGGCGAAGGACGGAGCAAAGCCAGTCAGAAAAGTGGAGGGACAAGGCAGCCTGCTGGGACGCACGATGCACGGCATTGCCTATGACCCCATCCACGATGAATTTACGGTGCCCCAGCAGTTTGGCCAGGCGATCCTCACATACCGTGGCTCGGCTAACGGGGAGGAAGCCCCCGCACGGGTAATTATCGGACCTCACACACAACTGGACGCGCCGGAACATTTGGATGTCGATCCCGTCCACAACGAGATCTTCGTGCCGACCCGCTATGGCGCGGTACTCGTGTTTCCCCGCGACGGCAGTGGCGACGTTGCGCCGATCCGGGAGATCCGGGGTCCTAAAACCATGCTCAATGGCGACGCGCCCATTGCGGTGGATCCAGTGAACAATTTGTTGATAGTCGGCGGAAGCGCCGGGCATGGACAGGTCCGCCTGCTCATTTTCAACCGCACCGATTCTGGTGACGTGAAGCCCAAAGCAGTGATCGGTGGACCGAAGAGTCATTTGTATGCCTTTGGCGGCCCATTTGCGGTACATCCGTCGAAGGGTGAGATCATGGTGAGCGTCCGTGGCCCGGGTCCCTTCGCTGAGCTGTCGTCGGACGAAGCCTATGTTGGCGTCTGGAGTATCAACGACAATGGAGACGTGCCCCCCAAGTGGACCATCGGCGGACCGCACGGAATCCTGCGAATGCCTCGTGGCATCGCGCTGGATGTGAAGAACAAGAATATGATCGTGTCCGACAAGCGGCTGAACGCGGTTCTTACCTTCCACTTCCCCGAGGTTTTCTAACGGGACCATGCAGTTGAACCCAGGACACATCGTGACAGTGACGGATTTTTCGCCGGAAACTCTTCGGGACATCATCGCGCATCTCGAAGTTTCCGTTGATTTTGAACATCTGGTTTACCGCGAGGCGGAGCTTGACGCGATCTGGTCCATTACTGGGTTCGTTTTGAAATATGAGCCTGATTCGGAGCGGCGCCAAGGGATCGCCCGGCTCCATGGAATAGCCCATATGGCGCATGATCTGGTGGCGGACCGCCGTCCTGGGGAAGCAGCCGAGAAACTCCGAAGCTTTTTGTAACCTGGAACTTATGCTGTCGAGAGAAGAGAATGACCTTCTGACCCGGACGGATCCGGGCACGCCTGCCGGAGAATACTTCCGCCGTTATTGGGTGCCGGCCCTGCTCGCCTCCGAGGTGCCCACGCCGGATTGTGCCCCCGTCCGGGTTCGCTTGATGGGCGAAGATCTGATTGCCTTCCGCGATACGCACGGGCGTGTCGGGCTGATCGATGAGTTCTGCCCCCACCGCCGCGCCAGCCTGTTCTGGGGACGAAATGAGGAGTGCGGTCTGCGCTGCGTTTACCATGGCTGGAAGTATGCTGTCGACGGCGCCTGCGTGGACATGCCGAATGAGCCCCCGGAGTACGGTTTCGAGAACAAAATCCGGATCACAGCCTACCCCACGCGCGAGTATGGCGGGCTGATTTGGGCTTACCTCGGTCCGCCGGATCGGGCCCCCGAGCTACCCAAGCTGGAGTGGGCTCGCGTGCCGGACTCGCACCGGCACATCTCCAAGCGATTTCAGGAAACCAATTACCTCCAAGCCATTGAGGGCGGCATCGATTCCAGCCATTCCAATTTCCTTCACGCCTCCGTGGATGCGTTCCGCGTGACGGATTCCTACGTGGCGAAGGTGCGGGACAGTTCGAATCTGCGGGCCAAATATCATCTGCTGGATAAGGCCCCGCGATTCACGGTGAAGAAAACCGAATATGGCTTGATTATCGCCGTGCGGCGCAATGCCGAAGAGGACACCTACTACTGGCGCATGACCCAGTTCCTGCTCCCCAGCCACACCATGATTCCGTACCAGCAGGGCAACTCCATTCACGGCCACTGCTGGGTTCCACGGGACGACGAAACTTGCTGGGTCTGGACCATAAGCTGGAATCCACAGGGGCCGCTCTCCGAGGAAGATCGCGACGCGATCGCCAACGAAACTTTCGTTCACTCCAAGGTCGATCCCATCACCTTCCGGCCGCTTCGCAATAAGGACAATAACTACGGGATCGACCGCGAGGTCCAACGCAATATCAGCATGACAGGAATTCACGGATTTGCCGCGCAGGACCAGGCCTTGCAGGAGAGCATGGGTGCGACTGTCGACCGCACACGGGAGCGTCTGGGCACCAGCGACACCGCGATCATCGCCACGCGCCGGCTTCTGCTGCAGGAGATCCGGGCGTTGCAGCAGGGGCATGAACCCGAAGCGGCGCAGCGTAGCGATGCCTACTGGGTTCGCTCGTGCTCCCTGCTGTTGAACCGAGAAGTCGAATTCGATGAAGGCGCTCGCGAGCTCATGAAGGCGGATGTCTGACCTTGACTCGGGGGCCTGCGCGCGGCGAATCCGAACTCCGCGAGGAACTGGTTAAGGCCTGCAAGGTTTTGTTCGCGGCCAAGGCGGTCGGCGACGGACTAGGTGGGCATCTAAGCGCCAGACTCCCGAGCGAGAATCTACGGGATTCTTGCATTCTCATCAAACCCCGGCCGGTAAGCTGGTGGAAGCTTGAGCCGGAAGACCTGATCGTAATCGATTTGAACGGCGTGCGTGTCGACCGGCCCGGTGAATCGAGCGGCGTGCGCGAGTGGCCCATTCACGCGCGCATATACTCCGCTCGTCCGGATGTCCATTGCGTACTCCACGCGCACCCCGCGGCATCGACTCTGATGGCCGCGCTCGGGATCGCGGTCGAGCCGCTCGATCAGGACTGCGCCGCGTTAACCGATCAGCTGCCGGTGCTTGACAATGGCGCGGTCAGCATCTCGACACCTCAGTTGGGCGATGATGTGGCGGCCTCGCTTGGTGTTTTCGGCGCAGTGTTGCTGAAGAACCACGGTTGCATCGTTGCCGGCCCGGGAATCGCAGACGTGTGCGTAATGGCTCATAAGATCGAGAGAGTTGCGGAAACGATGCTTCGCGCGGCCTCGCTCGCGAAGCTGCCAGTTATTTCAGCCAGAACCAAAACGGGCATCCTGGCGGCGCGAAAGGGAGTCGAGTCCAGTAGCATCCACGAGGAGCGCTGGCGCATGCTGCAGGATTACTTCTTGGGGACCGGCAATGGCTGATAGCGTAGGCACGATCTCCCCGCCTTCCTCTGTTGCGGCCCTCGACAGGAGCGCCTCGCCGAGTGTTTGGAAGGCCGTGCTGTCAATAGCGGCACCCATCGCGCTTTGGTTTCTACCCTTGCATCTGGAACCGAAAGCGCAGCACGCCATCGCCATCTCGCTGTTCATGATCCTGGCGTGGGCCACGGAGGTAATGGATCACGGACTCACCGGCCTGATCGGCTGCTTTCTCTTCTGGGCGCTCGGTGTTGTCAAGTTCGACGTTGCGTTCAGTGGATTCGCCGATGATACGCCCTGGTTTCTGATGGGCGCGATTCTATTCGGCACCATGGCCAGCAAGTCGGGACTGGCGAAGCGGCTGGCGTACCTGATCACAATCCGCATTGGTACCAGTTACTCGCGCCTGTTGCTCGCCTTAATCCTCTCGGATTTCTTGTTGACCTTTCTTGTGCCTTCAGGAATGGCGCGCGTGACCGTTATGGCCGCGGTGGCTACCGGACTGATCCAGGCGTTTGGGTTGGGGCCCGGGAGCAATGTCGGTCGGGGTATGTTCCTCATCTTGACCTACACGGCAGGAGTGTTCGATAAATCGATCATCGCCGGCGCGGCGGCGATCACCGGACGCGGCATCATCGAGAACGTGGGTCACGTCGAAGTGCTATGGAGCCAGTGGCTCGTGGCATACCTGCCTTCGGACATCATCACGATCCTGGTGGCGTGGAGGCTGACGCTGTGGCTCTATCCTCCGGAAGTGGCTACGTTACCTGGTGGTGTACAACACTTGCAGGATGAATTGCGCAAAGCGGGTCCGTGGTCGTCGCTGGAAAAGAAATCGATGGCCCTGATGTTGCTAGCGATCGCGCTCTGGGCCACCGACTTCCTGCACCACATTCCTTCTTCGATGATCGGGCTCGGCATCGGCTTGTTAGGAGTACTGCCGTTCGCTGGCATCCTGACCATCCAAGACATGCGGAAGCTGAACTTCCTGCAGCTGTTCTTTGTCGCCGCTGCGGTCAGCATGGGCAAGGTTCTCAGCGCGTCGCGCGGCTTGGCGGTCCTCACCAACATTGTCTTCGGGTGGCTGGAGCCTTTGCTGCCTCACCAGCTGCTTTCCACGTTTGCGCTGTATTGGACTGGCTTCCTCTACCACCTGTTCCTGGCCAGCGAAATTTCCATGCTCGGCACCTCGATGCCGTTGCTGATGCAGGTCGCGATCACCCATGGCTTGAGCCCGCTGAAGCTGGGCATGCTGTGGGTATTCTCCTCAGGCGGAAAGATCTTCGTGTATCAGTCCGGCGTGCTGGTAATCGGGTACGCATACAATTATTTCCGCGCGAAGGACGTTCTCCGGCTCGGCCTGATCATGAGCCTCGTGGATTCGCTGTTGCTGCTCTTGGTTGTGCCGCTCTACTGGCCCCTGATCGGTATCAAATAGGATCGGTATCAAATAGCGCCTCAGCAAGGTCTACTTCAAGAGCTCGGGGACCAGGAACGAGAACAAGCTGTTGCGGATGCTATCGGTCACGTAGATCTCACCGTCCACGGGATTGAGCGCCAAACCTGTGGGATGCACCAATTCGCTGAATGGACCACCGATCTTCACGCGAGGCGGCACGTCACCGCGATCGCGCACATTCCAGACGCCGATGAATCCCAACTGGGGATTGAGCCACGGGTCGTCGGGAATCTTGGCGCCGCCGTGACTATATTCGGGCTTGAGCGTGACTTGGGAGTAGAGGTTGAGGTGCAAATGGTTGGACGCCGCCAGGAAGATCTTTCCTTTGTAGATCTGTAGCTCCCAAGGTTCATCCCGAATTCCGGTGTGCTCGCCTTTGATCTGGCCGATCGGCGCGACGTCGCCCGACGCGAGGCGATCAAAGAACAGGATGTCTTCGGCGTTCGCGACGACCAGGACATTCGTTCCCGGATCGACCCCCAAACCGACGGTGTGGCCCAAGCCGGTCTTAGGCCCCTTGATGTAGCGCTTCGGCGTCACGTTGCCGTTTCCTTCCATCGGAAATATCGCGATGGACCTCGCACTCAAGCTCGCGACCAGGATTTCGCGATGCGCCAGATCCAGGCTGATCGCGTGCGGATTCTCCATACCGGTACAAGGTCCCTGAATCGTCCTGACGGGGGGCGCAGGGCCTTCCGCGCCACCGCGGAACACCAGCACAGCATCGGCCAGCGCGTTGGTTACGTAGACCTCGTCCTGAACCGGATCGTAAGCGATACCGTGCACCGTCCGGGACATCTTCGTCGCGCCGCCGGTAATGATTCTTTCTGGAGCCATAGTCCCGTTCGCCCCCCGGGCGAAGGCCGCAATACGCGGCTGGGCCACTCAATTGGGGACCAGGATTTGCCCGCGCTTGGAATCGTACGCGACTGCCTGTGGATTCCCGAATCCGGGGCTCGGCGTGCCTGCGGGAGCAGTCCGTATAATTCGCTTCGGAGCCGCATTGCCGTTCGCTTTCCGGTCGAACACCAAGGCGGAATGGTCAATGAAGTTCGAGACCCAAAGCTCGTTATTCACGGTATCGATCGCCACGCCCATCGGGCGGTTAATACCTGTTTCAGGGCCAGCGATCACGCGTGCAGGCGCTACATTCCCCGCGGCAGTCCGGGAAAAGATCAGCACGGAGTTGTCGCCGTTGTTGGCGACAGCGAACTCGTTGTTGGCAGGGTCGTCGCCGAGGCCCATCGGAAAATCCAACTTGGTCTTGTCGCCCTGGATGGTACGAAGGGGCTTAGCGTTTCCCTTGGCGTCGCCCGAATATGTCGTGATGGAAGGTGGCAGCACGGCGCCGGCTTCGGGTTCTGCGTTGCCGTTGGGTACGCAGCCGCCGCCGGTGTCTTTCACCAAGCCCCGGTAGTTTCCATGATTCGCTACCGTGATTTCGTTGTGCTGGTCATCCCACAGAATGCCGTGTGGATCCGCGAGGCCCGCGTTTGGACCGCGAATCACGCGCATCGGCGCTTCCACGTTATGCGCCTCTCTTTTATAAATGACCACCGCTTCCTGAAGCTCTATCGTGATCGCCAGTTCATCGTGCGTACGGCTCACTGCCAGCCCCCAAGCCTGGTGCGGAACTGAGAGCATTCGCTTGGGCGACTCGTTGCCGTGTGCGTCGTAGGGAAGTACGATGAGCGTATCCTCGATGTCGTTATTGACAGCCAGAATTTCCTTGTGCTGAGGATCCAATACGATGCCCGCGACGAAGCCTACGTTCGTGAGCGGCCCAAAGATTTGGCGTTGAGGATCCGTAACTCCTCCGCGGCGGGATTCGGCGATGCGGGAGTAGCTCAGAATGCTCTTACGGTTTACGTCCGTCATCGCAACCAGATTGTTCTCCGGATCGATCGCGAGTCCGTTGAAAACCGGGAACGGATCGTAAACCTGGCGGATGGGAATGATGTCGCCACCGGCCGGCTGGGGCCCGTGTTCTTGCGCATACAGCACCAGCAGCATGATAGCGGCAAGGATACCGCTCAGCAGCAGCGTCCCGGGATTGCTCAGCCGTGGCATTGTCACTATCACCAAGAATAGGTAGGACGTTGAGAGACTGTCAACTAAGAGGGATCTGTCGCAAACGCGCGTCGATTTGAAGTGATCAGCTTACTGCACAGGATGATAGTGCTGGCCGTTGCGCCTATAACCGCGATCGGGAGCTAGGCTTAACGGCTGCTGCAACTGGAACGTGAGAACTGATTCGGCGGGAACGTGCACGCGCTTTCCTCGTGTGGCCAACTGGCCCACAGCGCCAGCCGCACCACCGGCCAGAGCCCCGATCGCCGCCCC
>Ga0210406_10003306_pt1 | contig 17766 bp, 13 predicted proteins | sample IncBWC30MmetaG_FD_155454 | JGI IMG/M metagenome (GOLD analysis project Ga0210406, IMG submission 155454) | Forest soil microbial communities from Barre Woods Harvard Forest LTER site, Petersham, Massachusetts, United States - Inc-BW-C-30-M | ecosystem: Environmental > Terrestrial > Soil >... | reverse complement strand
AATCATGGTCATTATACCATGGTCATATATGCTATCCGCAATTAGCAGGGTCGGGGACGAACCCAGCATCGTCACGCGTCTTGATTTGTCTGGGGCCGAGGGGAGACTGTTGGCATGGCAGAGAACGAGCCAAGGCCGATAAAGAACAGCGGCAGGCGGACCAGTTGGACAAGAAGTCAGAGCGTCGTCCTCAACAAGGGACGAACAAAAGAAAAGTACGCAAGGACTCCAGCCGAGCCGCTTAATCCCGTCCCGATTTGCACTCAAATAAACTATGGATAGAAGTTTTTTTGCCTTCCCGCAATGCGTCGGAGGCCAATCCGTCCGCGAAGTCGGGAGTCCGATGTTCAGCGGTGTTAGAAAGAGGACATCGAGACCCCTCTCCAGTGATACAAGTGATGTCGTTTTTGCCGAAAATCCAGTCAATAGCGGAAACCACGCGGGGTGCGGCCCGCTCGAGATCGGCGCAAGGACTTTTCTTGAATGTGTCCTCGTGCCTCGAACCCAACCCAACCTTAGGCAACTAGCGTTCTCCCTGGGCTGGCACACCCGAAGCGCGCGATCACGGATTAAGATCGGCACATTCGAGACTTTCGATTCACCGACAGTCAGTCCGCCTCGAGCGAAGAGTTCAAAACACGAGGGGGATTTGCACCCATGGATCTTTGGGTTTGAGTTGCCCGACTTGAAGTAACTTTGGGAAATCTAGCGGCATTGATGGCAAGGTTGAGGAACTGTGAGGAACCCTTGGAACGACCAATGGGAGCCGATTGGGAGTACGTATGTAGGACGTTCTCTCCGTGTCAGGCTCCCTTCGATAAGGTCCATTCACCGCTGGTGAGGTGCCTCAGATTAGGGCGTCTTTGCAGAACTCGGAAGCGAGTAATGAATCACGATTTCACGCCGTGCTCCCACCGTCCTCACGATGACCAAATAGTGGCGTTGCGACCGTTGCCCATTGCTTACCACCTCGGCGGCGCCCTCCGTGTAACTCAGTGCTCCCGAACTATCGTTCCTCTCAGGACTCAATGAAGCAATAGTGTTGCCACGCTGTATCCCTCCACTGAGCCGCGCCCTGATTGCGTCGGGACCCTCCGCGACTCCGGCTTCCGAAACCATGACAGCATCCGATGCGTAAAGCGATAGCACCTTGTCAATATTCTTTTCGTTATAAGCCCTGGTGAATTCCTGCACTGTGGTTTCGGCAGGATGGCTCGAGTCTTTCTGCAACGCCACCGTCGCGATTCCGACCAGTAGCAACAATATCCCCGCCAACACGTATTTCATTCGCTTCATGGACTATCTCCGTTTGACTCGATGTGAGGACCAGAGAGCTTTTAATTCTTGGGCTCTCTCTCGTACAGGAGGAATGCGACGACAAGGTCCTCCAAAGCGAATCCGACACTTTTAAACAGAGTGATGTCTGCGGGATCGCTGCGGCCGACCGCTTTGTGGCTTACGATTTCGTGGAGATCGGCAACTATGCTGTCATTGGTGATGATGCCGCGACTGAGCGGTATCAGCAGATCGCCAGCCTCGGAGAGCGCCCCTTCGTAACTGTCGACTACAATCCGAGAACGTCCTACCACTACATCGTCCACTTCCCTGGTGTCAGGTTGAAACGCGCCCACCAGGTTCAGATGGGTTCCCTCGCGAATTAGTTTTCCATCGAATACGGGGACGCTCGAAGTGGTGCATGTGCATATGACATCTGACTCCTGGGCACAGACGGCCGCTTCGACGGGTTCGACGTGGAGCCCGTGATGATCTGCTAGCAATTCGGCAAAATTCTCGCTTCGCGACGCTTGCGATCCACAAACAAGTAAGCGCTCAAACTGCTGGCTGCGACTGAACAATAGAAGATGAGCCAGAGCCTGACGGCCAGTACCGAAGACCCCAAGCGTTCGGCTGTCTGGCCGCGCTAACACTCGAGTAGCGATCGCCGAGACAGCGGCCGTGCGCACTTCTGTAAGATAATTCGCCGACAACATGGCACAAACCTTCAGGCTCTCGGGTTCAAGCAGAAAACAGTCCGCATGGACACGATCACCATTCGAAGTGCCACCATTGCGTACAGTAACCACTTTCAGACCTGCCGCTGGAAGCGCACTGTCGCTGCAAGGCATAACCAGGCAAGTGGATCCGCCAAAGGCCTGCATCGTTGTCCTAAGAGGTATGTTCGCGGTCTTTCCGTAGTCCCGCCCAAACATCTTCTCGAGTGAGGAAACAACCTCATCGATGGACAGTCTCTCTCGAACTTGTTCTTCCGACAGAATCAGCATTCGAATACGCTCAGGGAAGAAACCTTCCTATGGACAACGATGACAAATCAATGTCAGGCGGTTCATGGCAAACCAGCTGTGCCACGAGCTTGCCGGTAATTGGACCGAGACTGATGCCGAGCATGGCATGTCCACTGGCGACGATCAGATTCTTTACCGTTGGGACCGACGAGATGATGGGCAAACCGTCAGGAGTGCAAGGCCTTAAGCCACTCCATTTTTCTTCCACTATCAGCGGAAATCTCTGAACGAAGTATTTGGAGGAGCTATCCCGAATCGCGTTCAGTCGTTTTTCATTGACACTGTAGTCGAGGCCGGATAGTTCCAGAGTACCTGCAAAGCGCACTTTGAGTGACTGCGACCTTCGCCTCACTTAGGAGCAATGGCCTCGATGGACGTACGGTCGACGACGAAATGCTGAAGCTGTAACCCTTGCCAGCCTGGATCAGCCAATCGAGCCCCAGACTGCGGCCCAGAGTCGACGACTCGCAACCCGCCGCAAGCACCACGCACTCGGGGCGAAAATCGCCTTGCGTGGTGCGTACAACAGAGATCCGTTCCTTCTCTAGTTCGAATCCAGTAACACTTGTCGACCGCACCATCTCAACTCCACGCCTCTCGCAAGTTCGCGCCAACCCGTCGAGGAAATCACCCGGCAATAGATGAGCATCATCGGGATAGAAAATGCCGCCCGCCATACCCGGAACAATCGAGGGTTCGCGCTCCAGAATTTCGGGGGGACCCCATTCTTGTGATCGGATCCCGTTCTCTCCCAGCATTTCTGCATCTCGGCGGCCCTCCGCGAGACCGCGTTTGGTTGCGAATAACATCAGAGATCCATCTTCGTTATATCCACCACTCATCCCTTTAAGGGAGTAGAGCTCCCGGTAGAGATCCAGGCTCGCAAACGTCAGATCCCGTAGTATCGGGATGGTCTTGCGCACTCGATCCTCATTGCATGCGGCCGCAAAAGCAACAAGCCACCGCATCAAACCCCAGTCCAACCGCGGCCTGATGGAGAACGGACTGCTTGAAGACCACATCCACTTCAGGCCCTTCTTGAGAACGCCGGGGGCTGCTAAAGGAATGCAATGGCTCGGAACTACCCACCCGGCATTGCCCCATGAACATCCCGAACCGATTTCCCCACGCTCGACCAGCGTCACCCTTCGTCCCACCTTGGCGGCATAGTAGGCGACACAAACTCCGATCACTCCACCGCCGATGACAAGCACATCCGGTTCGTTCTTGAACACCTGCGTCCACTTCGCTCCTGACTTGCGCCATTTTTTTCGCTAATGAGCTGCCGAATGAGGCTGTGATTTCCAGAAATCGATGCCAACGGCTTGCTCGGGCACGTCGACCGTCGCCACTGTCTTCAGAGAGTGCAAATCGATCACCTCGACCGTACCCGGCTCCGATCCGATCCCTTCCACAGCCACGAACGCGTACAGATTGTCAGGACTGACGACCACTCCGTCTGGCACCTTGCGTTTCGTAGGCAACTTTGCGAGTTCGCGCCCGGACTCGAGATCGAACACCGACACGGATTGCCCGCGCTTGTTGGTTGCGACCATCTTGCCGTCTTTCGAGACTGCCAGGTTATAGACGCCGGTCCCAGCCGGTATGCGTCGCCGCAAAGTCCAGGAATCCGCCGCCACCTCGACGATTTCATCGGACTTGTTACAGGCCACGTACACCGATTTGCCATCCGCAGAAGGTTGCGCCCACGTCGGACTGCAGGTCGCCGCTGCTATCTGGTGATGATCTTGAGGCGGAGAACCGGCAATCCCCACCTCTTTCCCCTTGCTCAGGACAAAGTGTCGCGAGACACCGAACTTCGCGGTATCGATTTCGACCAGCAGGTCATCCATCATGCAGGCCGAGTATTGTTTCGTTCCCGCTGGATTGAGACGGGATCCGTGCGGCATAACGCAGGTCGGAATTCGCGCTGCCTCAACCATTTCGTCGGTTGCAACCACCGACACTGAGGACGGCACCATGTCCCCGTGCAGGTTGAAGTTGACTTCGTATAGAAAACTGCCGTCGGGCGTGATGTCGACCGTCGCCGGGAAAAAACCCAACGTCACCTGCCCCACAACCGCATCATCTCTCGTCCTATACTTGAGGGCCTGACCATACGGACGGCCGTGCGCGATCGTGACGTAATAGAACTGTCGATCCGGCGACATGATGATCCCGTGCGGCCCGCTGATATCTCCACCTGGCATCACGCCTGTATGCAGCATGTGGTCGACCTTGGCACCATCTGGACCAAACCGGACCACCACGATCTTGTCGGCTCCCTCGCACACCAGGTATACGAAGTAATCCTTATCCGGCGAAGTTCCTTGCGCCAGACAGCGCAGCACCAATAGCCACGCCACCGCCAGCCAACGACACCTCACGTTTGACAGCATCATCACGGAAGGCCCGGCGCTGTCGTGGAACCCTTGAAGGTTGGCTTGCCCAGCTTCACAATCCAAAGGCCGGAATTGATGTCGTTGAAGTAGATCAGCCCGTTATGCGGCTGCGCGCCCCAGGTAAATGGAAGATTCGTGCGGTAACCAGCGTTATCCCCTGTCCAGAGCCGCGCGATTTCTCGGCCTTGCCGGTAGAGATCGCCTCGCAGTTCGCCCGAAACGTCCAGGATTCTCCCCCCACCGTTGTAGTAGCCCATGTAGAGCACATCATCCGCCACCCAAATGTTGTGAGCGCCCGCTTCTGGCACCGAGTAGTGAGCAACAATTCGCGGGTGCTCGATGTCGCTCACGTCAACCGCCTGCACGATGCCACGGACTGGAATGCGCAGGTGCGCTTCCAGGTCGAATTCGGCGGGGTAGACTTCATCGCCGATGTACACGTAATTCTTGAACCGGTAAACGGTGTGCGTCCCCGCGAGCCAACCATCACCGTAGAGTTCGTTCTGGTTGATGCGAAGCTGGCTCACCAACTGTGGATGTTCCGGGCTACCGTGTTTGATGCCATTTCCAACATCCAGAATCACCAGCCCATCCCGCCAGTACGCCAGGTAAGCCAGTCCATCGACAACCTGCAGATCGTGCAGGTATCGGCCCGCCGACATCGGACCAAAGTGCCCTTCGATAGTCGTCGCCAGAGGTGCGTCGACTTGCCAGCGCGCGACCTCCTTGGGAGCCTTCACATCGGCAAAATCAATCACGCGCATGGAGCCGGTCGCGTCGTCGGTGATATACGCATAATGTCCATTCACGTAAGCACTGTGCACTCCCCCGGTTACGGTAGCCGTATAGTCCGATAGCACGCGAACATGTGTGGGGTCCGACGTGTCCAGAAACACAATGCCGTTCTTGCGGGTGGAGGCGCCTTCGCGGGTAATCACGCCGATCTTGCCGTCGGCAGTCGTGCTGACATCATTGATCAGCCGCGCATCCACCGTAACGGTATCCAGCAGTTTCGGGCTTCCCGGCTCAGAAATGTCGTACACCCACAGCTTGTCGCTGACCGACGAAAGGTAGGCGTAGTTGCCGATAATCCATTGCTCCGCTGTTTGCGTATCTTTAGGCATCACGTGCGCCACGACGTCGAGCTGTCGCTCTGCATTTCGCGACGCCACTACCACCGAGCTGATCGTTTCTTTTCCACCGCTGGTCGCCCGCACGATGTAGGTGCCGGGCTCCTCCGCCACGAACGCGCCATCTGGATACACCGTCGCGCCAGCACCGATCACTTCCCAGGAAACGAAGGGATCCTTAACAGCGCCGCCCTGTGCGTCTTTCGCGGCGGGTTTGAAATGAAGCACGTCGCCAGTGCGTGCCTGTGCCGTCGTGGGCTCCACACTCAAGCTTGCGACGGGGTTCTTCCCAACCGCGAAACTGATGTTGCCCGCCACCTTCCCTGACGTGGCGCGCACCTTAGCTTGGCCGGCGCGGAGGCCGGTGACAACCCCTGCCTTGTCGACACTTGCAATCGACGGCGTCTCCGATGTCCAAGTAATAGGAGCGTTGTTCTGCGGGTCGCCTTTCGCATTCCTCGCCGTTGCCCCGAGAATCTCGGATGCGCCAACCACCAGCGGCTTTGGCATCGTGATATCCACACTAGCCGGGGCCGCAGGCGAAACTGTGATTTTCGCGTATCCTGTTTTTCCGGCGATCACCGCTCCAACTCGAATCTCGCCAGGCTGGTAGACGGTAACCACACCCTTCTCGGCACCCGCCAGGTCGAACGGGGCTGTAAACCATAGCGATGGCGTCCCCGGAATTATCTCGCCGGCCGCGTTCTTGGCGACTGCGGTGAAGGTCAATTTCTGTCCTACCTCGGCAGTCACTTCCTTGGGCGTAATCTCTACCGTTCTGGGTACCTCAGAGGTGGAGGGTTCCTGCGCCGCCGTCAAAATGGCACATGCCGCCACCACCACCAGACATGTGAATGCCCGCAAAGAATTCGTCATCGTTCGTCTCTCCTCAAACTCATCTCGGGTCGAAGTAACCGCAATCGCAGGCGCACATAATAGAAGGCGCATACGCATCACCGTTTATCTTCACCTTTCGAAGCCCACTCGATAACGCCGGCTTCCGAGAGCAACTCCATATACTGGTCCACCGCCGGCAGAGGCACATAGCCGAACTCCGCTCGCAGCGCATTCGTAATCTCCAGCAGGCTGCGACTGCCATCGGCAAAGTTAAGAGCTTCATAAGCAGTTTCAAAAGCGTAGGAATTCACTGGCAGATTGAAAATATCGTAGCGTTGCCGGTATTTCGGATCGGTCTTGGTCGTCAGATAGTCGAACGCGAAGCTGTCCATCGGACCGATCAACGTGTTGTTTCGTCGAGGAAACTTCGTCCCGGCACTACGTTCTTCTTTGCTCCCTTTGTGCTGCACGACGGCGACGTGATTGATTCCAGCGAGCCAAAGGTATTGATCCTTCAATCTTCGTAAGCTGGCCGCTTGCTCTCCAAGAAAATCATCTTGCAACGCCTTGACCTTCGCCTCGACACTCCCCGCGTCATCGGCCAGTCGCCGCGCTGATGTTATGGCGAGCGCCTCGCGTTTGAATGCTTGCTCTAGAGCGTTGGCAGCATCGTCATAGCACCCAGCCAATTGGTCCGCACGGCAGAGATAGAGGCGGTCAAATGCATCGCGCTCAAGATTCGCGACTCGTTCCCGCGCCCGGTTGGAAGTTTCCACCGCAAATCGCACGGCGTCCGTGTCGTTCGCATTGGCCACCGCATAGGCGACGGAGGCTGCAATTACACAGCTTCGCCTCAGCTTAGTGGGATCCAAGTTTGTCGGGAGATCCCCGCTGGTATGAAAATAGGGATCCGGCCAATCTTCCAGATAAGACGCCGGCACTCCTACCGAACTATCCGAATAGATAAAGCTGTCGCTCCCGTCGAAAAACTCGTCTACGCTGCCCCAGAAGTTGTCTCGCGTGCCTGTCACGGACGTGATCCGCGGTTCGAACTGATGGGGAAAGGCAATGCGGTAAGGAATCTTCTCGACGTTCGTGTCCGACACAAACTGAAACAGGTTCTGCGAGACGTCGTTCAAGTACGTCGCCATCGAGTAAGGAGTGCGAAACAAATGCAGAATGCTCCCGGTAATCGCGGGATTGCCTCCCACCGAATCAAGTTGCATTGCGCCCACCTGGTGTCGTTTTGCATCTGGGTGGGCCACTTGGTACATAATGGTGCCCGAGTTCTCCGGCGGAAACACGAAGCGTATCGAACGCCGCGGCCGTTTCAGCGCGCCGGTCGCGATCGAACGTGATAGGGATCTGGCGATTTCCAGGATGGCGGCGCATCCGCTCACGTTGTCATTGGCACCCGGCCGGGGATGTCCGAGGTGACAGCTCAGGACAAACTCTTCGGCAGCCTTGCCTGATCCAGGAATGGTCGCGGTGACAACTTGATACTCGCCTGGTTCGACCCGTGCTTTGATCTCGGCATGCACCGACACCTTCTCGCCGCGTTGCAGCATCGCGTGCAGCTGTCTCCCCTTACGCGGCGAAATCATGAAGGCAAACGTCGCCTTCTGCTCGTATTCCGGATCAATCGGCCAGATCACGCCTTGTGTGACCAGGCTTAGCATGTCCTGCTGGCGGGTCGTAGGAATCAGATTCAATCGGTAGTCGATGACACCTGCGGCTCCCCGTTCGTACACCGCCTTGCGATGAACAAGATTGGTATCCCCGTCTGCGAGCACGATCTTTCCCGCTATAGTTTTGCCTTCGTAGTCAGCGTCCAAAGTTCCCGAATCCACGTCCACAACGTCGACCGTGACGTTTGCAGACCGGCTGTGCTGCGCAATCGACACGGCCGTTTCGGCGTAGCTGGCCAGCCGTTCTTTTCCAGGTTGCTCCATCCACAGCTCGGCGAAGTCCACGTCCCACTGCGGACGGGACCGGAAAGTCGAGTACATGATCTTGCCGTCGGAGGGAAAGGTCTCGATCCTCGCGTCCGCAAGCCCGTACTCCTTCAGCTTTCGCTCAACGTAGTCAGCCGATTGCTTGAATTCGCGCGATGGTTCGGTCCGGTGGTAAAGGCTCATGACCTGGATGTGCTGCATGGTGAGATCTCCGGACATCTCATCGGTTATCGCATCCAGAATTGCGTAGGGAAGCAACGGCGTGATGACTCGGCGTTGCTGGGAAGGCAATATCTCGCCTCCATAAGAGGCCGATCCTTGCCGGCTGTAGTCCGGAGCCTGTGCCCAGGACAGAGCCAAGCTAATCCAGACGGAAAGCGATACCCCTGCGAGGCCGCGGACTTGCCAAATCGACATTTGATCCCCTGCTCCCCACTGTTGTCTCTACGTGAATACCGCACACCGTTGTCGATCGGCAGGACCGCGCGACTCGTATCTAGAAGTTAAACCTCACTCCAAGCTGCATCAGCCTCTGTTCGGGTTGAAGAGGATCCCCGGCGAACGCGGTTGGCTGCCCGAACGTGCTTGAAAGCTTGTTCCCGTCGTAGAGATTCGGATTCTTGTTGTTGAAGATGTTGTACATCTCGAAGATCCCCTCGATCCTCCCGAAATCTCCCGGCAATTTGAAGATCTTCGAAGCACGAACATCTGCTTGAAAGAAATTGTCACCGCTCCCTGCGTTGATGTGACTTACACCTGGCGGCAGATCGTTGTTTACGCCATCTCCGTTGAGATCAGAGCCGGCTTTAATGTTGTATGCCCGCCCTGAAGTGAAACGCGTAATGCTCGAAATCTGGAAGCCCCAAGGCAGACTGAAGATCGGGCTAATCACAAATTTGTGGTTTGGGTCGAATTGGCAAGGCCCGAAACCCTGCCGGTTGTGGGGATCGTTCTGATCTATTGGAAAATTGTCGAAACCCTGGTCGGATGCAATTACACCAAAGCTGCCGCAGGTCGAGTAGGTGTACCACGCGGTGAGTTGCAGATTCCGGGAGTAGTTGTGATTTATCGAAATGTTCAAAGCCTTATACCGGCTTTGACCAGAAGTATCCTCGACACGAATTGGGAAGTCATAGCCATCCGCTGCGAATGGGCGAACGCCTCCCCCGGTTGGGAAGCGATTGATGTCATTGGCGAAAGGAGTGTGATCCCCTCGCGACCAAATAAAATCGGCACCGATAACGGTCTTCGACGACAGTTGCCTTTCAAACCCGATCGTGGCGTGCTGATACCGAGGATTGATCGAACGCGGGTCGACGACTGAGTCCTCCAGTGGGATCGGGCTCGGACCCAACTGGTTGGGCGGCAGTGGTTGACCATATTGAAAAATGCTTCCGTCGGGGTTGCGGATTCCGCTTTGATCAGTGCTTGTATCAACGACCAGGTAGCCCAACCGCAAAGGATCGGGGTTCCGTTCAATCATGGTAAAGAACGAAGTGAGGATGGGGAAGTTGTAGTAGTAGCCGTAACCTCCCCGGATCACCGTCTTGCCATCACCCACTGGGTCGTACGCAAAACCGATCCGTGGTCCGAAATTTCCTTTAGGACTCTGCGTCTGACGTCCGGCGAATTCGGGCAAAACGCTTTGCAGGAAATTGTAGGTTTGGCTATAGCTTTGGTTGAAAGCCACACCCGTGTAGTAATCCCACCGCAGGCCGAGATTCAGTGTGAGCTTTCGGCTTACTTTCCAATCATCCTGCGCAAACAAACCGGCGCGGTGAAAACTATTGAACTCAAAGACTCCCTGGCCAATCAGGTAGAAGATCTGGCTCACCGGCGCTGTCAGGCTGTCTCCCAAGAACGTGTATTGCGGGAGTTTCTGAATGTTGTAAGTTCCACCCGGATGCCGAGTGAATACGTACTCTCCGCCGACCTTGAAATTGTGTGTGCCTTTCGCCGTCGCCACCAGGGAAAAAGTGTCCCGGGCCTGCATCTTGGTCAATGTTGTACTTTGGGGGCAGCAAGGTGCTTGTCCCAGCACGACGCCATTAGGGAAATTTAAGGTCGGACCAATGGTGTTCGGCGGCAATTCGTTCCGCCACGACGAAAACTCTCCTGTGAACTGATTTACCTTGGTCGGTCCAATCACACTTGTCAGGTTGAACACCCCCGTGTTGTAGGTGTTCACGTTGGAACCCCAGGCAGACTTCGGGATCCGGTTCGTCACTCCGCTCGTGTCCGTGTTGTGTTCCCGGGAATAGCGCAAACTGGCATGATTGTTCTTCGTTATCTCACCATCGACTTTGCCTAGAACAGTGAACACAGTCTGTGGTACATCGAACGAACCGTTTTGAGTGGGATCGATGCCCTGTGTATCAACAAGGGCAATTGTGGTTTGCTTCAGCTTCTCGATGGCGAAGAAACCGAACATTCGATCCTTGACGATCGGCCCCCCGAAGGAACCGCCGAACTGATTCCGTCGATATGAGTTCTTCGGAGAACCCGAAATTTCCTCTGTATGTGTCTTCCAGTTCAGAGCTTTGTCGCGGAAGAACTCAAATGCGCTGCCATGAAACTGGTTTGCCCCTGATTTCGTCAGCACGTTGATGATTCCGTAGCCCGCTCTTCCCTGTTCCGCCGAAAAGCGATGCGTGATCACTTGAAATTCCTGCACAGCCTCCAGGCTGATCGTCTGCAACAGGCCCCCATCCAGGTCCTCGTTGTCATCGGCGTTGTCGACATTGAAATTGGTGTATCTGGCGCGACTGCCGCCGATCGACGGCATGAGCCGGTTCAACGCCGTCGGATCCCCGTTGGGCACTAACGTGACACCCGGGGTTAACACAGAGACACTCAGGAATTGGCGGGATTGCAGTGGCAAATCGTGCACCGCGCGTTCATCAACCACAGTCCCAACATGCGATTCATTGGTATCCACCAGGGGAATTTCGCTCTCGACCGTTACCTGCTCCGAGGTGCTGCCTACCGCCAGCGAGATGTCGACGGCCGCGGTGGTTCCGACGGTCGCGACAATCCCGTCCACCACCTTGGTCGAAAAGCCCTCCTTCAACGCAGTCAACTTGTACGTGCCGATTGCAATCGAGTCGAATGCGTATGCACCGGTGTCGAGGGACTTTGTCGTTCGCGACGCCCCTGTGCCCGTATTGATAAGTGTCAGCGTCGCTCCCGCCAGAACCGCCCCCGTCGAATCCGTCACCTGACCGCGAATAGCAGCCGTCGTTTGCTGAGCAGAGCTCGGCCCTGCGACGAAGCATAGGAATGTAGCGAGGCACATAACGAATAGAAGTCTGACCCAGCACTTCATAAGACCCCCCCTCAAATTCCACTGTTCTACTACTCCATAACTGTGGTACTGTCAAGCGCGAAAAATTGGTACATGCAAGCGGAAAAACAATTCGTCACGAAAACTTCTGCGGCACCTAGCATGAGCGCCTCACGGCACAGAAGATTTCGCAACCGCACCGCTTGGCAACGATGCGCCCGCAAACATTGAAGGTCCGCAACTCTCGGAGGAATGGAATGGGGCCACGCAGAACTCTGTTCGTGACGCTGATACTTCTCGCCACGGCGGCATGGAGTGCAACAAACGAAAAGCCCGACAACGGCCCGGCGGCGATTTCGCCCGAAGTGCGTGCTCTGTACCGCGACGCGATCGTCATCGACACGCACGACGACACACCGAGCCGGATTTCCATCGAGGGCGTGGACATCGGCAAGCGACTGCCGGACGGCAACGTCGATATTCCCCGCCTGCTCGACGGTGGTGTCACCGGAATCTTCTTCTCGATCTGGCCCGATCCGGTGTTCGCGCCGCATCAAGCCATCCGGCGCTCACTCGAACTCATCGACGTTGTTTACAAGGTGATCGACGCAAATCCCGATCGCATAGGCCTGGCCGTCAATGCCGCGGATGTCGTCCGTCTCAAGAAGGAAGGGAAAGTTGCGGCCTTGATGGGCATGGAAGGCGGCCACGGCATTGAGAACAACCTCGCGGCCCTGCGCATGTTTCATCGCTTGGGCGTTCGTTACATGACGCTCACCCACTCCAACACCAATGACTGGGCCGATTCCTCCACGGACGTTCCGCGTTGGCATGGCCTCAATGAACTGGGAAAAAATGTCGTCCGTGAAATGAACCGTATTGGCATGATCGTCGACCTTTCCCACGTTTCAGACGAGACGTTCTACGCCGCGCTCCAGGTGACCAATAAGCCCGTTATCCTCTCGCATTCCTCCTGTCGCGCTCTCGACAATCATCCCCGCAACGTTACCGATGATATGCTGCGCGCCCTCGCCAGGAATGGCGGCGTCATGGGAATCAACTTTTATTCGGAATTCGTCGACCAGAAATTTCGTGACGCCATGCTCGCCCGCAACAAGGATCTCCTTGCCCAGTTCAATGAGAACGCCCGCAACCAGACATCGAATCCCGATGAGGCTTCCCGCAGGAGTTGGAACGAGCTCAAGCATTACACCGACGGCGTTCCCCGCCCCCCATTCGCCACGCTCATCGACCAAATCGATCACGCCGTCAAAGTAGCGGGCGTTGATCACGTGGGGCTGGGCTCGGACTTTGACGGCGCTCCCTCTACTCCCGAGGGCGTCGACAGCATGCTCGACATGATCAAGATCGCCCAAGCTTTGAAGGATCGCGGCTACAGGGACGAGGACATCCAGAAGATCCTGGGCGGAAATTTTCTACGCGTTCTGCGTGAAGTGACCGGAAACTGATTCCCTATTGGGAGAAGGACATGTTCTTGCGAAAGCTGCCTACATGGATGTTGCTTCTCGCAGTCTCGCCTGCACTCGCCCAAGTAATAGCCATTCGCGCCGGCGGAGTCATTGACCCCAGCAACGGGAAGCTGACCCGAAACCAGGTCATTCTGATCGAAGGTACGAAGGTAAAAAGTATCGGCCCCGACACGGCTGTACCTGCCGGTGCAAACGTCATCGATCTCTCGCATTCCTTTGTACTCCCCGGCTTGATGGACGCCCACACCCATATCTCATGGAACAGCGGCTGGGGCGATGACGGCACCTACGCGAGGCTAGAGACTACCAGCACGGCATTTCGCGCCTTGATGGCGATCAAGCTGGCGCGGGAAGCATTGAACTCCGGGTTTACCACTCTGCGCGATGTTGGTGGCATCGAGGGCGAGTACGCCATGACCGATGTCCGCCACGCATTGTCGTTAGGTTGGTTCATCGGCCCCACCATCCAAAGTTGCGGCAAGATCATCGGGCCCTATGGCGGACAGTATCACCGCGTTGCCCCGGAATACGGCCGCACCTGGACACATGATTTTGCAGATGCCGATTCCCCCGAAGAGGTTCGCGCAGCCGTCCGCCGCAACATTTTCTATGGTGCTAACTGCATCAAGTTGGTGGCCGACAACAGCGTCTATCACTACTCCGTGGAGGAAGTAAAAGCGGCGGTCGACGAGGCCCACAGCGCCGGTCTGGCGGTTGCTGTCCACGTCTTAGGCGGCGAAGCCGCACGCAACGTGATCCTCGGCGGCGCTGACTCCATCGAGCACGGTCACAACCTCGACGATGATCTGCTGCGCCTCATGAAAGAGCACGGCACTTATCTCTCCGGTACCGAGTTTCCAATGGCGCATCTGGTCGGCATGTACCGCTCGCAGAGTGAAGCGGAAACGCAGGATGCCAAAGAAGTCGATCGCCTTCGTCGCTCATACAAAATGGGAGTGAAGATCGTTTTCTCTACCGACACCGTGATCGATCTGCCCGGCAAGACCCGCGGACAGATGATGCTGGATTATCTCGACCAGTGGATTCGTGCTGGCATTCCTCCAGCCGACATTTTGAAAGCAATGATTACGAGCAATGCCGAACTGCTGCGAATCGCTGATCAGCGCGGGCGCATCGCTGCGGGATACGCGGCCGACATCATCGCCATGCCGCAGAATCCGCTTGACGACATCAAGGCTCTGCGAGAAGTAAATTTCGTGATGAAAGATGGCCGTCAGATCAAGCAGCAGGCCGCTGGCGCGGAGTAGCCCCAGTGAATTCTGTGGTGCATTCCCTCTTGGAGACCTCGCATGTTTAGACAAGCTTTCGGGAAACTCGCAGTTCAGCTGCTGTTGATTGTGCCGTGCGCACTTGGATGGGGCGCAGACGCTTCAGCTCCCACCTATTCCGTCAAGATCGAATTCAGCACCCGTGTGAAAATGCGAGATGGAGTTGAACTCTCTGTTGACATTTATCGTCCCGGCAGCGACGGTCGCTTCCCGGTGATCCTGTCCCGGACTCCGTACAACAAGAGTACTGCACGAGGTGGGCACCTCGAATTGGGCCGCTACTTCGCGGCTCGGGGTTATGTTTACGTCGCCATGGACGTCCGTGGTCGAGGCGATTCGGACGGCACGTTTACGCCTTATCGCAACGAGGGCCCGGACGGCTACGACTCCATCGAATGGTGCGCGCAGCAGCCTTGGTCGACTGGAAAAGTGGGCACCATCGGCGCCTCTTATCTGGGATACGACCAGTGGATCACCGCCCTCGAACAACCCCCTCACCTGACCACCATGATCGTGATGACTACGCCACCCGATCCATTTGTAGAGAGCCCTACCGGTCTGCAATCGCCAACCTACATGAGTTGGCATTTGTTAATTTCGGGACACGTGTTGCACAACCTGGCCGCTGTCGACTGGCCTTCCGTCTATGCGCATCTGCCGATCTACACGATGGATACGGCCGCAGGACTCGACTCGCCCTACTGGCGGCAGGTTGTAGATCATCCCGGAATTGATGAGTGGTGGGACCCTCTGATCTACCAGAACAAATACGAACGCGTGCGCGTCCCCATCATGCATGTCTCGGGCTGGTACGACGACGAGCAGGCCGGCGCGACCATGAACTATATCGGAATGACCACCAAAGGTGCGTCACCCGAACTCCGACATAATCAGAAGCTTCTGATGGGACCGTGGCCGCATGCAGTCAATTCGACAACGCACCTTGGCGATATCGAATTCGGACCGACAGCGGTGATTGACCTGAACCTCTACGAATTACGCTGGTTCGACCACTGGCTGAAAGGCATCGATACCGGCATCATGGAAGAATCTCCCGTACGCATCTTTGTCATGGGTGAGAACAAATGGCATGACGAGAAAGAATGGCCGATCGCCCGAACGAAATACGTTGACTACTACCTGCACAGCAAGGGTCACGCGAATAGTCTCTACGGCGACGGGACCCTCTCCCCGACTCCCAGTGCGGACGAACCGGCAGATCGCTATACCTACAATCCGGCAATGCCCGTACCATTCTTGATGGAGCCGACGTACGCGCAGTTAGGTGGACCTGACGACTACCGTCCGGTGGAGCGTCGTGACGATGTCCTGGTGTTCACATCCGAACCGTTCGACAAGAGCACCACGATTTGCGGTCCACTAAGACTTAAGCTGTCTGCCGCATCTTCCGCCACCGACACGGACTTTACGGGCAAAGTTCTGGACGTCTGGCCCGAAGGCTTTGCGCAGCGTTTGTACGATGGCATGGTCCGAGCCCGCTACCGTGAGGGTGGTAACCATGCGTCCCTGATCACGCCCGGGCAAGTCTACAGTTACGACATCGATCTATGGAACACCTGCCAGCAACTTGGAAAAGGGCACAGAATCAGGCTGGAAGTCAGTTCCAGTGCCTTCCCAAAATATGACCGCAACCAAAATACTGGAGAGGAGTTAGGTAAGACTGCGAACATCAAATCTGCAGAACAGACCATCTATCACGACGCCAAGCATCCGTCCTTCGTTCGCATTCCAATTGTCCCGGAGCAGCCTTAGAGCTGAAGCTCAGTGGCAATCAACCGTGCGAACCCTGGCTGTTCTCTTCATGGCTGCCAAGCAGCATCTTCACCTTGTTGACAGCCTCCTGGTCAGGAACGAAGCGCATCAGGATCATCTCGCGCTGGTTACTCTTCTTCAGCCCATTGATATCGGGACGGCACCCACCCGTATAAAGAAGAATGTCAGCTTTCGCTACCAATTTTCGAACTGCATTCCCATCGGAGGCGATCGCAAACGGTATCGTGCCCGCAGGTAGGTCGCGATAGTATTCCACCGTCTGAATAATGGCCGCAGCCGGATCCGTGGGACCCAGCAGAGCCGCCAGTCGAACCTTCCGGGGTAGACGAACGATCTTGCGAATTGCGTCCGTGTCCAAGGTATGAGATAGCGCCACCACTCGTAACTTTAAGGGCGCAACGGCCCGATGTACGAAGTCATAGTGATAGAGGGTGGTCATCACATAATCAGCATCCAGCGATCCGTTGGCCCTTAGCTTCCCTGATTTCACCATCCTGGCTAGGTCCGCGGTCAATAGTCCATTGATTTGAACCTTTGCATCCGCCAATCCGCGCCGTAATTCGGCAATGTAGTCATCCACATACTCTGGCAAGCACTCAATGAATGTAACCTTACGCTGGGCCATTCGTCGCTGCATCGCCGTCGCCTGATGAAGGGTGGCTTGTGCCACGGTCATCGGGTCAAAGTGTTGCGTGATCGCCTGAGCCATCATTTTGTCCACGAACTTATTGATTTGCGCCCGAAGTCTTGCCTGCTCTCCCGAAGGGTCGAGGGAAAGTGCCACTCGGACCCCGACGCCTCGTCGAGTAGTAACGACCCCACGAGTCCGCAGCCATCGATAAGACTTGTCGACGGTCAGAAAGGAGACCTTTAGCTCTTTCGCCAATTTTCGTATACCGGGAAGCTTGTCCCCAGGCTGCAATAGCCCCGTTTCGATCCGATAGACGAACTCGTGCGCGATCTGCAGATAAAGCGGCAATCCACTCTCATGGTTTAGACTGAATTTTTCGTGATCCATCCCCAAACTTTTCGATTGCACAAAGCACCTTGTGGCGAATCGAGGAGTCCCCTTTCAGCAATACTGCTGTCATGGAACAGTATAATTCTGAGTCCGACAAATCAGCACCCGAAAAAGGCAAGACGCAGCCCGATTCTGGTTTTTTGGTGGCATGTTGGGTTGTAAACCCAAAGATCCGAAACTTCCAGATTTCGACCCATTTGGAAATGAATAACGACAAGGGTGTTTGAAGTAAGCCCCGAGCGCGGCGGACGCTACCGCGTGG
>Ga0210406_10003305_pt1 | contig 17771 bp, 21 predicted proteins | sample IncBWC30MmetaG_FD_155454 | JGI IMG/M metagenome (GOLD analysis project Ga0210406, IMG submission 155454) | Forest soil microbial communities from Barre Woods Harvard Forest LTER site, Petersham, Massachusetts, United States - Inc-BW-C-30-M | ecosystem: Environmental > Terrestrial > Soil >... | reverse complement strand
CCAAGTTGGCGATATCGTCTCAGAGCTCCCGAAATGCACGCAACAGCCCCCGTCTCCGATTCCCGCGCCCGCGCCACCGACTGCGGGCCTCGGCCGAGTGCGAGTCGACCCTGAGGCAAGGATTTCTCTACGAACAGTTTCGGCGCAAATCGCACCCAATTCGGTACCGCCGCCTGCCGACTCAGCTCCCACTGGCTCCGCGTGCCCACAAGCAATCGGGGCCGAGAATGCAGCATCGCAAGTCGTGATCTGCCGTGTCAGCGTCGATCCTTACACTGATACACAATCACTTGTCACTATAATATTAAAGAAATCCCCGCCCGACCCAGCCCGAAGAAACCCACTCGTAGTGCTCATTGGTTCGAAACTATTCGGACTTAGCGATACGCCTTTCTTAGCCGCAACGCGCTACGGCATACGTTTTATCGCCGCCAACGACCTGCTGCGGAGTTCGAGGTCCGTCATCGTAAAACGGATGTTTTGGGGACCGAATTTCGCAGACCAAACACCCCTTCCGCTCTTTGCGGATTATGCAATAGCGAAGCTCAGTTTGCTGTCAGTGGTCGGTGATGAAACGCTGTTCGCGGTGTCTGGTGCGCGGGCTGATCAAGTCGAGGTCGTCGTCCCAGAAAGCGATGTCCGCAGTAAGACCTTAGACACAACAACCAAATTACTGTTTGTGAAGACGGCGCGTCTTAAGGATTTAAAGCAGTTCGTTCTCCAGGTAGACAAGCAACCGCCGGTGATATTAGCGGTCCCCGATGATGCTAAGCCGGCGCCTCCGAAACCCTCTCTCAAGCCGCACGATTCGATCCCGCCTGCGGCCAACGTGTCTTTCACAATTTCCGGGGCAGGTCTGGATACTGTTAAGCGCATCAACTATTTAAAGACCGTAATTCCATTTGTCGTTGCCCTAGATAAACAATCAATCGCTATGACTCTGCCACCTGAAGTAACAACGACGGAGGGCATTCGCTATTTGGATGTTCTTTTTACCGACGGGACCTCCTCCCGTTACGAGATCGATGTCAAAACTAAGAAATGAGCGCTGATCGATACTCTACTGACATTTATGGATACTTTAACGCTACCGCTTCTGAACGCGAACGCTCCCGTATCGCCCACCGCGGCACTTGGTTTACTACGTGCACACGGCCGGGGTGCGTTGATCCTCGAAGGCCAAAGTGACTACAGTTTGTTGGACTTAGCTAGCCTAAGGAGGGCGGAGGTCAGCGGCATCGCCACGCTGGGTGAGATTGCTGGGCGATCAGTCTTGCTGCTGGAAAACGCACACGCTGTCTCATTCGGTGTGGATCTGATTCGCCCGACGGCGACGCCGAACAAGTATGATGAATTCTTCCAACAGACTCTGAGCGACTTCGCAATTTCGGGGCTTACCCTTGATACTGCCTTCGTGGTTAGTCGTCACGAGAGGGATGCAGCGGCACTTCTAGTGACTGGTGGATACCAGTGCAACGGCAGCCCTCGGCACTATTTCCCAATGCCACGCGTAGTTGTCGGGCAGGTGTGTCCCAACTGGCCTGAATGTGACGCTAACGGGCAAAAACCAACAATTGAGGCGATGTGACGATCTCGTATGCTCACATCGGTTTTGGACCGTCTCACGACTTTACTTTCGAAGTACTTCCTCATTGGCTACTTCGTTCCCGTGATGGTCTTTGGGTTTTTTTCCGGTGCGATTTTTTATCACAACTTTACTTGGTTTCGTGAGTGGGCTAAGCCAGAGATAAGCGGGACAGTCAAAGCATTCGACGCCGGCGCCGTGTTGGTTGCATTGGCTATTGGCGCGTATTTGCTCTCAACGATAAACGTGTTTCTCCGCGAAGTGCTAGAGGGCAAGCACGTTATCGAGCGCTTACCGCCCCTCGAACAGCGTCTTCGATCCCGCCAGGAGGCCCGACTAAAAAGTCTTCAGACTGAGTACGCTCAGGCCCGAAACGAGCATGGAGCAATCCTCGAATCGAAGCTGAGTTGGCAGCAGGAACTCGCCGAGTCAGCGGCCGCTGGAAAGAAGGACGCCGCAGGCGCGAATGCTTATGACGGGCAGAGCGGCGCAACTGTTGAGCAATTGAATATGTTGCGGGAATTGATCGCGAAAGCAGAACCACCTTCGGTCGCTAGATTGCGCCAAGCGATCGACGCGATGAAAGCGGACCTTGCTAAGAACGATTTTTCCGTTGCCGACCCCGCTACCGGGAGACGGGTCATATGGGAGGACCGAGGCGCCCTAATCCTCTTCTTTGACTACGCCGAAGACGCGTGGGCCGCACGCGAGCTTAGGGCGTTTACGGTGATGCAGTCGTCTTTTGGAATAGGGTATGTCGCGCCAACCGCTATGGGTAACGTTGCACAAAGCATGCAAGCATATGCCCTAACAAGATATCAGATGAACCTCGACACCTTCTGGGGGCGTATGCAGCCCAGCATTCAGGTGAACAAAGACTTCTATTCTCAGTTACAGGACGCCAAAGTTCAACTGGATTTCTTGGTGTCATGCGCATGGCTTTGTGCGGCCACTTCTCTCTTGGGGACCTTCGCCGTTCTGATTTCTGGCTCTTCTGCATTCATTTTTGCCGGTGCTGCGATCGGCGGGCCGCTGGCTAGTTACTTCTTCTACTTTCTCGCAACAAAGAACTACTGTGTTTTTGCTGAACTCGTGCGTACCAGTGTCGATCTATTTCGGTTTCAGCTATTGCAGGCTTTACGTATTACTCTTCCAAAGGGAATTCGCGATGAGCGCGCGACTTGGGCTGCGCTTCAGAAGCTCTCGACCTTCGGAGCAGAATGGATCGAACTGAGTTACCAACATGAACCAAAGTCGGGATCGTGACGCTGACGAGAAGGGAAGCGGGCATTGGTGGCCGGCCTGGATGCCTGAGGCGATCAGAGTAAGAATGCGAAATTGGGTGAGGGGGCATCTCGAATCGGCAAGACAGTTTGTTGCTGGACGTTGGGGTGTCGTTATCATCACGGCATATGCTCTGTTTGTCGTTGCGGCGCTCGTGCTAGTGGGTATCCGGTCAAGACACCAGGCTAGGAGGGACGCGGCCGTGGATTGGATGGAAAAAAAGGATATTGAGATCTCCGCAAAACCGAGCGGCACTTGGACTTGGGTGTACGAATACATCAAAGGCCCGGCACTAATCAAATTCGAGGCTAGCGATGCTCAGTGGAAGTACGCCTCCAATAAGCAATGCACTGCGGACGGCGATCTACGTTCCATGGTAAACACGCAGAATTGCATTGTGCCGGGAGCACCCATCGGCGCGCTCGTTGCAAAGATTGGAGGTGGCACGGCGGGTACGAAGGACGGACGTGTATTCGTCGTGGGCCAGATGTGTATCGTCGAAATCGACCAGAATACCAGCGGTCCAATACTCCTGACGATGAACGACGAACTAACGGGAATGGCCAACCATGAAGGTTCGATCAAGGTCAGCATATACCTTAAGCGACTTGAGGTGCCGCCTTCACAGTCGCAGCCCATAGTCGCGGTACCCGCCCCCGTGGTTAACGCGCCCGTGGTTCAGCCAGGTACAGCCGGCTCTTCCGGTCCCGTCAGTTCTGGTGCGAGCGGACCCATCGTAGACAAGAAATGAACGATCTAAACAGCGGAGTGTTTATCGCAGGGCCGCCACTTCAACGTCGAACGTCCGAATAATCACTGAGTGCGAATGGCGTCCGTTGAGACTGAAGTTGACGTTGTCCCGGAAAATCTGAAGCACAAGCTTCGTGTCATAAACTGTAACTGATCCAGAGAAATCTGAGCCATTTGGGAGGATCTCACATGCCACAGAAGTTCAACCGACCATCGTACCTCTGGCTGTACGGTGGAGTTTTAGCGATAGCCCTTGTTCTCGGCTATATGGTGGGGGCATCAAATTCGCCAGTCGTCGGAACTGCCATCCCTAGCGTCTTCGGGCTGGTCGTCATCGCCATCGGAGCCCTAAAGAATTGGGGGTCATCGAATTGCCTCAGACACAGGACACAACCGGGAAGAACCGGAGGAAACCAGTCCAGTGTCCTGGTCTTACTCAGGTGGTCCGGCCTCTCGGAATCATGTTGGTCATTTTTTCAGCCAGTTATTTGGGAGGCATGCTTGCCGGTACTGAGATTCGGGCCGCAAGTTTCAAAGTCAGGCCATCACAATTCCCATGGTCTAACACTCCGCAAAACGTCGAGGACGCGCTGGACTGGCTAGCAGTCCAACAGCGGTTAATCGCTTATGATTATTCGCCCGAACAAGTTCGAGAACTCTACAAATTACCCCGTGCGAACGCAGGCGGTCAACTGGCCGCCTTTGTGCCGGAGGTAAGCGACAACATCGAAATGTCCCAGCTAGGGACCCACCCCGAGCCCAGGCGGTGGATTCCCGCTAGGTTTGATTTCAGAGCCCCTTTTGATATTGGAGCACCGACGAAGAAGGATGCGCCGCGCAACAAAGACGGCGCTAAGTAACGAACAACAATCCAGCCAGCTTTAGATAAGGGCCACACCATGTCTAGTTGGTTGACCGCTATTTGTAGAAGTGCTTCCGACGGTCAGATGGGAACAACCATAGGTAAAGGACCCTGCGGTCAGCGAATCGCCGCGAGACCGGCCCGACACAAGACAAACGTCAGTCAGAACGGCGGCGCATCCCTCCGCCCGCTCGGTCCGTACCGGCTTCTGCGCTTCGACCAGATCTCGCGCGCGAACTCGCTTCTCGCATCCGACGGCGTTGCGTGAATCAACGCGACTGCCGCCGAGACGTCCATGTTCCCGCCTTCGCCCTTAATTGAAGCGACCGCGTTCAACCACGCCCCCAACGTCTGGGCGCCATCGATAGCGGGTTATATTGCCGCGTGCGCCCTCCCAGGCCCGCGCATCTCAGGGTATTCCCGCACTGGACATTACAGTGGCGACACGTCCAAAACAGATTGAGTTGGGAGCAGTCCTCTTCGTGACCGTTCACATGGCCGACTTCAACGTTGCGCGTGCTCCCGCAGAGACAGCATATTCTTTCGCCCGGCGGCGGGTCGGCATTAGCGCGGTACCGGAGTGGCCGCTCGGTGATTTGGTTCGCTTCACCACCCTGCCGGATTGGTTAGTTTCCCTCTATGTAGTCGGTGTCGTTGTCCTCGACTTCGTCCCCGTCACCATTTTCCTCTTCGTCTTCGTCCTTGAGGATGTCAAGCGCTTCGCCGACTGCTTCCGCCAGTTCCTCACGGCTGGCTTCAGGCGTGTAAGCGTCCTCAAACGTGCTGATGGCATTTTCGATTTGATCTTGCAAGTCGGCCTTGGTCGGGCCTGTTGTACTAGCCATTAATTTGCTCCTTTGAAGTTGCTTTGGGATTTGTGACGCGAAGGCCGCGATGGTCGGACTATTCGTAAACCGTCATGTCGTCGAAGTCGTCGGCACGGTCCGGGTCGCCCAGACGTTCCATGAAGTCGGCCGCTTGGGCCTTCTTTCGTTCGGCTTGGTCCCGCGTGATTTCCTTCGCCATCGCAAAGATAGTGTAGGGCGAGACTCGACGGTCGAAACCCGAAAGATTAAAGCCCGGTGGCTGGCGGTGGGAAAGTGTCCGCGTACAAATACGCGCTACGCGCGGAGATTCCGAGACGCTTCTCCACTAACAGGCTCAACATTCGAGCTCGCTGAAGTCTCTCCGCAATAAAAACCTGGATATCCGGGTAGGATTCTGAGCTTCATTCGCCGAATCTGTCGGTGGAACCAGGGGTGAGAATCGAGTGTTATACTTGTTCACAATTGTTTTAAGACGATGGAATATGGGCCGCTAACTGCTCTTGTCAAGTCAGCTGGATGGCTGATGGCAAGTTCTCTTGCGATTGCACTGGCTTGGAGGAGGCGATCCAAATGGGAACCTTCAGAAGAGGACATTTCTGGTGGCCCGGCCAAAGTCGGCGGGCTTCTCGCCGCTGTTGCCCTTGCCGTCATCTGGTCGCAGTTAATCTCACCCGATAAGCGCGATACCCTGACATCTCTTGCGCTATGGGCGGCTGCTGTTACTTTGGCTTGCCTTCTTGCATACGGATTCTTGGTGGCTGTCAGTACCTATCGCCTCCAGACCCCATCAAGCACTCTTCCGAAGAATATAATCGGTGGTCTCTGGCTAACTGAAGAAGCTAGCAAGAGGCTTAAGAAAAAACCGCCTCGTAGCTTAGACGAGCTACTTGCCGAAATTGGCGTCGAAAGGACTTGGCCACGCAGCTCCAGAGCTCTTTCAAAGACATTGTTCGTGACTATGTATTTAGGCCTTACGGTAGCAGGATCGGTGGCGCTCACATGCGCTGGTGCATTGGTGCTGCTTGCCAACAACCCCGAGTTCAGAGAAAGGCCAGAATGTTACAACAAGGATTTCCATAATTTACCACTCGACCGGTTCTCTCTCTGTGCGGGAAACTGGTCGCAGCTCGGCACCTGGCCATTTACACTGTCCGTCAATAAGACATCGCAAGGCTTCTTCTTTGCGGGCGGTTTCTCTCCTTACAATGCGAAGAAGCCCTTCCGATATTTGATTCCGAGGAAGACCTATGTTTCAGAGCTAAAGTCACAAACCGCTGCTGGCTTTCGACCCGAGCACGTCTCGATTTTGAATACAGACGAGGGACTGCGGTTTACGGCTATTTGGATTGCCTCCGAAGGAGAAGATTATAAGGCGGAACTCGATCTCTCATTCTCACAATTCGAAACCCTGGACAAACAATACCAGGCAGCGGGCTTCGTTTTGACAGATCTATCCGTATATCAGGATTCAGGCACTCGGCTCGCTGCCATCTGGGTCAGGCGGGCTAACGAGGGCTACAAGGTAGCTTACGACTTACAGCGACCGCAGTTTGAGAGCGAGCTGCGAGATTCACCACAGCACGGCTATCAGTTGAGGTTCATAGTGCCGTACGTGCGCGGAAGTGAGTACCTTTATGGTGCCATCTGGGAAAAGAACGTATCACCCTGGTACTTCGAATACGACTTAAAGGGCACCGCGTATCAAGACTACTACAATCAGCAAGTTAAGAGCGGACACCATCTCCACCAGATCGTCGCGTACGGAGACTTCATCGCATCGATCTGGCTCGATTAACGCCCGCTCCGAGAAAGAATTTCAACTACTTGCGTACTATGCGGGACGCGTCAACTCAGTGGCCGCCGCTGCCGCCACCGCTTGAACTACCACCGCTGCCGCCACCGCTCGAACTACCGCCGTCAGCGAGTTGAATCTGACTGCTGTGCCTGATGGCGAGGCCTGCGCCCACCATGGAAAGAAATAGTATCGCCGCAATTACCAAGCGCATTTTCTTCATAGTTTGTCTCCTACAGCGTTGTGAGATGTGTTAATCCGGCTAGCCTGAAAGACTTCCTAATCCTGGACCACTTTTTCGAGTATATCACGCGAGTCTTTCAGCGCAAGTCGCGTGCCATTCCGACTCACAAATGTCAAAGCTTTATTCGAAAGGGCTTTGACCAGTTGGATCTCTACTCGGTCCAACCCGAGAGAATCAAAAGGTTACTTTGATCTAACTAATATGTTCTCTAGGATTGCAAATGGACCGCGTCACGTGGGGATTCGAAGCCGCCATCTTTTGAATTAAGATTTCTCATTGGTCTCCTCGTCGTCGGCTTCGACGTGAGCGGCTCCGAATGGCGTCCTTCAGCCGTTGTTCCTCATATCGTTGGTGCCACTTGCCCATCCTCTCGTAGTTGCGAATGTGCTTTTTGTAGAGCGGCAAGCAGCGCATCCCGGCGCGCCCGTCGTCATACGCAGCGGTTATCTTGACCTTCGGCCTCTTTCCTGGTCTGGGCGGCGGAATCAACCCAGACCGGACGGCATTCGCAAGCTGCCGACGTTTCTTCAGGCTTAGAGCCGGGAAGCTCGCTGCGAAACTTTCGACCCGACTTGGGCGGCGCGTCGTCCTTGATACGACCCGCTATCCTTCTCGTCAGCCCTGCCAGAACCAAGTGGTTTAGGCGCGGATTCTGACGGCTCGGGATTCTATTTGTTGTCATGCTCGCTCACTGGATTAGCTCCTGAGGGTTTTGGCAGGCCCGGCGAACGCTCGTGACGCTGATGCCGAGTAGTTTTGCAACCTGCGACAATGACTTGCCCAGTCGCCGTAATTCAACCGCCAGGTCACGGCGGAAGACCGCTTTCGGACCTCCGACTGGTCTGCCAGATCTGGTGCCAGTCTCGCGCGTGCGTCTCAACCCAGCCAGCACTCGCTCGCGGAGACCCAAACGTTCTTGTTTTGCGATCACCGCTAAAATCGAGATCACGGCATCGCGGAACATGCCACAAGAATCAAGGTAGGGCTCGGTGAAGGAACGGAACCGCACTCCCGAATCATCCAGCCACTTTATGTATGCGTCTCATATACTCCTTCGCGGCTGAACCGATCCAGTGCCCAAAACAAGACTACGTCGAATTTTCTTTGTGCGGCGTCAGCCATCATCGCTTTGAACCGCGACCTGTCCGCCCTGGTGCCTGATTCGTGGTCTTCGTATTCATTGGACGATGGTCCAGCCTTGTGTTGCGCAGAACTCTCGGAGTTGCTTGACTTGGTTGGCGGTGTCCTGGCCTTTGTCCTTTCTGGAGACACGGGTATAGAGGGCGGCTCTCATGCCAAACCGCCCATACCGTTGGAAATGCTGGAACTAGCTATTGCAGCGGGCAGGAAACCCGGCGGTAGAGTCGCGGCAAAAGTTCGAAAAAGCGTCCAGACTGGGGAGGCAGCCATTCTTGCTCGAACTCTCTCCACGCGTTTAACAGGTGCTGTATCACTTGCTATCGAGGTTTCATGTGGTTCGGCACCCAATACCGGGCTCGATCGTTACGACGGGTACAATTTCAAAGTTTTTGTCCATGAGTCTGGGAATCCAATGGAGACCCGATAGCACTGGCGACGATACTAGGGCATGTAAACTTGAGGACCGTGATGAAGTACTGCCATCCTTAGGCGACGCACACGGCTAGGGCGATGGAGAGATTCATCGCTAACGGCCTGCAGAAAGAAATCGTAACGTCACCGGTTAACTAGAGCAGAAGGTCGCCCGTTTCTTTCTTTAAATATCACAGTGCACAAGAGGACGATTCCTAGAATGATTGATAGAGGATAGAACAGAAGTAAGTGGTCTTCAATGAATCTGTATCTGTACATAAACCCGGTAATGAAAATTGTCAATGGAAGCCCAAGAAATACGAGACCGACAATCCCAATAACGCTGTCCCAGAACAGTCGAGCTTTCGTCGTCCTCCCTGTACCGTGGCACGCGTCACAAGTCCATCTCCCGATAGGATTCATCGTACCGGGAGGATCGTATACGATTCCAGAGCCCGAACAGGCTGGACAGACCATCGATAATAATTGTACTCCTGCACAGGGTCGCTTCGTTCCGAGGTGCACTGGGGAATGCTTGGCAGCCAAAAGTGCTCCGAAGATGGACCGAAGATGGACCGCGAGCCAAATTCACGGTGGAAGGTAAAGGTCCGCGGAATGATAAGCCAAAACGCTGCTTGTACTTAAGGGATGGACCGCGGGAGCGAGAACCATCGAGTTAAAGGGTCTCCAAAATCTTTATTCGTGAGTTCGATTCTTACCCGCGCCTCCAACAACTTAAGGTCGTAGATCGCGGTAGCATCAAGCGGTTCCGGGTTCACTAAGGTTCGCAAAGTTCTCCCACGATTCACGAAGAACGGGCCTCGAATCACGTTGAAGATGGACCGCGAAGTGTTATCGTTGGGACAGGAAGCGCCAGTCCGCCGCCGAAAACGTCCGTTGCGTTCACTGCCTAAAAGTTACGGATTCGCCCGAGGCGGATCACGTCCCTCCGAAATCCTCGTATCCGACCAGCACGCCTCCAACTATCCAGCGCTGGACTGTGCCCAGCTGCCTGACATGCAATAGGAAGTACGGCCAACTTGAGCACGACTTGCTTATCCGGATGGTTCTGTGTCTAGACACTCAGTCGGAGGCGGCGCGTGGACTCGACGAAAAAGTGTTCGCGGCTATGGGACTCGACGTCACTGGACTGCCACAGAGGGAGAAGGCAATCAGGGACTGGGCTGAGGGCGAAGATTCGTTCTGAATTCATTCCACATGATGAACTCGCTGAAATGCCGGAAGAATTCCTGGGGTCGGTCCTGGTCCAGACGAACGCCAAGGGCCCGGAATACTTGTCCATGGGCCAGTCTGGCAATGATCGCGGAGAAGATCGCTCGCGGGTGCGAATACAGATATAAGAACCAGCGCAGACTCGTCGAATACCCTTACGGCGTCCTGGTCCTAATTGGAGACGGTGATACTTCACACGAACCTTTGGTTCTGCTTGGAGAGACTCTCGATTTTGGACCGGGGGTGCCAAATCATTCGAGTGTCGCCCGATGAGGACCCGGTATTGTGCGCTACCGGATCTCGATTTGGGATTCCTTGCATTTCAAAGTTCTGATCAACTACGAAGAGTATCTAGTCGAGCTCGAAAGGCAGATCACCAAGCCAGATGGCGTGCTGCCACCTCAGGACCGCGCCGCGATGCAGGTCCCGGAATACCTTCGAAGGTTCAACTAGCGTGACCAGCTCAAAAAAGGGAAGCCTTTCCGTGTAGTTCGCCAAAAATCCATTCATTTGTAAAACCAGAGGTTTCCACGACTTTAGAACATGCGCTTGGATGGTGTTTAAGGGGAGTCGACGATGGCTGCTACGAGTAAGTAACATTTCGTTTCTTATTCGTAACAGATCGTTGGAATCGGGCCTTGCGAACTAACTAACACAAGAGTCCTTATCTCATTGAACCTTCGAAGATTGGACGCAGACGGATTATTGGCGAACGAGTGCGTCCAGCGAAAGCTAGCATGTTCAGTGGGAGGACAGTCCCACCGGGGTAACAGTCAGGAGCCCCGTAGATTGAGTTGCATTCGTGGAGGAAACGAAGCGAATGGAGCCAACTGACAAAGCCGCCTTGGGGCGGTGAGCGAGTCACCGGGCCGTAACGAAAGTGAACCCAGAAGTGGCCTCGATAAAATTTACTCCGAAGGCCGAGCCCGTTCGTTCGGGGCGAAGGCAGCATGGCATGACGCAGACTGACTGACGCGGTGTGTCACTTCGGCGGGGTCGTAGGGATAGCACGGTGGCAAGGACATGCGAGCAACTGGAGAAACCGTCTTCGTCCCGCTGAGAAAATCGGTGGAGCAGGGTAGGTCGTATAACCGGCGCAAACGGGAAAGCGATCGAAGACGAAATGGTGGCGGCGAGGCTCGTAGTAGCGGAGAAGCGGGGTAATGCCCGTGGAGCCAAGGGGCCTTGCTGTACATAATGTCTGATTCAACAAGGGAGGCAGGGGTGAGATGATAAAGGCACCCATCAGTCTGCAGGACCTGAGAAGAAGGCTATACGTCAAGGCGAAGACTGAACCGACTTGGCGCTTTTGGGGTTTGTATGTTCACGTCTGTAAACGAGAGACCCTGCGAGAGGCCTATCTGTTGGCCAAGGCCAATGACGGAGCTCCGGGAATCGACGGGGTGACGTTCGAGGCAGTGGAAGCAATGGGCGTGGAGGTGTTTCTCGACCAGCTTCGTGAGGAGTTGGCGCAGAAGACTTATAGACCTCAGCGGGCACGGAAGGTGGAAATACCGAAGGGTGGAGGCAAGATGCGCCAGCTTTCCATTCCATCTATCCGGGAACGGGTGGTCCAGGGGGCATTGAAGCTGATCCTGGAACCGATCTTTGAGGCAGACTTTCAACCGGGGTCGTTTGGCTACCGGCCGAAGAAGTCAGCGCATACCGCTATCCGGCGCGTATCGACGGCAATTGTGGAGGGCAAGACCTACGTTATTGATTTTGATTTGCGGTCCTACTTCGACACGGTGAGACATCATATTGTGTTGGACAAGGTGGCGCGGCGAGTCGATGACGAAGGGGTTTTGTGGCTCTTGAAATTGTTATTGGAGGCGTCGGGGAAGCAGGGAGTTCCGCAAGGCGGGGTAACCACTCCCCGTACACAAAAGGTAACTTCCAGTTAGAACAGGTGGTGACGGGCTGGCGAGCAAAGTACTCGGTGCTTGACCTTCGCCTTAAGAAGTAATATGTTTATGACATATGGCGCGCTCGACCAAAGCGGAAAAGGCTCGGCAGCTAAATGCTGCTCTTGGGCTGCTCCAGCGCCATATTGGATTGCCCGACGCAGTGCAGCGCTTGTCACGCGAGTTCGATCTATCAGAGCGTCAAGCGTACCGATACCTGGAAGAAGCGTCCGAGCTAGATCGACCTTTGGAGCTCACCGAAGCTACGGTGCCGATCACGCTCAAGCTTCCGCCGAGCACAGTGGAACGGCTGCGAAAATACGCGCGGACCAGTGGCCTGACCATTGGAGCGATCGTTACCGTCGCGTTGAACGCGTTTCTGCGCACCCTAAAAAGGAATGGCTGAGGCGCGGCTCAGAAGCGGCGCATGGCAAATTCACGTTTCTTATTCGTTTGATCGTCTGCTCGAGTCAAAGCTCGCGCAAGCCTACGATATTCTGGTGCCCACTCGGGAACGCCCGGTCGGTGGGTGTCTAAAGGAGTTCGACAATGAGGATGGCCGCCATCTACGCACGGGTGTCGTCCGAGCAGCAGCGCGAAGAGAACACTATTGCGAGCCAGACAGCTTCGCTGATCGAATTCGCAAAGAGCCACGATCTGGAGGTACCTGAAGAGTGGGTCTTCGAAGACAAAGGCTATAGTGGAGCGACGTTGGAGCGTCCCGGCTTGGAGCGCGTGCGAGACTTGGCTGCCGAAGGGCACATCCAGGTTGTGCTCGCCTACGCGCCGGACCGCCTCAGCCGGAAGTACGCGTACCAGATTCTGCTGATCGAGGAACTCGCCCGCCACGGAGTCGAGACGTTGTTTGTGAGAGCGCCGCAAGGCGACAGCGCGGAAGATCAACTGCTGGTGCAGTTCCAAGGGATGATTGCCGAATATGAGCGGGCCCAGATCCTGGAGCGATCGCGCCGCGGTAAGCGTCACCGAGCGTATTCCGGCGAGATCAGCGTGCTAAGCGGCGCTCCTTATGGCTACCGTTATATCCGCAAAACTGATGAGGCGCCCGCCGCTTACACCGTCTATGAAGCCGAGGCTGGTGTAGTGCGGCGCATCTACGAGATGTATACGCTGCAAGGGCTCAGCATCGGCGAGATTACACGCCGACTCAACGCTGAAGGTATTCCGACCCGCAAAGTAAGTGCTCGCTGGGAACGCTCGACTGTCTGGGCTGTACTGCGCAACCCCGCTTATCGCAGCGTCGCCTGCTTCGGCAAGACGCGCGCCTCTGCGCGGACAGGCGTTATTCGCCCACAGCGTCGGAGGGGTGTGACCGCGCCCACCATGACAGTAGGCCACGAACGCCCGCGCGAAGAGTGGATCGAGATTCCAGTGCCGGCCCTGGTCAGCGAAGAGAGCTTCGCCCGTGCCCAAGAGCTGCTCCAGGAAAACAAAATGCGATCGCGTCGGCGCACCATCGAACCCAGTGTCGTGCAGGGATTGGTCAGCTGTCAGAAGTGTGGCTACGCCTTCGCGCGTACATCGACGCGCACGAGCGCACGCAAAATCCATTACTACAAATGCATCGGCTCCGATAGCTGGCGAAAACTGGGTGGTCCTGTTTGCGACAACCGCCGTCTTGTCCGACAGGACCTCCTCGACCAGATCGTCTGGGCCGAGGTGATCCGACTGCTGGAAGACCCCACCCTGATACAACAGGAACTCGACCGCCGTCTGGCGGCGGCGCGTTCATCCGATCCAACCAAAAAACATGAGCAGAATTTGCAGAGAGAGCTGATACATGTTGGCAAAGGCATCGAACGACTGCTCAACGCTTACCAGGAAGGACTTTTGTCGATTGAACAATTGCGGGAGCGCCTGCCCGGGCTACGCCAGCGTGAACAGATGCTCCGCACAGAGTTACGGGCGATCGCTGTCAACGATCGGGCTGCATTCCTGCGTCTGGCCGAGACCCTCACCGCATTCCTGACGCGCTTGCGCAGTACTGCTGAAACGTTGAATGTCGCTGAACGTCAGCGAATCGTACGCCTCCTGGTCAAAGATGTTCTGGTGGGACACAACGACATCACGATTCGCCATAGTATCCCGATTCCTTCAGGCTCACCGCCAAACGGCGGTACGCATTCGGCTGGCGACCCAAATTACCTTTTGTGTACGGGGAGTGACTTCGCCGCTGCTCAGTAATCTGTACCTCAATGAGGTAGACAAGATGCTGGAGCGGGCGAAAGCAGTCACCCGGTACGAGCGGTGGACGGCAGTCGAATATGCCCGGTTCGCCGATGATCTGGTGATCCTGGTGGATTCGCACCTGCGCCAGCAATGGCTTCGGCAGGCGGTGGAGAAGCGGCTGAGGGAGGAGTTAGCCAAGCTGCAAGTGGAGGTGAATGAGGAAAAAAGCCGCAAGGTGGACCTACAGCAAGGCGATAGTTTCGGATTTCTTGGATTTGAGTTCCGTCGCATCCGGAGTCCCCGGGGGCGATGGATGCCTTTGTTGTTCCCCAAGGGGACGAAACGGACGGCATTGCTTGTCAAGCTCAAAGAGATCTTCCGGGCCTCCCGTTCCCAGCCAGTTGGAGGAGTGATCGACAAGATCAATCCGATCCTGCGTGGTTGGGTAAACTACTTTGCCATCGGCCACTCAAGTCGGTGTTTCTCATATATCCGAGACTGGGTAGAGAAGAAGATCCGGCGCCATCTGTCACGGGCGCGCCAGCGTCGAGGCTTCGGCTGGAAGCGGTGGAACAAGGACTGGCTGTACCGAACGCTCGGACTCTTTTCAGAGTATCGAGTGTGCTGGGGGCAGTCTATCTCGGCAGCCGCCCCGGTCTGATACGTCTCATAAACCTTAGTGTGAAGTGTGCAGGAGCGCGTAGTGCGGGAAATCCGCCCGCTACGTGCGATGTGGCGGGGGCTGGAAACCAGTTCACGGTCCGATTAGTGAGGCACTCCCAACGGAAACGGGGAGCAAATGGATAGGCCGGACCTACGGAGCAACGGCGCCAGTCCTCGACCCTACCAGGTGAAGCCACGTTGAATGTGGATGATTTTGGCCGACCGCCTGGCGAAGTCCTGGACGGCAACGTTTTGGTAGCTAACTCGAAAGCGGGTTGGCGAGTCAGCAGCGTACCACAGTAGTCGACCATCGGCCGCCGCGCGGCCGCGAACACCGCATTGCCGACCTGCGCGCTGCGGAAGCCACTGAATCTAGCGAAGTGGAACGTGACAAAGCGTTGCTTCTTGCCATTGACAAATCGCTTACTTCCAACGAACAGCTGCTCTCTGAAGTGACGGTGCTCGAAAGAGGCGCCCCCTCTAACGAGTTGGAGTCCGCCAATCGGCGCGCCGTCGAGGCTGCCGAGGATGCGAGACAGCACTGGGAAGAGGGTAAGCGCATCGGGGCTATGATTGGCAATCAACCGTTTTTGCGGAATTACCCGTACCTTCTTGGATTATTCATCACAGGGATCAACCGCCGGGTAGGCGGCCTTTTATAATGCGTTGCTCACGTTGAGGAGGATATTCCCCCGCCGGTGTCAATGTGCTGAGTGCGTTTCACGTTGGCCGGTTTCACCTCACCCTCATTGGCCGGTTTTGCCCGACGCCCGAGGTTAACGAGTCGCAGAAGTCTTAACTTATTGCGAGCCTGAATTCTTGGGATCGCCGTATAGCGCTGCGATATTTCCTTCTGAACTATCACAGTACTGCAGCTCCAGCATCAGTTCAATTGCTACCTCCGCAAACACCTCTCTTGCTCGGGGTGTCCATTGTCTTGGCCAGCCCTTCGCAGTCACCTTGGGACGCAGTCTTAGTACCCCATTGGCATCCACTTCTGCTAAAGTGAAGCCGGAACGCGAAGGACTTGCATGTGGGATGGCCAAAGGAAGTAGAACATTGTGCTCCATAGGCAACGACAGGAAAGCCAGTAGTTCCTCAAGCTTTGAATAAGACGACTCACACAAGTGTTCGTACGAAATTTCCCGATACTGACTAGGGCCAAGCTTCGCACCAGACTCTCGGCCTGTTGAAACGATGGTTTTCCACAGCAGCGCGCGGGCGTTGATACTCTCGCCCGCCCACCAATATCCTTGCTCATAAGCACGCCCCAATGATTCAACCACACTTCGCCCATCTCTGATAATATGAATGAATTGCGCGTTCGGATACAAACGCACGATGAAATCCATCCACATGGCGTACCAAGGAGTGTGATCAACGAATCGGTCTTTTTGGATCCGGTCGAGAAAACTACGGAACAGGGAGTCGGCAAATGTTCCCATTGCTTCTATCAATCCGTGCTCGTCAACAAACGCTCGAAGCGGCCGCCAGTTCCTTCTGTTGAGACCTTGAAAATAGCGATAGTAAAGCTGAGCCATCGGATATAAGAAATACGACTCATCGGTGCCGCCAAGCTTAGAATGCTGCGCGAGGCAAGCCCCCAAGACCGTAGTTCCTGATCGTGGGCATCCAATCACAAATACCGGATCGCGGATTACTCCTCTTCTTCCCGTGGTGCCTTTGCCCCCCTGTGATCGGTCTCGATTCTTGTCCATCCTGCATATAATACCTCCGCAGACGCATTTTCTACCATGACCGGTGAGCTCCCGGTTCCTAGCTATACCTAGTAAACTTGCGCAACGGGCGATTTCCCAGTACAGAGAGCGACCGGGTCACACCCTCGCAAAACCAGCCGTGCGACGAGCAGAGGTGGGATTTCCTTTATAAAATGCCCCCATCCGAGGACGTCTCGGGCAGGAAGGTCTAAGGTGGTAGGCTCCAGAAAGCCATTCAGAACCAAACCACATTCGAAGCACAGGGTCAATAAAGCGCCGAGTGGACGATGAAAATAATAATGTGGTTTAGGTTGGTCCTTTAGAACTGAACAGAAATCCACAGCCGTATTCAGATACGAATTGATTTTAATGCTTCGATTGACTACAGCCTGGCCGTTCAGATCTCTGCGTTCCGCAACAATCGTAGAACTAGGACTGTGAAAGCATGGATGCGGTATTGAGAAGACAAATCGCCCGCTCGGCTTCAAGGCTCTGCCAATCGTCGTGAGCATAGGACGAATATCTGGTATGTCCATTAGCGCCATGCAGCAAACTACGGCGTCAAAGTGACAGGTTGGAATACGCGAGAGATGCTCCTCGCTCGTAAGATCAACGTGAATGTAGTTTATTTCGCCGACCGTGGGATAGGACTTAGCATCTCGCAAAAACATTTCACTAGCATCGCATGCGACAACTTTAATTCCGCTCGCAGCCAGGTCGCGCGCAAGCCAGCCGTTGCCGCATGCCAGATCTAGGACGCAATCGCCGTCCCGTGTGTCCAACAATTGCTTAAGTGTAGGCCTCATTAGTAGCGTATTGATTGGCTGCCGATCGATTGCGGCCGAAGACCACCAGCTGGCGTTCTGGTTCCATATTTCGATGACATCGCCGGCCAAGTTTGGATATTCCATATAATCGCGAACTAATTGGCAGAATCAATTAATCGGCGGCTGAACGGGTTGTCTAGCGAGTATGACTACTTCTCATTCGTCGGTCGCCACGAGGAAAGCTAAAATTTTACTCCTTTGAATGACTCGTGTCAATCCACTGACAACAACAATGTAGATGCTCCAAAATAATGTCACCCCCTAACTGCAACGAAACTATGTCACCCCTTGGGAAGCTAAGAGGTGATCGAGTTGAGCCAGAACGAACTACAGAAGGTGAAGGT
>Ga0210406_10003303_pt1 | contig 17774 bp, 11 predicted proteins | sample IncBWC30MmetaG_FD_155454 | JGI IMG/M metagenome (GOLD analysis project Ga0210406, IMG submission 155454) | Forest soil microbial communities from Barre Woods Harvard Forest LTER site, Petersham, Massachusetts, United States - Inc-BW-C-30-M | ecosystem: Environmental > Terrestrial > Soil >... | reverse complement strand
TTCTTCGTCCGTCGGTAAAAATCCATCCACGCCAAGCGCACCCGCGCTTCTCGGCTGAGTTCCACCCCGGTTCGAGCGAGCCGACCCGAACCGGGTGGTTTCCCCTTGCGAATTTGCATTTTGACACCCTATGCGAGTGTCACTGATCATTCTGAACGAGAACAATCTTGGTTGCTCCGATTCGTTACAGAAAGAGGACTTTCAGGCAGGAGTCCAGCGACCCGTGAAGATTAGTGCACTTCATCCTCCGCCGGAGCGCTATCGGGGGTATCCACTTTCGGAGCTTGCGGCGAGTTAGGCGCCGGCGGCAGCTGGAACTGGCCTGGATCTTTGCCGGCTAACGCGACTTTCATGAAATCCATCCAGATGGGGAGAGCCGCGCGGGCTCCGCTTTCTTTTGCGCCGAGAGTTTTCTTTTCGTCATATCCCATCCACACGCCGGTAGTCACGCCCGGGGAGAAACCGATGAACCAGGCGTCGGTGAAATCGTTGGTCGTGCCCGTTTTCCCGGCTAGGGGAAGCTTTAACGTGGACGCCGCGCGCGCCGTTCCGTACTGGACCACACTTTGGAGCATCGAAGTCATGGTACGTGCGGTGCGCGCAGAAACTGCATCTTTCACATCGGGATACGTCTCTTCGAGCACGCGGCCTTCGTAGTCCGTGACACGCGTGACGTAACGTGGCGCGAGGCGGACGCCGTCATTGGGGAAGACACTAAAGGCGGCGGTTTGCTCGAGCAGCGTGACTTCGGCCGACCCGAGCGCCACCGGGAGATACGCTGGGATGTTCGAGGTGATGCCGAAGCGATGCGCGTAGTCGATTACGACTTTGATGCCGAGCCGTTCGGCGATTTTTAGCGCTGGAATGTTGCGGGATTGCGCGAGTGCACGGCGGAAGGTGATTACGCCTTCGAATTTTTCGTCATAGTTATGTGGCGTGTAGGGGCCAGAGGCGGTTTGAAAAGTGGTGGGCGCATCGAGGACGGTGTCGTCAGGCGTGGCTCCCTGGTCGATGGCGGCGGTGTAGACGTAGGGCTTAAAAGAGGAGCCAACCTGGCGCAAGGCCTGCGTGGCGCGATTAAATTTGGATTCGTTGAAGTCGCGGCCGCCGACCATGGCCTTGATCGCGCCGCTGGCATTGTCGACGGCCAGCAGAGCGCCTTGGGCGCCGGAATCCTGCTCCAGCGTGATAGTCGCCGAATGACCAGGATTGAGCGCAGTGATCTTCACGTAACAGATGTCCCCCGGCTTCAGGAGGAACGTGAGTTTCTTTTGCGTCCATGCGGCGTCAGACTGAGTAAGGACGGCATGATAAGCACCGAACTTAATGCTCGTTGATAGAGCGGAGACCTGCGTTACGAGTGCGTGCACGTAATCACCGACGCCGGGCTCGTCATCCCAGTCGGGATGCTCGAATTTATCGAGGGTCATGCCTTCGGCGAGTGTGTTATGCAACTTTCCTTTCCAGCCGTGGCGGCGTTCGTAGGCGGCGAGGCCATCGAGGACAGCGTGATTCGCGGTTTGCTGCAGATCCATGTCGAGCGTGGTGTAGACGCGCAGGCCGCCTTCATGAACCTGATCGGTTCCGTACTTCCCTTCGAGATAGCGGCGAATCTCTTCGACAAAGTATGGGGCCGTGGAGTTTGGGTCGTGCTGGAGGTTGAGCTGGATGGGCGCGGCCTTGGCGTCGGCAGCCTGCTTGGTGGTGATCTTGCCATCTTCGAGCATGGCGTTTAGCACAAGGTTGCGACGCTTGATGGCGCGGTCGGGATGCAGGATAGGCGAATAGGTTTGCGGACCTTTCGGTAAGCCTGCCAGCAAAGCGGCTTCGACGAGCGTGAGTTTTTTCGCAGGCTTGCTGAAGTAATACTCGGAGGCGGCTTCAAAGCCATAGGTTCCGTGGCCCAGAAAAATCTGGTTTGCGTACAGCGTGAAGATTTGCGGCTTTGTGAAGCGCCGCTCGATCTGGATAGCGAGCCAGGCTTCCTGAATCTTGCGCTGGAACGAGCGGTCGGGCGAGAGGAACAAGTTGCGCGCCAGCTGCATAGTGAGGGTCGAAGCGCCTTGCACGCGGCCCCCGGACTCGATATCGCGATAGGCCGCTCCAAGAATCCGCCAAACGTTAATGCCCCAGTGGCGGTAGAAATCTTTGTCTTCGATGGAGACCAGCGCGTCGCGAAGAACGGGAGGATAGTCGTCGTAGGTGGCAACGACACGGCGTTGCAGAGCGAAGGTTCCTATGATGCGGCCATGGTCATCGTAAAGTTCCGTGATAGTACTAGGGCGATAGTGTTCGAGGTCATCGATTTGAGGAAGATCGGTCGAGTAGACGAGCAGCAGTCCCACGGCGGCACCGATGAGCGCCGAGAGAAGAACCAGCAATCCAAATAGCGCCCGACCCACGAGTTTGCGCCCGCCGACTTCAACCGGGGGAAGACCTTGGTAGAGGGTGCTCATGGAGTTCAGTCGTTTGTCATTGGTCGTTGGTCGTTTAGTCGTTGGCTTTCGGTCGTCGGTCATCGGCCAAACTATAATGCCGTCCTGACGCTACGCTTGCAATGCGCGCCCCTCCAGCCAAACTTTAGTTCGCCGAACCCCTCTGTCCCGATAAATCAGAATACCTCTGTGCTGGGATGCAAGCCAGTTACCGGGGTTGTGCGGAGCGGGGCGCGTATATTCTGTGCTGGTGTTCGACATCTCTTGAGGTGGAGACTGTCAAGATGAGGCTAGGAAGATCTCGTGACGTGATCAGCAAGAGGTTGACGTTGCGGGTCGCAGCAATCGCGTTGACCGCGACCTGTTTGTCTGATCATTCTGCTAACACTCAAGCCGCGCTCGGCGCTCCCGGATCAGTGGTTTCGTTGCGAGAACTTGCGGGCCGGCGTGGGATTCGGATCAGTGCGGCGGTCAACCCGAGCTACCTTGCGGAGGCTGCTTACAGCGACATCCTTGTGAGCGAGTTCAGCGGGCTCGAGCCGGAGAATGCGATGAAGTTCGCATCCCTTCATCCGCGGCGGGACACCGACGCAAGGCCCTATGATTTTGCCGCGGCCGACCAACTGGTCGCGTTTGCCAAGGCACACAATATTGCGGTGCGTGGGCACACGCTGGTATGGCACCGCCAGATTCCCGACTGGGTTACGAAGAGCAATTACACTGCGCAGCAATTGAACGAGATCCTGCGAAGCCACATCGGAGATGCCGTCGCGCATTTCGGAGACTCCGTGTATGCCTATGACGTTGTGAACGAGGCGTTCATGGACGATGGGAGCATGCGGAGCACAATCTGGTACGACCAGCCCGGGATTGGCTTTGCGGGAGAGGGAACAAAGTACATTGAGCAGGCTCTCCAGTGGGCGCATGCAGCGAATCCGAAAGCGAAGCTGTTTTACAACGACTACGACGTGGAGGCGGTCAACAAAAAGTCGGATGCGATGTACCGCATGGCTCTCGACTTCGTGCGGAAAGGTGTGCCGCTCAACGGGGTTGGCCTGCAGATGCATGTGGACCTGGGATTCGACGATCCGGCGAAGCTGAAGTCTCTGGCGGAAAATATGGAGCGATTCGCGAAACTCGGTCTCGAAGTGCACGTCACCGAGCTGGACATCGCACTGTCATCGAATGCTGCAGCTGAGCTAGAAAAACAGGCGGAGCTTTATGGAAAGATTGTACGAGCGTGTGTTGAGCAGCCTGCCTGCAAGGTGCTTCAGACGTGGGGGTTCACGGACAAATATTCGTGGATTCGCGATTTCCGCAGGGGATATGGATGGGCACTGCCGTGGGACGCCAACTATAAGAAGAAGCCGGCGTATGCGGCGATTGAGAACGCACTCCGATGACACGCGTGGCGGCTGTCTGCCGTTCGGTTTTCATGTCTCGAGTACATGGCTTAAAGCGGCACGTGGTGGATCGTTCGGGCGCAGTCCGGTCAGGCGGCGATGCGCCGGACGTCGGAGGGCGGGTCATCGGCTGGCGCAGACATCAATTGCTTCCTTCGTTCCTCAACATGCCAAGTGTCGATCAACGATTGAACTTGCTGCAGCAGGAACTGCTTGACTTGAGGATCGGGTTCCGCGAAGGCGCTGCGGTAGAGTTCGGCGAAGTCTGCATTGACAGAGGAGGCCACGGATTCTTCTCGCGAGGTTTGAATTGTGTGAGGCAATAGGCGGGCAGCTCGTTCAGCTGGAATTCCGAGCCACGCTGCGAGCTGTCCTCGCTCGAACTCCCGACAAGAGCCCTTGACTCCTGCGTTCTGCGAGGGATGAAGATACTTAGGCAATCCGACGGCCAAACAAGAATCTGAGATAAGCAGTTCGTGTGCATCAAAATGCAGCAAGGAAGCAGGAAGAGAGAATCAAAGAAGGTGCCGAAACTCAAGCTCGTTTGCTGCGATACGGGCAGGCCCGAGATTTTCCAGAATTGGGATGGGCCATCTGAGCGTGAGTTCAGAAAAGATCGCGCGCCGTCCAGGCGCGCAATCTATGTTTTCGAAAGCGTTTGAAGGCTAGGCTTTGGTCTCGCGGTTCTTCAACACTTCAAGAGCTTTGCGGAGCTGCTCGTCGGGTTGGGGAGGCTTGGGTTTGTTGTCGTCGGCGGGCGTCGCTTCCTGATCGTCGTCAGGGAGGGGTGCATCCTCGTCCGTGTCGGCAACCAACACGTTGGGCGTGATGGCGACGTCCTGAATTGCCTTCCCACCCGGGCTGTAGTACTTGGCGACGCTCAGGATCAGGCCCGCACCATCGGGAAGATCAATGACTTTCTGCACCGAGCCGTCGCCGAAAGTCTTGTCGCCAACAACATCACCACGGGCGTTCTCGAGAATCGCGCCGGCGACCAGTTCGGCCGGACCAGCGGTTCCACGGTTCACGAGAACTACGAGGGGGAGGGTGGTTACCGCCTTCGACGCATCGGCGGTGAACGCTTCGCGAGGATATTTCTGCCCCTGCAGGTAAGCGATCGTCCCGTGATTGAGAAACAGGTTGGCAGTGACCACGCCCTCGGATTCGTCACCCTCTGCGCAACTGCGCAAATCGAGGATCAGCTTTTTCGCGCCTTGTTTCTGGAGCCACTTGATGCGGGTAGCGATTTCCTGAGACTTGCCCTTGGGGAGAGCGTCGACTTTGATGTAACCGACGCCGTCTTCGAGCATCTTGTCGGCAACCGGCGGAATGTTCACTGTGTCACGCGTGACAACGATCTTCTGCGGCTCGGCCTTGCGAGCACGCACTACGGAAACAGTAACGGTGGAACCAGCGGCCCCTGTGTTCAACTTGCTGCGGATCGCAGCGAGTGACATTTCTCGGGTACTGAAACCATCAATGGCTTCGAAAATATCGCCGCCCTGAATGCCAGCTTTGTCAGCAGGACCGCCCGGAATAATGGAGACGACGGTCGCATATCCGAAGCGCTTGGAAATAGCCGCGCCAATCGAATCTTTGGGATCGCCTTTTGCCACCTTGTAGTCGTTGAATTCTTTCGGGCTGAGGTAGCTGGAATTCGCGTCGAGCGATTCGAGCAAGCCATGCAGTGCACCATCGGTGACTTTCGGGAGGTTGGGCTCTTCCACGTACTCCTGATTCACACGCGAGAGAACTTCGCTGTAAACCTGGATCTGGCGATACGCGCCATCATTGGAAGACGAGGCGCGAACGCCGCCCCACCCACCGACTACGACAAAGAGAAGAACAGCGAAAGAAGAGGCAAGGACTGCGGCTTTGGTTTTCATCGACATCCGTGTGTGATCATCCAGGTTAGGAGCGACACTCCCAGGGAGATACGTGAATTATATCCTTATTGATGTCAATTCCGGCCGGGAGGCTGCTTGAAATCGGACACGGGGGTAACTCGGGCTGGCTTTAGGGTCTGGACGTGGAATCGACTAGCTTGGGGGGCGGAAGGAAATGGTGACGAAGGTCTGGAATTCGACGACTTTGCCGTTCTGGCTGTAGGGCTTGAAGCGCCATTGCCGGACGGCGTCGAAGGCCGCGCGCCCCAGCAGGAAGTAGCCCCGAACAAGCTTGAGGTCGCGGACAGAGCCGTCCTGACCAACGTATGCCTGAAGGATGACATCGCCTTCGAGGTGCTGCGCGATCGCCTGCGTCGGATAGCTCGGATCGACTTTCTTCACGATCAGAGCGCGTGAGACTTCTTCTGAAATCAGAGGCGGTTCGAGCGAACTAGCGGGCGAGGCAGAGGGAGCATTCTTCAGACTGTCGGGAATGATGACGCCGATGCGGCCTGCGGCGGCATCGGGCGGATTCGTGTCCTGGGTATGAACGACGGATGGCAACGGAACCGCGACTGGCTGCGGAGGCGCGGAGGAAACTTGTGTTTCAGCGGCGGCTTGCAGTTGGGGGTGAGAGGCCGAGGCAACGTTTTCCGCTGGGACGGGTGCCGATCCGGCAGGAGGTGCGCTAGTAGCCTCCGATGAGGACACTGGCCGAGCGTCTGGGGGTGCATCGGTGGTGGGCGGTTGCTGCGCTCCGGCCACAGGGATGGGTTTAGTCTCGATCACTTGAATATTGCTGGCGGCCTCATCCTGCGCGTCCTTGAGATCGGGATCGGGGAGCACCGCCTGTGGGTCAGCTTTCGGCGCTGCGGCTTGGCTAGCGGGATGCGGGTCCGACTTGGAAGACGCGGTCGCGACAAATGGCGAAGCCAGGGGGCGACGGGCCGTATGCAAACTCTTGAGACGCACAAGATAAGAATCTCCTGGAGCAAAGACCCAGAGCACCCCGGCGATCAACAACCCAGCGGCCATGGCATAGATTCCGTAGTGCGGGCCGGAGGCGGGTGCGTCTTCATTTTCGTGATCGAAGTCTTCCGGAAGCGACGAGAATTCGTGATTGGTGTCATGCGAGCGGGGCTCGCGCGAGCTGGCAGGTTCGGTTTTTGCGGGGGCGGGGGCGCTGGACTCCTGACTCTCGACCAGGCCGGCCGCTGCTTCGGACGCTGCTTTCGGTCCGTAACCCAGAATGCTGAGAGCGCGTTCCCGAACAGATGGATCCGGAACCGGAGGCGCCACGGGCGGCGGAGGAGGCGCAGGAACGGGTTCGGCGCTGGCCACGAATTCTTCCGCTTCTATTCCGGAGCGGGGACCAGTCTGCTGAAGGAAACCCCTCTTGGGCTGTTCTTCCTGCGGTGGTTGATCCAGTTTCGAAGGCTCGTCAATTACGAAGGGGCCTTCGACCGGCGCGGGTTGCTCGGGTGCGAGCCGCGACTCCTTGTTGCGTTGCTCGGTTTGACGTCCCTGGATCAGTTGCTTCGCCGTCGAGAGCGTGTCGTGGGCCTGTTTCGAATCGATCGGCTTACGGATGACAGAGTTGGCACCGGCTTGCAGCGCCTCGGGCAAGTCTTCCTGTTTTTCGACCAACGCAAGCGTCAGCGCTTGCGCGGCCAACTTCAATTCGCGCAATTGTTTGACGAGAAAAATGGCTTCGGCTTGCTGATCCCAATCGACCAAGAGTGCGTCGTAAGGTTGGCTCGTGATGCGCTCGACCGCGACCAGCATTTCCGAACAGATCTCTGCCTCGATGCCCAAGTCGGTGAGGACATGACAGAGCGCAGACGTAGTGCTACCGTCGGAAGAGAAGACGAGTGCGCGAAGAGCCATCGTGCTCAGGCTACGAGGCGCTTGTGATTGCAGCAAGTTACGGTCGTGGGAGGGGCTAACACGACGGTCCCATCAAGTTGTCGAAAAGGGACATGTACCTGGAGTCGGGATGACTCCTGTTGTCATTACCGGTTCGTCGGGACCATCGATTTCGGGGTGGCTCCTATTTCGGCGGATGGGTCATCTCCATCGCCCAGATCGCGGCCGGGCGCATGTACATGGAAGCGCGATAGTTGCCCGTGTCATCGTAGGCTTCGGGGGTGCGGAACCAGTAGCCCTTGGTTTCGTAGACGACGTGATACACGCCCCAGGCAGTGTGGTAGGCCTGTTCGGTCATTCCCGCGGCGAGCATGTGGGCAGCAACGCTGAAAGTCGTGCCGGTCCAGACTTCCTGTACTTGCTCGTTGGTGCGGATGATCGTGCCGTCGGCGGCGATGCCGTTCACGGCACCCATCTCGCCGTTGCCGAATTTCATTACATTGTTATCGAAAACCTTCTGCAAGGCGCTGCGCTGCATTTCGAGTGGGACGAGGTCGCCGAGGCCGGTCATCGTGGCGTACCACTGGCCAGCAAGCTGTTCGGACTGGATGCTGTCGCGATAGTCGCTGCCGGTGTCGTACCGGAAGTAGGAGCCGGTCCAGAGTTTCTTAACGTAGCTTGCTTGGCTGCGAGTGAAGAGATCATGGTAACGCGTGGCTGAGGTAGAGTCTCCCAGGGCTTTCGCCATCTCCTCGCCGGCGCGCAAAGCAGCGAGCCAGAGGCTACCGCAGTAGGCGCTTTCGCCGCGTACGACCCATTCGTCGTAGGTCTGATCGGGGAAGCCATCGTTTTCGGGAATCCCGTCGCCGTTACGGTCATACTTGCGCAGGTATTCGATGGCTTCTTTGACGGACGACCAAGTGTAGCGAAGGAACTCGCTATCCTTGCGACCGCTGAACACGTAGTCGCGCCAGACCATCAGGACGAATTTGCTGTTCAGGTCCTTCCAATCGGTAGTGTTCTGCCAGTCGAACTGATTGGCTTGAAAAATCGGATCTTCCTCGGGCACCCCGAGATCGTGCGGCACTGCTCCTTTCGCCTTGCGAGTGCGGAGCGCAAGGGATTTGGTCTGCTCGCTTTTCCAAACCCACATGTACTTGTCGGGGCTATCTTGCGGAACCGTGTCGGAGAACTGGCGCAGGACTTGTTTGTCGATGTCAGGCCAGAATTTCAGCAGCGGCATGGAGCCGTAAAATCGCACGTCAAGCGTGGCGTAGAACGGGTAGTCGAAACACTCCATGAACGCGAAACTGTGCGCCGTTTTGCGATCGGATTCGACGGGGCGGCCCCAGAGTGAACCACCATCGGCGAGAATGTAGAGTTCGTTGAAGAGTTCGCCGCGATACCAGAGGGGCTTGCTCGCATCGTTGACGTAGGGCGCTTGCCAGGCATCGATCGCATCGCTCCAGGCTGCGGATTGAAGCAGTCCATCGCGGGCGATGTTCCAGCCATGAGTGCCTTCTGTACCGTAGAAATCGGTGTAGTGGCGATACCACTTGCGGCCGGATCCGAACTCGACAATGGGGAGATCCCAGGCGATCACCATGGGGATGGTCCGCTTCTCGCCGGGCTTTAGGGTGAAGCGAACTGCGATTGCTCCGGCAATGGGCTCGCCGCTGCTCACCCAATTATCTGGCAAATCGGCCAGCGTGCCGTCGTTGGCGAATGACTTCCAGACCGAACTGCCATCGCTTTGTGGATCGAAGGTGGTTTGATAAGTGATCTCAACGCCCGGCGATTCGAGGGCGGCGAGAACGAACTGACCGTCCCATTCATCGCGCACTGGTCCGAAGCGAGTCCGGTCGAGAATGAGCCCTTTCATCACTCCAGCGGAGGCCACGGGCTCGCTCATGGAGTGATTGCGATTGCCGTGATTGCGGGCGCTGCTGAAGTCACGATTGTAGGAATTCAGCCAACCCAGCATGTTGGCCCAGGAAAGCATCACAGAAACAGTGATTGCATGGTTTGTTGGGTTCTCGGCATGCCACCGGTAAACCGCAACTGGATAACTGCTCTCTTTGTAGTTATCAGGGAGAACCGGTGAGAACTGTTCGAGCACAACGTGCGCGGGAAATTTCGGCGAGCGATAGTCGTACCACGATTTGGGATAGAGGGCGTAGTAATCGCCAGCGCCGACGGGATAGTCCCAGTTCCAGGAGCCTAGATCGCGACCGTTTGGATGCATCGAGGCGAGTACCTGAGCGAAACCTTCTGAGTCGCCCTCAGACTTCTGAAACATGGCGAACTGGTTGGCGTCCACCGTCTGGTATTTGTGAACGCCGGTCTTTAAATGCCATCGCGAGAAATCCCCGCGGTAAGTGCGGGAGAAGGTGCCGGCGCCTAGGCCGCCGACGGGAGCGCCTTGCCAGAAGCTATCGTCGATGATGTCGAGCGCGGGCTTCTTGGTTCCTGGATTCGTCATCGGCGCGCCGATGGGGCGATTCCATGCGGCCTTGGGAATGGTGTCGCCCGCGAACGTTTGGGCCGATAAAATGAAGGAAAAGCCCGCGAGAATTCCCACACGGATCCAGCTTGTCATGCACCCTCCGGAAGACGCACCCCAGATTTGAATGGAACAGCACGCCTGGGACGAATCAGACAATGGGCAGGATTGTGCCAGAAAAATCGTTTTTCTACTAGAGAAGAATTGATGCCGGGAGAGGTTCTCCGGCACAATGACGGGATCTGCGAGTCGTCCTCACACTGCTGAGTCGCCAGAGTTTCTCGGCTATACTCTCAGGAGTCGTTTCACCATGTTCAGATCTCTCTTGCCCGTCCTGCTTTGCGTAGCCCTCTGCCCGGCCCAAACGGAGAAACCGCCAGTTGGCGCGGTCGTGCACGAAACCGCGCGAGGCATGGCGGGTGCCAACCCCCAATTCGAAGAAGTCGCGTCGCGCGCCGGACTGACCGTTTCGCATATCGCAGCGCCAGAGAAGCGCTACATCGTGGAATCGGTGAGCGGCGGGATTGGTCTTATCGACTGCGACAACGATGGGAAACTCGATATTGTGGCCGTCAACGGCTCGACCGTGGATCGCTATCGCAAGAGCGGTGGCGACCCGATGGTCACGCTCTATCACCAGGACGCAGATCTGAAATTTAGCGACGTTACGCAGCAGGCGGGATTGAGCCGAAAAGGTTGGGGCATGGGCGTGGCTGTCGCTGACTACGACAACGACGGCCTTCCTGATTTGTACGTGACGGGATACGGCGGGAACGCTTTGTATCACAATCTGGGCGGTTGCAAGTTTGAAGACGTAACGGAGAGATCCGGGCTGGCAGTTGGGGGGCTGAGCCTGGGAGCTGGCTGGGCAGACTACGACCGCGACGGCAAAGTAGATTTGTTCGTATCACGATATGTTCACGTGGACATGGACAAGCTGCCGGAACTGGGCAGCGACGAGAAGTTTTGCCGCTTCCGCGGAGTGCTGGTGCAATGTGGCCCCTGGGGCATGCAGGGTGAGTCGGACTTCCTGTTTCGCAATCGCGGAGATGGGACCTTCGAGGATGTTTCGAAAAAGGCGGGGGTGAGCGATCCGCGGCATTATTACGGCATGGGCGTGGTGTGGGGCGATTACGACAACGATGGCTGGCCCGACCTGTACGTGGCGGATGACGCCGGACCCAACTACCTCTATCGCAACAAGCATGATGGGACGTTTGAAGAGGTTGGGTTGATGCTGGGAGCCGACTTGAGCGGTGACGGCCAGGAACTGGGATCGATGGGCGTCGATATGGGCGATTACGATCGCGACGGGAAGCTCGACATCATCGTTACAGAGTTCGTCGATCAATCGGACACGCTCTATCACAACAAAGGTGCCGATGGATTCGAGGACGTGAGTTGGCCATCCCAGATCGCACAGGCTACGCATCCGTATGTGGCATGGGGGACGGGGTTCGTAGACTTTGCCAACATGGGTTGGCCGGACATTTTTGTGGCGAACGGGCACGTATACCCGCAGGTGGATACGATTGAGAATGCGGCTCACTTCAAGCAGCCGATGCTGATGTTCCGCAACAAGCGGGATGGAACGTTCGAGGAAGTTTCAGCGGCGGTGGGCCTGGCTGACATCCCGATGCAATCGCGGCGGGGCGCCGCTTTCGGCGACATCAACAATGATGGGTGCGTGGATATCGTGACGCTCAATGTGGGCGCTCCCCCATCTCTGCTGCTGAATCACTGTCCGAGCGGAAATCACCGCGTGCTGTTTCGCTTACTGGGCACGAAAAGCAACCGGCTGGCCATCGGGGCGCGGGTCACGGTTCGCACGGGGCAACTTTCGCAGATCAACGAGGTAAAGGGTGGATCGAGCTATATTTCGCAGAGCGACCTGCGGCTGCATTTTGGCCTGGGCACAGCCGAGAAGATGGATGAAGTGACTGTCCGGTGGCCAAACGGAGAGAGCGAGAGTTTTAAGAACGTTGCAGCGGATTTCATTTACACGATTGTTGAAGGCAAGGGGATTGACGGCAAAGTAGCGTTGTCTGGTGTCGTGCCGGATACTCAACAAGCGAAGGCGGGAAAATAAGAATGGACTCGAGAGCGGGAATAGATCGGCTCGCCAAGAGAAAGGTGCTACCCGGGCTAGTAGCGTGCAGTCTTGTGATTTCCGCCTTGGGTTGGGTGCGATTGGATGCGCAACTTGGGACGCCATCAAAGACGGCTGAACAAGCATACAAGAACATCAAAGTGTTGAAGACCATTCCAGCAGACCAATTAATGCCGTCGATGCAGTTCATCAGCGCTTCGCTGGGCGTGGAGTGTGAGTTTTGTCACATGTCGGGGGCGTTCGACAAGGACGACAAAAAGCCCAAGCAAACCGCGCGCAAGATGATGGAGATGATGTTCGCCGTCAACAAAGCGAATTTTGAAAGTCATCGCGAGGTGACTTGTTTTACGTGCCATGCTGGGAAGACGAATCCGGTTGCGATCCCCGCGATCCCTGAGGCAGCGGCGCGTCTCGATGAAGTGAAGGCTACCGAGGCAAAGGGCGCGAAGACCGACGATGCAGCCAGTTCGAAGCAAGCTGCATTAGCGGTGATCGACAAATATATTGCGGCGGTGGGTGGGGACGAGGCGATCCGCAAGGTGACCAGCCGGGTAGAGAAAGGGTCGGCAGATGTGGGTGACAAGCAGATGGCGATCGACATCTATGCGCAAGCGCCCGATAAGCGGGTTTCCGTCATGCACCTGCCGAATGGGGAGAGTGTCACCGCCTACAACGGGACGGTAGGGTGGCTGAGCGTGCCAGGCCGCCCAACGCACTGGATGAGCCAGGGCGAGGCCGAGGCAGCGCGACTGGATGCGGATTTGCATTTCCCGGCGCAGGTGAAAGAGATATTCGGAGATCTCAAGCTGGCGCCTCCAGAAAAGGTTAATGGACACGATGTGAGTGTTGTGTTGGGGTTACGAGAGGGCAAGCCTCCGGTGAAACTCTATTTCGACCAGCAGTCTGGGTTGCTGGTGCGCATGCTGCGATACGCGGACACGCCCCTGGGATTGAATCCGTCTCAGATCGATTACGCGGACTATCGGGATTCGGGTGGGGTGCGGATTCCTTATCAATGGACGCTTGCGCGGCCCAGTGGGCGTTTCACGATAAAGGTGGAGGTTGTGCAAGTAAATGGACCGATCGAAGCGTCGCTGTTTGCAGCACCGACGCAAGACAAGCCTTAAAAGGGCAAAAAGTCAGTTGACGTCGCGCGGAAGAGGTACCAGAATCTCCGGCGGGAGGCGTTATGAAACGACGCGTGTTGCTCTGGGTTTCCCTACTCTTCATCTTGGCGGTAATTCCGGCATTCGCCGACGACCAGCAAAAGGCCGAGAAACAGCTACACAAATTGACCGCGATGGCGAGCGATCCCACGGGACGGCGTGTTGTAAGCGCAACCGTGGCAGATGAACTGGGCGCGAAACGCCCGGACATCGTGACGGAGCGGCGAAGCATGGAGGTGAATTATGGTGATATCTTCCTTGCCCATGCCTTGGTGAAGAACGGCGTGAAGATGGATGACATTGCCAACGACTTGAAGGCCGGCAAGAAGATGGCGGATATCGCGAACGCCAATCATGCGGACTGGAAGGCGATCGCCAATGACGCGAAGAAGGCGAATGCCAAAATCGAAGAAACACTTTACAAGAACTTCGTGAATGGGAAACCCCTGCACGAGCGCGACGCAGCGGACAATTACGACGTCAACATCGATGGAGTGAATGCCGACAACGATATTTCTAAAGACGATTTGGCAGACGCGGAAAAGACCTATCAGGTTTGGAAAGACCGGGCGACCCAGGCGAGCGGAGGGAAATTGGATACGTCCAGTGAACAAGCCGCGGCAGCGACTCGAGGCGATCCGGTCCGGGCCAAGCCCGGCGGGAGCGCGGCTGGATCAGGAAGTACAAAATACTAGAAGCGTGTCGATTCCTTGCTCGCGAGTAACAATGGGTTATTCAGGAATTGCATCACCCGCGTGTACCACTCGAATTTGATGGTCCGTGAATTTAACTGGAATGTCGATAACCTGGTACTGCGGCATGTGGCAAGTTATGCAGTTGCTGGATGACTTAGGGCATGCAAGGCCCGGATGATCGCCGGTAGGCTTGGCGCTGGCACCATTCACGTGACAACTTAGGCATCTCGTGTCATAGGTGGCCGGTTCGCGGACGAGCGGCCGATGAGGATCATGGCAAGCGGTGCAGGTGATCCGAGCGTCTCCTTTACGCCAACAGTGGCTGTTTTCGATGCGGTAGGGCTGGAAGCGAAGGGACTTGGTACCACCTGCATCTCCGAGAGTCACATCCCACCAAGTGCGGTGGCACGCGCCACAGAAGTCGACCGCCTCGACAGGCTTCATGTGTTTCGGATTCAGGATCAGAGTCGTGCCCTGCTCGAGTAGGCCGGATTTTGCTGCGGCGAGGTGATCGGCACCGGGGCCGTGGCATGCCTCGCAGGTCACGCCGGGGATAGCTTGCTCAGGATCGAAGTGGCCGCCTGTGGTGGCTGCGGTCGTGTGGCAGTCAAAGCATCCTTCGATAATGGCTTCCGAGAGCGGGCGACCGACGGCGTTCGGCAGCGAATCGGGTGCAGAGTGCGGCTGATCGACCGTGAAGGAATAGACTTTGGAGTCGGGATAATAAGTCAAAGGGACCAAGTAAGTATGGCCGTTATGATCAAAGAAGAAGCTCTGGCCCATGCGGACGCCGAAAGCCCAGGTGAGCCGGCCCGTAATGGACTGAGAGCCATTTGTCACCGAGTAACTCGCGGCCTCGTCTGCGACGGAGGCCCGGTAGGTATACATGCCCCATTGGTATTCGAGGCTATGCGCGCGAAGGATCGCTGAATTTGCAGCGAGGGTTGCGGTCTTGGCCATTGCGGACTCTTTCTGCGTCGCAACGATATCCGCATGGCAACGGGCACAGGCTTCGGTTCCTACGAAATCTTTGCGGTCGAACGAGCCTTTGGTCGGCCACCAGCCGGGCTTGCGAACGTGCTCGCTGGTGCTAAGCTGGTCTGCGATGGTGGCAGGAGATTTCTGTGCGGACTGCGCGACCGACAGCGAACTCAAGAAGCAGAGGCACACGGTAACGAGAATCCGCTCGCGAGCAGTGTGCAACCAGTATCTTCCCGGGGCCATCGATTAGGGGGCCACGCCGCCTGCGGAGGGCGACTGCACTACGACGCTACCACCTGAGCCTACACGATGGGAAGGCTCAGCGAAAGCCGCTTTTTCGTCTGCGAGGCTGAGACCAGAGTTCTTGCCCTGAACTTCGCCCGCTCGCGTGCGCCAAAAAATGTAGCGGGTCTGAGCTTCGGCGATCTCTTCCATGGTTACGTCGAAGTCGGCCTTCACGCCGTCGCGCAGAGGATCGTATTTGTCGGCGAAGTCGCGTTCGTCATCCGCGTCGGTATTTTTCTTATTTAGGAAATGACGGTAAACGTAGTCTTCGATTCTTGTGTTGAGTTTGTGTGCATCGGAGGCGATTTGCTTCCAGTTGGCGTGATAGTCATTGCCGATCTGCCAGATCGTTTTGCCATTCTTAAATGCGAGGCTGATGTCGTTGATGCTCGAAGCGTCGGAAGCGAGGCGGTGCGCGACAAATAAAGAACCGTAGTCCATCCCACTATTTCGACGCTCAAGGACGAGCAGGGTGCGTGGGATCTTGAGAGTATCGGCAAGGCTCATGCTGACGAGGCGGCGACCGGTTTTGTCGGTGGCCATGGCAGTGATTTTTCGCACCTGCTTTTCCGCGTTCTTGTATTCCTGGCTAACGCAAGGGACGGCAACAACGAGCAAGAGAGCGAACGAGCAAGAGCGGACCGGAAGACGCATACTCCACCCCGGAAACCGGACCACCCCTGGGCTCCGGTTGCCCCTATTGTACTCAACCTGGGATCGGGTGGGAGTGTCTCTTTGGGCGGAAGAATTGCCGCCTTTTCGTGACGGGCAAACTGGGGCGTCGTCCTACTTGGCTGGCTTTCGGGGAGTTGGAGCGACTGACGAGGGCCCGACACCCGTGACGTCGCCGCTGCCTTCTTTGGTCTTGTAAAAGCGGTCGGCGGCCAAATCGTGAAGCGTCTCGAGTTTGCCAGAGGGCCAGCGAATCTCGACGCGGTCAACTTTGGTGGCATCGCCTAATCCAAAATGCAAGCGCATGTCACTCTGCGAGAGATAACTGCTTCCGCTGTGAACCTCATCGATTTGGGTGAGGTTGCCCGCGATCACTTTGACGCGAGCACCGATCGCCATGCGGTTGCTGGCCGTGCTTGCGAGTTGCAGCGATACCCAATGGTTTCGGGAGGGGGTGACGTTGCGCAGGATCATGGGGCCGCCGTCAATGTTTTCCACCACCACATCGACGCGGCCGTCGTTGTCGAGATCGCCAAAGGCTGCACCGCGGCTGGGTTGAGGGATTTGTAACGCGGACCCAGCAATAGTGCTCACATCGCGGAACTTGCCATCGTGCTGGTTCCAGAAGATGAGCTTGCGCTCGCGGTATTTGGCGCCAGCTTCCAGGTGATCCACCTGGGGATAGACGTGGCCGTTGACTACGAAGAGGTCGGGCCAGCCATCGTTGTCGAAATCGATGCATCCGGTTCCCCACCCAAGATAGGGCACAGTGTCGGCGCCGATGCCCGAGGAGTAGGACACATCGGTGAACATGAGGTTGCCATCGTTGCGGTATAGCGAGTTGTTCTGATCCTCGAAGTTGGTGACGTGAATGGAGAAACGGCCGTTGTGGTTGAAATCGCAGGTCGCAATGCCCATTCCCGAAAACTCACCGCCGTCTGCGCCAACCGCCGTGCCCGAGACGAAGCTTACGTCGGTGAAGTGGCCGTTGCCGTCGTTGCGATAGAGGTAGTTGGGCGTGGAATCATTGGCTATGAAAAGATCGGGACGACCGTCGTCGTTGAAATCGCTCCAGACCACGCCCAGTCCGTAGTAGCCGTTGGGATCGTCGACGCCGGCGGCCTTCGAGACGTCGGTAAAGGTGCCGTCACCGTTATTGTGATACAGGCTGTCTCCGAGACCTTTCATGCCACGCGGGCCGCACTGCACGGGAATTCCGCGGAAGTGGCAATTCTTGCCTGAGCCAAATTCAGGAAGGTTCTTCAGGTCGAACTCGACGTAGCGGGAGACGAAAAGATCGACGAAGCCATCGCCATCGTAATCGGCGAAAGCGGCGCCCGCGGCCCAGCGAGGGTCGGTGAGGTGGGCGGCCTTCGTTACGTCGGTGAACGTGCCATCGCCGTTGTTGCGATAGAGGACCATACCTTCTTCGCAGGTGACGAGAATGTCGGGCCACCCATCGTTGTTGAAGTCGGCGACGGCGCCGCCCATCGCCCAGCATGGGTAGGCGACGCCGGCTTTGTCGGTGACATCGGTGAACGTGCCATCGTGATTGTTGTGGTAGAGAGCGCTGCGGGCCTTCTCGCCACGGCGAGCCATTTCGACAGTCGGGGCATTCGTGAAGTAGATATCGAGCCATCCGTCCTGGTCGTAGTCGAGGAGCAACACACCGCCGCTCATGGACTCGATCAGATATTTCTTTTCTGGGGAGACGCTGTGCTCGAAGTGGATGCCAGAGTCGGTGGTGACGTCGGCGAATTGGAGAGTGGAAG
>Ga0210406_10003302_pt1 | contig 17778 bp, 9 predicted proteins | sample IncBWC30MmetaG_FD_155454 | JGI IMG/M metagenome (GOLD analysis project Ga0210406, IMG submission 155454) | Forest soil microbial communities from Barre Woods Harvard Forest LTER site, Petersham, Massachusetts, United States - Inc-BW-C-30-M | ecosystem: Environmental > Terrestrial > Soil >... | reverse complement strand
CAACGAGTCTCTGAAGCGGCTGCAGACCGACCACATCGATCTGATGCAGTTTCACGAGGTAATCCGCGAAACCGACCCCGACCGAGTTTTTGCGGATGGCGGAGCAATGGAAGCCGCGCTGGAGGCGAAGAAGGCCGGAAAGATCCGCTACATCGGCTTTACGGGACACAAAAGTCCGGACATCCATCTGAAAATGCTGGCTACCGCTTCGCAGCATAAATTCACGTTCGACGCCGTGCAGATGCCGCTGAACGTGATGGACGCGCATTTTGACAGTTTTGAGAAGAAAGTTCTGCCTGTACTTCTGCAGAACAACATCGGCGTGCTTGGCATGAAGCCGATGGGCGACCATATGATCCTGGAAAGCAAAACGGCCACAGCTGTGGAATGCCTGCACTATGCGATGAACCTGCCCACGAGCGTGGTCATCACCGGCTGCGATTCGCTGCCGATTCTTCAACAGGCGCTTCAGGCCGCTCGAAACTTTCAACCGATGAACACTTCCGAAGTTTCCGCGCTTCTGGCGAAGACGGCGAAGGCCGCGGAAGCCGGCCAGTTTGAGCTGTACAAAACTTCTCACCATTTCGATGGCACCTTTGCCAACCCTCAATGGCTTGGATAGGAACGCCGGGATCTTTAAATACCAAAACAAAGGAAAAGATAGAGATGCTCGAATACACAAACATTAAAGGTACAACTCTCAAGAGTTCCCGGATCGGACTGGGAACGTGGGCCATCGGCGGCTGGATGTGGGGCGGAACGGACGAAAAAGAGTCCATTCGCACGATTCATACCGCGCTCGACCAGGGGATCAACCTGCTCGACACGGCGCCCATCTATGGTTCCGGGCGATCGGAGGAGATCGTTGGCGAAGCGATGCGCCAATACGGCCGGAGGGAAAATATCATTCTCGCGACCAAAGTGGGGATTGACTGGACCACGGGCCGGATCGAGCGCAACTCCAGCCGCGAACGGATTTTGAAAGAATTTGAAGACTCACTGCGGCGGCTGCAAACCGATTACATCGATATTTACCAGGTACATTGGCCTGATACGGTGACGCCAATCGAGGAGACAGCGGCGACGCTCAAGGAGCTTTTCGAACAGGGAAAGATTCGCGCCATCGGGGTCAGCAATTATTCTCCCGCGCAGATGGACCGCTTCCGGGCGATCTCGCCGCTTCACACGGCGCAACCACCCTACAACCTTTTTGAGAGAGAGATTGAGAGCGATGTTTTGCCCTATGCGTTGAAACATGACATTACCACGCTTACTTATGGCGCCATTTGCCGCGGATTGCTGAGCGGCACGATGAGGGCGGATCGGCAGTTTTCCAAGGACGATTTGCGCAAGTCCAGCGATCCTAAATTCCAGGCGCCGCATTTCGCGGAGTATCTGGACGCGGCGAAGAAGCTGGATGAGTATGCCCGGAAGAAATTCGCCAAAGGCGTGATTCATCTGGCGGTCCGCTGGCTGCTGGATCAACCCGGGGTCGGAGTGGCGCTGTGGGGCGCGCGGCGTCCGGACCAGCTCGAGCCGATTAACGAAGTGAGCGGCTGGAAGTTGACGGAAAAGGATTTCGCGGCGATCGACGCCATCCTGCGGGAGAGCGTTCGTCACCCGGTGGGGCCGGAATTCATGGCGCCGCCGGCACGGGAGATACCGCAGGAAGTGAAGTGATCACGGCACCGGGCGATTCCGGGGTCGCGAAAGAAAGAGCAGGCAGGTGAAGTGCATATCCGAGGCATGAGTTCCGCGGGCCTTTTATTGCTGGCGGTGGCGGCGGCCGGGCGCCTGAACGTTCCGGCCGCAGCGCCGACGGAAGCGCACCAGGCAAACCACGTTGTTTCACTGGCGTTGCACGCCACGGTGAACTCTGAAGGCAAGGACTCTTTCGCTTACAACGGGAAGAATATCGCACCGGTGATTCGAGTTTTTCCCGGCGACACGTTGAAGATCGACTATGAGAACGATCTTCCCGTTCACTCCACCGAGAGCTGCGCAATCTCTCCGTGCAAGAATATGACGAATCTGCATTTTCACGGCATGGAGGTTTCGCCGCAGTCGCCGCAAGATGATGTGATCGATATGTTGGCCATGCCTGGGGATACGCTCCACTACGTCGTCAAAGTTCCGGCGAATCATCCTCCGGGACTTTTCTGGTATCACACGCACCCGCATGGCGAGAGCCACCGCCAGGCGCTGGACGGAATGTCGGGCGCGATTGTGATCGAGGGGATGGAGCGGTATGTCCCGGAACTTGGCAAATTGCGCGAGCAAGTGCTGGTTGTGCGAGGCGAGTCCATCGAGCACTCAGCCGATGCCGCCGCGCTTTTGCGCCGGGTGGATGCGGCCCCCCGTGCGTGTGGAAGCGAACCAGAGGCAATCGAGGAGGTGTTTACCGTCAACGGCGAACTTCGCCCCACGCTCGGGATTAACCCGGGGGAGCGGCAGTTCTGGCGGGTTGTAAATGCTTCCGCGGATCGATACCTGGATCTTCAGCTTGATAAGGCGAAACTGGAAATTGTAGCGCTGGACGGAATGCCGCTGGCCCTTCACGATCCAAGCCATCCAAGGAAAGTCGTGGAACACGCGTTGGTGCCGCCGGCAGGCCGCCTGGAAGCGATTGTGACCGGACCGGATGCGGGGGCGAACGCAAAATTTCGGACGCTGTGCGTAAATACCGGCTCCGCGGGCGATCCGAATCCGGCGATGGTGCTTGCCGATCTGCGTGCGGGGGCCCCCGCAGCACCGGCGCGTAAAGAAGCCAATCGCAAGCTGGCGCCGCCGGAATACGAATCCATCGATCTGCACGCCTACGAAAGCTCACAACCAGACTTTACCGTGATCTTCACGGAAGATAAGAACGGGTTTTATATCAACGGAAAGAAGTATGAGCCGGACGCGGCGCCCATGACCCGTGCGCGGGTCGGGACTTATCAACATTGGCGCGTCGTAAACGCTTCGGCGGAATTGCATCCAATGCATATTCACCAGGTGCATTTCCTGGCCTATGCCGAAGATGGGAAACCGGTGGAGAACCCGGCGTGGCTGGACACGGTGAATGTGCCGGTCGACGGGACGGTGGACGTGGTGATGGATTTTACAAATCCGGTCATCAAGGGGATGTCGCTGTTCCACTGCCATCTTCTGAATCACGAAGATAAAGGAATGATGGCCAAGATCCTGTTTGAATAGCGCCGTAGAGTGCGGATCAAGGCTGCGCGGATTCTTCGACAGTGAGAAATTGATCGGCCTTCACGCCGCGCAGGATCTGGCGAATGCCGGACGGCCACTTGATCTCAATGTCGGCGGCTTGCGCAGTGCCCAGGCCAAAGTGCAAGCGCTTGTCGTTCGAGGAGAGATAACTGCCGGCGGCCGTGGCGAAGCGGACCTGTCCATTCACCTGAACGCGGGCTCCGAAACCGTCGCGATTGCTTCGTTTACCGCGAAGCGTGATAGTGAGCCAGTGCAAATTCCCGCCACGATTCAAGAAAAACTGCGGGCGCTCTCCAAGCGAAGTGGCCACCGCATCGATCCATCCATCGTTGTTTAGATCGCCGAAGGCGGCGCCGCGACCGGCGAGCGGAACGTCCGAGCCAGCGTCGGCCTTTTCGAAGCGCCCGTTGCGATTCATGGCCAACAATGGGGGATCCTTGTAGCGAAGCGAACTGTCGTATTTATCCACATTGTCGAAGACGTGGCCCTGGACGATAAACGCGTCTTTCCATCCATTGTTGTCAAAATCCTCGAGACCCACTCCCCAGCCGGAGGACTTTCCGGAGAGAGCGCCGAAGCCGGTTTCGAGTTCCTGGGCGCTGAACAAACCGTGGCCGTCATTGTGGTATGCGACGTAGGGTTGGTGCGGGAGTTGGGTCACGAGCAGATCGGGAAGGCCGTCGTTATCGTAATCTTGAAAAACGACGCCCATGCCGGACAACATTTTTCCATCGCTCGTCAATGCCACCCCGGATTCCAGGGCGCATTCCGTGAAGGTGCCGTTGCCGTTGTTGTGGAAGAGAAACTGATTGGTGACGTCGTTGGCCACGAAAATATCGGTGAAGCCATCGCCATCGTAATCGGCGAAGGCTACGCCGAGGCCGTGGCCTTTTTTCGAGGCGATGCCGGATGAGACGCTGACATCTTCAAAGGTGCCGTCGCCGCGATTGTGATAGAGGATGTTCGAGATAGCGGGAAATTCCGTTGGCGGGCAGTACATGGCATTTTCGTTGCCGCAGGTTTTGCTGTTGGCCACGGTCCAGTCGAGGTAGCGGGTAACGAACAGATCCAAGCGGCCGTCATTATCGTAGTCGAAGAATCCGGCGGATACGGACCAACCGCCGGCGGCCACGCCCGCTTTGGCGGTGACATCCGTAAATGTGCCGTCGCCGTTATTGTGGTAGAGAATGTTTTTTCCGAAGTTGGTGACGTAGATGTCGGGAAATCCGTCGTTGTCGTAATCTCCGACGGCCACGCCCATTCCGTAATCGCCGTCGTCCACGTTCGCCAAGCCCGCCTGCTGGGTGACATCCGTGAAGCTGCCGTCCTTGTTTTGGCGATAGAGACGGTTCCAATAGGAGGGTTCGTGGCGATCGAAGCTCGGGAGCCTGGGCAGTGGATCGCGAACGCGCCCGGCGTTCACGAGGAAGACATCGAGTAAGCCGTCGTTGTTGTAGTCCAAGAGAGCGACGCCGCCGGGCATGGTCTCGATCAGGTATTTTCGGGAAGTCGGCGAGTTGCGGAGAACGAAATCAATCCCCTTCGGAGGGCGAGGATCAAAACGCGGGCCTGTATCGGGGGCTGGAGTCTGGGCAAGCAGGCTGTAGGTGCAGAGCAGAGCAAGCACGCCGGCTTTTGTGAATCGGACCGCAGACAATTCGAATCTCTCTCTCAAGTTCCGCGGACTAAACCCCGCGTGATGCGATTTCGGGAGAAGCGGCGCTCGCCTAAAGCCTTGCCTCAATTCGCGCGAATGATCTCCAAATCGCTGCCCCGAGGATCGTCGGCAAAATCGACTGTGAGCGCATGGCGGTTCGGGTCCACTGCATCCGACAACTCATCCGGCTTGTGTTTCAGGGTGACATGGGCCGACGGGCTCTGCCAATCGTAAACTTCCAAGTGAATCGTCTTCCACCAAGGAGAAAAGGCGCCCTTACGCTCTCCGACGTGCAGGGAGAGCCCTGTGGATGTTACCGCACAGGAAAATTCGATGCGCAGAAATTCGCCACGCGAGTAGGCCAGAGTTTTGCCGTCATCGAGATACACGGACCCGCGGCAATCTTTCCCAGGATATACGCGCAGAGTGAGGGGGCCCTGCGGCGTCTCATCGGTGCTCTGGACGAGAGGTTGGACGGGAATGATCGAGCCCTCGCGGACATAGACGGGAAGAACATCCAACTTCGGTTGAATCATTGGCTCCGCGGCTTTCGAGCTGTCGTGCTCCGCGGATTGCTGAATTTTTGCTCCGGTCCAATAGTCGTACCAAACGCCGGGAGGAAGTTTGAGCGCGTACGCCTCTATTTGCTCCGGAAATGGCGGCGGGGCAACGAGGAGGTCGGGGCCGAACAGGAATTCGTTGCCCGCACGGACATCCAGCGGCTCCGAATCTTTTGTGGCATGAGGAAATTCCAGGAAGAGCGGCCGGACGACCGGCAATCCCGTGCGCGAGAGTTCTTCGACCACGGTGTAAAGATAGGGCATCAGGCGGTAGCGCTCTTCGATGTAGCGGCGGCGGATGGCTTCCTGTTCGGGTCCGTGGACCCAGACTTCCTTGTCGCCGGAGCCTTTGTTGGTATGGTTCCGATCAATGGGTTGAAACGTGGCAAGTTCCGTCCAGCGCGTGAGCAGGGCCGGGCTGGGAGTTCCGATAAATCCGCCAACGTCGGCGCCGCTGAGCCCAAAACCGCTCAGCCCCAAATTCAAAAGCATGGGGGTGGTCAGTCGAAGGTGATCCCAGGAACTGGTGTTATCGCCCGTCCAGGTGGCCGCATAGCGCTGGCCGCCGGCGTAGGTGGCTCTCGTTAGGACGAAAGGACGCAGGTCGGGATCGAGTTTCCGGAGTCCTTCGTAGGTGGCGCGGGAATTTTCCATTCCGTATACGTTGTGGATTTCCAGATGAGATGTGGTCCGGGAGCGGAAACCAGGCTCATCGATGCGATGCTGGACGTTGTCCGGCATCGTGAGATTGTCGGTCAAAAAAACGCTCGGTTCGTTCATGTCGTTCCAGAAACCGGCGAGGCCTTCCGAGAGGAACTGCTTGTAGAGCGAACCCCACCAATCCCTGGTCTTTTTCTGGGTGAACTCCGGGAAAACGGAAGGGCCCGGCCAAACCGCGCCGACATACGCCGAGCCGTCGGGATTCTTCACAAACTGATCGCCGGCGATTCCCGAGTCGTAGGGCGCGTAACCGGCGCCTGGAACACGCGCAATGTGCAGATCGGTGATCGCGACAACGTGGAAGTCTTCGCGCTTGAGGTCCGCGAGCATCTGGTCAAAATGGGGGAAGCGATCCGAATCCACGGTGAAGGGGCGATGCTCCTTCTGAAAGTCGATGTCCAGGTAGAGCACGTCGGATGGAATCTTGTCGGAGCGCAAGCGGGAGGCGATTTCGCGGACGCGAGCTTCGGTCTCGTAGCTAAAACGCGATTGCTGAAAGCCGAGTGACCACAACGGAGGAAGAGGGGGCAAGCCCGTGAGCCAGGCATAGGTTTCAACGACTTGCTTCGGATCCGGACCGTAGAAGAGGTAATAGTCGATCGGGCCGCCCTCGGCTCCGAACGAATAGGTGTTGCGTTCGCTTTTGCCGAAATCAAAACTGGTGGACCAGGTATTGTCGAGCAAGAAGCCCATGGAGCGTCCGGCACGCATGGTCATGAAAAACGGAATGCTCTTATAGAGAGGGTCTGTCGATTCCTGAAAACGGAATGCGTCCGTGTTCCAGAGGCGGAATGCCTGGCCGCGGCGATCGAGAGGTCCCACTTTATCACCCAGGCCAAAATAATGTTCATCCGCGGGCATTTTCTTGAACACACGGTAGGCGTCGGAGTGGAATTCCGCCGGCCATCCTTCGGCGTCTTCCTGAAGGATGTTGCCCGACAAATCCGATGTGGAGAGCTTCAGTGTGGAAGGCTCGATGCGGACGCTCAGTGACTTGGTGTGAAAACCGACGGTGCCGGGAGCGGCGTCGGGTGTGACTTCAACATGTTGACGGCGGATCTCGGGCGGAACCGCCCAGGATGCGTCTTCGGGCAGCACTCCATTCGCGGAGAGGCGCACGCGCAAAACATCATCGCGCAGGGCGAGAACTTGCAACAGCATGCCTGCGTGGCGCACCTCGATGCCATTCGGAAGAACCTTACTGGAATCGGGTTCCTGCGACTTGGACGCGTTCTTCCCGGTCTCGGGCTTCTCGCGACCGGCCGCAAATCCCGTTTGAATTGCCAGAAAGCTGAAACCGAGAACAAGCAGAACAGAGCCGGTGCGGTGCAGTCTTTTCCTAGCCGATATCGGAATCTTCATTCTTCCGTCCTGGTATACCGCGAAGGCTCAAGCCATTCCTGATGCCCCATCGCGACATAAACGAGGGGAAGGCACTTCTTCTTTTTACAGGAGACCATCCAACTTTCCTGGATGCTTCAACTTTGAAGTAGTTTCCCAATCGCCAAAAACTCCAGCGCTTGAAGACCGGGAGTTAAGGGCGGGCAGGCCAGGAATAGTTCCTCGACTTCAAACTCATTCACCCAGCCTGCCTCGCCCGCGCTCTCCCAGGGTAAGGAGGGCGATCTTTCGTGTGCACCAACCGCTAGAAGTAGAATTTCCCGGCGAATTGCAAGCTGCGAGCCGGGTAAGCTCCCGTTATCACGCCAAAGTTATTGATTTTAGGATCGGGGTTGAAGTCGCCCAGATTGTTGTCTGGAGTGAAAAAGTTCGGATGATTGAATGCATTGAAAAGCTCAAACCGGAATTGGACTCGCTTGGTCTCGGTGAATTTCCACCATTTTTCGAGGCCCATATCCCAGTTCACGAAGCCAGGCGCACGGAGATTCGACAGAAATCTTGGTGCGTCTCCAAACGTGAACGGAGCCGGTTGCGCAAATGCGGCTGCATTGATCCAGTTGTTAATGGATTGGTTTTGCGGTACCGGACTCACTCCCGGAACCAGATTAGCGCGCTGGTTGAAGTACCCGAGACCGCCGTCAGCATTGTTCTGTGCCGGGTTGATGGAAATGGGCAACCCTGTATGAGCCGTCAGGATACCGCTCCACTGCCAGCCCCCGAGAACCGCATTCATTGCCCGGTTCCAATCGGCGCCAAATTGCTTGCCCTTACCAAAAGGCAGTTCGTAATTGTAATGGATGACGAGGCTGTGGGTGAGATCAGTCGCGTCGACGGACCGCTCGGCGGCCAGATCGTAGGAATTCCTGACGACACTGCCGTTGCCAGGGAATGCCCAGCCAGAAGCACCCTGTACGTTGTCCAGGAACTTGGAGTAGGTGTAGGAAACGTTGAGCTCCAGGCCGGAGTGCCAACGATGTGTGTATGTGGCCTCGAGCGCGTTGTAGCTTGAGCCACCGGCTGCGGGCTGCGCCTCGGTAACGCTGCAGTATTCGGGGAACGGACGCAACAATTGTCCTGCCAGAACCGTCGGTTGGTCGAGACCGCAAGCGCTCGACTTGATTGCCCCAAAGAATGGATTGGGCACCTGTTGGAGGAGTTGATTCCCCTTGGCCAGATCCGCAGCTGGGAACTGGTTCCACTCCAGGTATTGCGCAAGGACATGCACGCCGTGATTCCCGACGTAACTAATGTCCACCAGGTCGTTATTGGTGAGGCTGTATTGCACTCCGGCCATCCACTGCTGCACATAAGGTGAAGGGCGGATAGGGTCAGTGACAGGATTGAGGTTGAAACCGACGCCTGTCAGTCCTCCCAATGAGTTGCCTGTAATCGGCACTTCCCCATTTGCAAATGCGCTGGGCAATCCCAAGGATGCATTGCCGCTAAGAGTCGAGGCGGGATTTAAGCCACCATTGAGACTTGTGACCCAAGGTGTGGGCTGCGAATAGCCCATATTGGGTCCCTGGCCATAGTAGCTGGGCACATAAAAGATACCGTATCCACCGCGCAGCAGCAGTTTCTCGCGCAACTGATAGGCAGCTCCAATGCGCGGGGCAAAGTTCTTGTACGAAGTATTGTATAGGCCGCTGTTGCTGCCTGAATTGAAGACGAGCTCACCAGGAACGTTAAAGCCCACTGCGGAGCTGATGGGGTTCACCGCAGTGAAGTTGAAATACTCCTGCGCATTGTGCCGTTCCACAGGCGCCGTCTGGATTTCGTAGCGCAGGCCCAGGTTAAGCGTGAGCTTGCGAGTGGCCTTCCAACTGTCCTGCAGATACCAACCCAGCAGGTGCTTGTCGGTGGCGGGAAACTGGTTGAAACCGGTCTTGGTCTTTGTGGAGTCCGAACTCCCGACACCGAGCAGAAACGATGCCAATGCGTTGCCCGTGCTGGCTGTTTGAGCTTGTGGGTCCGGCCCAGCGGTGAAGTTCGGTGTGAATTGGAGAATGGTGTTCGCGAAATGCCCGCCATCGATGCGCGCCCACACGTCCATAAAACCGAAGGCAAGCGTGTGCTTCCCTTTGATCTTCGTGAAATCAACGGAGCTGGTCCAGATCGTTTGCGGCACAATGTAGTTGTCCAAGTTTTGTGGCGCACCAAGAAAAGCATAGTTTTGCGGTTGAATTTGGGGAAACGATGGGGCAATCCCATCGATGAAGGAAGGCAATCCAAGCGCGGAGGACTTATATCCAAAGCTTTGTGTAGTGGACTGTTCGACGTGGCGGTTTACGCCGAAATTCAGGCTCACGTCAAATGTTGGGTTGAAAACGTGGTTGTAGCCGGCGTTAATACTGTACCGATTGTTCGGAGCGATTACTCCCGGGCCACCCGGATCCGTAGCTCCGTAGTAAGTGGGAGAGTTTATTTTCGACTCGTATTTCTGGGACCAGCGAGCGTTGAAGCGGTCATTGTCCGTAAAATTATGGTCGATGCGGCCCGAGTACTCATTGGAGTGCGCTGCTGCAGCGGCGGCGGCCGTGAAGTTGTTCACCAGGGCGTTAGTCGTAGGGTTTGGCCAGTACGAACCGGTTGCGATGCTTTTGGCAATCGTGTCCATCAGAGTTGAGGGAATCAAGTTGCCTGGGAAAGCATCGCGGATGAACCCAGTCTGCGTCGCAGTCAGGCCGGTAACCGGATCAACCTGCCCCTTCGTGATCTGCCGGGTGCTGAACGGATTGTAAATCGCCCCGCTGATGATGGGCCTTCCGAGAGCATCAACTTGACCAGTTGGCGCCCCGAGAAGCGCCGAGAAGTTTCCGTTCCGTTCGTCTCCGGTTGGGACAGTCCCCACGAAAGTCGCGGGTGTCGCCTGCCGCAGGCCTTCGTAGTAGGCAAAGAAATAAGTCTTGTTCTTGCGGATGGGGCCGCCGATCGTGCCACCAAACTGATTGCGGTGGAAGTCCGGCTGTTTTCCATGATTAAAAAAGTATCTCGCATCCGCGTTACTGTTGCGGTAAAACTCGAAAGCATCCCCGTGGAATTCGTTGGAGCCCGACTTGGTCACAACGTTGATGACGTTGCCACTACTAAACCCATATTGCGATGTAAATGCATTGGTCTGAATCTTGAACTCACCTACGTCGTCCACGGAGGGAACATAAACCACGCCGCCCCAGTCAAGGCGAGTATCCCAAGTCCCGTCCAGCAGGTATTCCGCAGTGTTAAAGAAGGTGCCTCCGAAATTGAGGAACGAAACGTCCTGGTCCGCGCTTCCCGAAATGCCCGGGGCACCCACAATCTGCAATTCCGCAGCGTTGCTGACCGAGGAGTTCAGCACCGCCAAGCCGATTACGTTTCGCAAATTCAAAGGAAGCTCGACCACCTGCCTGGCGGATATATCCGACGAAATATTGGCGTTTTCCGCGTTCAGCAGGGGAGCTTGCGAAGTGACTTCGATATTTTCGGAAACGGCGCCAACCAACAAACCGATATTTTCTTCGGCTGCCTGCCCTGGTATCAGCTCAATTCCGTCTTGCCTGTAGTGCTTGAACCCGGCGGCCTCCACCTGCAGTTTGTAGGTAGCAGGAGGGAGTAGTGTGAAAGAGTAGAGTCCGTTGTCCGTGGTCACGTAGGATCGAGAAATCCCTCGTTCGGGACTGACCAGGGTTACCCTGGCCCCGCTAATTGCCTGGCCAGACGGATCAAGGATGGTTCCGCTGAGTGTCGCGGTAATTGCCTGCGACTGGCCGTAACTCTGTCCGGCGGTCAAAGTTAGCGCCGCCAGAATTGCAACTAAGAAGATGCTCCACTTCCACGACCGTCCATTGCCTAACATTCGAAAATTCCTCCTGGACACCCTGGTTGGAGCCAGAATGCCACCCCGAAATCTGTCCACACCCAGCAAGCTCCCCTGCCACTCGGATGCGATCATTCTTCCCGAAACCGTGGGAGGGCTGCCAGACCCAATTCAAAAGACTGGTGCAACTTATAGAAAACTCCGTTCCACGTTGGCAATGCTTTGCTGGTAAAGGAAAGAGGTTAAGAAAGAAAAGACCCGGAATTATCCCGTAAGATGCATCATGTCTGCAACTTAGTGGGACGTTAAGAGGCCGTAAAGAGCCCCGGGATTTCTGTTTTACGTTGCGGCGGACGGTAAACCGCTGTAGCATCTGGGGAAATCGCTTTTCGGATAGCCTGAAATTGTTGTTCTGGTGCTCGCCTGGGTGCAATGGCGACATTCTTTGGCTGGGTTGGGGCGTTAGGGGAACCTTGCTAACAGAGCAGGTAGCGGAAAGCTGGACACCTTCCAGCGAACTCGAAAAGGCCGCCGTTCAACAACAACTCGAAAAGTTGCTCGCTACACCTCTGTTTAATTCCAGCAAACGCTATCCGAGCTTCCTGAAATTCGTGGTTACGCGCTCGCTGGCAGGGCAGACGGACCAACTGAAAGAGCGGATTCTGGGAGTGGAGATATTCGGCCGCGCGGCCGACTATGACACCAACACGGACCCGATCGTACGGGTGACCGCGGCGGAGATTCGCAAGCGGATCGAGCAGTATTATCAGGACCCGAAGCATAGCCAGGAGATTCGGCTGTACCTGCCCGCCGGTTCATACGCGCCACAGTATTCCTGGCCGGGACGCCCTGCGGGTTTGCCGGCAAGCGCGATCGCAGTACCCGGCCACGCGGAAGGTGCGGCCGCGATTCACCCGACAAATGAAGCTCCTCCGGAGTCGCGTTCGGGCCGATCGGTCCGTTTGGGAGCGAAGTCTGCAATTGCCTTGCTGCTGCTCTTGCTTGCGGGAACTTCGTCGGCGATCTGGTTTGCAACCAGGCCACCGGCGCTGAAACAGTTTTGGGAACCGTTCGTGAAGTCTTCCGAGCCCGTGCTGTTCTGCATCGCCGACCAGATCCAGTATTCCACGATTCGGCTGCGCGATGCAGCCGACCCGCAGCGGGAAATCACGTTAAACGACAGCATGGTCACGATCATCATTGACGACGTGAGTCCGCTTGTTAATTTGGCTGGATTACTGCGTACGTACGGCAAGACGTATCGGGTGCAGGGCGAAGCCACCACCAGCTTGACCGATCTGCGCCGCGGTCCTTCGGTATTCATCGGCGCGTTTGACAATGGATGGACGCTGAGGCTGACCTCGCCTTTGCGGTACCACTTCGCGAACGACAAGGAAATGACGCAATTTTGGATCGAAGACCGCGCCAACCCCGGAAAACGCGACTGGATGCTGGATCGTAGCGTGCAGCAGCAGACCGGGACGTATAAGGATTACGCCATTGTTGCCCGCCTGGTGGATCCAAATACCGATCAATTCGTGGTAGTGGCCGCGGGAATTGGAAGAGGCGGGACGGTTGCCGCCGGCGAGTTCCTTGTGGATGCAAATCGCATGGACGAAATGCTCAAACAAGTGCCGCGAAACTGGAAACAAAAAAACGTCGAAATCGTTCTCGAAACGCAGGTGATTCAAGGCCGCTCAGGCCCGCCGCGGATCACCGCGGTCCATGTCTGGTAATTCGCCACCGCTTTGATTGAACTTAGAGGGAATATAGGTGGGCGATCGCTTTTAATTGGTGTTCGCGCGACGATTTCAACAAAGTCACGAGGCCTGGGTCATGACATTTTCCAGGTGCCTGGCCACTTTTTCGATCGCGCGTATCACAAGCTCCGGTTCTTCCTGCATGATCCAATGATTGCTATTCCCTGCTAACACGTGTTCCCCTTGCGGCAGGCGTCCGGCCATTGAGGCATGCTCGATACGGCGGCGCTCTGGCGCAGTACGCGCCGATAGAATTACCACGGGCTTATCGGAAACACTCGCAAATTGAGCGACTTCCGCTGCGCTTACGGGCAGATTTTCCAATTGGCTGGCGATCGTATGCGCGAATTTCGGCAGAACCCAGAAAACGGACGCCATGGCTCGTTCATTTGCCGGAAGGGCTGAAAACCAGGGGCTCGAAACGGAGCCGGAGTCGGAGGGCGTTCCTCGACTGATCAATCGCACCAAATGACCGCCCAGTTTTTTCGCGGCGGTGGTGAGAAGAAACGCCACAAAACGGATGAGTCCGATGCGGGCGAGGAACGCGGCGCGCCGGCACACCCTGGCGCCAATGCGGGTGAGCCTCCGATCATGCTCCGAAGGTGGATTCCATTCCGCCGGCGCTACCGGATCGATAAGCACCATTCCGGCAACCTCGCCGGGGAAACGCGCGGCAAAAAGCGGCATGGTCAGACCACCGAAGGAATGTCCCACGAGCACGTAAGGAGGCGGGATCGCGGCTCGCTCCAGCAAAGCGTGCAGTTCATCGACGATGCGGTCCGCTGTTCGAGGCATTGGGCCCAAATCGCTCCAGCCCAGCCCTGCCCGGTCATAACTGACAACGCGAAACGATTCTGCCAACGCGCGTTGAAGTTCAGTCCAGCTCAGCACGGTGGACATGAGTCCAGCCTCCAGCAGAATCGTTGGACTCCCGCGTCCCGATTCGAGGAGATGCAGGCGGTGATCTCCCAGGTCGACTAATCGGCCGGGCGGCGGGTAGAGCTTCGCATCCTTGAACGTGCCCAAAATCTGGTAAATCACGCCCAGCATTGCGCCAAATAATGTGAGGCCCGCAAGCCAAATGATTAGCTGAATCAATTTCCTCGCTCCTCAAGAACATCCGGCAAGCGCTTAGATGTTTTCGCCCCGAATCCGGCTATGGACATCTTCCGCAACGCCGAAACCTGTTTCGACGCACTCACCGATGGACCGGCCCTTCAGAAAATTGCCCGCGATTCCCAGGCCGGGGGTCACACGTAAAATGTTGCCGATCTCCGCGACCCGCTGCGCGTGGCCGACGTTGTATTGCGGCAATGCCTTAGGCTCTTTCCAGACCACGCGGTCCAGCGGTTCTCCGGTGATCCCCAAGGCGCGGGCGTTTTCCGCCTCCACGATCCGTGCGTACTGTTCCTCGCCGATCATTTGGGCGCCGTCGCTCGCTGCTCTTCCGGCGAAGCTGGTCATCAGCACTTTTCCTTCGGGTGCGCGCCCGGGAAGCAGGGACGAATTCCAGAATGTACAAATCGTCTCCCACCCCTCTCGACGGGGAACCATGAAACCGAATCCATCGAGCTTGTTGGAAACCTGCGAATGGTCGTACGCGGAAGCGACCGCGCAGACGGGCGAGTACTCAATCGTGTTCAGCTGAGAGGCAAGTTGCGGCGCGGCGTTTGCCAAAAGCCGCGATGCAGCATACGCGGGCACCGCCAGGATCAGGTGTTCCGCCGTTATTTTTTCACCGCTCGACGAAGCAATCTGCCAAGCGGCTTTGGCGGCATCATTTCCGTTCGGCACCCGTGCGACGTCTGTGACTGCTGCGTTATAGCGAATCTGCCCGGGTAATTTTTCGGCGAGTTTTTCCGGCAGTGCCGCCATGCCCGACCGGAAAGAGCCGAGAGATGGCAGCGCGCTGGTGACGTGAAAAGAGCCGCGCGTATCGTTTGTGGCGGCCTGCCGCCGCGATGAGTCCGTCTTCGGCAGTCGACGCTTTGAATTGCGGGCCCGAATCGCGCCGCGCACCAGGCTTCCCTGACTACGTTCCCATTCCACCAGGGCCGGAAAGGCGCTTTCCATGCCCATCTTGTGCGAATCCCCAAAAAAGATCGTCGAAATAAGAGGGTCCACCAGATAATCCAGCACCTCATCGCCAAATTTCCGCTGAACGAATTCGGCCAAACTCTCCTCGTGAAGAGGAGGTTGGGAAGTGCCAAAGACCTCGGTGAGGATTCGCAACTTGGAGGCAATCCCGATTAAACGAGTGCCAAGGAGACCCCCTGGCGAGAATGGCGCGTGGTGCAGCCGGGCGTTTCGCATGATGTAGCGCTTGGCTCCAGAATCGCCCGCTACAAATTCAGGTTGCAGATTCAGTTCGTGCACAAGCCGCCAGACCGGAGCCGGAAATCGCGGGAACTGAGGCCCCGTCTCAAACAGAAAACCGTTTTTTCTGATCGTGGCAATTAAACCGCCCGGTCGTTGCTGGGCCTCCAGAACGAGACAGGGGATTCCCAATTGCTTCAGACGATAGGCACACGCCAAGCCTGAGATTCCCGCGCCAATCACCACAACTTTTTCCGTGTATCCCACAACGGTCATACCCTATCAAACTTCAGGGAGCCGCCGACCTGCGCCAAGCTCCCCCACTTCTGCCAGAATAGATGTCCGGAACGCCCGTGGAGTCACTACTTAATTTCCTTCGGAATTATGCCGCCCATGGCGAGGAAATTGCCGTGCGCCAGAGGCGCGGGTATCGCGCCGAGAGCTGGACGTACGGGCAGATCGCGGAAGGGGCGAACCGGCTGGCGCGCGAGCTCGAGGCCCGTGGAATAGGCAAGGGCGATGCAGTTTTATTGTGGGGCGACAATTCAGCGGAATGGATCACGGTATTTCTCGGGTGCCTGCTTTGTGGCGCGGTCATCGTCCCTATCGATCATGCGTCGTCCAAGGAGTTTGCCGGCCGGGTGTCCCGGGAAGTGAACGCGAAACTTCTTTTTTGCACGTCTGCGGAAAACGATTGCGCGAACATCCCCTCCATCCCGCTGGAGTCGCTTTCCGCGGTAACGGCGCGGCACGATTCATCCCCCTACCCCTCGCCGCCGCTTTCCCGTCAAGACCCATTGGAGATCATTTTCACCTCCGGCACGACGGCTGAACCCCGAGGTGTGGTGATCTCACACGGAAACGTGCTCGCGAACATCGAGCCGCTGCAAACTGAAATTCAGAAATATCTTCGCTATGAGAAATTCGTCCACCCGCTTCGCTTTTTGAACTTGCTCCCCCTTAGCCATGTGTTTGGCCAAATGCTGGGGGTGTTCATTCCTTCGCTGCTGGCGGGCACCGTTGTCTTCATTGATTCGGTGAGACCGGCGGAGTTCATGGACACGATCCGGCGCGAGCGGGTTTCCGTGGTGGTGGCGGTTCCGCGGTTCATTGAATCCCTGCGGCGAGAGGTTGAACGCCACGAGGAGCGCGCCGGAAAAATCGAACGATTCCGGAAGAATTTCGACCGGGCGGAAAAGGAGCATTTTCTCCGGCGATGGTGGCGGTTTCGGGGAATCCACGCGCGACTCGGCTGGAAATTCTGGGCGTTCATTTCGGGCGGAGCCGCTCTTCCACAGGATGCCGAGAAGTTCTGGAATCGATTGGGGTACGCCGTTATTCAGGGATATGGAATGACGGAAACCACTTCGCTCATCAGTCTGAATCACCCATTCCATTCCACCCAGGGATCGATCGGCAAAGTGTTTCCTGGAATGGAAGTGCGTGTCGACGAGAATGGAGAAATTCTCGTGCGTGGAGAGAACCTCGCGACCGCGTACCGGCAGAATGGGCAGATGCTGTCTGTAGCCGAAGCCGACGGTTGGTTCCGAACCGGAGACATCGCGGCGAAGGACGAGAACGGGGGGTTGTATTTCAAGGGCCGACGAAAGAATGTGATTGTCACGCCGGCCGGGATGAATGTGTACCCGGAAGATCTGGAAAAAGCCCTGAGAGCACAACCAGGGCTCCGCGATTGCGTCGTGGTCGGTCTCGAGAGGGATGGCAATGCTGAACCTTGCGCCGTGCTTTTGCTGAACGGCAACGCGGGCAACCCGGCTGCGGTGATTGAGGGCGCCAATCAAACCCTGGCCGAGTACCAGAAAATGCGCGACTGGTTTCTGTGGCCGGAGCCGGATTTTCCGAGAACGCCGACCCAAAAGCCGATTCTCCCGCGCATTCGCGATCTGGTCCAAAACGCCAAGAGCGCAGCGACGGAAAATACACCTGCTTCGGATTCTCTCGCCGGATTGATTGCGCGGATTACCGGGCGTCCCGTCCAACTAGGCTCTGGTGATGCGAATCTCGAAACTGATTTACATCTCACTTCCCTCGATCGCGTCGAGCTGATGAGCGCTCTGGAAGAGCGGCACCAGGTGGACCTGAGCGAAGCGCAATTTCAGGACGTCAGCACGGTGGCGCAACTAGAAAAACTTCTCGTGCAGGGCAGTTCCGCTCCCATTCAACACGTCTATCCCACCTGGCCGCAACATTGGCTAATCAATGCTTTTCGGCTGACCGTTTATTACTTGCTCGCCTGGCCTGCAACGTATCTCCTTGCGGCTCCCCGAATTCGCGGCCGCGACAATCTGCGTGGGCTCGAAGGTCCGGTCTTGGTGATTTCCAATCACG
>Ga0210406_10003301_pt1 | contig 17787 bp, 18 predicted proteins | sample IncBWC30MmetaG_FD_155454 | JGI IMG/M metagenome (GOLD analysis project Ga0210406, IMG submission 155454) | Forest soil microbial communities from Barre Woods Harvard Forest LTER site, Petersham, Massachusetts, United States - Inc-BW-C-30-M | ecosystem: Environmental > Terrestrial > Soil >... | reverse complement strand
CAATACGGCCTGCACACCGCGCGCCGTATCGTAGTGATCCTCGCCCACCACGAGAGGGTCGAGCTGGCGGCTGGTGGAATCCAGCGGGTCGACCGCGGGATAAATGCCCAGCGAGGCGATCTGCCGCGACAGCACCACCGTGGCGTCCAAGTGCGCAAAGGTCGTCGCCGGCGAGGGGTCGGTCAAATCGTCCGCCGGAACGTACACCGCTTGAATGGACGTGATGGAACCCGTCTTGGTCGACGTGATGCGTTCCTGCAGCACGCCCATTTCCTCGGCCAGCGTGGGCTGATATCCCACCGCCGAAGGCATGCGGCCGAGCAGCGCGGATACCTCCGTGCCTGCCAGCGTGTAGCGGTAAATGTTGTCGACGAAGAACAGCACGTCGCGGCCCTTGCCGGAGGCTTGCTTTTCGTCGCGGAAATATTCGGCCATGGTGAGGCCGGTGAGAGCCACGCGCAGACGATTGCCCGGCGGTTCGTTCATCTGACCGTACACCATGGCCACTTTGGAGTTGGCCAGATTGTCCTTGTCGATGACGCCCGACTCGATCATCTCGTGGTAGAAATCGTTGCCCTCGCGGGTGCGCTCGCCGACGCCCGCGAATACCGACAGGCCGCTGTACTGCTTGGCGATGTTGTTGATGAGCTCGAGCATGTTCACCGTCTTGCCCACGCCGGCGCCGCCGAACAGACCGACCTTGCCGCCCTTGGCAAAGGGTACCAGCAAATCGATCACCTTGATGCCCGTGACCAGAAGGTCCTGGCCGCCGGCCTGCTCGTCGTAGGACGGGGCGGGACGGTGAATGGGCAGGTACTCCTTGGTTTGCACCGGACCTTTTTCGTCCTGCGGCTTGCCGAGCACATCCATGATGCGGCCGAGGGTGCCCGCGCCCACGGGCACTGAAATACCCTTGCCGGTGCCTTTGACGCTGAGACCGCGGCGCAGCCCTTCGGAGGGGCCCATCGCGATGGTGCGCACGACACCGTCGCCCAGCTGCTGCTGAACTTCGAGGGTCAAGTCCACATCATCGAGCTTGAGTGCGTCGTAGACCTTGGGGATCTGATCGCGCGGAAATTCCACATCGATGACCGCGCCGATGATTTGCACTATTTTGCCGCTGGATTGCATTTTGATTAACCTCTGCTAAACCGCTGCCGCGCCGCCGACGATCTCGGAAAGCTCTTTCGTGATCGCCGCCTGACGGGCTTTGTTGTAAATGAGTTGCAACTCGTCGATGAGCTTGCCGGCGTTGTCGGACGCGCTCTTCATGGCCACCATGCGCGCCGCCATTTCGCAGGCGACATTCTCGACGGCGCCCTGAAAGATTTGGGACTCGACGTAGCGCATCAGAATACCGTCGAGAATTTCGATGGCGTCCGGCTCGTAGATGTAGTCCCAGCGCTCCTGCAATTCGTCCTTGTCGATGGTCTGAAGCGGCAGCAGCTGTGAGACCACGCCCTTTTGGGTCATGGTGTTGACGAAAACGTTGTGCACGAGAAGCAGCTGATCGACTTTCGTGTCGCGATAGAAGTCGAGCATGACCTTGGTGGTACCGATCAATTCGGCGACGCGCGGCTTGTCGCCCAGGTGCGTGACCGAGGCGACGAGTTCGACGCCGGACAGGCGGCGAAAGAACTGAACCGCCTTGGAGCCGATGGCGCACACATAGATCTTGGCGTTTTTCGCCTGCGCTTCGCGGATGGCGCCGAGTGCGGCCTTGAACAGGTTCAGATTCAGAGAACCGCACAGGCCGCGATCGGTGCTGATCACGACGATGCCGACGGATTGAACCGGCCGCTCCACGGTGAACGGATGCTTGTAATCCAAATTCACCTGGCGCAGGTGACCGATGATCTTGCGGATCTTTTCCGCGTAGGGGCGCGCCGCCCGCATCCGGTCCTGCGCCTTGCGCATCTTGCTGGCCGCGACCATTTCCATGGCCTTGGTGATCTTCTGAGTATTCTTGATACTCGCGATCTTGCCCCGGATTTCTTTTGCGCCTGCCATTGCCTGCTCTTAAGCTGCGCTTACAGCGTCGCGAAGAATTCGGTGCAGCACTTCTTGAGCGCCGCCTCGACTTCGCCCGACAGATCGGGTTTGGAGTTGATGCCCTTCAAGAGATCGGCGTAGCTCGACCGCGCGAAGGATTGCAGTGCGGCTTCCGTCTCGACCACTTTGCGGCGGTCGACCTTGTCGAAGAAGCCGTTGTTGGCGGCGTACAGGGACAATGCCATCTCCGCCACGGACATGGGCGCGTACTGCTTTTGCTTCATGAGCTCGGTGACGCGCTGACCGCGTTCGAGCTGCCTGCGCGTCGCCTCGTCCAAGTCCGAGGCGAACTGCGAGAAGGCCGCGAGTTCGCGGTATTGCGCAAGTGCCAGACGAACACCGCCGCCCAGCTTCTTGATGATGTTGGTCTGGGCGGCGCCGCCGACGCGCGACACCGAAATGCCGGCGTTGATGGCGGGGCGCATCCCGGCGTTGAACAGATCGGTTTCCAGGAAGATCTGGCCGTCGGTGATGGAAATTACGTTGGTCGGCACGAAGGCCGTGACGTCGCCGGCCTGGGTTTCGATGATGGGCAGCCCCGTCAGCGAACCGGTCTTGCCCTTGACGCGTCCATTGGTGATCTTCTCGACGTACTCTTCGTTGACGCGCGCGGAGCGCTCGAGCAGGCGGGAATGCAAATAGAACACATCGCCCGGGTAGGCCTCGCGTCCCGGCGGACGGCGCAGCAGCAGCGAGATCTGGCGATAGGCGACGGCCTGCTTGGATAAGTCGTCATAGACGATCAGCGCGTCTTCGCCGTTGTCCATGAAGTACTCGCCCATGGCGCAGCCGCCGTAGGGAGCGAGGTACTGCATCGCCGCGGGCACCGAGGCGGAAGCCGCCACGACGACCGTGTGTCCCATGGCGCCGTGCTCTTCGAGCTTGCGCACCACGTTGGCGATCGAGCTCTGCTTCTGTCCGATGGCGACATAGACGCATTTAACGCCCGTGCCCTTCTGATTGATGATGGTGTCGATGGCCACCGCCGTCTTGCCGGTCTGGCGATCGCCGATGATGAGCTCGCGCTGGCCGCGCCCGATCGGCACCATGGCGTCGATGGCTTTGAGGCCGGTCTGGACCGGTTGCGATACGCTCTTGCGGAAAATGACGCCCGGCGCCACGCGCTCGAGCGGAGACTTCAGCTTGGCATTCACCGGGCCTTTGCCGTCGATGGGATTACCCAGCGCGTCGACGACGCGGCCCAGAAGTTCGGGACCCACCGGCACTTCGAGAATTCGGCCGGTGGTCTTGACGGAGGATCCTTCGGATATGTGCTTGTAGTCGCCGAGCACCACGGCGCCCACCGAGTCTTGCTCCAGGTTCAGCGCCAACCCGAAGGTGTTGCCCACGAACTCCAGCATTTCGCCGTAACGCGCGTCGGCAAGGCCGTGGATACGCACGATGCCGTCGGTGACGCTCACCACCGTGCCGACATTGCGCGCCTCGGTCGCTGACTGGAATTTCTCGATGCGCGCCTTGATCAGGTCGCTGATTTCCGATGCCTTGATGGACATATCGATCCTCTTGCTGCGGGTCTTCGAACCCGCGACTAAATTCAGTTCTGACTAGTTAAATTCGTGGCGAGCCGTTCCAGGCGGCCTTTCAGCGAACCGTCGATGACCAGATCGCCCGCCCGCACCACGGCGCCGCCCAGCAGCGTCGCATCGACCGAATTCTGCATGCGCACCTGGCGCTTCAAGCGCGTGCTCAGGGCCCGCTGAAGCTTGTCGGCCTGAGCGGCGTCGAGCGGCACCGCGGAGACCACCTCGACGTCGATGGTATTTTCGACCGCGGAGCGCAGAACCTCGTAGTGCGCCGCAATCTCCGGTAACAGCAGCAGGCGGTGATTCTCCGCCAGCACGCGCACGAAGTTTTGCATCCCGGGATCGAGCTTAGGCTCAGCGACGTCGGTAATGAGACTGACCAGGTCGGCCGCCGACCAATCGGGACTCTTGGTGAGCGGTGCGACCCGCGGATCGGCGACGATCCGGGCCGCTGCTTTCAGGCCCTCCGACCACTCTGCCAAGGCGTTCGCGTCGCGTGCATATTCGAACGCGGCTTTCGCATAAGGCCGGGCTATGGTAGCTCGCTCAGCCACGCGCGACCTCGGCGGCCAATTTATCCAGCAGCTCGGCGTGAGTCTTCGGATCGATCTCACGCTCCAGAAGGCGCGAGGCACCCTCGACGGCGAGCTTGCCCACTTCTCGAGCCAGGCCTTCGCGCGCGCGCGTGGTTTCCCGCGCCACTTCGTCGCGCGCATGAGCGACCAGGCGCTGTGCTTCGCTCGATGCCGTGCCCTTGGCTTCTTCGACGATTTCGTTCGAGCGTTTGCCCGCCAGGTCGACGATCTGCGCGGCCCGGTCGCGTGCTTCGCGGAGGATTTCCTTGGAGCGCGCCTCGGCCTCTTCGAGATCCTTTTCGCTCTGGCTGGCGGCCGCCAAGCCGGCCGCAATTTTCTTCTGCCGCTCTTCGATGGCTCCCATGAGCCACGGCCAGAAGAATTTCATGACCGCCCAGGCGACCAGGAAAAACACCACCCCTTGGATGACCAGCGTAAGTGCTAAGTTCATTGCGTACTCCTTGCTCAGCGCCGTTCAAGCGCCAATGCGGGCCTGCTTACTTGAGACCGAGCGCGCCCAAGAAAGGATTGGCGTAAAGCAGCAAGAAGCCGACGGCCACGCCGATGATCGGCACCGCGTCCAACAGACCGGCAACGATGAACATCTTGGTCTGGAGCATGTTGGTGAGCTCCGGCTGGCGAGCAGAGCTCTCGAGAAACTTGCCGCCCAGAAGACCGAAGCCGATGGCGGCGCCCGCACCACCTAGGCCGATCACCAAGCCCGCCGCGATCACGGTGGAGCTCATGAGTTGAGCGATTTGGGTCACATTGTCCATTATTGTCTCCGGTCTTTAATGTCTTGAATGAATCGAATTGAGTGTCCTGTCCCAGGACACTAATGTTTCTCGGCCGAAATGCCCACGTACACGATGGTCAGCACCCCGAAAATGAACGCCTGAAGCGTGATGATGAGGTAGTGAAATCCCGTCCATATGACCCCGGCGATGAACTGGCCGGCGCCGAGAAAGTAGGTAGACACATGGTTGAGCGCCGCGTCGAGCGTGAAGCAGGCGATCAGCAAAAATATGAGCTCGCCGGCGTACATGTTGCCGAACAGTCGCATGGACAAAGACAGTGGCCGGACGACTTCTTCGATCACTCGGAATGCGAAATTGATGGGCGCCAGCAATATCTTGAGAGCCGGGTTATGAGCGTGAAACGGAGCGGTAAACCATTCGCCCACGAAAACGCCGAATCCCTTGTGCGTGATCCCCACCCACTGAATCAATATGAATACCCCCAGGGCCATCCCGACCGTGGTGTTGAGGTCGGCTGTCGCCACCGTGCGTAGGTGCTCCACGCCGAAGAGCTTGGCGGCCCAGGGCAGGGCATCCACCGGAAGGATGTCCATGAAATTTTCCAGGAACACGATGCAGAAAATCGTGATGGCGAGCGGCGCGATGAATTTGTTCGAGCCGTGATAGGTGTCTTTCACCATGCCATCGACGGCTTCCACCAGGATTTCCACCGCGGCCTGCAATTTACCCGGGACGCCGCTGGTGGCGCGGCGCGCGGCGAGGGAGAGCGTGAGAATGAACAGGAAGGAAATGGCGAGGGTAAAAATGATGCTGTCGACGTGCACGGACCAAAACGCGCCGTGCCCCGTATCCACGGTCAAATGAGTCAGGTGGTGCTTGATGTAGCCCGTCACCCCGCCCGAAGCTTCTTCCTCTGCCAGATTTACGAAACGCATAAGTCCCCAATCGTCATTTGAGCCGAACTAGACCGACCCAATACCCCAATTGCGTGACCACTATTCCAATCAATAGCGGTGCCGCGTCGAGTTTCAACCGCGCGATCGCCAAATACATGGCGAGCGCGAACCACAACCACTTAAGCGCCACTCCGGCGTACATCGCTGTCGTGAGCGTGGCGCCGCCCGCAATCCCGGGCTTGAACGCGCGCCAACCCATCACTGCACTTCCGGCAGCCACGATCAACCCACCCACCAGCGCCGCAAGGGCCGGGCTCAAGCCTTTGAACACAAGAAACACAGACGCGACTAATGCCGCGCAGCCTGCTTGCAGGAGCACGACCCGAACGACCATCCGCTTGCCGCGACTCAGAACTTCATTCATCGCGAAGGGGACCGGACCGGCGGCGATACCCTCGATTCCACATTCTTTGAGCCGTCGCCAGTCAAAATAGCCGGCGCATTATAGAGAGGCCGACCCGCTGCATCAAGGCGTTTTGGCGAGGTATTTTTTCGCTTTTTTCACTGGATATGGCCGAGAATGCCCTCGAGTTCATCCAGGCTGTTGTAGCTGACGACGAGTTTTCCCTTGCCGGAAGTGGTGTGTTGGAACGCCACCTTGGCGCCTAATTTATCGGCCAATTCGCGTTCCAGGCGCTGAATATCCGGGTCAACGGGAGGCGCTGATTGCGAGTCGCCGGAATGCGGAGCGATGATGCGGCGCACCAATGCTTCGGTTTCACGCACCGACAGAGATTTTTTGGCCACGAGGCCGGCCACCTCGATCTGCTGACGGCGCGAACTCAAACCGAGCAGCGCGCGCGCGTGTCCCATTTCAATGCGCCGCTGCTCCAGTAATTCCTTGACTTCGTCGGCCAACTCCATGAGGCGGAGCAAATTGCTCACCGCGGCGCGCGAGCGCCCGACCGCTTCGGCAGCCGCCTGATGCGTCAAGCCGAATTCCTCGATCAAACGCAGCAGCGCACCCGCCTCTTCCAGGGGGTTCAGGTCTTCGCGCTGAATGTTCTCGATGAGCGCCATGGAAACAGCCTTCTCATCGGGCACGTCGCGAATAACCGCGGGAATCTCGGCAAGCCCCGCCATCTGCGCCGCCCGCCAGCGCCGCTCGCCGGCGATGATTTCATAGCGTTGCGATTCGCCGGGATTGCGGCCCCCGACGGGGCGCACCAGGATGGGCTGCACCAGACCCTGCGATTTGATCGAGTCCGCCAGTTCGCTCAAGGTCTCGGTCCGCATGTCCACGCGAGGCTGGAACTTGCCCCGCTGCAGCAAATCGAGCGGTAAGCTCGCCAAGCGGTCGCCGGCGAGCACCGGCGGTTCAGCCGCGGGCGCGCCTGTGCGCCTCGCGAGCAGGGGGCTCAGCTCGGCGAGGCCACGACCCAAAGACGGCTTTTTGACCGACATGACAAATCCCAGTGAACGACGCCGGTTCTACGGCCGGAACCGATTATACGGGCGCGGGCGGCAGATCGTCGCGGCGAATCATCTCATCGGCGGGCGGCAGATCGTCGCGGCGAATCATCTCGCCGGCGAGCGCCAGATAGGCGAGAGCGCCGCGCGACTCCTTGTCGTGAAACAGCGCGGGCTTGCCGAAACTCGGGGCCTCCGCCAGCCGTATGTTGCGCGGGATCATGGTACGAAACACCTTGTCGCCGAAGTGCTCGATCAGCTGCGCGGACACCTCATTCGCAAGGTTGTTGCGCGGGTCGAACATGGTACGGAGCAGTCCTTCGATTTCCAGATCGGGATTGATGCTGGCCTTGATCTGCTCGATGGTCTGCACCAGGGCGCTCAGGCCCTCCAGCGCGTAATACTCGCATTGCATCGGGACCATCACGGAATCCGCCGCCACCAGCGCGTTCAGCGTCAGCATATTGAGCGCCGGCGGACAGTCGATGAAGATCACGTCGAAATCCTCCCGCACCGGTTTCAGCGCATTGCGCAATTTGAACTCTCGGCCGGTGATCATGCCCAGCAGGCGAACCTCTGCCGCCGTGAGGTCCTGATTGGAAGGCATCAACATGAACCCCCCGTACTCGACCGGCACCAATGCTTCCATGGCGGCGCAGTCGCCCAACAAGACATCGCAGCTCGTGCGGGCCTGAGAGTACTTGTCGACTCCGCATCCCATGGTGGCATTGCCCTGGGGATCGAGATCGATCAGCAGGACGCGCCGTTTGGTGGCCGTCAGCGAGGCGGCTAGATTGACGGCGGTTGTGGTCTTTCCGACCCCGCCTTTCTGATTTGCAACTGCGATGACCCGCTTCATGATTTGCTCGATTTGGGTCGGGACGGTGAGAGTTCCACAAGATGCCGCTCGTCGTCCAGCCCGGGCACTTTGAGCCTATGCACCGCCAGCACTCGAAACGATTTGGGCAGTGCGGAGATCTCCTCGTCCGGCCGCTTTCCCTTCATCGCCAGCAGCCGCCCGTCCGGCGCGCATAAATGACCGGCATAGGCCGCAAAATCCGCCAGTGAGGACAGGGCCCGGGCCACCACTGTATCGAAAAGTTCGAACGGCCTGTAGCTTTCTGCTCGAGCATGTTCGACTTGAACATTGTGGCACGCCAGCCGGAGCGCGGTTTGCTCGACGAACCGCGCCTTCTTGCCGGTGGCCTCGACCAGCGTAAAACGCCGCTGCGGGTTGACGATGGCCAGCGGCAGCCCCGGAAAACCGGCGCCGGTGCCAATATCGGCGATTCGGCTGCCGCGCAGATAGGGCTGCAGCGTAAGGCTGTCGAGGACATGTTTGCGCAGCATGCCGAGCCTGTCGCGGATTGCCGTCAGATTGAATTGCGCGTTTCCGGCTTCCAGTTCATCCACCAGCTTGAGCAGCGCCTCGGCGCCGGATGAGTCCAAGGCAATGCCGATGTCGCGAGCTCCCGCGGCGAGCAGTTCAAGTTCGGACTCTCGAGTCACCGGGGGCTGCTCAAGGATGAGGAGCGCCGTCTAAGGTAATCGACAAGATCGATTCCGATTGAGGCATTTCCGCCCCGCCCGTTTCCTCCTCGAGCCGGCCGCGGAAGTGAATCTCGCCTTCGCGGCCGTCACAGGCGCCGGCACTTGGGGCCTCGGCGGACGGCGACACGGCGCCGGGCGATCCGACGCCAGACGCCGCGACGCCCGATGTTCCAACGCTGGGCGCTCCGACGCCAGGTGTTCCAACCCCCGCTGCTTCAGCGCCCGTTGGCGACGCCGCGTTTTTCAACCAACCGGCGCAGGCCGCGGCGAATATCTCGGGCGCTTGGGCGGCGGGCACGCGAACCGATGCTTGAATGCGAGACAGTCGATCTTGCTTGAAACAGAGCAAGTACTCTTCGGGAATGCGCCCGACGAAACGAGGCGCCGGCGCATCGGCGGCATAGCACTCCGCATCGACGGGGGCCGCGTCGGCTCCCGCAGCGCCCGTCGCGGCATTGCCCGGCGCGGCATCGCGGTGCGCGTCGTCCCGAAACAGCAGCACCTCGTGAAGGGCTACGGGAATATCCTTGAGCACGCTGCCGAAGGGAGCGATGAGGAGACCGTGCCAATCATAGGAAGCGTCGCTAAGTTCATGCGCGGCCGGCGGAGGCGGAACCCGATCGGGCGCAGCCGTCCGCGGCGATGGGGCGCGGCAGGCAACCAATGCCCCGAGCATCGTCACAGTCAACGCGCCCCGGCGTACACGCCGGCTCGGGCTGCGGCCGAGACATGGATGCCGATCACTATGATTCGGGGCCGTCATCGAGCCGCAGTCAAGCTGCCTGCGAGTTCTTCCAGTTCCATGGCGGCGTCCGGATCTTGCGGCCGGTCGCGCTCGAGGACGCGGTGCAGGGCCTGCACGGCCGAGTCCTTCAGTTTGGCGCACGCGCTGGCATAATGGATGCGCCAGTCAGCGATCAGCTCATGCTCGAACGACTCGTAGTCTCGGCCATTGACGATGGCGTCAAGGACCATGGCGCAGACCGCGAGCTGCTGCACCCGAGCCCAAGACAACACCGACGCGGAATGGCCCTCGGCGAAGCAGCGGCGCAGGTAGGCAGGGGGTTCCGCGCTCGCGATGTCGTCGAGCTCGTCGCCCACGTCGTAGGATTTCACCAGGTGTTCATAGGCTGTCATCGGTCCCATTATCCTCGCCGTGTGAGAACATAGGAATTATGATTCGATTTTATTTGATGCTGTTGATGGCACTGCCGTTCATGTCCGCGGTTCCGGCCTCGGCGCTGCCTCGGGTCGAGCGCGGCAATTTGATCTTCGACAATATTCCCGAACCCGCGCCGGGTCTGAGCGAGAAACTGGATGCCTATCTGAATGCGCGCCAGGCGACTCCGCTCGGCTTCTCGCCGAAAGGGCAGCTGTTGATCTCCACTCGATTCGGCGACGTCGATCAGCTGCATCTCGTGGAGCGGCCGGCGGGCGAGCGCCGCCAGCTCACGTTTCTGCGCGAGCCGATCACGCAGGCCGCGTTTTCTCCCGACCCTCGGCGCAGCGCCTACGTGTATCTCAAGGATGTGGGCGGCAACGAGAATGCCCAACTCTATTATCAGCGGCTGGGCGAGCCGGCCGCCAAACTGCTGACTGACGGGAAGTCGCTGAACGGCGCACCCGTGTGGTCGAACACCGGACGCGAAGTCGCGTTCTTCAGCACCGCGCGCGACGGGGTGAGCTATGACATCGACATCGTCGATCCCGAAGCGGGCTCGCTGCCGCGGCTCGCCATCACCGGCGACGGGGCAGCCTGGTATCCGCTCGATTGGTCGCCGGACGACCGCAAGCTGCTGGTGCTGAAGTACCTCTCGATCTCCGAAGCGTATCTGTACGTAGTGGATCTTGGCTCGGGACAAAAACGCGAGGTCGAGTCGGCGCCGACGAAGGTGGGCATCGCGGGCGCCAAATTCTCGCGCGACGGGCAGGGCGTCTATTTGATTTCGGACCTTGACAGCGAGTTCGCGCAGCTGCGTTACGTGAATCTATTCACCGGCGACAGGACCGTCATCTCCGGCCGTCTTTCCTGGGACATCGAAGAATTGGCGATTTCGCGCGACGGACATTACCTGGCCTACGTCAGCAATGAGGCGGGGATCGACAAACTCAATGTGCTCGATCTGCGTACGCATCAGGACTTGATTCCGCCCAAGCTCCCGGCGCCCGGCATCATCGGCTCCTTGAATTTCGACGCCGAAGGCAATCGCCTTGCCTTCGGCTTCGCAGCGCCCAACCGGCCGCGCGACGCCTATGTTCTCGACATCGCGGCGAACGCTCTAGAGGCTTGGACGCACAGCGAGGCGGGTGCGGTGGATCTCGCGAAATTCGTGACGCCGCGGCTCACTCAGTTCCCCACCTTCGACCGAACCGACGGCCGGCAGCGTCAGATACCGGTGTATGTATACGAGCCGTCGGCTCCGGGTCCGCATCCCGTGCTGATCACTCTGCACGGCGGCCCTGAATCGCAGTTCCGCCCCGGGTTCGATCCATGGCTGCAGTACGTGGTCAATGATCTCGGCTATGCCGTCGTTGCGCCCAACGTGCGCGGCTCGTCCGGCTACGGAAAGAGCTATCTGGCTCTCGACAACGGCACGCTGCGCGAGGACGCCGTGAAGGATATGGGCGCGCTGCTGGTTTGGCTGCGTTTGCAGAACGCGTTTGACGCAAAGCAGGTGGTGGTATCCGGCGGTTCCTACGGGGGGTATCTCGCGCTCGCGACGCTGGTCAATTACAGCGAACGCCTGCGCGGCGGCGTCGACGTGTCGGGCATCGCCGACTTCGTCAGCTTTTTGACCAATACCGCGCCGTATCGGCAGAACCAGCGCCGTGCGGAGTACGGCGATGAACGCGATCCCGACATGCGCGCATACCTCAGGCGCATTTCACCGCTGACGAATGCGGAGCGCATTTCACGGCCTCTGCTCATCGTGCACGGCAAGAACGATCCGCGGGTGCCGTTGAGCGAAGCGGAGCAGATCGTCAATCGAGTGCGCAGCAGGGGCGGCGACGTGTGGTATTTACAGGCCAGCGACGAAGGTCACGGCTTTCGGAAAAAGCAGAACCGCGACGCCTACTACCGGACGTTCGCGCAATTCCTGATGAGCCTCGGCAAATGACGGCGAGCGGCGCCGTTGGGTTGCCGCGCGGACCCGCTTACTTGCCGGACGTGCTCGCGCTTACTTGCTGTCGGTGCTCGCCGTAGCCAGGGGCGAGGATTGACCGGCGAAATACTGAGCCGCGATTTTGACGTCCTCGTCGGTGGTGAGCAGCTGCGCCATGCCGTCCATCACCACATTCTTGCGGCGGCCATTCTTATAGGCCGTCAACGCCTGCTCCAGGTAATCGACGTGCTGACCCGCGAGCACGGCCGGCTTCGGCGTCAGCGGCGACTCGACCCCCAGTCCGTTCTCGCCGTGACAGGCGACGCAGGCGGCCACTTGTTTCGGAGCCTTTCCGTTCACGGCGGTGCTCGGCTTCACCGGGTCCGCACCCTGCAGGTAGGCGGCGATGTCCGCAATGTCTTCGTCGGACAACGACGCCGCCTGCGCGTGCATGGTCGCATGCGGCCGCTCGCCGCTGCGATACTCCTGCAGCGCCGCGACGATGTACGAGGCATGCTGGTGGCGCAGCTTGGGAACGCTGTAGTCCGGGTAGGCGTTCCTGTAGTTGTCGATGCCGTGGCAGCCGTAGCAGGTGTAGAACTTCTTCTCGCCGAGTGCCGGATCGCCCGCTGCATGCGCGCCAAATGACCAACTCAAACTCAACGCCGTGCCAGCAAGCAAGCCTAAGCGATTCAATCGAGAATGCATCTAAAGTCTCCGACCGCGGGGTTCAAATAGGGGGATGATGTTAAAGAGTGGAGGGACAAAATGCCACTCGCCTGGGCGAAGCGGCGTTATGTGCGGCCGCGCGTACTACAGCACGTCGGCCAAGTCCTGCAAAAAGGCGGCGTCCGTCGGCTTCGCTCCCGAAGGGTAGCGGCAAACCACTCGTCCGTCGCGATCGATCAGGAATTTCTCGAAATTCCATTCGATATCTCCGGGAAAGCCGTTCTCCTTGGCGGTCAGCCAGGCGTAGATGGCATCGCGATGGGCGCCGTTCACATCTATTTTTGCAGCCAACGGGAACGTCACTCCATAGGTGAGGGAGCAAAAGCTTTGAATTTCCGCCGCGGTCCCGGGCTCCTGCGCGCCGAATTGGTTGCAGGGGAATCCGACCACGGTGAACTTGCGCTCCTTGAGCTCTTGGTAGAGTTGTTCCAAACCGGCATATTGCGGCGTGTAGCCGCACTTGCTGGCAACGTTCACAGCCAACGTCACGTTGCCGCGCAAAGGGGCGAGAATATCCCGGCTGCCGTCGAGTCCGCTCACCTTGAAGTCGTAGAAACTTGTCATCGGCTCACCTCGCATTGCCCGTCGCGGTTCGGTTTGAACTGTCTTTCATGAGCTGCTTGCTGTACACCACATTCATCGCATTGTCCTGCCAACCCTGCACCCGGGCGCTGACGAGATGCTTGGCCACATAGAAGTAGAGCGGGATGAGCGGTTGATCGGCGATCATGACTTGCTCCGCGTGCTCGAGCAGCGCGCGCCGGCGGCCGGCGTCGACTTCCTCGGCGGCTTGCGCCAATAGTGCATCGTATTCGGCATTGGCGTAGCGGGGCAAGTTGATGCCGAAACCGCTTTGCAGCACCTGCAGGAAACTGTAGGCGTCGTCGTAGTCGGCGAGCCAGCTCGCACGAAACACCTGGGTCACGTCGCCGCGATCGATGTCCTGCAGCAGCACCTTGAACTCTTCGGCATGCAGGGTGGTATCCACACCCAAGGCCTGCTTCCACATTTCCGCGACGGCGATGGCGATGCGGCCGTGCAGTTCGCTGCTGTTGTAGCGCAGCTCGAGCGCTGGCGGCGACTGCAGCATACCCGCTTCGGCCAGCAATTCACGCGCCCGCGCGATCCGCCGCGGCATCGGCCAGCTCGCATACTCCGGCACCGGCGGCGAATAGTTCAGGGTCTGCGCCGGCACGAAGGTGTACGCGGCCGACTCGCCGGTGCCGGTGACCGCCTGCACCAGGAGTTCTCGGTCGATCACCAGCGACAGCGCGCGGCGCAGCGGCAGCGACCGCGCGAAGGGGGCTCGCCGCAAATTCAATCCCAAGTAATACACCCCGAGCTGTGGGGCGACGTGCAGTTCCTGTCCCAGGTGCTGCTTGATCCATCCGAACTGGGCGCCGGGGATGGTGGACGTCACGTCCACGGCACCGGACCTGAAGGCGCGCAGCTCCGTCTCGGGCTCAGTGATGGAGTAATACTCGACGCCGTCGACATGCGTGGCGGCGTCGTTCCAGTACAGGCGGTTGCGTACCGCGACCAGGTGCGAACCGAAATCCCAGCGCGCCAATACAAAGGCGCCGTTCGATACCATCACGCCCGGCTTGGCAAAACCCGACGGGTGCCGCGCGAGCACGGTGCGATTGATCGGAAACATCGCCGGATGCGCCAGTACGGCGAGGAAATACGGAGTCGGGTGCGTGAGCTTCACCTGCAGCGTTCTGGGATCGACAGCTTGCACTCCCAGAGTCGAGGCGGCGGCCGAACCCGCGGTAATCGCCTCTGCACCCTGCACGGGCGCCAACAGTTGCGCGTACTGCGCGCCGGTCCGCGGGTCCGCCAAGCGACGCCACGCGGCCGCGAAGTCTTCGGCAACCAAAGGTTCGCCGTTCGACCAGCGCGCCAGCTTTCGCAGGTGAAATCGATAGGTCGTGCCGTCAGCGGAGATCTCACATTCATCGGCAGCGGCCAACAGTGGGGCGCCATCCGGACCTATCTCGGTCAAGCCTTCATACAAGTCGCGCAGGATGGTAAGCGCCGCCTCGGAACGCGCACTGTGCGGGTCGAGACTCTCGGGCTCCGCGCCGTTGCCGCGCCGCAAGATCGCCGCGCGCGTTTCCGGCGGAGCATCGCCATGCCGCCCGGCGAGTGCGGCGGTCAACGCCGCCACGACAGCCGCGAGCACCGCCGCACACAGCACCGCCCAAGGCCAATGAACGCGCGGCACCTGCAACGCGGCGCCGAACTTCAAGCGGCGCGGTCGCGCTTCTTGAGATGCACCAGCAGCAACGACACGGCGGCCGGCGTCAGGCCGGGAATCCGGGCGGCCTGACCTAAGGTTTCGGGGCGCACATCGCGCAGGCGCTGGCGGGCTTCGTTGGACAGTCCGCTGACATCGCCATAGTCGATGTTCTCCGGCATGCGCAATTCTTCATTGCGCCGCTGACGCTCAATTTCGTCGTTCTGACGCTTGAGATACCCAGAGTACTTCGCCTCGACGTCGACCTGCAGTTTGACCTGCTCGGCCATGCGCTCATCGCCGCGCCAATCTCCCGCTGCTTGAGCCGCATCGTCCGTGCTCGATGCCGGCCCTGTCCACGGGGCAACGTGGTTCAAATCGTCGTATGTCAGCTCCGGGCGGCGCAATAAATCCAAGGCATGCGCTTCGCGCAGCAGGGGCGAACCCAACTTGGCGAGCAACCCGGCGTCCACCACGGCGGGATGCACCACCGCCGCGGTCAGCCGGGAAACTTCATCCGCGACGGCGGCACGCTTGCGCTGAAAAAATGTCCAGCGGTCGTCATCGACCAGGCCAAGCTCGCGGCCTTGCGCAGTGAGGCGCAGGTCCGCGTTGTCTTCGCGCAAACTCAGGCGGTATTCCGCGCGGCTGGTGAACATCCGGTAGGGCTCGGGAGCGCCGCGCGTGATCAGATCATCGACCAGCACGCCGATGTAGGCCTCGCTGCGTTTTGGCCACCACGCATCGCGTCCATCGGCCAGCAGCGCCGCGTTGGCGCCGGCGAGCAACCCTTGCGCCGCCGCTTCTTCGTATCCGGTGGTGCCGTTGATCTGTCCGGCGAAGAACAGGCCGGAGAGGAACTTGCTCTCCAGGCTGAACTTAAGATCGCGCGGATCGAAGAAATCGTATTCGATGGCGTAGCCCGGGCGCGTGATGTGCGCCCGTTCGAACCCCCGAATGGTGCGCACGAACTCGTACTGCACGTCGAAGGGTAGACTCGTGGATATCCCGTTGGGATAGATCTCGTGAGTATTGAGGCCTTCGGGCTCGACAAAGATCTGATGAGAGGTCTTGTCCGCGAAGCGCACCACTTTGTCTTCCACGGATGGGCAGTAGCGCGGGCCCACGCCTTCGATCAACCCCGTGAACAGAGGCGAGCGAGCGGTGGCGCCGCGAATGATGTCGTGGGTTCGTTCGTTGGTGGCCGTGATGTGGCAGGGCAGCTGACGCGGGTGCCGCTCGCGCGTTCCTAAATAGGAAAACACCGGCCGCGGATGGTCGCTGTGCTGCTCGCGCATCCCTGAGAAATCGATGCTGCGGCCGTCGATCCGCGGCGGCGTGCCGGTTTTCAAGCGGCCGACGCGTAAATTGAGCTCGCGCAGGCGCGCGGCCAGACTCGTCGACGGCGGATCGCCTGCTCGGCCGCCAGGATGGCTCTCCAAGCCGACGTGAATCCTACCGCCCAGGAATGTGCCGACGGTCAAGACAACAGCCCGCGCTCGGAACTCGATGCCGCTTTGCGTGACCACTCCGACCACGCGCTCGCCCTCCACCTTGAGATCGGCCACCTCTTGTTGGAACAGAGTGAGATTCGGATGCGTCTCGAGCATGCGGCGAATCGCCTGCTTGTAAAGTTGCCGATCGGCTTGCGCTCGCGTGGCGCGTACCGCGGGTCCCTTGCTGGCATTCAGGGTGCGGAACTGGATGCCGGCCTCGTCGGTCGCGAGTGCCATGGCACCGCCCAGCGCATCGATCTCCTTCACCAAGTGGCCCTTGCCGATGCCGCCAATCGCCGGATTGCAGCTCATCTGACCCAGCGTCTCGATGTTGTTGGTCAGGAGCAGGGTGCGCCGGCCCATGCGCGCAGCCGCAAGCGCGGCCTCGGTGCCCGCATGGCCCCCGCCGATCACGATCACGCCATATTCCGTACCGAAACGCATCACGCTGAATCCACTCGATTTTCTACGAGGCGCGTACTGTAATGGGGTCCATGTAAAAGTGCCAGGGAAGCTGGGGTCGGTCAGGGAAAGCGCGACAGCGTCAGGGAACCTCCGGCCACGTTGTCGCGACTAAAGAAGTCGAATCCAGGATGCGCGTTTCCGCGGAAACGCGCGAATGACCAACCAGTGGACGAGAAGCGTTTCCGCGGAAACGTGCATACCTCCCGGAGCATTGCCGATGAACAGTCTCCCTCGCAACCGTGCCTTTCGCGCCGTTCGCGCCCGTACCACTACTGCCTTGATCATTGGCGCATTTTTCGCGAGCGTGTTGGGCGCCTCGGGAATCGCGGCCGGCTCCGCCCCGCAAATCGGCCGTCCGGCACCCGATTTCACCGCCACGGACAGCAAGGGCAACTCGCTTTCCTTGAGCCAGTTCCGCGGCAAGACCGTGGTCCTCGAGTGGACCAATGCCGATTGTCCCTACACGCGCAAGCACTACACCAGCGGCAACATGCAGAGCGTACAGGCGCTGGCACAAAAGAACGGCGTGGTCTGGCTGAGCGTGATTTCTTCGGCACCCGGTAAGCAGGGCTATGTGAACGGACCCGCCGCAGACGCGCTGACCCAGTCGCGCGTAGCCTTTCCGACGGCGGTGTTGTTAGATCCGTCGGGGACGCTCGGACGTCTGTATGGCGCGAAGACCACGCCGCATATGTTTGTCATCGATAAGGATGGCGCGCTGCAATATGTGGGCGGCATCGACAGCATCCCCACCGCGGATGTCGGCGACATACCCCGCGCCGAACCGTATCTCAAAGAAGCCATGCTGGCCGTCGCGCAGGGCAGCCCGGTCGCGCATGCAGTGACCACGCCTTACGGCTGCTCGGTCAAGTACTAGGTGCTGCTGCCTGACGTATAAGTGTAAGTAC